>Ga0098062_1001349_pt1 | contig 9510 bp, 11 predicted proteins | sample 23_taG_FD_81592 | JGI IMG/M metagenome (GOLD analysis project Ga0098062, IMG submission 81592) | Marine viral communities from Cariaco Basin, Caribbean Sea - 23_WHOI_OMZ | ecosystem: Environmental > Aquatic > Marine > Oceanic | place: Caribbean Sea: Cariaco Basin | collected 2014-11-11 | reverse complement strand
TTTGCGGGGGGCCTTCAGTGAAGGCTCCCCGCATTTGCGTGGTTATTGTCTCGTTGCGAATCCGTGTCGAATTTCAGCTTCTCCGCCTACGGCCGATAGTTGTCGAAAGCAGGATTGAACGATCAGACAAGCGCTGTTAGCGGAGATCAGTAAATGCGTTCCACACGTGGAAAGCGGCTTTGCCGCGGTCATCTGGCTTTTTTTCTTTTGATTTTTACCTGTCTGCCTGCATGGGCGGATTCCCCGCTCGTGATCGGTACCGGTGGAAGCGCTGGCGTCTATCTACCGGTAGGGAAGGCCATGTGCGAGCTGTACCGACAGGCCACAGGGTCGGCGTGCCAGGCATTGACGACCGGAGGCTCTCTCTACAACGCCAGCGCCATTCGCAACGGCGATCTGGATTTCGGCATCGTCCAGTCGGATATTCAGTATGCGCTCTTCCACGGCACCGAGCAGTTCTACGATAGCGGACCCAGCAAGGATGTAAGAGCGCTTTTCTCGCTGCATGCCGAGGCGTTTACCGTGGTCGCCAAGCCACCCGAGATTCGCAATTTCGACGACCTCGAGGGCAGACGAGTCAACGTTGGCAACCCTGGCTCCGGCCAGCGCGCCACGCTCAACTTGTTGCTGGAAATGAAGGGGGAGACGGAAGGCATCTTTGCGCTGGCCAGCGAGCTGAAGCCTACGGACATGAGCCGAGTCATGTGCAGCGGGAAACTGGATGCGTTCCTGTATGTGGTGGGCCATCCCTCGCAGGCGATCGACGAGGCGACTCGGGGCTGCGGAGCCCATCTGGTCAATGTGGCGGGTCCTGAGGTCGAGGCGCTGATCGAGCAGATGCCGTACTACGGCCTCACCGTGATCCCCGGTGGCACCTATGCCAATAATCCCGACGACACCGTGACCTTCGGTGTTCGGGCGACGTTACTGTCGCGCAAGGATGTCGACGAGGAAAGAGTCTACCAACTGGTCAAGGCGGTATTCGAGCACCTGGATGCGTTTCGCCGGTCACACCCTTCGCTGGCGACATTGACCCCGTCCGCCATGGTTCACGAAGGGTTGACCGTACCGCTGCATGCAGGCGCGAGACGCTACTACGAAGAGGTCGGTTTGCTGCCACCCGGCAGCGAATGACTCGAGGTGGCAGGCTTCGGCAGGCTTCAACTGGCCGTTGGGGGCAGGGCAGCACGAGACAGACGTTCATGAAGCTCCCGGTTGGCTGCCCGTAGATTCTTGAGCTCGCTTTCCAGTCGCTGGCGTTCCTGCTGCATGGATTTGACCCGGTCATCGCTGACCCGCTTTTCACTCTCGGTCTGTTCCATGTGCACCTTGTCTGCACGCAGCGATTCCTGAAGCTGACCATACTGCCGGCGCTGTTCGGAGAGATCCTGCTGCAAGCGTTCGCAGCGCTGATCCAGCGAGGTCAGGCGCTGCTCGTACTGTCTTTCCTGTTTCAAGCGCTCCTGACGGGCCTCTTCCAGCAACCCCATGAGACGCGTTTCGGCGGACTCGTGGCGCTTCTCTTCCTGCGCGAGCTTGGCCTGATTGGCCTGATGCTGCTTGGCCATCGCGTCGCGGTGCTGCCTTTCGGCCTGCTCTAGACTGGACTGGTGGCGCTGGCAGGCCTGTTCGAGTTGCAGGATGCGCTTCTGCTGTTGGCTTTGAGCGGATTGCAGTGCCTGGAGTTCGGCCTGGAGATGAGCGGCTTCCGTCGTCTTGGTCTCGAGCCGTTCCTGAACGCGGAGCATGTGGTCGTTGAGTGCCTGCAGCCGCTGCTCGGCATTCTCGCTCTGGCGTTGCGCCTGATGACTGATCTCATCGGCCTCGCGGATCTGCTCGTCGGCTTCCTGACGATAGACGGCGAGTTTTTCGTAAGCTGCCTGTTGTGCCTTGTCCCAGATATCGGCCACCCAGCTATCCAGGCCTTCCGGGCGCTCGAGGGTGCGCGGGATGGATTGCACCGAATCGCCATTCTGGCGCAATCGCCATTCCCGCAGATGGTCGCTGATCGTGGTGTAGCTGCCCGTGCCGAGAAGCTCACGTATCTTCTGAACGCTGGCCGCCTCGCCACGTTTCTGCAACGTGTCGATGGCGTGGCAGACGTCATCGTAACGAATTCCATTTCGTGCCATGTCGAATTCCCTTGTGTTGCGAATGATCCTGGAGCTTCTGAGAACTCTCGGGATACAGCATAGATGCTTTACGTAAAGTGTATACGTAAAAATTTCCGTGTCATATCAGATCATCTCCTCTATGGGGATACGTTCGCCCAGGCCCTATAATGAAGATATTCAAATATAGGAGGCGTCATGAGTATTGGACAGGCCCAGGCCGAGCTGCTGGATGAATTCTCGATGTTCGATAACTGGATGGATCGTTATCAGTACATCATCGACATGGGACGCCAGCTGCCTGACTATCCCGAGTCGGACAAGGTGGCGGCCTACAAGATCGAAGGGTGTCAGTCGAATGTATGGCTGCGATCCACGCAAGAAGCGGGGCGACTGCATTTTCTGGCCACATCGGATGCGGCCATCGTCAGCGGGTTGATCGCCATTCTGATGCGCGTCTACGATGATCGCGAACCGCAGGAAATTCTCGAGGGCGAGCCCCAGTTCCTCACCGAGTTGGGCCTGGACAAGCACCTGTCTCCGACGCGCAGTAACGGCCTGCATGCCATGATCGAGCGGATCTACGCCATCGCTCGTGAAGCCCAGGCCCACCAACAGATTCACTGACCGCCCGGTTCGTTACCGTCTCGCTTGTCGTCGCCAGCGCCGTTGTCCGGCCGGCAGTGGCAGGATTTCCGCTGAGGTTCCGGCACCGGATCGACGCCGCCGGCGTGGAAGGGATGGCATTTCGACAGGCGTCGCAAGGTCAGCCAGCCTCCACGCCAGGGGCCATGAAGGCGAATGGCTTCCAGCGCATAGCTGGAACAGGTCGGCCAGAATCGGCAGCGCGGGCCGAGCAGGGGGCTGATGCCGTAGCGATAGCCCTGAATGACGGCGGTCATCAGCCAGGTCGCGAGCTTGGCGATCACGTCACGCCTCAGCGCTTTCCGCCGTAGAGTTCTTCCTTCGATATCAACGGCTCGCTGTCGATTTCCCCAGCCGTCGGCGTGAGCCGGAGGTAGAAGCAGCTACGGCGGCCGCTGTGGCAAGCGGGGCCGGATTGGTCGACCTTGAGAAGCAGGGTGTCTCCGTCGCAGTCGAATCGCGCCTCGACGAGATGCTGCTGCTGACCCGAGGTTTCGCCTTTGCGCCAGAAAGCCTGTCTCGAGCGAGACCAGTAGCAGACTCGGCCCGTCGACAGCGTCTCTTCCAGTGAGGCGCGATTCATCCAGGCCATCATCAACACTTCGCCGCTATCATGCTGCTGGGCAATGGCAGGTATCAATCCGTCGTCATTCCACTTGGCCGCCGACAGCAAGTCGGATAGCGGCACCTGGGTATGGGTGGGCGATTGTTCGAGATCGTGGAAAAAACCGGACATGAGAGTTCCGTCGAGCTGAAGGTGAGCTTTGCGTGATCAGGCCTTGTCGAGACAGGCGTCGCAGGCGCCGAGCAGCTCGATGGTCTGGCGCTGGATCGTGAACCCGCGTTCCCGTGCCGTGGATGCCAGCATTTCACCGACGGCTTCCTGATGGAGTTCCTCGACACGTCCGCAGTGACGACAGATCAGCAGCTGGAACCGATGGACATGCTCGGGGCACGGACAGGCGATGTAGGCATTGAGCGATTCGATGCGATGGACCAGACCTTGCTCGATCAAAAAATCCAGTGCCCGATAGACCGTTGGCGGTCTCGCTGACGCATGTTCGTCCGACAGGCGACCGAGCAGATCGTAGGCTTTGAGACCACCCGGCGTGCCGGAGATCATTTCCAGTACGCGACGGCGGATCGGCGTAAAGCGTACGCCGCGTTCCTGACACTGTTGATCTGCCTGTCTGAGCAGCACATCCGAATCGAGCATCGAACTTCCCGGTAAGTATCGAGAGGGCCACATTCTACGCGTTAGCGCTGGAAGGGACCACCGAACAAGGAACCCCCGGACGGGGACGATCACCATTCGTGGGAATCCGACATACCAGCGTATGCAAGAATGAGGGTCGTATAGTGCATTTAACATAATATATATTATGCGAACTCATGGAGATGCCATGATCCGAATCATCCATCATACATGCCGATATGTTTATCGCTCGGGATTTCGAAATACTGCTCGGTTTACCCCGAGGTTGCGCTACGCTGATGTGACATCGAGAAATGGGCCGCGTCAGTCTGCGACATATCGCCACACTGACGCGGAGTTTCCCGCCAGCGTCTGATCAAAAGTCATTTTTTCGGTACAATGCCGACCGCGAAATCCCTACTTCGTTGGCGACGTCCGATGCTTCGGTACGCCATTGCGCGTCGTGTCAGAGTTGTCAGCCCTGGCTAGCGGCGTATGATGCAGGCCGCTAACCGATTGTTGCAGGGCCGAAAAGCTTTCCTCCACTGGGGTCGTGAGATGAGAAAAAGGAACTCCCTCAAGTATTTGAGTGTGATGACGTGGTTAACCGCGCCATTATTGTTGAGTGGCTGTGGCTCAGCGCTGATGGATCCGACCGGCGAGATTGGTCAGGGTCTGAAATCGCTGATCATCACGGCCTTCGGTTTGATGCTGATCGTGGTCATTCCGGTCATCGTGATGACTATTCTGTTTGCTTGGAAATATCGCGGAACCAATCTCGCGGCCAAGTACACGCCAAACTGGGAGCACTCGAACATCATCGAGGTCTTCGTTTGGGCCATTCCGTGCGTCATCATTTTCTTTCTTGCCATCCTGACATGGCAGACGTCGCACTCTTACGATCCGCACAAGCCGATTGCCAGTGAAGAGGAAACCATGACGATCGATGCGATCTCGCTCGATTGGAAATGGCTGTTCATCTATCCGGACGAAGGCATTGCCACCATCAATGAGCTGGCCATTCCGGTGGATACGCCGGTTCACTTCCGCGTGACCTCCGGTACCGTCATGAACTCGTTCATGATTCCGACGCTGGGTAGCCAGATCTACGCCATGGCCGGTATGGACAACGATGTCTATCTCGAAGGCAACGAGATCGGCACCTTCCGTGGCCGTTCGACCCAGTACAGCGGCGAAGGCTTCTCGGAAATGCTGTTCGACACACACGTAACGTCGGATGCGGATTTCCAGGCATGGGTCGACAAGATCAAGCAGTCACCCAACACCATGATGTTCCCGGAAGACTATGAACAGATCGCCGAGCCTTCCATTGCCCATCCGGTGGAGTATTTCTCTCAGGTTTCGCCTGATTTCTACGGCGACCTGATCAATAGTTACAAAGCGAGTCATGGCGGCAGCGACAGTCATGGCGAGCAAAACGAAGCACGGGAGTCTTCAATGCCCATGAGTGCGCAGGCAGCGGAGTAACGTCATGTTCGGAAAACTCAGCTTAGATTCGATTCCATTTCACGAACCGATCATCATGGTCACCGCGGCGGCCATCGGCATCATCGGTGCGCTGATCGTCGGTCTGATTACCTACTATCGCAAATGGGGCTACCTCTGGACCGAGTGGGTAACGTCCATCGATCACAAGAAGATCGGTGTGATGTACTTCCTCGTCGCCCTCGTCATGCTCATCCGCGGCTTCGCCGATGCGATCATGATGCGAACGCAGCAAGCCATTGCTGCCGGTGGCGCCGAGGGCTATCTGCCTCCCGAACACTACGATCAGATCTTCACCGCCCACGGTGTCATCATGATCTTCTTCGTCGCCATGCCCATGGTCATCGGTTTGATGAATCTGGTCGTGCCGCTGCAGATCGGCGCTCGCGACGTGGCCTTCCCGTTCATGAACAACCTGAGTTTCTGGCTGTTCGCGGTGGGCGTGATTCTGGTGAACATGTCTCTGGTTATCGGCGAGTTCGCCAAGACCGGCTGGCTGGCCTACGCGCCGCTATCGGAGTTGAAATACAGTCCAGGCGTTGGGGTCGACTATTGGATCTGGGCATTGCAGATATCGGGGATCGGGACCACGCTGACGGGGATCAACTTCTTCGTCACCATCCTGAAAATGCGCACCAAGGGCATGTCCCTGTTTCGCATGCCGATCTTCACCTGGACGGCGCTCTGCACCAACGTGCTGATCATTTTGTCGTTCCCGATCCTGACCGTGACCATTGCCCTGCTGACTCTGGATCGCTATCTGGGCATGCACTTCTTCACCAATGATATGGGCGGCAGCCAGATGATGTACGTCAACCTCATCTGGGCCTGGGGCCACCCGGAAGTCTACATCTTGATCTTGCCGGCGTTCGGTGTCTTCTCCGAGGTCATCGCGACCTTTACCAAGAAGCGTCTGTTCGGCTACAAGACCATGGTCTGGGCCACCGTCGTGATCGCATTTTTGTCGTTCACCGTCTGGCTGCACCACTTCTTCACCATGGGCGCGGGTGCTGATGTAAATTCCTTCTTTGGCATTGCAACGATGATCATCGCCATACCCACGGGCGTGAAGATCTTCAACTGGCTGTTCACCATGTATCGCGGGCGCATCCAGTTCACGACGCCGGTACTCTGGACGATCGGTTTCATCATCACCTTTACCCTGGGCGGTATGACCGGTGTCATGCTGGCCGTGCCGGGGGCGAACTTTGTGCTACACAACACGCTCTTCGTCATCGCTCACTTCCATAACGTCATCATCGGCGGCGTGGTGTTCGGGATGATGGCCGGCTTCACGTACTGGTTCCCGAAAGCCTTCGGCTTCACGCTGAGTGAAAAATGGGGCAAGCGCTCCTTCTGGTGCTGGCTGATCGGCTTCTACGTCGCGTTCATGCCGCTGTATGCGCTGAGCTTCTTCGGTGCCATGCGCCGGATGCAGTCCTACGAACAGACCGAGTGGCAGCCGCTGATGATCGTGGCCTGGTTTGGCGCCGTGATCATCGCCTGCGGCATTGCCTGCATCGTGATCCAGCTTGTCGTCAGTATTCGCGATCGCGAGAAGAACCGTGATCTGACAGGCGATCCGTGGGATGGGCGTACGCTGGAGTGGTCTACCTCCTCTCCGCCCCCGAACTACAACTTCGCTTACCTGCCAGATGTCGCGTCCATCGATAGCTACTGGGAGATGAAGCAGCAGCCGGGTGGCTTCAAGCGCGAGCTGGCGACCAAGTTCGAGGACATTCACATGCCCAGGAACACGGCGGAAGGCCCGATCCTGTCGCTGTTTGCCTTGTTGTTCGGCTTTGCGTTGATCTGGCACATCTGGTGGCTGGCGGGTCTGGGGGCCATCGGCATGTTCGTGACGTTCATGTTCCGTATCTTCAATAACGATACCGACTACCACGTCAGCGCCGCGGAGGTCGAAAAGACCGAACGTGAATACCACAAACGGTTGGAGATGCAGGCTTAATCATGGCAACCGACACAATCAAGCAACATGACGCTCATGCCCACGACGGGCATGAGCACCACGACGCAGGCGCAATGAAGATCTTCGGGTTCTGGATCTACCTGATGAGCGATCTGGTGATCTTCGGGACGCTGTTCGCCACTTTTGGGGTGCTGGCCAACGCCACTGCGGGTGGTCCGACCTCGCAGGAGATCTTCGAGCTACCTTTCGTGCTGGTCGGGACGTTCCTGCTGTTGATCAGTAGTTTCACCTTCGGTCTGGCGGTCTTGGCGCAGAATGCTGGCGACCGCGGCGCCGTCCTCAAGTGGTTGGCGGTAACGTTCCTGCTGGGCTTTGGCTTCGTCGCGATGGAGGTGTACGAATTCCATAACCTCATCGCCGAAGGCTACGGTCCGGACCGTAGCGCCTTCCTGTCAGCCTTCTTCACCCTGGTGGGGACCCATGGTCTGCACGTGACCTTTGGCCTGATCTGGATCGCGATCATGTTCTTCCAGATATCCAAACGCGGGCTGGACAGTGTGACCAAACCCCGAATGCTGTGCCTGAGCCTGTTCTGGCATTTCCTGGACATTGTCTGGATCTGCGTCTTCTCCTTCGTCTACCTGATAGGAGCGATGTGACATGAACGATAGTCACACTTCTCACGATGGCACCAGCCACGGTAGCCATAAATCTTATACTGTTGGATTGATTCTATCGATTGCGCTAACGCTGGCGGCTTTTGGCGTAGTCATGCTGGGGAAATTCAGTATCCTGGCAACTGCCATTACGGTGATTGTCACGGCGGTAGTTCAGGTCCTGGTGCAGTTAATTCTTTTCATGCATCTCGAATTTAGAACTCAGCAGGGTCGTGAATCTGGTGGATTTTTTGTATTTACGGCGGTGATCATAGGACTGATTGTCGGGGGATCACTATGGATCATGCACCACCTCCGTCTGAATTTGATGTGATAGCCAAGTGACATACAAGGCTTACAGTTCGTTGACCAAGCCCGGTATCATCTTCGGCAATCTCGTCACAGTCATCGGCGGCTATTTCCTGGCCGCCGGTGGCCGTTTCGAACCGTGGTTATTTCTGGCAGTGGTACTGGGCACCTCGTTGGTCGTCGCGTCCGGCTGTGTTTTCAATAACATTATCGATCGCGATATCGACGGCCATATGGCACGCACTCAGTCTCGAGCCATGGTGACCGGCGAGATTTCGATTCCGATCGCCCTGCTGTTCGGGTGCTTGCTGGGTATCGTCGGTTTTGGCCTGCTGGCGTGGATGACGACGCCGTTGGCTACCGGATTCGCGGCATTTGGTTTCGCTATCTACGTTGGCGCTTATAGTCTCTATCTCAAGCGTCACTCGGTCTACAGCACGCTGATCGGAAGTTTATCCGGCGCATCGCCACCGGTGATCGGATACTGTGCGGTGACGGGCACGTTCGATCTGGGTGCCCTGCTATTGCTGATCATTTTCAGCATGTGGCAGATGCCGCACTCCTATGCGATTGCCATCTTTCGCTTCGACGACTACGCCTCGGCATCGATACCCGTTCTACCGGTGAAGCACGGCATCGCGGTGGCCAAGCGACATATCGTGATCTACACGGTGCTGTTCGTGATCGCCTCGGTCATGCTATCGGTTGCCGGCTATACCGGATGGGCCTACGCCATCGTTGCCGTTGCCGTGGGCGGTTACTGGCTCAGTATTACGCTCAGAGGCTTCCGAACCACCAATGATCAACCCTGGGCTCGCAAGGTCTTCGGTATCTCGATCGTGGTGGTAACTGCATTGAGTGTCATGATGTCACTGGATAGCCGAATGCCGATAGCCGAATCGCTGCTGTCGCTTGCATCAGGATGATCGGATCGAGATTGACGGATTGACCTTCCCCCTGGTTTAAGTCCGCCCACAATGTGAGAAGCCGCCGCTCCAAGCGGGGCCAATTTGTCCATGGAGCGGTTATTTCGAAGCTACAAGAGCGAATGGATGTCCGCGACCGGTTACTTATCGGTGCGTTAGGCTTTACGGGATATCGGCTTCTACCTGATGCTGCGCTACAACCAGCAGCGCCCCTACATGCATGCATGACGTT
>Ga0098062_1001348_pt1 | contig 9514 bp, 7 predicted proteins | sample 23_taG_FD_81592 | JGI IMG/M metagenome (GOLD analysis project Ga0098062, IMG submission 81592) | Marine viral communities from Cariaco Basin, Caribbean Sea - 23_WHOI_OMZ | ecosystem: Environmental > Aquatic > Marine > Oceanic | place: Caribbean Sea: Cariaco Basin | collected 2014-11-11 | reverse complement strand
GGATCCAGTAAGGGCCCCGCATCATCCAGTGGCCGACCGGTGCCATCGACAACGCGCCCCAACAGCGAATAGCCGACCGGTACGTCGGAGGAGCCGTGCATCGGCCACACCCGCGCTCCCGGCCGCAAGCCATCGACCTGTTCAATCGGCATCAGAAAAATACGTTGCTGATCAAAGCCAACCACTTCGGCTTCAACGTCTTCACCGCCGTCTCGTTGCACCATACAGCGATCGCCGACTTTCACACTGAGACCAACGGCCTCAAGCGTCAGCCCCACCATACGAATTAGCTGGCCAGCAACTTTCGCCCGGTAACGGACATCTGGTAAATCAATCCCAGCCCAGCGCTCACTCAGCATGATCCGGCTCCGGATCAGAAGAATCAGAAGAGTTTACAGCCTGAGTAAGCGGATCGACGTCATCCACATCGACATTCGCCTCGGCGTGATCACCAGCCATTGCGTCAGAAGCAGAGGCCGATTCGTCAACCATCGACCCATCGGTAGACATCGACGACTCATCAATCGTCGCTACCTCTTCACCCCTGGCCCCAAAACCCTGGTCCTCAGAAGCCTCGTCCTCAAAAGCCTGGTCCGCAAAATCGGGAGTCGCAGGCTCACGCTTAAGCTCGCGTTCAAAATCAGGTTGTGGATGCTCCGCCGTTTTCATCAGCTTCGGTAAAAACTGCTCAAGTTGTTGTACTAACGCCTGTGACAGCGAATATTCCACCAGCGTCTGCTGAGTCTCGACGCGACAATCACCGGCTGCCAGTGCCGGATCCGTGTGAAAGTGCATAATCTCAGTATCGAAACCGGATTTATCCAGTAGCGCCATGTCAGCGCGGCTGAGGTAAACCTGAATGTCTTTTTCACCCGACGGCAATTCCCGCAAGGCATCACGCAACCCGGATTGAATCGCCTCAGCGGAGAGCGACAGTTCATGCTGCAGTATGCGTTCACACAAGCCGGTGATCATCTGGCTCAGCACCTGCGGCAATTGCTCGTCACGTTCGATCACAGACGCACGCAAATGCTCATTAACACGTGCCAGCTGCTCACAGGCCTGACGAATATCGGCCTGACCTTTGGCCAGCCCTTCCGCCTCACCAGTGGCAAACCCCTGTTGCCTTCCCTGCTGCTCACCTTGCTGGCGGCCTTCTTCCAGCCCCTGTTGCAAGCCCTGCTCGTAACCTTGTTTCTCTCCCTGCTGACGACCTTCCACCAGACCTTGCTCCAGGCCTGCGTTGTAGGCATCGCGGCGGATATTTTCCAGCTCTTCGGCAGTCGGCATCGGAAAGGTTTCAGGCGCCTTCTGCTCCTCAACTTCCTGCTTAAGCGCCTGCTCTTCAGCCTTTTCTTTTTCGATCAGCCAGGCAGGTTTTTCCGTCCAGAATGGCAGCCGCCAGGGTTTCACATCCTGTTTGTCTTTAATTTCCTCCGATGAAATCGGATGGTAGTGGTGCTTCTGATGAATATCGCTCATGTTACATCATGGCCTCACCACCGCCGCCCAGCACAATTTCGCCGGAGTCCGCCAGACGACGGGCAATGGTAAGAATTTCTTTCTGAGCGCCTTCCACTTCGCTGACTTTAACCGGCCCTTTGGCCTCAAGGTCATCACGCAGCAATTCGGCCGCTCGTTTCGACATATTTTTGAAGATCTTTTCCTGAACTTCCGGCGCCGCCCCTTTGAGTGCGACCACCAGCAAGTCTGTGGATACTTCCCGCAGCAATGCCTGCACACCGCGATCGTCGACATCCACCAGGTTGTCGAACACAAACATCAGATCCTGAATCTGAGTACCCAGATCTTCGTCGACTTCTTTGATCTGCTCCAGCAGGTCGTTAGCCATATTGCTATCAACCATATTAACAATATTGGCCGCCACCTTGACGCCACCCATAGTGGTGGTCTGGCCACCGGCATTGCCGGTAAACTGACGCTCAAGGATATCGTTCAGCTCCTGCAGTGCCGCCGGCTGAACCGCTTCTAACGCAGCCACCCGCATAACAATATCGAGACGTACTTTCTCATCAAAATTCGACAGGATTTCAGCGGACTGATCCGGGTCCAGATAAGACACCACAATGGCCTGAATCTGTGGGTGCTCGTGACGAATTAAATCGGATACCTGGCGCGGCTCCATCCACTTGAGTGAATCGAGGCCCGTGGTATTGCCACCCAACAAGATACGATCGATCAGGGCGCCGGCTTTATCGTTGCCTAAGGCCTGGGTCAGCATGTTGCGGATGTATGCATCGGAACCCAGCCCCATACCTGTCTGGCCACTGACCGACTCAAGGAATTCGGCCACCACACTTTCAACCTGTGTCTGGTTAACACTGGAGAGGGTTGCCATCGTGGTACCCACTTTCTGAACCTCTTTCGGCCCCATATGCTTCAGAATTTCAGCAGCGTCTTTTTCACCCAGAGTCATCAGCAGAATGGCCGCACGCTCAACCCGGCTGAGATTGGCCAGGTCGTTACCGTCTGTTGTTGCTGGTGCGTTATCTTCAGCCATCGCTCTCGTTCACCCATTTAATAACCACTTGCGCCACCCGTGCCGGATCTTCTGCAATCAGCCCCTTCAGAGCATCCAACTGACGCTCAAAGCTCTCTGACGCCCCAGGCAGCAGGAATTCATCCATTCCCGACAAGGTAACCTTCTCTTCATCCAGGCCAGCCTCGGCGTCTTCCAGTTCGTCAAGCAAACTGAGCTGTTCATCCTCGCGGCCACGGTTGGCAATACTCTTAATAGTAGGACGAATGACGCCAAAGATAAGCACCAGGATAAAGAGTCCGGCAAGAATTTGTTTCATGATTTCCCAGAACCATGGCTGGGTCCAGAAATCCGGATCCCCCAGCGATATCTCGCCATCGCCCATGAAGGCAGAATTAATCACATTAACGCTGTCGCCACGGGCAGCATTAAAGCCAACCGCATCTTTTACCAACACCTCAAGCCGTTGCAGATCAGCTTCCTGCCAGGGCACATACACGGTATCGCCATCGGCGTTCAGGGTTTCACGGTCGTTGACCACCACAGCGACCGTGAGGCGACGAATGCGGCCAACCTGATGCTGTTTAAAGCTCAGAGTACGATCCACTTCGTAATTGCGGGTCGCTTCAGAGCGACGGTTCACCGCTGCGCCCGCACCGCCACCCGGGCCAGTCGCCTGTTCTGGGGCGGTACCATCAACCGGTGGCTGATTGGATAATGCACCTGGAATTCCACCGTTTTGTTTGCCACTGTTTTCCTCGTCGATCAGCTGTTCGCTGCGCAACGCGATAAGATCCGGGTTGTACAATTCTTCCGTTTGTTCCTGCACGGTAAAATCAACGTCGGCGGACACTTCGGCCTTGTAGTTCTCAACCCCCAGTACCGGACGCAGAATATTATTCACCGCCTGAGCAATCGAGCCTTCCACCTTTTCGGTGTACTCCAGCTGTCGTGTGGCGAGAATTTCATCACTTTGTTCTTCGTCTTTCGACAACAAACTGCCGTGCTGATCAACAACGGAAACATCGGTTTTGTCCATTTCAGACACACTCGATGCCACCAGGTTAACAATCGCTTCAACCTGGTTTTTCGACAGTTCACGCCCGGGGTATATTTCAACAAACACCGATGCACGGGGCTTACGCTGGTCGCGTACAAAAACCGATTGCTTTGGCAGCGCCAGGTGCACCCGGGCATTACGCACCGCTTTCACCGAGGTAATGGTGCGCGCCAGCTCACCTTCCAGGCCACGTCGGTAACGGGCGTTTTCAATAAACTGGCTGGTACCGAGTTTGCTGTCCTGGTCGAGCACCTCCAGACCAACGGTTTTGTCATCAATCAGGCTGGCAGACGCCAGCACCATGCGCGCTTCGTGCAGGTCACCGGCCTGCACCATCAGAATCTGTGAACCCGGGTCGATCTCAAACGGGATACCTTCACGCTGCAACACCTCGACAATGTCCTGTGCGTTGTGATCCTGCAAGCGGGTAATCAGCGGTTTGTAGGTCGGGTCCTGCGACCAGATCAGAATGGCAATGGCTAATGCCACCACCAGGGCAATACCGGCGAGAATGCCGATCTGGCGTACGATGGTCAGTTTATTAAAACCCGCCAGTACCGGATGAGCGCCTTCATCAGCGGCGGCACTGGTTTGTGCGGGCAATTCGGTATCGGGCGAAGCAGACGCTTCACCTTGCGCGGGGGCTTGCTGGGCAGGAACGTTTTCCATGACTCGGCCTCAATTAAACCGGCATGTTCATAACGTCTTTATAGGCTTCCACCAGTTTATTTCTAACCTGGGTCATGGCCTGGAAAGACACCGATGATTTCTGCATGGCAATCATTACTTCCGGCAGATCAACGCTTGGATCGCCCTGCTCGAAACGTTTCTGTAAATCACCGGATGCTTTCTGATTGGCGTTCACGGTATCAATCGCGTTTTTAAACATGTCCTGAAAGTTGGGCGCCGCAGCATCGGCAACCGGCGTCTGTTCGACACCATTCACACCCGTGCCATTAACACCCGTACCTTTCACGGACTGAGGGCGAACCGCATCCAGCTGGTTAGCCTGAGTTTCGTGACTGCTGCGAATCTGATCCTTGACCTGGCGCATCTGCATGAGTACTGCATTCACATCAACACGATTATTCACCATAACTCTCACCTCAGGCGCCCTGACGATTCATCGCATCGGGCTCAAATCTGTTTACTGACGCCGTTCTCTTTATTTAACGTCATTTTTTTTACTCTTTATCCTCTTCTGCAAACAGCTTGCCAAATATGGCAATAACTCACGACAATCAGGCCGTGAGCATACTTTCCACATCAATGCCTTCATCGCGCAGCTTCGCTACCTTATAACGCAGCGTGCGCGGACTGATTCCCAGACGGTCGGCCGCGTCTTTGCGGCTGGGCTCTTCTTTCAACGCCCGCACAATCAGTTCCACTTCACGGTGTTTTAAATCATTACCAAGTTGACCTTCATCGACGGACGGGCTTTCTTCTGCCATCACCAGCGCTTCACTGGCGGTCGCCGTGTCCAGCTGACGGTTTTTAGGCACCGGCGTCAGAATAAAATCGTTGGCAAATAACTGCGGGCCTGCCTGAATAATCAGTGCACGCTGCATGGTATTGTCGAGTTCACGCACATTACCCGGCCAGCTGTGGCTCAATAATTTTTGCTCTGCATCCGTCATCAATTGCGGTACCGGACGCTTCATTTTCTGTGCGTGGTGTGCCAGTAAACGCCGCGCTAATGGCAGAATATCATCACGACGCTCCCGTAATGGCAGCCACTGCAGCGGGAAGACACTGAGACGATAATATAAATCTTCCCGGAATTTTCCTTCAGCGACGTAATCGGCCAGTTCACGGTTAGTGGTGGCGACAATACGAACATCCAGATCAATGGTTTTTTTACCGCCCAGTCGTTCCACCTGACGCTCTTGCAGCACCCGCAGTAATTTGGCCTGCAGACCCATATCCATTTCGGTAATTTCGTCGAGCAACAAGGTACCGCCATCGGCCTGTTCGAATTTGCCGGGCATGGCGTTGTAGGCGCCGGTAAATGCGCCTTTTTCATAGCCGAATAGCATGGCTTCCAACATATTTTCCGGAATGGCAGCGCAATTAATGGCAATAAACGGCTGGTGTTTACGGCCAGAGTTCTGATGAATATAGCGCGCCAGTACTTCCTTACCGGTACCACTTTCACCGCTGACAAGTACGGTCGAATCGGTTTGCGCAACCCTCTGTGCCAGCTGGAATAACTGCTGGGAAGCCAGCGCTTCACACACAGGTTCGGAATCATCCTGTAATTCGCCAGTGGCATTAAATGGTTTCAGCAAGGCATCCAACTCGGCCAGTTCAAAAGGCTTCATCAGATAATCATTGGCGCCACGCTGCATGGCTTTCACCGCCTGACCAACATCGCCATAGGCGGTCATCAGCACCATTGGCAGCCAGGGATGCGCCTGCTTCACCGTATCGAGTAATTCCAAACCATCCATACCCGGCATATTAATATCCGACAATATCAGGTCGAGAGTATGCGCACGAACAATGGCCATACCTTCAATACCATTGGGCGCCTCAAACACCTCATGACCTTTTATCATCAGAGTATCGACAATGGCTTCCCGTAAACGCGGATCATCTTCCACCACTAAAATACGCATATTATTCTCCTCAGCCGATCAGGCATGTAATTCGCGGATACACGGCAAACGCAATTCTGCGGAAACACCGCCCAGTTCACTGTCAGCCAGATGAAATTCACCGCGATGAGCACGCACCACCGCCTGAACAACCGCCAGCCCAAGGCCGGTACCGTTGCTTTTGGTAGTGTGAAAAGGCTCCATCATGCGTTGTTTTTGTTGTGCATTCAGGCCCGGACCGTTGTCCATCACCTGAATTACCAAATGTTGTTGATCGCGCTTAAGACGAATCAGGATTTCAATCGGATGCTCACCCGATTCCAGCGCGTTATTCACCAGGTTCATTAAACTGCTGATTAATGCATCTTTATTGCAGATCAGTGGCAGCGCTCCGGCCTGGTTATCAATGCGGCAACGCGCCTGGTACTGTTGCAACGCCACTTCCATGGCATTTTCCAAACCCGCAATCAGCTCGGGGAGCGTAATATCATCATTAAGCGGTGCTTCACCGCGGGCAAAAATCAGCATATCGCGCACCTGATTTTCCAGATGTCGCAAGCGCTCCTGAAGCTTTCCGGCAAAACGAATACGAGTACTATCGGCAATAGCATCAGAAGCCAGATGACCTGCATACAAGGTCGCAGCTGCCAGTGGCGTACGAATCTGATGGGCCAGCGATGCCACCATTTTCCCCATCGCTGACAGCCGTTCGTGCTGACTCAGCTGCGATTGCAAGGCACGGGTTTCGGTCATATCGGTTAACAAAATCAGCTGGCCATAATTATTGGCCATCGCCGCGGTACGCAAATTCACCTTACGACCATCGACCAGTGAGATCTCATGACCGTCATCATTTTGAGGTTTAAAACAACGATGAATCAGGTGAACCCAACGCTGCCCCACCAAGGAGGGCGCACCGCTGGCTTTTAACAATAAGTCGTCGGCCGTTGGGTTGGACTGGCTGACAAAACCATTTTCGTCCAGCACCAGCACGCCCGCAGGCATCATCTGCAACAGACTCTCAAGACGATCGGCCAGCTGTTCTTTTTCCGCCAGCTCACGCATGCGCTGTGCGGAGATACTGGCCAGCTCACCACTCAACTGCTCGACTTTATTTTCCAGAAAGGTGTAGGAATCGGATAGCTGCTGTGACATTTCATTAAACAGGTTAAAGGCCTGCTTAAGCTCCGAACGGCCGAGCTGAGACTCACCGATTGCGTCAGCGTGACTGTCGACATCAATAGGACTGGCCGCACCGGCGCCGTTTATGGCAACGGCTTCCGTGGGCATCGTCAGGTCATCACTCTGGCGTAACGCAGCATTCGCCATATCTACTCCTTACGGATTGTCGGTAATCCGACGTCAAAAATAGTCAGTAAAGGGGTTGAGCAATTAGCGTGCCGTATTTTTTACGCCATTTAGAGACTTTCACGTCAAAAAAACATACTACCTGAACGAGGCATCAAACCCGTCCGCTCAGCAGCAGGGGTAACGAATGTGGGAGAAGCTAGCTGGAATGGTGGTTTAGGATGAGGAAGCTGGAGAAGGAAGTGGTTGCGGGGGATAACGTTCTGAACAGCGTTACTCCAGAACCAGCCAGCCAAAAACGACCCCCCTTAAAAACAACCCCATTAACAACAAGCCCTGAGAACGAAAAAAGCCAGCAGGTGCTGGCTTTGATCATCGGTGACAGGGGGCTCACACTATGTCTTTTTCTTTCCTGGAAATATTGTATTTCCGCATTTTCTCAACCAGTGTGGTACGACGAATATTCAGCTTTTCCGCCGCCCGCGCCACAATGCCATTGGCATCGTCCAGCGCCTGCTTGATCAGCGAGCATTCCAGGTCCGATAAATACTCGCGTAAATCCAGGCCATTGACCGGCAACAGCGCGGGAGAATCAATCCCCGCCAGACCACCTTCAGCCTGGGTGACATCCGCCACGACAGGCATTGAGTAGTTTTCATCGGTGTCATCCACATGACGGAATTTCTTCGGTAGCTCATTCACCCCCACCACACCGTAAGGATGCAAAATGGCCAGCCGTTCTACCAGGTTCGCCAGCTCGCGTACGTTACCGTGCCAATCGTGGCGGCACAGCGACATAATGGCCGCAGAATTAAACCGAATAGAACCGCGCTTTTCATTTTCCAGACGCGATACCAGCTCGTTAAGCAACAGCGGTAAGTCTTCTACCCGCTCACGCAACGATGGCATATCGATGGGGAACACATTAAGACGGTAATACAAATCTTCCCGGAAGGTCCCGTCTTCGATCATCTTTTCCAGATTCTTGTGCGTTGCGGCAATAATACGGACATTGGCGTTCAGGGTTTTGTTGCTGCCGACCCGCTCGAAGGTATGCTCCTGCAATACCCGCAGTATTTTCACCTGCATATTGAGCGGCATATCACCGATTTCATCAAGAAACAGAGTGCCACCTTCTGCCATTTCAAAACGACCCGGACGACTGCTGATTGCGCCGGTAAAAGCGCCTTTTTCGTGGCCAAACAATTCACTTTCCAGCAGCTCCGCCGGAATAGCACCACAGTTCACCGGCACAAAAGGTTTGTTACGACGATGGGAATGATAATGCAGATTACGGGCAACCACTTCTTTACCGGTGCCCGATTCTCCCTGAATCATTACGCTGACGTCTTTGTCAGCTACTTGCATAATCAATTCGCGGACATTCTGAATCTGGCGGCTGGTCCCGACCAGACTACGGAACAGTTGCACTTCACGGCGTTCGCCGCGACTGCGATTATGGGTATATTGCTCACGATACACCTGACAACGGTGCAGGCTGTCGAGCAACTTGTTGTAACTGGGTGGCATCTCAACCGCGGCCAACAACGCGCGGCGAATATTTTCTGGCAGGTTATCCGCCTGCACAGCATTGCCAATCGATAAAATCGGAATGCCTTTATCCCAGGTCAGCAATGCTTCGATAACATCGGCTGCGGGAATGGAGTGACTGTCTCCCAACAGCACCGCACTGATTTCTGTGCTGTCTTCAACCTGACCTTCCACCTCACGGCGCCAGTCGGCCGGTCCGGCTACAATGGCTTCCTCCCCTAGGAAATCCAGAATAACCTTCAGATCATGACGTCGCTGCTGATCATCATCGATCAACAGAACTTTAATTTCTCTCCACATGGCGACCAGCCCTTTCCTTCCCTATTTGACCCAGGGTCATCGTAAAATATGAACCTTATCGCGTCAGTTGTTTGACTGAGGCTAGAGCAGTTAAGTACCAAACCTTCGACAAGTCAAACTTCTGACGTTATTAATTTTTGTATTTTTAGTATGTCGAACGACGCACTTTATATCTGAATGTGTCGTCTAATGACAAGG
>Ga0098062_1001347_pt1 | contig 9527 bp, 8 predicted proteins | sample 23_taG_FD_81592 | JGI IMG/M metagenome (GOLD analysis project Ga0098062, IMG submission 81592) | Marine viral communities from Cariaco Basin, Caribbean Sea - 23_WHOI_OMZ | ecosystem: Environmental > Aquatic > Marine > Oceanic | place: Caribbean Sea: Cariaco Basin | collected 2014-11-11 | reverse complement strand
ATGATTCGAGTGCAACTGACAATATGCGACTTGCTAACCAACTGGCGGCCAGTCTGCGCCCTCGCCAGGTGTTAGTCAACAGCTATGTTCATCGAAAACCAAAAATATGTGGTCGCGGCCTCTCGCCAGGCCCGGAGCCGGGGCGCGACGCTGGACGACAAGCGCCCTACGAGCGCCGTTCACCCGCCACGGCCAGGCATCGGGAAGGCCGCAGGAGGCGATCTCAGCCTGTTGGTCGCTTCATCGCCAGCAGACCGATGCTGAAGACGACCATCAATGCACCACTGACTCGGTTGAACCACTGCATCGCCTTACCGTTGCGCAGATAGCGGCCGATCTTGCTGCCCAGCACGGCATAGATCGCGATCGCCACGACTTCCATGACCAGAAACAGCGCGCCCGTGATGGTGAAGCTCAAGGCGTAGTGTTCGGGAACCACGAACTGCGGCAGGAAGGCAGTGAAAATCAGGATCGCCTTGGGATTGCCGGCCGCCACCAGAAATTCCTGACGGATCAGCGAACGCATCGACTGGGGCTGCCCGCCTTCGATGATCGCCGACTGCGGCTTGCTCATCAGCAGCTTGAGCCCGAGCCATGCCAGGTACAGCGCCCCAGCCCATTTCACGACGATGAAAAACCACATGGAAGTCGTCAGCAACGTGCCCAGCCCGACACCCGCGATGGCGATCATGGGAGTGAACGCCGCGATCCGCCCGGACGAAGCGATGATGGCCTTCAGCGGCCCGACACGAGCCGCATTCGTCGTCGCCAGCAAATTGTTGGGGCCGAATGCCATGTTCAGCGCGAAGCAGGCTGGCAGGAACACCAGCAGGAAATCCCACTCCATGTCGTTTCCTTGTAGGCGGTTATCGGAGGTAGATAGTCTGAGGCAGACTATAAAATATCTCCAAACGCATCACTCACAGGCATTCTAAACATTACATCCGCGCACAAACGTATATATTATCTATGTAAACATTAGAGGCACATAGGAACTCACCCAATCCATTCACGAATTTTATACACCCAATCAGGAACAGGGTGCTCGCTTGAGAGAAGCTTCACATACCGTTCTGCAAATTTATATTTCACACCATCACGATTAAAGAATTCGCCGAGCTTATCCCTCTGACTATCCTTTAAATCAAGTGAAAAATTAACAACTTCACTCTCCGACAAAACCTCAACGACATCTAGAAAATCTAAATCATCAGGATACTCATCTTTGAACAACTTTAGAGTTGCCAAAAAAAAGACCGCCATTCAAACAATCTTCGATTTCTGTAGCAGGGGAAACAGGGTTCGAATCTATATTTACCAGCTTCGTCACACCTTCACTTCTAATATTTACAAACCTTTTACAAATTAAAGAATCATAATTGTGAACTTTATAGCTCACAAGTTCCGCATCTGTATCGGACAATAAAATTATCCGACCAGACACTTCATCCCTGAACTCTTCATATAATGGCAGAAGGTAGTTGTAAACCTTTTTAATCTCATTAGCCCCACCTACTGGAACTATCCTTATACGCCTATCCTTCATTAAGTCCTGCAAATAGGCAGACAAATAGAGCCTTTCTGTGCTACCCTCACAAATAATCCAAGTAAAAGGTCTCTCCCCAATAACACTGGAAATAATAGACTGAACAAAATCATTCAAGCTTTTCAGCCTAATGTCATAAGGAAGTTTCCCTTTTGACACCTTTGCCAACTTCTTTACTTGCTCTCTATAACTGGATAGATTGATTTGGTCAAAAACATGTCCGTTTTCTCTCTTTGAAATGACAGTAGTGCTACCATTTTCAACAATAGGAAGAAAGCCATACCAATGAGAAGCAAAAAACACTTGCATACATTGTCTACTGATATCATAAAGGGCGTTAAATTGATCAAAACAAGCCGACATATGTAGAGAAGCTTCCGGCTCATCGATCGCTATAACAAGATTCCCGCCTTTATCCCTATGTTTTGCTAGCAAACTGTGAGCCACATCCACTATAGCTTTTTGTTTTTCACCCGAGCTCAATGAGCTAATTTCCAACCAGTGATCGCCTTGCTTTTTGTGCAACTTCCTGATATTAAAAAAAGCTTGGACTATCAAGTTATTAACATCACTCCTTTTGAGATTTTGTTGCCTGTCCGTGGGCGTGCGGTAGGAGTAATGCTCAAGTTCATCGGAAAGATCTTGAATAAAATCATTCAAACTATTATTTATAGCCTGTATCTGCGACTGTGCAACACGACTATTTAGAATTTGAGCAAGCGTTTCCCCCATCAATACTTGTATTTCTTTCGTCTCAAGCTTTGTAAAAGCCTCAGAATCAATTTCTTTTGGTATGTAAATATACTCAACAAGAGACTTTAGCTCAGACAAAAGCGGAGCATATTTATTCAACTCCTCCATTGTCAAACTAAACTCTAACTCGGGAAGGCTATTTTTAGCAGCTTCTACAAGCTCAGGGCTATTAAAAAATGAAAGCGCTACTGAACCATTATGATTAATACCCAACGGTAAAAGAAATTTTCCATCGAGTTCTGCCCGCATCTTGATGCGTTCCCTATGATCGACAAATCTTTTTACATTAACTTTATGTGATGAATTGGCGTTTGCCTCACTAATTTTCATGGCAACTTGGTGAAGCTCCTCAGCCAACGGAATCAAGTTTGGCTTTAACAACTCCTTCTCTATTAAAAATACCGGCACAATTTGTGGCTCTGAATTTTCAAGACCACTTTTCTTAGTAGAAGTGTGAAAATTCCAAGGCCTTCCATTAAAGTAAGTATCCAACGCTTCAAGCACAGAGCTTTTACCTACTCCGTTATTCCCCACCAGCCCGCAAAAAGAACCTGCATCAGTAACAGGAATGTAATTTATGCCTCTATATGTTTTATACCACCTCAAAACCACTCCAACTATCATAAAAACCTCATTAACTTTGAATTAATTATTGCAAACCGCACTGTCCCATCGAACTTCCCAAAAACAATGCTCTGATATTCATAAAAAGCCAACAGACCTTAATGAAATTCACTTTGAAGCTTTAAGCTCTACGGCCTATATTTGATAATACATTCTTCAACTTTATTCTTCCAAAAACGCCACCGTCTGCAACGCTGCAACAAAACCAACTCATTTTGTCCGCAGGCGGAACGACTCGGGAACCTTTCTTCCCCTATCGGCTTACGGATGGCCATGCTTGAGCGCTTCCCGCCCTACCCCGGCTTGGCCGATAGCGTCGATCGTAGCGGGAATGGGATAGACGCTTCCCTGCGCGCAGATGGGGAGCCTATGGCCATCGGGGGGCTATCGAGTCGATGTCGGCCCTTCTAGAGCCAAGCGCTAGGCCAGGGCGGTCTTGCTGACCAGCACCACGCCGAAGACGATCAGCATCACCAGGACCACTTGGCGGAACGTGGCGGCGTCCATCCGCTGGCGCACGATGCCGCCGATCCTGGTGCCGGCATAGACGGGTATCAGCCCCAGCAGCGAGATCCAGATCGACTCGGCCGTCATGAGGCCCAGCTTCGCCAGGCCCACCGCCATGATGACGCTCGACAGGCTGAAGGAGATGTTGATCGCCTGGATGAAACGCTTGGGATCGAGCCGGAGCGCGAGCAGGAACGGCAGCACCGGCATCACTTGCGATCCGGTCATGCCATTGACCAGCCCCGTGAGAAAGCCCGAGACCGGCGCGAGCTTCCGGCCCAGGGCATCCGGCATCGGCCGCCCTGGGCGAAACAGCGTGAAAGCCCCGTAGCCGATCAGGACCACGCCCAGTACCGCCCCGGCAATCAGGCTGTCGATAAGGTCCAGCACGGCGAGGCCCAGCATCAAGCCGGGAATGGTGGCGAGGAACATGGGCCAGAAGCGCCGGATCGTCTCGCCGAAGTGTCCCGCCTGCCTCATGACGATGGCATTGCTGACCAGCGAGGGAATGATGACCAGCGGCATGGCGGATTTCAGGCCCAGGCCAAGCGCGAGGATGGGCAGCGCGGAAGTCGAGAACCCGAGGCCCGTCGCCCCTTTGACGAAGGCGGCCACGAAATAGGCACAGGCGATGATGACAATCGTCTCGACACTCACACGGCCACCAGACTCAAGAAGGGATCGTGAGAGTGTGCGACGGCCTTCCCGGTCTGGCAATTTCCCCGGCCGCCCGTTAACGCGGGCCACTGGGCAAAGCAGGAGGAGAGTCGGGCATCGAGCAGTTGGCGATATGCAAGTATAGCGACCGAATTCGAACAGGCGATATGCCAGACGCTATGCCATAGGCATCCGGATAGATCAGGAACAACGAGGAACGGCGGGGAAGAGAGTGTCTCGAATACCGCTGCATATCAGCAGCTCGCGAGAAAAGTCGTCAACGCGGGAGCGAGGGACTGGCGCCCGAGGCAGGACTCGAACCTGCAACCCACGGCTTCGAAGGCCGTTGCTCTATCCAATTGAGCCACTCGGGCGCACGGCGCAGACGATAACATTACACAGGCCTTCGATGCGAGTGCATCGAAGGCCTCTGACGTATCAGTGCGCCATCATCTCCTCGGCGACCTCTTCGCCGCTCAGATCGGAGGGGTAGTAGGTCGGCCAGTTGACGACTTCTTCAAGCAGCGCGTCGCGGTCATCACCCATGTAGATGTGGTAGTGATCCGCATCGGTGGGCGAAATGGCGTGGTCGCTGAACTGAAAGTACTGCGGGGCGTCTTCATCCCCGCCCTTGCGCTCGAAGATATAGCGGACGCCACGGTTGCCGGCGTCGTAGGTGAGTATCTCGTAGCCGTCGTAGGCGTATTCGCCGGCGTGCGCTTCGTTACCTTCGTGGAACGTGACCTGGTCGCCGTCGATCACGATGCGGTTCACGCCGGTTCGATAGCCCTCTTCGTAGTAGGTCTTGTATTCCTCTGCGGTCTTGTCGCCGTGTTCGACCTTGTGGGCGAATACGGCGTCGAGGGTGCCGTCCTGCAGATAGGGGTAGACGGATTGCCAGTCCCCCTCCCAATCGGAAAGCTGACGATCCTCGACCTGATCGTTGTCGAAGTAGCCGGCATGGATATCCTCGTCATGATCATGACCGTGGGCATGTTCGTGATCGTGGCCATGATCGTCATGCTCATGATCGTGTTCGTGACCAGCCGCCATGGCGGCCGAATAGCTCCCCATCGTCAACAAACCGACGAACACCACACCCGCGCTACGCGCTGACAATAATTTCATGAATTTGGCTCCCTCTTTTTTCGTGACCGAGAACTGATCGGCGACAGAAACAATACGTTATATCATAACATTTTATCAACCGACCGATCGCTCGTGTGATCTCGAGGCAAGAGAATGCGATGGAACGCCCCGCCGATGACGAGGCGTATCAGGAGATAGGAACGGTATCCGGCTTCAGGAGAAAGCGGTACCGAAGGCGCGACGTTCGAGCAGGCGCTGCATGGCGGCGTTGGGCTTCTCGATCTTGTGATAGAAGCGGCTCGCGGCGTAGCTCTCGTTGAAGGCGTCGAAGTAGTCGTCGAGCACGTTGGCGGCGGAGACGTCGCCGGTATTGCGCAGCAGCTCGGCCGCGACCTCGGCGGTACAGAGATGCGAGGCGGAGGCCGGCTTGCGCAGCCGGTAACGTGTCAGCCGATCCGTGTGGAGCGGCAGCACCGGCAGGTTTTCCAGGTACGGGCTCTTGCGGAAGATCCGCCGCGCCTGACGCCAGGTGCCGTCGATCAGGATGAAGACGGGAATGAAGCCATCCTGCTTGGCGACGACCACGGCACGCTCGTCGACCACGCGATGCTGGTAGTCCGGCTGGTCGTCGGGGAAGACCACGAACGGCACGTAGCGTCGGTCCGCCAGCAGCTCGAGCAGCCGTGCCTCCGGCGCGGTGCGATACCAGGTGAAGGTCTGGGTCTGCGGCAGCACGTCGGCGATCAGGCGCCCGGTGTTGGTGGGCTTGTTGTGTTCGTAAGGGTGCGTCAGCAGCCATACCCGGGCGTCGCTGGTCGCGGTCACGCGGAACGGGCAGAGGCAGTTGAGCACCGGCAGACGACAGCCGTCGCAGCGTTCGACGAAGCTGCCCCGCGCCTTGAATTCGCGGCGCGGCGGGGTCGCGTCTCCGCCAGCCATGTCGCGCCGGGCGTCAGCATTCGGGAATTCGGTCTCGCTCAGCGACCAGGATTCGGTCGTCAGTTCGGCATCATCACGCATGGATCGGCTCTCTCCGGCCTACGAAAAAGCGGGGCGCGCGCATTCTAGCACTCCGCCCCGCTTTCCAAGCCCCGGAATTAAGACAATATCTGTATCAATCTCAGCGGCTGGTGCTTTCGCTCGTTTCCGACGTGGCGCTGCGGGCGGGGATGCCGCGCTGTTTCCAGTAACCCGCCAGCAGGGAGCCGGAGACGTTGTGCCAGACCGAGAACAGCGCCCCCGGCAGCGCGGCGCCGGCGGTGAAGAACTGGTTGGCGAGCGTGACCGCCAGGCCGGAGTTCTGCAGGCCGACTTCGAAGGCGATGGTGCGCGCAGTGCGAATGTCGAAGCCCAGCGCACGGCTCAGCCAGTAGCCGGCGGCGAGGCCGATACCGTTGTGGGCGATGACGGCGATCGCCACGATCGGCCCCAGCGTTGCCAGGTTGCCGGCGTTGAGCGCGACCACGATGGCGATGATCAGCACGATAGCGGCCATGGCGAGCGTCGCCAGTGCCGATTCGATCTTGCGGATGCGCGCGCCCAGCAGGTGATGGACGATGACACCCAGCGCGATCGGTGCGATGACCAGTTGCGCGATGCTCATCAGCATGCCGAGAACCGGCACGTCGATGCTCTGGCCGACCAGCAGCCAGGTGATGAACGGCGTGGCGACGACCGAGATCACGGTGGAAACCATGGTCATCGAGACCGACAGCGCGACGTGGCCGCCGGCAAGCCAGGTCATGACGTTGGAAGAGGTGCCGCCCGCCGTGGCGCCGACCAGGATCATCCCGGTGGTCAGCTCCGGGCTCAGCCCCAGCACGCGCGAAACCAGCAGCGCGGCGACCGGCATGATCAGAAACTGCAGGATGACGCCGACGGCGATCGGCTTGGGTGCCTTGATCACGCGGGCGAAGTCTTCGCGGGTCAGTGTCAGGCCCATGGCGAACATGATCACCACGAGCAGTGTCTTGATATCCCCCTTCAGCCCGACGAACAGCTGCGGCGCGAAGGCGGCGACGACGGCCAGCAAGACGGCCCAGACCGGGAACAACCGGTTGATGCGTTCAAACATGATGATGTGTCCTAGCGAGATAGTCTGGCTCGCCGACTGGCGAACCGGGGCCGCTCGAGCGGCTCTGTTGGGGTCGATCCGGAAACGGCAGCGGATCCGGCATCGACCGGGCGCGCTATTTTGCCGCAGCGCGTGCCGCGACTAAATAGGCAAAAAGGCAGGAAGCGCATCGGAGCGAAAATCCGGGCGGAAAAGCCAGACGGGAAAATCAGTCGGCGAAGCCGCCCTGCTCCCGCCAGCGCGCCACCAGATCCGGCACGCCACGGCTGGCCGGTTCGGCAATCGGGCTGACGCCCGGCGGCGCCAGATCGCGGGCGTGCGGGTCGACCAGCCAGCACGGCGCCTCGAACGGCGCCTGATCCAGCAGCAAGGCAGCAGGCATCACCGCCAGCGAGGTGCCGACGACCAGCAGCGCGTCGGCCCCGGCGACGATATCGCACGCCTCGGCATAGCGCGGCACGGCTTCGCCGAACCAGACCACGTCCGGGCGCAGCTGGCTGCCCTTGTCGCACAGATCGCCCAGGGCAATCCGGCCCCCGGTCGCGGGATCGCTCAACGGGTAGCGCAGGTTGGCATCGACCGAGGAACGCGCCAGCAGGATCTCGCCATGCAGATGCAGCACGTGACGCGAGCCGGCGCGTTCGTGCAGGTCGTCGATGTTCTGGGTGACCACGCTGACCCGAAACCCGGCGGCCTCGAGTTCGGCCAGCGCCAGATGCGCGGCGTTAGGCCGTGCCCGGCGGGTCTGCTCGCGGCGCTCGTCGTAGAAGCGCAGCACGGTTTCGGGGTCGCGCGCCCAGGCTTCCGGGGTGGCGACATCCTCGAGGCGGTGGTTTTCCCACAGGCCATCGCCATCGCGAAAGGTCTTGAGGCCGCTTTCGGCGCTGATGCCAGCGCCGGTCAGCACGACCAGATGCGGGGAACGGGTATCACTCATGGCGACAGGCTTCCTGATGTTCGCTGCTTCACTGTTTCCGAGGCTAGCATGCGTCGGACATCCGGGCACTCGGTCAGCCCCTTGAGATCGCCTTCGCCAGCCCCGACAATAGCGCCCTGTTCTTTTACCCAGGCCAGTGCCATGACCGTGCCGCTTACCCCAACCGAGCGCCTTGGGCCGCTGCCGGTGATCTATCGCGATGCGCGCCTGATAGCCGTCGCTAAGCCGCCCGGCATGCTGGTGCATCGTACGGCGCTGGCCCGCGGGGAAACCCGGTTCGTGATGCAGACGTTGCGCGATCAGATCGGCCAGCATGTCTTTCCGGTGCATCGCCTGGACCGCCCCACCGGCGGCGTGCTGCTGTTCGCGCTGGACAGCGACGCCGCCGCCGCGCTGACGCGGGCGTTCACCGAGCATCGGGTGAGCAAGCGCTATCTGGCCGTGGTTCGCGGCTGGGGGCCGGAGACGGTGAGTGTCGATGCGCCCCTGCGCGAGGAAGATGGCATCCGCCCCAAGGCGGAGATGCCCGCGCACCCGGCGCTGACCCACTTCCGGCGGCTGGCGACGGCGGAGATTCCGGTGGAGATCGATCGCTATCCGCAGTCGCGCTATTCGCTGATGGAAGCACGGCCGGAGACGGGCCGGCGCCATCAGATCCGGCGTCATCTGGCGCGCTGCGGCCACCCGATCATCGGTGATGCCAAGCACGGCAAGGGCGTTCACAATCGCTACTTCCGCGATCATCTGGACTGCCCGCACCTGCTGCTGTCGGCGGTGGCGCTGGAATTTCGCCACCCGTTCGAGGGCCGCCAGCTAAGACTGGAAGCGGCGTCCGACGATCACTTTTCCGCCCTGCTGGCCCGGTTCGGCTGGCAGAGGCATCTGACGCAGAATGGCGCCCACTGGATGACGCCCGCCACGAGCGCGGCCAGGGCCGAATCCGAATCGGTCGACGCTATTCCTTGACCGAAAACCGGTGATCGAAACTCCATGAGCGAGGATTCCATGATCCACGACAGCTCTCCCGGCGCTGGCAGCGTTGACGCCGGCAGCGACGACTACGATTTCCGCTTTGGCGGTATCCGGCGTCTCTACGGCGCCCGGGCGGCCAATGCGTTCCGCCGCGCGCACGTCGTGGTGATCGGCGTGGGCGGCGTCGGCAGCTGGAGCGCCGAGGCGCTGGCGCGCTCCGGGATCGGCAAGCTGACCCTGATCGACCTGGACGATGTCTGCGTTTCCAACGTCAATCGCCAACTCCACGCGCTGGACGGCCAGATCGGCAGGCCCAAGGTCGAGGTGCTGGCGGAGCGCTGCCGCGCCATCTGGCCGGGTATCGAGAT
>Ga0098062_1001340_pt1 | contig 9571 bp, 6 predicted proteins | sample 23_taG_FD_81592 | JGI IMG/M metagenome (GOLD analysis project Ga0098062, IMG submission 81592) | Marine viral communities from Cariaco Basin, Caribbean Sea - 23_WHOI_OMZ | ecosystem: Environmental > Aquatic > Marine > Oceanic | place: Caribbean Sea: Cariaco Basin | collected 2014-11-11 | reverse complement strand
CGTCGACACCTTCGGCGGGCTCAACATTCTGGTCAACAACGCCGGCACCCAGCAGGTGTGCACCGATCTTACCGAGCTCGACGATGACCAGTGGGAACAGACCTTCGCCACCAACATTCACGGCATGTTCTATTTGACCAAGGCGGCATTGCCGTACCTGGGAGAAGATGATTCGATCATCAACACCGCTTCGGTCAATGCGTATATCGGGCCCGATTTCCTGGTCGACTACACCGCCACCAAGGGCGCGATCATCAGCTTCACCCGTTCGCTCTCCAATCAGGTGGTAGCGCGCGGTATCCGGGTCAATGCGGTCGCGCCCGGCCCGGTGTGGACACCGCTGCAACCCGCCACCCTGGGTGCCCATGATCCGCAGATGCTGGAAGATTTCGGTTCCGACACGCCGATGGGGCGGGCCGCGCAGCCGTCCGAGCTGGGGCCGTGCTATGTCTTTCTGGCATCGCTGGACGCGTCCTTCATCAGCGGCCAGACGCTACACCCCAACGGCGGCATGATCGTCAACGGTTGAGCGGTCACCAAAAGATCGAAAGTCATGGAGCCCTGCTCGGGAATCGCCCAGGGTCTTCGAGCACCAACAGCAATTCTCGGGCAAAAGGAGGCCCCGAACATGCCAGGTACGACTCACAATCTGCCGCCACGTCAGGACAGCTGGCTGGATCGGCCGGCACATCATCACTGGCTGGAGAGCGAAGGCCAGCGCCTGCTGGCGTTCTATCGCGCCTCGCGCCATGCCGAGTGCGGTTTTGCGGCGCTGGACGAAGACGGCCGACTGCCGGCGGATGCCAACCCCGACACCATGATCACTGCCCGCATGACGCACTGTTTCGCGCTGGCCGCTATGCGTGGCGAGCCCGGCATGGCACCGCTGGTGGCACACGGCGTCGCGGCATTGAGAGGCGAGCTTCACGACGATGAGCACGGCGGCTGGTATGGCGAACGGCCCAAGGCGGGCGAAACGCAGACCAAGCAGGCCTACATTCACGCCTTCGTCGCGCTGGCGGCGGCCAGCGCTTGGCAAGCCGGCAACGAAGACGCCAAGCCGCTGCTGGACGATATCATCGACGTGATCGAGACCCGGTTCTGGTCCGAAGACGAAGGGCGCATGCGTGAGGGGTTTTCCCGCGACTGGCGCGAAGACGAGGCGTATCGCGGCGGCAACAGCAACATGCACTCGACCGAGGCCTTCCTGCAACTCGCCGACGTTCTCGACGAGCCGAAGTGGCGGGCGCGGGCGCTCTCCATCGTCGACAGGATCATTCACGCCCACGCCAGGCCCAACGACTATCGTGTCGTCGAGCACTTCGACAGCGAGTGGAACGAATGGCGCGACTACAACCAGGAAACACCCAAGGATCAGTTCCGACCTTACGGCGCTACGCCTGGTCACGCCTTCGAATGGGCGCGGCTGATGCTGCATCTCGAAGGCGGGCTGCTGCGCCATGGCGAAGCGGCGCCGGGCTGGCTGCTGGAGGATGCGCAGGGGCTGTTCCATAGCGCGACCGAGCTGGCGTGGAACGTCGATGGCGAGCCAGGGCTCATTTACACTCACGACTGGAAAAACCAGCCGGTGGTTCACGAGCGCATGCACTGGACGCTGGCCGAAGCCGCCGCCACGGCCGCGGCGCTGCTCAAGCGTACCGGCGACGCAACCTACGAAACCTGGTATCGCCGTTTCTGGGATTACATCGATCGTTTTCTGATCGATCGCGAACGGGGCAGCTGGTGGCAGGAACTCGACCGCCACAACAACCCATCCAGCGAAATCTGGAGCGGCAAGGCGGATCTCTATCATGCCTATCAGGCAACGCTGCTGCCCAGATTGCCGCTGTCTCCCACCATGGCCAGAGCCATCGCCGACGGAGCGTTGTAACACGGAGCGTTGTAACCGCTGGGGATATTCGAATCTCCACTCTTGGAAACGCCTCGATTCATGATCGGGGCGTTTGTCATTCGGACAGACGCCATACCTCGAAAGCGGCATGGGCTTCGTCGCTGAAGTCTGGCTAGCTATGACTTCCGATACTGACTTCCGACACATGGCCGTGAGGAGAACGACAATGGAATGGCTTGGGAATTATCGGCAGATGAGGCTGGGGTGGACCACGTTACTGCTGACAGCGCTGCTGCTGGGCGGCTGCGGCACGCAGGGCATCGAGCGGGAACCGGTGCAAGAGGCGCCTGCCAAGACCGCCAGGCAGTCCCCGGATCGTACCTGGGGGCCGGTAATGAAGGCCGTCGCCATGGCGCAGCTCTATCCGGATGGGAAGTCGGTGGTCGATCTGGTTCCCAAGCGCGACCCCGCGGCTATCGTGGCCGACTTCGAACGGCTGCAGCAGCAGGAAGGGGAAATCGACAAGGCCCGGTTGCAAGCCTTCGTCGATGCCAACTTCGATCCGCGTCCGGAGAACGAAACGCGCCTTAGCGAGGCGGCCGATACCTCGATCGAGACCCACGTCGTCAACCTGTGGCCTTACTTGACCCGGGACCCAGCGGATACCGACGAAGGCCCCTGGAGCAGTCTGGTCTCGCTGCCCGAGCCCTACGTGGTACCGGGCGGGCGCTTCAATGAGATGTTCTATTGGGACAGCTACTTCACCATGTTGGGCCTGGCGCGCAGCGACCGCTTCGACCTGGTGCGCGACATGGTCGACAACTTCGCCTGGCTGATCGACACCTACGGGTTCGTGCCCAACGGTACGCGGACCTATTTTCTGACGCGTAGCCAGCCGCCGTTCTTCGCTCCGATGGTAGCGCTGCTGGCGGAGCATGACGGAGAAGCCGTCTATCGCCGCTATCTGCCCGAATTGATGCGGGAACACGACTATTGGATGCGCGGCGCCGATGAAATCGGCCCCGGCGAGGTACGTGAGCACGTGGTTCAACTGGCCGACGGCACCTTGCTCAATCGCTATCACGGAAGCGAGAACTGGCCCCGGCCGGAAGCCTACGCCGCCGAACGCGAGCTGGCCGCGCGTAGCGACCGGCCGGCTCCCGAACTGTACGGCCATCTACGAGCCGCTGCCGAAAGTGGCTGGGACTTCAGCTCGCGCTGGATGGCCGATGGCCAGCACCAGACCACCATCGAGACCCGCGATATCCTGCCGGTGGATCTCAACGCGCTGCTGTACCAGCTCGAACGCACCCTGGCGCACGCGTGGCGGGTCCAGGGCGATGACTCCCAGGCGGCACGCTTCGAGGCGCTGGCCGAACAACGTCGAAGCGCGATCAACCGGGTCTTCTGGCAACCTGACGGGGGCTACTACACCGATTACGACTGGCGGCAGGGGCATCTGACCGATGCCATTTCAGCGGCCATGGTCTATCCGCTGGCGTTTGGCGTCGCCGATCCGGCCAAGGCCGATGCCACGGCCGAGACGGTGCGGCGCGAGCTGCTGCGCGCCGGGGGCATGGTCACCACCACGCATAACACCGGCGAACAGTGGGATGCGCCCAATGGCTGGGCGCCGCTGCAGTGGCTGGCGGTTTCCGGTCTCGACCGCTACGGACACGACGACCTGGCCGAAACCATTGCCCGGCGCTGGATCGAAACCAATCGCGCGGTCTACCAACAGACCGGCAAGCTGGTCGAAAAATACGACGTGGTCGACCCCGCCGTGGGCGGCGGCGGTGAATATGATGTCGTCGACGGGTTCGGATGGACCAATGGCGTCCTGCTGGATCTGATGCACCGCTATCCGTCGCAAGCCAGCCAGTAGCCAAGTCTCGCCATTGAAGACGGCCGGGCCACAAGGTCCGGCCGTTTTGTGTGTCAGCACGCTCGGCAGCGTCGCTGTAACTGGAAATCCGAAGGCGACGTATACGGCAAAGCTACAAGCACTCCCCCGAGCGATCTCGACCGCTCGAGGACGTTAAAACGCTATCGTTGGCGTTACCAGTGGTAGCTGACTTTCGCCCGAATCTCGCGGCCCGGGTTGTAGTAGTTGGCCGTGCCGGAGCCGACGACGTGCTGCTCGTCGAAGATATTGCTGACGTTGATCGTGAAGTCGGTGTTCTGGACGATCCGATAGTCGAAGGCGGCGTCGAACAGCGTTGCCGAATCGCTCTTCGAGGTATTGGCGGCGTCGAAGTAGTAGCCATCGGTATAGCGGGCGCCCAGACCGACGCTCATCTTCTCGCCCGGCAGCGTGTAGTAACCCCAGAGCATGGCGGTGTGTTTCGGAGCGATGGCGAAATCGTTGCCCTTGATCGAGGTGCCATCACGCAGCGTGCCCTCTTCGACCTCCGTATCCAGATAGGAGTAACCGCCGACGATGCTCAGATTATCGGTCAGCTCGGCTTTGGCCTCGAGATCGAGACCGCGCGCCCGGGACGTTCCGATGGTTTGCTGGTCGATGGCGCCATTGTCCTGCACTACGGCGATGGTCACGTCGTCTCTTTCCAGGTTGTAGATCGCCGCAGAAAACTGGGCGTTCATCCCGTCGGGCGAGTATTTCAGGCCGATCTCCTGCTGTTTGCCGCGCTCCGGTGTGACGCCAATGGTGGGCGGTGCGACCGACTCTACGTAGCTGACGTAAGTGGAGAGTTCGTCGTTGACGATATAGGTCAGTGCGCCACGCACGGTGGTCTCCGAGAAATCGTCGCTGTCGTCGAAAGCGGCGCCGTAGGATTCCCCCTCGCTCGAGAGATCCATCGAGTCGTTGCGTACGCCGGCGCTGACCACGAAGCGATCATAGAAAGAGAGATTCTGCGTCAGGAAGACCGAACGAGTCTGGTAATCCTGGTTTTCGTACCGGTAGGGCGTCAGGTCTTCGGGACCGCCACTATAAACCGGGTTGGTGATATCGATGGGTTCCGCATTCCCGTAGATCGACTGGCTATCAGTCGAGGCGTCGCGGTACTCAATACCACCGAGGGTGCTGCTGTCGATCTCGCCGAAGCTGGCATCGTACTGCAGGATGGTATTGCCGATGAACTCGTGAGCTTCGGTATCGGTACCGAAATAGTCTCGGTTCACCACCGTGCTGGTGCGCGCAGCGACATCGTTAATATAGACGTACTGAAAGTCATCCTTGAGATCGCTATAACGCAGGTTCGTGCTCAGCGTCAGGCCGTTTTCGAAGTCGTGGCGCAGCTGGCCGGTGATGCTAGTGCGATCGACGTCTTGATCGTTGAAGCCGGGCTCGCCGAAGAAGTCGTCGCGGTCATACTCTCGGTCGAGCGGATAGCCGCCGCTATTGGGCGTGTCGTCTCGGTTGAGATAGTCGACGATCAGCGTTGCCGTGGTTTGATCCGTCGGTTCCCACGTCAGGCCGCCCATCAAAAGACCACTGTTATCCTTCGAGTGATCGTACTCTCGGTCGCTGTCCTGAATCTTTCCGGTGAAGCGATAGGCCAGTGTCTGGCCTGAGTCCAGGACATCGCCGACATCGATGCCGGCTTCCTTGTGATCGAACGATCCGTAGGAGAGAAAGCCGTTGCCGAAGCGCTCGAATCGTGGTCGCTTGCTGACGAAGTTGACCGATCCGCCCGGGTCGGCGGGGCCGAACAGCGTCGAGTTCGAGCCGCGCAGCACCTCGATGCGCTCGTAGGCGTATGGATCTTCACGCACGCCACGCATGGAGCCCAGCGTCATCCCGTCGCGATAGGTCGTGGCCTGAAAGCCGCGAATCTGGAAATAGTCGTTGCGGTCATCGGTACCGTAATAGTCAGTGATGACCCCGGGGGTGTATTGCAGAACCTCCTCGGTAGTCTGGGCGTCGCGCTGCTCGATCTCTTTCTGGGTAATCACCGAGACGGAAGCGGGCGTGTCCTGAATGCTGGTAGCGACCTTCCCGCCTACCCAAAGCTCCCGCGCTACGACGGTATCGGCGTCGTCGTCAGGCGCTGCCTGAGCGTTGACGATAACGGGAGATAGGCGGTACGCCCCATCGTCGCTCCCTGTCTGCTGCGCGTTTCCGAGCGCGGGAATGGTGAATAGTGCTGAACCGCAGAGAATCGCCGTGGTGGTGTGATGACACCATGACGGTTTCTCGCGGCTCACGATCGTGCGATTGCGACCGCTCATCGTGGTGTCCCCGAAAGTGAATGATCTCTTCTTATATACCCGCGGTTTTTTTATGGCGGGCTCGAGGATTATCCGGAGGACACACCTATCAGTCAATAATGATAATTCTTCTCAATTTCATTCGCGTTCATGATTGGCTATGCGATGCTGTAGAATCTTGCGCAGCCACTGCCGCGTAAGGCGTCGATCCACTATGTTGCCTCACACCCCGGATCGTCATGCGCTCTCCCGCTCCACCAGCCTCACCCCCAGGTCCAGCCGTTTATCGCTTTCCGGCAGTTCCCCCCTGAGGCGTGACAGCAGCAGTCGGGCGGTGTGCTGGCCGATTTCCCGGCGCGGTGGCTCGACGGTGGTCAGCGGCGGGACGGTGCTGGTGGTGAAGTCCAGGTTGCCGAAGCCGGCGAGGGCGAGCCGGCCGGGGATCTCCCAGCCCTGGCGCTGGCATTCGCACAGTACGCCAAGCGCCACCATGTCGTTGGAGCAGCCGATGGCTTCTATCTCGGGGTGGGCCTGCATCAGTGCCTGGGTCAGATGGCCGGTCTCCTCGGCATGGCTGCGTCCGCTCAGCTCGCGCAGCTCGACGGTGCCGCCGGCAGCTTCGACCGCGTCTCGAAAGCCGTGATAGCGGTCGCGGGCGCGCACGTCACGCTGGAAGTTGGTGCTGACGAAGGCCATTCGGCGCCGGCCCTGGCGCAACATGTGTTCGGCCACCAGGCGGCCACAGGTGTGATGCGAAAAGCCCACGATCATATCCAGCCCCGGCTGGCCGTAATCCCACATTTCGACGATGGGCGTGTCGTTGCTGGCGAGCACCGACAGCGACTTGCGGTTGTGCAGAAAGCCGGTCAGCACCAGGCCGGCGGGGTTCCAGCTCAGAATCGACCGGATCAGTTCCTCTTCCCGGGAGTCGTCGAACTCGGTATTGCCGATCAACAGCTGATAACCGGCGCTACGCAGATGGCGCTCCAGCGTCTCGAGCGTTTCCGAGAAGAACGAGTTGGTGATGGTCGGCACCAGCACGCCGATCACGTTGGAGCGCGACGAGGCCAGCCCGCCAGCCATGGTATTCGGCAGATAGCCCAGCCGGTCGATGGCCGACTGGATCTTCTCGGCACGCCGGGAGGAGACCTCATCGGGACGACGCAGGTAGAGCGATACCGTGCTCGGCGAAACGTTGGCCAACTGGGCGACTTCGCCCATGGTCACTCGCTGTGAACTGCGTCTGCTTCTTGCCACGGTTTCTGGCCCCTTCCTTCGCGATCACCGGGTTGTGTCGGTCCTCGCACCCGGCGTCTCGCTGATAAGCGTATGAATGTCTTGTGCTTTCGTGTCGATGCCGTTCGCTACGCTTTGTCTGAAAAATGTCTGCGCTCACCCATACGGCGTTAAAAATCGACTCAAAATGCTCATTTACTCCGCGTAAACTGGGACGCCAGCCCGGTCCTTTTTCGCCGATTTTGATTCGCTACGCTCACCCTTCGGGTCAGCCTTCGGCTGTTACTCCCTAAAGTCGTTGCGCCTTGTCTGGCTATCGCTCGCCGACTTTTCAGACAGAGCTAGTGTATCCAGTCCACGCTGAGGTTTCGTCTTTCTCGCCGGCTGCGGTCCGGGTTGAAGCGACGCTCTGCCGTGTCGGCGCGGCTACTTGTCCTTTGGTCTAAGGCTACGACGAATGGACGATTGGCAAAGATTGTCCGGTCAAAATCGTAGCGCTACGATTCTAGTCCATCTCGGCGGGCATCCGTTATTCGCCCAAAGGCTTAGGCGAGAGCAAGAGTTCGAATCAGCTCGGGAAGAGCGCACACAAGTCTGACGACGTCAGCCATGCGTTCTGTTTTCCGCCGTTTTCGCAGCGCTACGAAAAATGGAGCTAACCATGACAACATTGCGTTATTCGCTGGCCGCCCTTGCGCTGATTGGCGCAACCCATTCGGCGATGGCCGCCGATCATCTGGACATCATCGTGCCGTTCTCGGCGGGTGGCGCCACCGACATCGTCGCGCGCAGCTTCGAGCCGATCTTCTCGCAGCGGTTGGGTGTCACCTCGGTGGTACGTAACGTGGCCGGCGCCAGCGCAACAGTCGGTACGGCGGAGGTCGCCAATAGCGAAGGCAATCCCAACATCATCGGCTATGAACCCGCCGGTGCGCTGTCGATCCAGCCCTCGCTGAAGAAGCTGCCCTACGGCCCGGACAGCTTCACCTATATCTGCCGCACCGTTTCCAACCCGATGTTCCTGATGGTCTCGAAGTCTTCCGATATCGAGTCGTTCAAGCAACTGGTCGAGGAGTCGCAGGAATACCCCTTCCTGTATGGCTCTTCCGGCCCCGGCACGTTGCCGCATCTGGCCATGGCGGCATTGACGGTCAACAGCGATCTCAAGGCGGAGCACGTGCCCTACAGCGGTTCCGGCCCGGCGATGAATGCGCTTGCCGGCAACGAGATTCAGATCATGGCCGATACCGAGACCATCCTCGAAAACTACGACCTGCGCCCGTTGGCGGTCTTTGCAGAGAACCGAGTAGAGGGTTATCCCGACGTGCCGACGATGCAGGAACTCGGCCTGGCGGAGATGGACTTCGCCGTCTGGCAGGGCGTCGTCGCGCCCAAGGGAATTTCCGAGGAGCGCACTCAGCAGTATGCCGAGGCGTGCAAGGCGACGGTGGAATCGGACAAGTTCAAGTCATTCGCCGACAAGGCCAAGGCGGATATCGCCTATCTCGGACCGGATGAGTTCAAGGCGTTCGTGCAAAAGCGCTTCGCGGCCAACAAGCAGGTGCTCAAGGACGCTGGCCTGACGCCGTAACCCGTTCTTTCGACCTCTTGTTCTCTCGATTTCTCAGGAGCCGCGGTCCCATGTTCGCATTCTTGATCCATCCTCGAGTATTGACCGCGCTGGCCCTGTTGCTGGCTGGCGCCGGTCTTTCGATCACCGCGTGGCAGGGGCCGGCAAGCGCCATGCTGGTCCCCCGCATCGTGCTGACGATCTGGTGCGTAGTGGCGCTGGCGATCCTGATCGGCGAGTTGATCCGCCGCGTCCCGGTGAAACGCGTGACGCTGACGCCTCTGCCGCTGTTGATGGCGGCGATATTGATCGCGGCGATTGCCACGGCGAGTCTCGGCTTTCTGATCCCGGCGTTGCCGTTGGTGGCGTTGACGCTATGGCTGTTTCGTATCCGGCGGCCATTGCCGCTGCTGCTGGGCACGATCGTGATCGGTGGCGGTTTGTGGTTCCTGTTTCACCACGTGCTGATGATCCGGTTGCCGGCGCTGCTCACGAATGGAGTGATCTGAGATGGATGTGATTCTGGCGGCAATCAACGATGCCTTCACCTGGCAGGCGCTGCTCGCCATCGTGATCGGCACCTGGGCAGGCATCATCATTGGCGGCCTGCCCGGGCTGGGGTCGGTGGTCGGGTTGACGATCTTTCTGCCGTTCACCTTCGGCATGGATGTCATTACCAGCATGGCGCTGCTGATCGGCGTCTACTGCGGCTCGGTCTATGGCGGTTCGATCACCGCGAT
>Ga0098062_1001330_pt1 | contig 9636 bp, 4 predicted proteins | sample 23_taG_FD_81592 | JGI IMG/M metagenome (GOLD analysis project Ga0098062, IMG submission 81592) | Marine viral communities from Cariaco Basin, Caribbean Sea - 23_WHOI_OMZ | ecosystem: Environmental > Aquatic > Marine > Oceanic | place: Caribbean Sea: Cariaco Basin | collected 2014-11-11 | reverse complement strand
TGCTGCTTCTCGTTGGTGGTATAGATCGTCGAACGATATTGCGTGCCCAGGTCGTTGCCCTGCCGCATTCCCTGGGTCGGATCATGAGCTTCCCAGAAGGCGCCCAGCAGCGACTCGAGCGTGACACGGCCCGGATCGTAGACGACCAGCACGACTTCGGCATGGCCCGTCCTGCCGGTACAGGTCTCTTCATAGGTCGGATTCGGCGTGATGCCGCCGGCATAGCCCACGGCAGTGACGACGACGCCATCCAGTTCCCAGAACAGCCGCTCCGCCCCCCAGAAGCACCCCAGCCCCAATACGATCTGCTCGGTGCCGGCCGGGAAAGGCGGTTGCATCGCAGCGCCATTGATCAGGTGTTCACCGCTGATCTGAATGGGCGTATCGCGGCCCGGGAGTGCTGTCTCCGCAGTCGGTAGCGATTCGGAACGTCGTTGAAACATGGCTTACCTCCGGATGATCGAAGAGGCGCCCGGCATTGCCGGACGCCGATAATGTCGGGCGAGCCCCTTGGATGAGCGTCTCAGGTATCGCTGGCGCTGCCCAGGCTGAAGGTATAGATCAGATCGACGGCCTGCGCGGCGCCGGAAACGGCCTGCAGATAGAGATTCTGAATCAGGCGATAACGCAGGGTCAGCTCGGCGATGGGAGAGAATATGCCGACGCCGTAGCTCACCTTCAAGTCGTCGAAGACATAACCGCTGACCACCACCTGACTGTCGTCGCCCGACCCCGACGCATCGAGACTCAGATCCTGCACGCCGAACGCCTGGCCGACCTGTCCTACGGCACTGCCGGTCTGCGACAGCGAGAGCCCGATCAACGCCGCGGTCAAGGCGTCGTCGCCGCTGCCGGAATCCTCGGGCGCTCGGCCCCGAAGAATATAGGACAGGGCGCGGCTCTCCGTCATGGCGGGTTCGGAGAAGATCGTCAGACGCGGTGACGAAGCCGAGCCGGTTACCCGCAAGCCGGCGATTACGTCGTCTTCGGTGGTATCCGGATTGCGGATGGCCTCGAACTGCAGACTCGGCTGGGACGCCGGCCCGCTGAACAATACCTGCCCCTGGCGAATGATCAGATCCTGCCCGAACGAGGTGTAGGTGCCGTCGACCAGATTGACGTCGCCATAAAGCTGGACCGGACCGGTGCCCTGACGCACCTGCAGCTCGCCGGTGAGCCCGGCTTCGAGACCGTAGGCCTCCAACTGCATGTCCGGCCCGAGATGCAGGTTGACGCGGACATCGAGCTGCATCCCCGCATCGGCCAGGGCCTGAGCCGTACCGGCGCCCTCTTCGTTTTGCCGGGCCGCAGCTGCGGCCTGCTGCTGGCGATCCTCCTCCTCGGTAATGATGACCGCATCGCTGCTGGGCGCCTGCGCCGACGAAGGAATCTGGCCAATCTCCAGACGCGCCCAGGGGACGCTGACATCGCCGCGAACCTGAAGCCGCTGCGGCATCGCCTGAATCTGCAGATCCGGGGCAACCCTCAGGCGGCCGTAGGCCGGCATCGCTACCATCAGCGGTGCTTCGGTGCCGTCGATGTCGACGTTGGCTTGCCAGTTGGCCGGATCCTGCCAGTTGGCATTCCCCGAGAGATCGAGCCGGCCCTCGTCGCTCTGCACGAAGCCCTGCAGCGTCGACGACTGGCCTTGCAGGGCCAGTGACAGCTGGGCGTCGGTGATCGCGACCGGCGATACGCCGCCCTTGACCTGGATGCCATCGATGGTGATATCGCCATTCAGCGCCGGCATGGCAAGCGTGCCGCCTAGCGCGACATCACCATTGATGGCGCCTTCCAACTGGTCGATTCCCGCCACCAGTGGTCGGTAGGGGCTGAAACGGAGATCGCTCATCTGCAGACGCCCTTCCAGCGTGCCGTCGCCCGCGGGATCGTCGATCCGAGCCTGCAGCCGAATCCGGCCCGCGTCTTCCAGTTGCAGATCGAGCTGGGTCCGGGCCCGCTGCTGATCGGCATCCAGCGACAGCGATATCGTCGCCGCCGGCACCTGCCACGGCGCGCCTCGTGCATCGACGCCGCTGACCGTCACGTCACTGTCGATATCGGCGTCGGCGGCCCAGGCCTGACCACCTCGCGACCAGCTGGCGACGATATCACCGTTGGTCTGGCCCTCGACCTGCCACTCTTCGGGCATGAAATCGTTGAGCAGCGCCATGGGAAGATCGTCAATCGACAGCGCGGCTCGCCCTTGAGCTGCCGAGGCATTCATGCGCTCGGTCAGACAGAGCGCGCCGCCCTGCTGCCGGTCGAGGCAGAACGGGGAAATCGTCGCACTGGAATCAGCGAGATTGGCCGTAAAGTCCAGGGAATCGCGAAGTGCGATATCACCATAGTCGGTCGAGGCGGACAATCTCGAGAACGCGCCCTGATAATGCTGGAAAGCGCTATCGAGGCCGCCTTGAAGGCGGATGGACGCCTGCGAAACCGGAAGGCCCTCGCCACCGCTTACATCGAGCGACAGCTGATGCCGGGACAGTCGCCCGGCGAGATCGAGCTCGACGGATCGAATCTGCTGTCCCGCTGCCTGAATGCCGTTGGCCGCCAGGTTCACGTCGAACTGCAGATCCTGCGTTCCCGTGGAGTCGGCTTTCAGCGCCAGTTGCTCGAGCCGGCTCTCGGCATAGCCGACATCGCGACCCCGAAGATCGACCGCGATCTGCGGGCGGTCCAGCGTCCCGCGGCCCTGGAACTGGCCGCTCAGTGCGCCAGAGAGATCCGGCAGGATCGTGCCCAGCGCGGGCGCATCGATATGCCCCTCGATGTCGAGATTCCGGTCGACTCGCCCGCTGGCGGTGATCCGATTATCGCCCTGGCGCAAATCGAGCTCGCGGATATTCCACTGCATCTCGCTGTTGCCATCGACCTGCGCATGCAAACTGAGAGCCCGCTGCTGAAGCCGACCGTCGATCGCCAGCCGAGGTAGCGCGAGCTGCCAGCCGCCGTCGTCGCGCATCGCGAAAGCCGCCTGAGTCTGGCCATTCAGTTGCCCGGTTATGGTCTGTGAAAAAGCGCCCAGCGGCAGCTGCTGGAAATCCAGATGCACGCTGGCGGACAGTGCCGGCGCCCAGCGCACCGTACCCTGGCTTTCGAGCTTGCCTCCCTGGCTTGCCACCTGCATCGGCTGCCAGGCGAAATGGTCGAGATCGCCTTTGCCAGCGAGTTTCAGCGTGGCGGGCGGCAACCCGGCGCCCTGTCCGGCGAGGTCGAGATCGGCGCGATAGTTCGCCAGCGTGCCATCGACGTTCAGCGCCAGGTGGTCGAGCTGATATTGCGGCGCCGTCTGCTCGATGGCCTGCACGTCTTGCAGTTCGCGGGCCGCGAGGATGGCGGCCTCATCGAGGCCATCGTCCAGGTCGGTGAAAGGCGCGAATGGGCGCGATGCCAGCGGCCAACGCAGCCGATCCGCATTGAGGTTCACGGAGAACGGCAGCCCCGGTTCGAAGGCTTGAATCCGGGCATCTAGCGCTGCCTCGGCATTACCGGCCGTGCGCAGCTGGATATCCAGATCGTCGAGCGTGCCCTTGGCATCGAGTGTCATCGTCTGGCCGTAGACCGGCGCGCGGGTCACCCGTCCCTGTAACGACAGGACAAGCGGAATATCCCCCTCGAGCTCGGCACTGGCGGTAAGCTCGGCATGGCCATCCGGTGCATCCAGCATCAGCCGCTGGATCTCGATCCTGCGATCGACGGCGGAGAAAGAGAGCGCCAGTCGGTTCAACCGTTGCGGACTCGGGCCTTCGAGGCTGACGTCGCTGATCGTCACGCTCGGTGCTTCGATCTCCAGCGGCAACTGGAGACCGGGCAACTGCTCGCGAAGCGCTGCGAGACTCTGCTCGATCCGTTCGACGCGGGCGTCGGTCCGGTCGGGGTCTGCCTCGGCAACGTTGGCGGCAGCGGCCAGCGTCAGCGGCGTCAATGCCATCGTCACGGGGTTGTCGGGAAGCGTGTCGGGAAGCGCTGCCGGCGGCGTGTCGGTGATCGAGGCCGGTGGCGCGTCGGTGATCGAGGTCGATGACATCGTCGCGGTGTCGCCGACAGCATTGATGACGACCGAGGCATCGATGGCATCCGGACTCAGGACGCCGGTGCCGAGATCGGGCATGGCGAGCGTCTGGCCCGGACTCTCGGGCAGTCGAATGCGCGTCTGTTCGAGCGTCGTGGGTAACAGTTTCAGATGCTTGCCGGACATTTCGGCTCCCGTCTGGAAGTGCTGCCAATGGATATTGGTGCCATCGGCCAGCCGAATGCCGACGTCATCCAGACGAACCTGGCGAATCTCGATAGGCAGCGGAACGGCAATCGACGGCATGCCGCCGCTCTCTTCCGCTACGGGCGCCGGTGGAGACTGGGAATCGCTCTTGCCCAGCCGAACATGGGCACCGGTGACGCTCAGATCGTCGAGACACACGCGGCCCTTGAGCAGGCAGTCGTCGGCCCAGGCAAGATGAAAACTGTCCACGGCGATATCCAACGTCCCGGCCGACAGGCGTAGCCCCTCGATGGTCAGCTCATCGAGCGGTGCACCCTCGAAACGTTGCGCCTCGACCCAGCCGCGCGACTGCGCCTGCTCGAACAGCCATTGGCTACCCCAGGGCGACAGGCTCAACCCGGCGAGCGTCAGGATCAGGCCCAGCAGCCACAGGACCAGGAACAGCAGCAGCCGAATCAGAATTCCGGTCCGATGGAGAAATGGAGACGCCAAGAGTCCTCCTCGTCGTCAAACGGATGGGCGATATCGAAACGGATCGGCCCGACGGGTGATATCCAGCGTACGCCGACGCCAGCGCCGGTCTTGAGTTCGTCCGGCCACCATTCGTCGAACGCGTTGCCCGTATCGACGAACGTGGCGCTCCAGAAGTTGCCGGTCAGGTGGCGTTGATACTCGATGCTGCTGGTCAGCATGTGCTGACCACCGAGAAGCTCGCCGTCCTCGTTTTCGGGCGAAAGACTCTCGTAGGAGTATCCGCGGATACTCTGGTCGCCCCCGGCGAAGAAGCGCAGCGATGGCGGGATCTTGTCGAAGGTATTGGTGGCCATGGCACCGCCACCGATACGGCCGACGAAACGGTTCTCGCTGCCGAGCATTCTCACCCACTGGGAATCGAAGGTGGTCCGCACGAAGCGAGCATCCGATCCCCAGGCCGGGTCCGACCATTCCAGTGTCAACTGTTGCCTGTCGCCCCAGCTCGGGAAGGTCTGGTTGCGCTTGCGGGTGCGCGACCAGCTGATGCCCGGATAGAGCAGCAGCACGGCGTCGTTCTGGTCGGCCTGGGTAAAGTCTTCGTAGGTGGTCTGCCAGTAGAGATCCTGCGCCCAGCCATTGGAAAACTCCCAGTGACGCGCCATCTGGACCGAGCTCTCGAAGCTCTTGGTGTCCTCGTTATCGATGTTCTTGAGGCCGTAGCGAACGCGGTAACTGTCTCTCAGCGGGTTCTCGAGCGGAATCGTATATTCTCCCGAGAAGCGCTGTTCGGGCGCGGACAGATACAGCGAGTTGGTCAGGCTGTGACCGTAGCGATTCAGCCAGGGTATGGTCCAGGAGAACTGGGTGCGGGGCCCCACGTCGGTAGCATAACCCACGCCGACCTCGAACTGATGGCGATCCGCCGGGGTCAGCTCCACATCGACAGGCACGACCATGGGTCGGCCGACCATGGGTCGGCTATCGGTTATTTCCCTGGCGACGTTCAAGCCCGGCCCGCCCAGCACCGAATCGGGATCGGCGGTCGTGTCACGGCCGGTCGCCTCGCGCCACCACTGGCTGGGGGCCGCGGGAGACAACTCTTCGTTGACGCGCGGTCGCACTGCCACGCCACTGAACCAGTTGGTCTTCCCCAGATTCTGATTGAGCGTGGCCAGATCGCCGGCGAGATAGGGCTCTCCCGGCTCGAACGGGACCATGTTCTTCAAGCGGTGCTGCTGGATCTGACTGCCTCGAAAGTGGACATGCCCAAATCGGTAGCGTTGGCCGCTGTCGAAGTCGAGAAGGATGCGGGCGCTGCTTTCCCAGGGGCGCACTTCGATACGCTGCTGACGAAAGCGTGAATTGAAATAGCCTCGCTCCAGGGCCAGCGTCGACAGTCTGCCCTTGAAGCCGTCATAGCGGGAATGCAACAACGGGTCGCCGACCTTGAGCGGGTTCGACTGCATCGCGTTCTCGAACGCCTCGTCCTCCCTGGCATCACCGTCGAGGGAGACGTCGACCTGCGTGATTTCGGTACGCTTGCCTGGATCGATATCGATGACGACACGCTCGTTATCCTCGTCGGGATAGCGAGTGGCAAGTTCGGCGTTGTAGTAACCGAATGCCTGAAGGGCCTGCTCCGCCCGGTTTCTCACTACGCCGTCGAGGCGTTCGCGAGTAGATTGGCTGTCGGCTTCGAGCTCGGAAAGCATATTGACGACATTGTCCGCGGGCGCCCCGCTCAATCCCTGCACGGTGACATCCAGCGCCCAGACTTGCCCCGCGGCAGGCAGCCCCAGGCAGATCAGTCCCATCCTCAAGGCATTGATATGAGACGGGACCTTGACTTGAAACATCGACTCAACCTCCGCCGCGCTGTAGATCAGAGACGTTGGTGATCAGCGAGGCGACACGTCGCGTCAGTTGGGCACGACTGGCCTCGAGTGATCCCAGTCTTTCTTTGAGTTCGCGAATCTGAGAAGCGCTGACCCCGGCGGGTAGATTGTCGACGCGTGACTGCAAGGATTCGAGACTGGCATTGAGAGCGGTTTGCCCCTGCCGAAGTTCCGTCAGCGAGCTGCGAATCTGTTCGAGCTCGTCCGTGGACGGTGTCTCCTGCTCCGAGAGCGTATCGACGCGGCTTTCCAACGTCGCCAGCGTGGACTGCAGGTCCGTCAGCGCGGCTTGAGTATTCGAGCCTTCGATCTCTTCGAGCTGCTTCGAGAGCGCTTGCTGATCCTGACGCAGCGTATCGAGCGAGGCGACGAGCTGGTCCGATTGCGTCTGGCTGGCCTGCTCCAGCCGATCCAGAGCGTCGTTCACGGCGGTGATGCGCTCGTCCTGCTGCTGTTGACCGCCTTCGAGCGTGGTCAGCCTTGCCGATAGCGCGCCGCGTTCGTCCTCGCCAGTACTTTCCAGTGCCGTGAACGAGGATTGCAGCGTCGCGATCAAATCACGCAGGTCCTGGTCGGTGTGCTGGAGCGATTCGAGTTGCTGCGCGGTCTGGTCATTTTCGCCAGAATTCGCGACTCTGGTTTCCAGACTACCCACCGCCGCTCGGGTCGCCTCGAACTGATCGCGCAGCCGATCGAACTCGGCGCGCAGACTTTCCCCGGAAGCGTCCAATGTCGAACCGGTCGCATCCAGGCGCTGATTGAGCTTGGCGATCTGGGCATCCTGCGCCTGCAACCTCTGCCAGAGTTGCCAGCCTCCTGCCCCCGCCCCGGCGATCAACAGCAGGATGAGAAACCACAACGGCCACACCTTGGGCGCGCGCCGCCCGGGAGATCCCTGGTAATGGCGCGCGCCCGTTCGGGGTGTCGTCATGTCGCTGCGATCGGGAACGATGGTCGGGGGTGCGCGATGCTCGTCGGATTGTGATGGCATTGACGTCGTATACCTTGCCAATAGTGATGCTGTCGCTGATGGAAACGGGCGATGTGTTTGGCGTTCGCTGGTGCGGACACCGGAAATCGTCTCGCCGGCCACCTACTTTCGGCGTCATCGCGCCAGGGGAATCAGCGTCGGAAGCCGGCCTCGAACGGCCGAAGGATTACGTTACGTGAAAGCCGTTGCGAAGCCTAGGCTTGGCAACGCAGGGTTCGCATGATAACAGCCGCGGTGGAGATATAGGCATCGAATTGGGATCTCGGCTGGGTTCGCGGTAGCATGCCCGCGATCTGCCTCGCCCGTTTCGGCCCGTATCTGCCGCTAACCGTCTTCCAACCCTGTCGATGAGTACGATGTCCCACCTCGCGTCCCGATTCGAATTACCTGCACTTCCGTTCGAGCGCCATTCGCTGGAGCCCGAAGTGTCCAGAGCCCAGGTCGACCTGCTCTATAGCCATCACCATCGCCGTCACATCGACGCCCTCAATGCGCGACAGTCGCCAGATGACAATCTCTCCCTGGCCGCGCTGGCGAACACGGGGGACGAAACCGTGCGCCATCATGCCCAGGAAGCCTGGAACCTGGTGTTCTTCTGGCACGGACTGAGCGCGCGTGGCGTGGAAGTACCCGGGGCACTGGCCCGTCGGATCGATACCGCTTTCGGCGGCGTGGGGGCACTGCAATATCAGTGGCGAGCCCGGATCGACGCGAGCGAGGCCGGGTGGTCGTGGCTGGTGATCGATGCCGAAAACACGTTGCAACTGACGACATCGGCGCCGGGGCGTTTTCCCGTCGGAACGATCCCGTTATTGGCGATCACGCTGGCCGAAGATGCCTACCGAATCGACCATCGAGGTCTGCGAGGAGAGTATTTCGATGCGCTATGGCCGCATTTGAACTGGGAGTACGCGCAACTCAACAGCGAAGTGGCTGAATGAGCGCTGGCCGGACTGGCCAGCGCGGGTTTGAAGGATGCTGCTGACGGGAACCTAGGCCCGCCGCCCGATACCGCGGTAAACGAATCCCCGCGAGGCGACATAGGCCGGATCGTAGATATTGCGACCATCCAGGATCAGCGGCGTGTTGAGCGCCTGCAGCAGGCGTCGCCAGTCCGGGTTCCAGTAACACTTCCACTCGGTCACCAGCATCAGGGCATCGGCGCCTTCGCAGGCGCTGTAGAAGTCGCCTTCGCACAACTCCAACTGCGGGTGATCGGGGTAGAGCTGACCCAGCGCATGCAACGCTGCCGGGTCGTGCACCTTGACCGTGACACCCTGCGCCCACAGCGCTTCCAGCAGCGTCAGCACGGGAGCATGATCGATCCGAGCGGTGCCCGGCTTGAACGCCGCCCCCCAGATAGTGACGGTACGACCTTCGAGTTCGCCCTTGAAATGGTTCCAGAGCTTGCGGAACAGCGTCTCTTTCTTGCTCTCGTTGATGTCGAGGACATGTTCGAGCAAGTGGGACTCACGCCCCGTCGAGTGCTGGACATCGGCCAGACGCATCAGATCGCGAGAGAAGTTGGGGCCACCAAAGCCGCAGCCGGGGTAGAGATATTCGAAACCGATACGCGTATCGGCCCCCATCCCCTGGCGCACGTATTCGACATCCACTTCGAGCGAGTCGGCCAGACCGGCCAGCTCGTTCATGAAGCTGATACGCGTGGCCAGCATGCCGTTGATGGCGAGCTTGGTCAGTTCCGCGGCACGACGAGGCATCAACTGGAACACTTCGTGACGCCGATTGAAGGCGCGCAGCAGTTCGCGAATCTGCTGGGTACCCCATTCTTCTTCGCTACCCAGCAACCAGTGCGCCGGGCGCGTGAACGTCTCCCACGCGCGCCCTTCCTCGATACGGTCCGGCAGCGCGACGGCGACCTGCCCGGAGTGCCCCAGCAGTGCCTCGAGCTTCTCCGTCTGCCCTACGGGGAAGGTGGAATTGTTGACGACGACCAGGGGCGTGCTCTGGCGCCCCGGCACCTGCCTGACGTAGCTCTCGGCGGCTTCACGCTGATCCGGCGACAGGGCCAGCCAGTGGACGTCCGC
>Ga0098062_1001307_pt1 | contig 9797 bp, 4 predicted proteins | sample 23_taG_FD_81592 | JGI IMG/M metagenome (GOLD analysis project Ga0098062, IMG submission 81592) | Marine viral communities from Cariaco Basin, Caribbean Sea - 23_WHOI_OMZ | ecosystem: Environmental > Aquatic > Marine > Oceanic | place: Caribbean Sea: Cariaco Basin | collected 2014-11-11 | reverse complement strand
CTCAGGAGTTCGCGAACTTCCATCTCGACCAGCTCGAGCAGCTCTTCGTCGTCGACCATGTCGGCCTTGTTCAGGAACACGACAATGTACGGAACGCCAACCTGGCGAGACAGCAGGATGTGCTCGCGAGTCTGCGGCATCGGGCCGTCGGCAGCGGAACAGACCAGGATCGCGCCGTCCATCTGGGCAGCACCGGTGATCATGTTCTTGACGTAGTCAGCGTGTCCCGGGCAGTCGACGTGCGCGTAATGGCGAACTTCGGACTGGTACTCGACGTGAGCGGTCGCGATGGTGATACCGCGCTCACGCTCTTCCGGTGCGTTGTCGATAGAGTCGAACTGACGCCATTCGCCACCGAAGACTTCGGCGGAAACACGAGTCAGCGCTGCCGTCAGAGTCGTCTTACCGTGGTCGACGTGACCGATGGTGCCGACGTTGACGTGCGGTTTGGAGCGTTCAAATTTTTCCTTAGCCACTGCTATAACCTCTTTACGTTAGCTAACGGTTAACCGTTCTGATTGATGACGGCATCAACGACGCTGGATGGCGCCTCTTCGTAATTCGCAAACTCCATGGTGTAGCTTGCGCGTCCCTGGGTCTGAGAACGCAGATCGGTCGCGTAACCGAACATCTCAGCCAACGGAACCGTGGCGCGAATGACCTTGCCAGAAGAGGAGTCATCCATGCCCTGCACAAGGCCACGACGGCGGTTAAGGTCGCCCATGACATCACCCATGAAATCCTCGGGCGTCACGACTTCGACCTTCATCACCGGCTCGAGCAACACGGCCTTAGCCTTACGAGCACCTTCTTTGATCGCCATGGAAGAGGCAACCTTGAACGCAGTCTCGTTGGAGTCCACGTCGTGGTAGGAACCGTCGAACAGCGTGACCTTGACGTCGATCATCGGGTAACCCGCGATGACGCCGTTCTTGAGCTGTTCGTAAGCCCCTTTTTCGACGGCCGGCACGTACTCTTTCGGTACGACGCCACCGACGATCTCGGACGCGAACTTGAAGGTCATCTCCTCGTCCTCGCCCTTGTCTTCGGCCGTCAGCGGCTCGATGCGCAACCAGACGTGACCGTACTGGCCGCGACCACCAGACTGACGAACGAACTTGCCTTCCTGTTCCACCGACTGGCGGATGGTCTCGCGGTAGGCAACCTGCGGCTTGCCAATGTTGGCCTCGACCTTGAACTCGCGACGCATGCGATCGACGATGATGTCGAGGTGCAACTCGCCCATGCCCGAGATGATGGTCTGACCAGTCTCTTCGTCGGTCTGCACGCGGAAAGACGGATCTTCCTGCGCCAGCTTGCCGAGGGCGACGCCCATCTTCTCCTGGTCGGGCTTGGACTTCGGCTCGACGGCGACGGAGATGACCGGCTCCGGAAACTCCATACGCTCCAGGATGATCTTGTCGTTCAGATCACACAGCGTGTCGCCTGTCGTGACGTCCTTGAGACCGATGCACGCTGCGATATCGCCAGCGTAGACTTCCTTGATCTCTTCGCGCGAGTTGGCGTGCATCTGAACGATACGACCGACGCGCTCTTTCTTCGACTTCACGGAGTTGAAGACGCTGTCGCCAGACTTCAGAACGCCCGAGTAGACGCGCATGAAGGTCAGCGTACCGACGAACGGGTCGGTCGCGATCTTGAACGCCAACGCCGCGAACGGTGCACTGTCGTCGGCTTCACGCGTCGCGATGGTGCCGTCCTTGTCGTCGAGCTCACCCTCGATCGCCTTGACTTCGGTCGGCGATGGCAGGTACTCGATGACACCATCCAGAACGGCCTGGACACCCTTGTTCTTGAACGCGGAGCCACAGGTGACGAGAACGATCTCGTTGGCCAGAGTACGTGCGCGCAGGCCAGCTTTGATCTCCTCGACGGACAGGTCGCCTTCTTCGAGGTACTTGTCCATGAGTTCTTCGTTGGCTTCGGCGGCAGCCTCGACCATCTGCTCACGATACTTTTCGGCGGTTTCCTGCAGATCGGCCGGAATATCGACCAGATCGTAGTTCATGCCGAAGTTGTCTTCGTCCCACAGAATGGCCTTCATCTGAATGAGATCGACCACGCCCTTGAAGTCGTCTTCCGCACCCCAGTTGATCTGGATCGGAACGACGTTGGCGCCCAAGCGATTCTTCAGCTGGTCCAACACCATGTAGTAATCAGCGCCGGCACGGTCCATCTTGTTGACGAACACCATGCGCGGAACTTCGTACTTGTTGGCCTGACGCCAGACGGTTTCGGTCTGCGGCTGAACGCCGGAAGAACCGCACAGTACGACAACGGCGCCATCCAGAACGCGCAAGGAACGCTCGACTTCGATAGTGAAGTCAACGTGCCCCGGCGTATCGATGATGTTGATACGGTGTTCGTCGAACTGCTTGTTCATGCCCTGCCAGAAGCAGGTAGTCGCAGCAGAGGTGATCGTGATGCCACGCTCCTGCTCCTGCTCCATCCAGTCCATGGTGGCAGCGCCCTCATGAACCTCGCCTACCTTGTGGGAAAGGCCGGTGTAGAACAGGACACGCTCGGTAGTGGTCGTCTTACCAGCGTCGACGTGGGCAACGATACCGATATTGCGATAACGCTTGAGTGGTGTCTTTCGTGCCACGATGGAAGTCCCCGTTGTTTAGAAGCGGTAGTGAGAGAAGGCCTTGTTGGCATCTGCCATGCGGTGCACGTCTTCACGCTTCTTCACAGCAGCGCCCTTGCCTTCGGCGGCATCCAGCATTTCGCCGGCGAGACGTTGCACCATGGTCTTTTCCCCGCGACCGCGCGCAGCGTCGACCAGCCAGCGCATGGCAAGCGCCTGGCGACGCGACGGGCGAACTTCGACCGGGACCTGATAAGTCGCGCCACCAACACGGCGGGACTTGACCTCGACCATCGGCTGGATGGCTTCCAGCGCTTTATCAAAGACGTCCAGCGGCGCCTCGTTGTTACGCTCGGCAACCCTGTCCAACGCACCGTAGACGATGCGCTCAGCTATGGACTTCTTGCCGCTGACCATCAGATGGTTCATGAACTTGGCCAGGCGCTCACTTCCGAACTTGGGATCGGGAAGGATCTCGCGCTTAGCGGCGACTCTTCTTCTTGGCATGATAAGCCCTCTAGTTAAGGGTCGTTCAGGTAAACCCGGCACCGCTTTTCGCTAGTGAGCGAAAAGAGCCGACCTTACTCTTATCGGACCGTTAATGGATGATGAAAAGCGACCGAGATCAGGACTTGGGACGCTTGGTACCGTACTTGGAGCGGCCCTGCTTACGATTCTGGACACCGGAGGTATCAAGGGCGCCACGGACGGTGTGATAACGCACACCCGGCAAATCCTTGACGCGGCCGCCACGAATCAGGACCACGGAGTGCTCCTGCAGGTTGTGGCCTTCACCGCCGATGTAGGAACTGACTTCATAGCCGTTGGTCAGGCGCACGCGGCACACCTTACGCAGAGCCGAGTTCGGCTTCTTGGGCGTAGTCGTGTAGACGCGGGTGCAGACCCCACGGCGTTGCGGACAAGCCTGCAGCGCCGGCACGTCGCTGGTAGCGACAGGGCGCTTGCGCGGCTTGCGCACGAGCTGGTTAATCGTTGCCATAGTGTTTAGCTGACTCCAATGGGTTGCCTTGCCTTATGCCGGGAGCATTGTGCATGGATTGGTTGCACCACCCCAACATAAAGGCTGCGCATTCTAATCAGTTGTCGTGAGACCCGTCAAGACCACCCGCCCCGAGAGGCAGGTGGCCAGGGAATCGCGACTTAGAGATCGTCGTCATCGGCATCGAGCGCGGTGAGCTGGGCGCCCAGCTCCTGCTCGACATCGAACGCCGACGGCTGCAGCGTGCGCTCGGATTCCTCGCGCTTGCGACGCCGCTCGTCATGGTGGGCAAGGCCGGTCCCGGCCGGGATCAGACGACCCACCACCACGTTTTCTTTCAGACCGCGCAGATAGTCGCGTTTGCCGGTCACGGCGGCTTCTGTCAGCACGCGAGTCGTCTCCTGGAACGAAGCCGCGGAGATGAACGACTCGGTCGCCAACGATGCCTTGGTGATACCCAGCAGCAGACGCTCGTACTTGGCCGGGAACTTCTCTTCCTGCTCGAGACGGGCATTTTCTTCGAGCACCCGAACCAGTTCGACCTGATCGCCCGGAATGAACGTCGAGTCGCCGGCGTCGGTAATCTCGACCTTGCGCAGCATCTGACGCACGATGACTTCGATGTGCTTGTCGTTGATGCTGACGCCCTGCAGACGATAGACGTCCTGGATCTCGACGGTGATGTACTTGGCCAGCTCCGCCACGCCCAGCAGCCGCAGGATATCGTGCGGGTTGCTCGGGCCGTCGGAGATGACCTCGCCCTTCTCGACCGTTTCGCCCTCGAACACACCGATCTGACGCCACTTCGGGATCAGCATCTCCAACGGATCGCCTTCTTCCGGCGTGATCGTCAGACGACGCTTGCCCTTGGTCTCCTTGCCGAAGCTGATCGTACCGCTGATCTCGGCCAGGATGGACGGCTCCTTCGGCTTGCGCGCCTCGAACAGGTCAGCGACGCGCGGCAGACCCCCGGTGATGTCCTTGTTGCCGGACGCCTCCAGCGGGATACGGGCAATGACCTCACCGACGCCGATCTCGGCACCATTCTCGACAGAGACGATGGCGCGGCCCGGCAGCAGATACTGTACCGGCGTGTTGGAGCCCGGCAGCGTCACGTGCTGACCGTCTTCGCCGACCAGCATGATCATCGGGCGCTTGTCGCGACCAGATGCCGGGCGAGCGGCCGATTCGATCACCTCGATGTTCGACAGACCCGTCATCTCATCGACGGTGCGCGTCATGGTCAGACCTTCGGTCATGTCCGTGAACTGCGCCTTGCCCTGGACTTCGGCAACGACCGGGTGCGTGTGCGGATCCCACTTCGCCACGATCTGACCACCCTCGACGTGATCGCCATCCTTGACGGAGAGCTCGGCACCGTAGGGCAGCTTGTAGTATTCGCGCTCACGACCATGATCGTCGGCGACGGCCAGGGCACTGGAGCGAGAAACCACGATCAGCTTGCCGTCGGCACGCTCGACCGACTTGATGTTGTGCAGGCGCACGCTGCCGCCGTGCTTGACCTGCACGCTATCCACTGCCGAGGCACGGGATGCCGCACCACCGATGTGGAACGTACGCATGGTCAGCTGCGTGCCGGGCTCGCCGATGGACTGTGCCGCGATGACGCCGACCGCTTCGCCGATGTTGGCCTGGTGGCCGCGAGCCAGGTCGCGACCATAGCAGGCCGAACAGACGCCGTGAGCGGTTTCACAGCTGATCGGGCTGCGCACGATGATCTCGTCGACACCCATGGTATCGAGCTCTTCGCACCAGGCTTCGTCCAGCAGGGTGCCGCGGGCGATCAGCACGTCTTCGGTCTGGGGATCGATGACGTCCTGGGCCACGACACGGCCCAGCACGCGCTGCGCTAAGGAGACGATGACGTCGCCACCTTCGATCACCGGGTGCAACGTCAGCCCTTCCTGGGTGCCGCAGTCCTCTTCGGTGATGACCAGATCCTGGGCAACATCGACGAGACGGCGGGTCAGGTAACCGGAGTTGGCGGTCTTGAGTGCCGTATCCGCCAACCCCTTACGGGCACCGTGGGTCGAGATGAAGTACTGCAGTACGTTCAGACCTTCACGGAAGTTGGCGGTGATCGGCGTTTCGATGATCGAGCCGTCCGGCTTGGCCATCAGGCCGCGCATACCCGCCAGCTGACGAATCTGGGCCGCACTACCACGAGCACCGGAGTCCGCCATGATGAAGACGCTGTTGAACGAGTCCTGCTCGACTTCGTTGCCGTCGCGATCGGTCACGGTCTCTTTCGAGATACCCGCCATCATCGCCTTGGCCACCTTGTCGTTGGCCTTGGACCAGATATCGATGACCTTGTTGTACTTCTCGCCCGCGGTCACCAGACCGGAGGAGAACTGGTCCTCGATTTCCTTGACCTCTTCCTCGGCCGCATCGACGATCTCCGCCTTCGCGTCAGGAATGACGAAGTCGTTGACGCCGATGGAAGCCCCGGACCACGTCGCCAGACGGAAGCCGGTATACATCAGTTGGTCGGCAAAGATGACCGCATCCTTCAGGCCAGTACGACGGTAGACCTCGTTGATCAGGCCGGAGATCGCCTTCTTCTTCATCGGGCGATCGACGAGCTCGAACGGCATCCCCTTCGGCAGGATGCGGAACAGCAGCGCACGGCCGACGGTGGTGTCCTTGATCGAGGTCGTCTCGGTCAGTTCGGTCACCTCGCCATCCTTCTCGTCGGACAGCCACTCGGTCAGGCGCACCTTGACCCGAGCGTGCAACGACACGTTCTGAGTCGCAAAGGCGCGATCCAGCTCGTTGAGGTTGGCGAACGCCTTGCCTTCGCCCTTGGCGTTGATGCGCTCGCGGGTCATGTAATAGAGACCCAGCACGACGTCCTGAGACGGCACGATGATCGGCTCGCCGTTGGCGGGCGACAGCACGTTGTTGGTCGACATCATCAGCGCACGCGCTTCGAGCTGGGACTCCAGCGTCAGCGGCACGTGGACGGCCATCTGGTCACCGTCGAAGTCGGCGTTGTAGGCGGCACACACCAGCGGGTGGAGCTGGATCGCCTTGCCTTCGATCAGCAGCGGCTCGAATGCCTGAATACCCAGGCGGTGCAGCGTCGGCGCGCGGTTGAGCAGGACCGGATGCTCGCGGATGACATCGGCGAGGATGTCCCACACTTCCGGCAGCTCACGCTCGACCATCTTCTTGGCGGCCTTGATCGTGGACGCCTGACCGCTGCCCTGCAGCTTGGAGTAGATGAACGGCTTGAACAGCTCGAGCGCCATCTTCTTCGGCAGACCGCACTGGTGCAGACGCAGCGTCGGACCGACGGTGATGACCGAACGGCCGGAGTAATCGACACGCTTGCCCAGCAGGTTCTGACGGAAACGTCCCTGCTTGCCCTTGATCATGTCGGCCAGCGACTTCAACGGACGCTTGTTGGAACCGGTGATGGCGCGACCACGACGACCGTTGTCGAGCAGCGCATCGACCGATTCCTGCAGCATGCGCTTCTCGTTGCGCACGATGATGTCCGGCGCATTGAGGTCGAGCAGACGCTTGAGGCGGTTGTTGCGGTTGATGACGCGGCGGTACAGATCGTTGAGATCAGAGGTCGCGAAGCGGCCACCGTCCAGCGGCACCAGCGGACGCAGATCCGGCGGCAGTACCGGCAGCACTTCCATGACCATCCAGGCCGGCGCGTTGCCGGACTTGTAGAAGGCTTCCAGCAGCTTGAGGCGCTTGGAAAGCTTCTTGATCTTGGTCTCGGAGTTGGTCTGCGGGATTTCTTCGCGCAGGCGATCGATCTCTTCTTCCAGATCGATGTCCTTCAGCAGCGCCTGGATCGCCTCGGCGCCCATGCGCGCGTCGAAGTCGTCACCGAACTCTTCCAGCGCTTCGAAATACTGCTCGTCGTTGAGCAACTGGCCACGCTCGAGGGTGGTCATGCCCGGATCGATCACGACGAACGATTCGAAGTAGAGCACGCGCTCGATGTCGCGCAGCGTCATGTCCAGGAACATGCCGATGCGTGAAGGCAGCGACTTCAGAAACCAGATGTGCGCGACCGGCGAGGCCAGCTCGATATGGCCCATGCGCTCGCGGCGAACCGCCGCCTTGGTCACTTCGACGCCGCACTTCTCGCAGATGATGCCGCGATGCTTCATGCGCTTGTACTTGCCGCACAAGCACTCGTAATCCTTGACCGGCCCGAAGATCTTGGCGCAGAACAGCCCGTCACGTTCCGGTTTGAACGTACGGTAGTTGATGGTCTCCGGCTTCTTGACTTCGCCGTATGACCAGGAGCGAATCATTTCCGGCGACGCGAGCGTGATCTTGATCGCGTCGAACTCGTCAGATTGCGCCTGTGACTTGAGGACTTTCACCAAATCTTTCATGGGATCGCTCCGTTGCGGAGTTGTCATGAGCGGGGCCGCGAATCACTCGCTCGCCCCGCAAACCGTCGCTATCGATCGACTGTGCCGGTCTTAGCTTTCCAATTCGATGTCGATACCCAGCGAGCGGATTTCCTTCACCAGCACATTGAAGGATTCCGGCATACCGGCCTGCATGGTATGGTCGCCGTCCACGATGCTCTTGTACATCTTGGTACGACCCTCGACGTCATCCGACTTGACGGTGAGCATCTCCTGCAGGGTGTAGGCGGCGCCGTACGCCTCGAGTGCCCACACTTCCATCTCACCGAAGCGCTGTCCGCCGAACTGCGCCTTGCCACCCAGCGGCTGCTGCGTGACCAGCGAGTAGGAGCCGGTGGAACGCGCGTGCATCTTGTCGTCGACCAGGTGGTTGAGCTTCAGCATGTACATGTAGCCCACGGTCACCGGACGATCGAAGGCTTCGCCGGTACGCCCGTCATAAAGCGTCATCTGGCCGGAGTCCGGCAGATCGGCAAGCCTCAGCAGATGCTTGATCTCGTGCTCTTTCGCACCGTCGAATACCGGCGTCGCGATCGGCACGCCGCCGCGCAGGTTCTTGGCCAGGGTGATGATCTCGTCATCGGTCAGGGAGTCGATGTCTTCCTGACGGGTCTCCTGGGTGTTGTAGACCTGCTTGAGGAAGCCGCGAATCTCGCTGACCTGCTGCTCGCGGGCATCACGCAGCATCCGGTCGATCTTGACACCGAGACCGTGGGCCGCCATGCCCAGGTGCGTCTCGAGGATCTGACCGACGTTCATGCGTGACGGTACGCCCAGCGGGTTGAGCACGACGTCGACCGGCTGACCGTTGTCGTCGAACGGCATGTCCTCGATCGGCATGATCGCGGAGATGACACCCTTGTTACCGTGACGGCCGGCCATCTTGTCACCCGGCTGGATACGACGCTTGACCGCCAGATAGACCTTGACGATCTTGAGCACGCCCGGTGCCAGGTCGTCGCCCTGAGTGAGCTTGCGCTTCTTGTCTTCGAAGCGTTCGTCCATCTCCTTGCGACGGTTCTCGAGCTGTTCGTCGGCCTGGGCCAGCAGCTCGTTGAGAGACTCGTCCTGCATGCGCAGCTTGAACCACTGCTGGCGCGGCAGCTCGCCGAGGTAATCCTCGCTCAGCACGTCGCCCTTCTTCAGCTTCGGGCCGCCGTTGACCGCCTGACCTTCCAGGGTGCGCTTGAGACGCTCGAAGGTCGCCTCCTCGGCGATCCGGTAGGTCTCCTGCAGGTCACGGCGCACTTCGTCGAGCTGCTGCTGCTCGATGGAAAGTGCACGCGAGTCCTTCTCGACGCCGTCGCGCGTGAACACCTGGACATCGATGACGGTACCGCGCATGCCGGTCGGCGCACGCAGCGAGGTGTCCTTAACGTCGGACGCCTTCTCGCCGAAGATCGCGCGCAGCAGTTTCTCTTCCGGCGTCAGTTGGGTTTCGCCCTTCGGCGTCACCTTGCCGACCAGGATGTCGCCGGCGCCGACTTCGGCTCCGATGTAGACCACACCGGCCTCGTCCAGCTTGGCCAGCGCCGACTCACCGACGTTGGGGATATCGGAGGTGATCTCCTCCGCGCCCAGCTTGGTGTCGCGGGAGACGCAGGTCAGTTCCTGGATATGGATCGTGGTGAAACGATCATCCTCGACCACGCGTTCGGAGACGAGGATGGAATCCTCGAAGTTGTAGCCGTTCCACGGCATGAACGCGAGACGCATGTTCTGACCCAGTGCCAGGTCACCCATGTCGACGGACGGGCCGTCG
>Ga0098062_1001303_pt1 | contig 9809 bp, 11 predicted proteins | sample 23_taG_FD_81592 | JGI IMG/M metagenome (GOLD analysis project Ga0098062, IMG submission 81592) | Marine viral communities from Cariaco Basin, Caribbean Sea - 23_WHOI_OMZ | ecosystem: Environmental > Aquatic > Marine > Oceanic | place: Caribbean Sea: Cariaco Basin | collected 2014-11-11 | reverse complement strand
TGATGAACTCCGGGTCGAACGTTTCCCGCGGTTGATTCGGATCCGGGCGGATTGAGGAAATCAGAACCCGGCAAAGTTCGCCAGTTGCTGCAGTGACAACGGGTTTACTGGCGACCTTGGCTTCTGTGGTTTCCTTCTTGCCCCCACCGAGTGCAGCTTTCAAACCTGCTTTCTTGTTCATGCCCTGCCCTCATCCAGGTCCTTCAGAATTTCGTCTGCCAGGTCTCGAATGTCATTCGCGGACTCCGATCGCTTGGCGTAGTCAACGATGCCTTGTCCATAGGCGTGCGCTTTCTTGAACTCTTCGGATCGACGAATGGTGGTTTTGAACACTGGGTAGGGATAATCTTCACCGAATAACTCCAGGGCCATTCGGGTCAGATCCTCATTGGCGCGTGTGCTGGTCAACAGGACTCTGAAGAACGGTGCTCCATCCCGGAACTCCTGGATCTTGCTCAACGATTCCACGCAAATCTCGGTGGCTCGAAAATCCGCCGGCGCCGGCTGTAGAGGCACGATCACGTAATCGGCCATGGCCATGACGGCGCTGTTGATCTTGCTCGCTTTGCCATCCTCCTCGTCGTCCATGTCGACAATGATTCCGGCGGTATCGATCAGAATGATGTCGTTGGAACCTTCGTAGGCTTTGATGTTGACCTTGATCATCGGGTCGTACATGCCCACCACCGGCACCTTGGCATCTTCACCCGCTAAGCTTTGCCAGTGAACACAGCCGCCTTCCTTCTCCGTGTCGGCGATGACTGTCGCATAACCCCGATTTACGAATTCGCAGGCCAGGTTGATTGTGGTGTTAGTTTTGCCAACGCCGCCTTTACGGTTGATCACCGCAATTTTGATGGGGCGTCTGAGCTTGGGGGCAAAGGGCTTCGGCATTAGGTAGGTCCTTCAATTAGGTCGCCACGAATACCGGCGAACGTGAGTAGTGCCTCATCCTACCGGTTTATTTGTCAAACTTTCAATAAAAAAACTTTGACTCAGAGCTTTTAGTTCCATCTAATATAGAATTATATGGAAATGGAGAATCATAGCATGGAACTTGTTGTGCAAAACGGGCTTTGGTGTGTCGCTTTCTACGGAGATCTTGGGAAACGGTTTCGAGATAATCTTGGCTCGAATGTCGTTCCCCTGCCGCTTGAGTCGACAGTTCCTCGCACGGAAGCCCTTGCCCATCTGGAGAAACACATGGACTCTCTGAGCCTGGAGAATTTGTTTCCGGGCGGAAACTCTGGCTGATTAATTTCTCGATCTTGTCGATCATCTGTCACAAACCCCACCAGAAAAGTATACACAAAGATTGACAATTAAAGCGGCGCGCTTTACGCTGGGAGTGTAGTCAAATTGGTTTACCGCAACGCGAGGTAAGTTAGATGGATAAGGTTAAAAGAGGTCAAACGGTACGCATGGGTCGGGTGTTGGCCAAAGTGAAGAGGGTTTACAAAAACACTTTGGTTGTCGAAACCCGAGGGGGTCGCTTGCGGGTGGCCCGGGAAGACGTAGATATGGCGTGGGGAGATTGATTGTGATGACGGAAAACATCGTGACCCCCTATCAGCGGCGCCTTGTGCTGATTGAGTTTATGGGCAACCTGGATGAAGAGAAGCGACGCCTGAAGGCCAGTATTCCTGGATCCTCTGACGAAGCGAAGCAAAGGATCGGGAATGAGATCGAAGAGCTTCAGCAGCGGCGTGAGGCGGCGAGGTTGGAGTTGGCGGAAGTGAATCAGCTCATCAAGGCCACCAAAGCGGTCAGGCATCGAGGTGGTGCCGATGTTTCGATCTCCCAGTTGTTTGTCGAGCTCGCACGGCGACATCTGGAGAAAGACGATTTTGATTATCTTTTCCAGCAAGCCCGACAAGGAGCGACGTCCGCGAAGGACCTGTAAGGTATCGGTTGGTGTGGTAGAGAGCACCGAGCAAACCCTGCACAGCAGGAGTCCAGTTTATCCAAGGTTTCCGTGGATAAGCCGGTGGAAACTGCGCTCAACACGCTGTTTATAATACGATTTGTTGGATAGTTAATTATTGATCAACGTTTGGAATGGAGTCCTATGAGATACCTAGCAATCCCCTTGTTCGCTATCGCCTTGGTCGGCGCCGTCGCATGTACCCCGGAAGCCAAGCCAAACAAACGTCAGGTGAACGTCCAGGATACGGCAGCCGCGGCGGAGAACCTAGCGGTGTTCGATGAAGATCCTGAGCCCGTGAAGGGCAAAATTCGGAATCAGTTATTCATAATGGAACAGGCCCTGCTCAAAGCCGGCACGTTGGAGCTTAGGCAGGGAGGCGGCTTTTTCCCGGATTTGTCTGCAGAGGTTGTTCTGTTTGATGAGTCTCCAGCCGGTAAGACCTACACGTTTCCAGCAGAAGCTGCAGGCCTGTCGCCACACTTGCGACTGAAAAGGAAACTGGAAGGCGAGAGCTTGCCTGACACGGAAACGCTGATGAGCGCTTATCAGCTCAACCTGGTGTTCGGTGAGTCACAAGCACTCGGTGTGCCGTTCAATATCGAGCTTAACGTTGATCAGCACCAGACCCTGGTAAAAGGCGCGGGCTTCGCCACTTACGGTGACATCAAGGTGGTGAAAGGAAAGCTGGACACCCGGTACCAAAGTCTGGATACATTGAAACTGTTGGCGCAGGGGTATGTTGCCCGGCATCACGAAGGTATCTCAGTTGAGCGTGATTTCGGGGCGACGCTGTACACCAACGGTACCGGTAACCCTGCCAGTGCCTTTGTGGGCCTTGAAGGCCGCCACAGCGATGGACAGCCAGCGCTGATCAAGCTTCAGTTCCTCATGGAGCCCGCCGGCTGGGAGATCACCAATGAATTGTCATCGGACCAAATTCACGAGGCTCATCCGGTTGTCAGGAGCATCGACGGTAATCTTCGCAGCGTAGAAGGGCTAAAAGCCCGTCATGTCGCGGGTGAGCGGTTCGAGAAGGAACTTCAGGGCAGTTCTATGATGGATGTGGTCAGAGGAACGTCCGTTCAGTGCTATTTGTCTGAGCAGGCTGACCAGGCGAGTTGCCGGGCCGCTGCGAACCTAGCGAATGGCGATTGCCACCGGCGCTTCTATTTGCTGACAAATGATGGGCATGCCTGGTCGCACGTCAGGGACCTACGGGCAACCCAGAAAGTCGACTATTCGACCGGGAAGGTCGTTGACGGGAAGCCACCCTCAGATTACACGTGCTCCGCCTGAGCGCGTGCCCGCACTTGAACCGGCCTGCGTCCCCCTATACTGTATAAAAATACAGTATAGGGGGCTGTTTTGGAGTTTCGGCGCAGGCACAACACCTACTTTGCTACTTTAAACGCGTTCGCATCCTATGATCCTGTAGGAATCGTCACGGCGACGGACATCGAGATTAGGTCCTGGTTAGGCAGTGCTGACCGTGACGTAATCCGTCGATTGCCGGCGTTCTCGGTCGTGCTTTTGGATATTACGTCGTGGCGCAGGATGATTCTGGAGCCCTATCAACGTCTGGGGCCCAGCGTTTACATGGTAGGTGCCGCAATCGACGAAGGAGTGGTCGGGGTAATGGAGAGGGGACGCCCCATGCTGCGGCGGGTTCGGAACAAAGATGACCGCCTGGATCGGTCTGGCTGACCGCCCTGCCCTACCCTATCAAGATAAATTGGTGCCGGGTGCCCCCGGCCAGGCTCACCACTGAGCAGGTGACGCACCCGAGAGACCATACTGCGGTGAACGGGCATCCTTGCCTTTAACAGCTAATACAGACTACCGCATGTTTCATATAAAAATATAGAGGTTTCCGGCCGGAAACTGCTTTTGACGATGCTAAAACGAGTGCGGGTTGTTTAGTTTTCTCTGTTCGAGAACATCCCCGTTCTCCTTAAAGAACCGATCAATCGCACGCTGAACCGTTTGGAGCTGGTGAGTCCATTGCGCGCCTACCGGATAGTATCGATCATCGATCTGTATTTTGGGTTGCCACCCTCGAACCACAGCTTCGCTTTGCATTCCCCTCTTTCGTAGCGAGGAGGACTATACAAATTGATGTAGTACCTGGTGCTTGAATTGAGAGTTGCAGACCATGGGTTGATTTTGACTCGGTACGGTATGCACCACCGCTCAATCTGGGGCAGCTCGTTCCTTGATAGCATTTTGTGGCGCCAATCTGGTATCCGCGTCTGAAAGATAGCAAAGGTTTCTTAGAATGCACCCAAAGATATACGAAAAAATTGACAAAAAATCCGAGTAATGAGAATATGAATTCATGCCAGATGGCTCTGGCAGCGCGTTTCGCCGGCGTTCGAGGCGAGTTAGGAGATTTCCCCTGTGAGCACGCTTGCGCTTGTTTCCGCACTGAAAGAACATTCTCAGGATTTCGAGTTCTACCCCACTACCGATGCGATGCTGAACACGGTCCGTCAGGACATTCAGGCAATCCTGTCAGATCCCTTTTGTGACACTTACCCTATTTTCTCTGCGCTCGATGTTGGCGCAGGCGACGGCCGAGCGTTGATGAAGCTGACCGAGGGCGATCGATACGCGATCGAAAAAAGCCAGATGCTTGTCGAGCGACAGGATCGAAGCATCGTGACTGTTGGTACTGATTTGTTCGCCCAGGTTCTGCTCGATCTACGCTGTGATGTGATCTTTTCGAACCCGCCCTACTCTCACTTTGGCGCCTGGTCAGAGAAAATCATCCGGGAAGCGAATGCCAAACTGGTTTATCTGGTGGTTCCCGTTCGTTGGCAGAACGACAAGGCGCTGCAGTCTGCCATTGAGAGCCGGCAGGCTGAAACCCAGGTATTGGCTCAGTTTTCATTTGATACGCCAGACGCCGAGAGGCGCGCACGAACTACAGTAGATATTGTTCGAATCCGCCTGGATAAACATTGCCAAGGGCGAGGCCGAAACTATCGCTCGAATGAACTTCGGGTGGATCCGTTTGACCTTTGGTTCGACCGGCACTTTGCACCCCAATCCACGGTCTCGGAACACACCAACCTGGATCCGAAAACCACCATCGATGCCAGGGCGAGAAAGCGCCTGAATACCGGTCGGGAATTGATTACCAGCCGAGGGCTCGTGCAGGCGTTGGCAGAGTTCTATCAGCAAGATCTCTCTGATTTGTTGGGCGATTACGAGCGGATCTGTAGCCTCGACCCCATGTTGCTGGGCGAGCTCGGGGTAAGCACGGAAGCCCTTGCTAGGGGGCTCAAACTGAAAATCGAAGGCCTCAAACATGTTTATTGGCGGGAGCTCTTTGATAGTTTCCGGCCGGTAACCTCTCGCCTGGCATCCAAGACCCGTAAAAACGTGATCGACAAACTGCAGGCCTCGATGAGCATTGATTTTACCCCGGATAACGTTCACGCCTTGTGCGCTTGGTTGATCAAAAACTGCAACCAATACTTCGATGACCAGCTGATCGAGCTTGTGGAGCGCATGACGAAGAAAGCAAACGTCATTAACTACAAATCCAATGTGAAAACGTTTTTCGAGGAAGGGTGGCGCTATGGCCAAAAACCTGAGATTGATCGGTACAAGCTGGATCATCGGATTATTCTGGAATGCTGGAAGGCTTTGGATTATGGATACTTCGGAGACAAGCCCCCTACCCTGAATTCGACCGTTGCGGATCTGCTTAATGACTTTATGACGATTGCCAACAACCTGGGCTTTGAAACTCGTAACGAAGCGCCGGCGGAAAACAGAGATTGGGAGGCCGGTCGGAAGGTGGTCTTCTACTTTACAGACCAGGCGACAGGTCAGAGAACGGTTGCCTTTGAGGTCAAGGCATTCAAGAAAGGAACCGTTCACATGAAGATCAATCAGCGCTTGATGTGCCGGTTGAACGTTGAATTTGGAAGGTTGAAAGGTTGGGTGCGCAATGCTCATGAAGCGGCAGAGGAAATGGACATACCAGTAGCCCAGGCGCAGGGAGCGTTCAACACAAACCTTCGATTGGGCCAGGAGTCACTGTTGCCCCGGCCCGATCACGAGAGCTAAGAAGTTTCCGCCCGGAAACAAATGCAGCCTCGGTGTCCGGACAGGAATTTTGACCCTCAGCTGTTATGCTCTCAAGGATTGTTAATTTGGCCCGTTTCGGAGGGCCTTTCTTTTGTTTCCGGGCGGAAACTCGAAACGGCTGTGGAGTTGCGTGCACAGATGGAACAGCAAAACATGAGAAGGATCAGTGGTCCAGAGCTTCAGCGTTTACTCGAACGAGCGATCAATGAATCGAAGGCAGATTCGGTTCAGCAAACCATTAATGGGTACGGCGGGAACGCAGAATTCTGTTTTGCGGGAATTGATTGGGAAAAACTGCGGGACATGTCGGATCACCGAACCCTTCACTTGCCTTTGTTGCAGTGGGGCAGAAATTCTCTGGATTTTACTGGCTGCGATTTCGGCGATGGCGATATTACGCTTTCCGGCAAGTTTGATGGCAGCGTTCGTTTTGAGAAGGTTCGGTTTGGGCAGGGCAATGTGTCCTTTGCAAATTCGGTGTTCAGAAAGTTTCATTTTGACGGCTCGTTCAGTGGTCAGGGCGACGTCATTTTCAGCGGGTCTAGGTTTCATGGCACCGTGCGCGTTTCGGTGTCGGACCTTGGGCACAAGAATCTGAATTTCGGCGCTACCACCGGCGAGGAATTGCCAACCTACGGTCCTGTTCTGTTTTATGGCGACCACCTTTTGTTGAATATCGAGCGCTCTCTGGGATCGACGATCAGCTTTTACCAATCCCAAATTCATTCTGAGCACGTCTATCTCGATCTGACCGGGGCTCAAGCCTTGGAGCGAGTTAGCTTTGGGATGACTCAGTGGCATTCAACTTCCGTCTACATTCGAGGACTTCAGCTAAGCCAGGGTAAAGAGCCGACATTGATTGTTGCAAAGGCCTCCTTCGAACCAGTGAGTATGCTGACCTTTGACGGTGTGGGAATGACCCATGGAAGATTCATATTCGACTATGTCAGGTTTCCTGTCGATGGTCTGACGCGTTTTGCCTTCTCAGACGTGAGAGGGGGAAACATAACGTTCTTTCAGGCGCATTTTGCGAACAGCGTGGAATTCGTCCACGAAGCGAAGTGTCAATTTGGCGCAGAACTGTCGCTAAGAGGAGCGACGGTCGACGGACCTTTGCGAATTGATGGGATTGGGTTTGGGCCAGTGCCTAACCTGATAGCAACGGAGTTCAAGAAGCACCTGGATCTTTCAAGAGTCGATTTTGGTGTCGACATGTCGTGGTCGGCTAAGCGGTCAGAAAAGGATAGAGGTGCCAAGCTGCAGCGTCTCAAGGAGTTGGCCGAAGGAAACCGGAATCATGGCTTGGCACTCAGGTGTCACGCTGAGGAAATGAAGTTTAACCGGTTTCGGAATGGCCTGGCATCATGGCCGGCGGGTATCTTGGATTTGATGTATGAGGCGGCTTCCGATTATGGGCAGTCGATATTCCGGCCTTGCTTGTGGTTGTTGTTTACCTGGATAGCGTTCGGGTTGTGTTACCGCGAGAGTGTGGATGCCTTGGAGCACCCATTTCTATTCTCGTTTTCTTGGTTGCTCCCTTTCTTGCCTGCAACGGGCGTATTGCGGGAGACCGGTTTTCAAAGTGTGTTTTCAGAGGCGGACGCGTCGCTTTATGTGCTTGCCGGGGTCCAGGGATTTATCTCGTTTTCTCTTTTGTTTCTCATCGGCTTGGGATTTCGTAACAGGTTCAGGATCTGAATGAGAAAGTTTCCGGCCGGAAACTCAGCGGCGTTACGTCGTAGATGGCCTTCCCTCCAGGTTCTACTTTCTCCGATGATTATATAATACCATATAGGGAATTTAAGCGACCTTTGAGGGAAGAAAAGGATGATTAATCGAGAGGCCCATTGCCAGGGCTATGGTTTTCGAGAGGGTCAATCGTGAAAGTGAAATGCCCCGAATTCTGCGGCGCCGTAATCGCCCAGGTCGCTGATGAAATAGGCGGCACCGCCGCTACCAGTTACTTGCCACCCAATTACTCGGGACGTTGTGCCGTCCTCTCTCAATCGTCGTTTGAAACGATTGCAATTCTCCCAAACGGACTGGAGGCCTTTCGAGTGGCGGCATATGCGATTACACCTGATGGAGGCTTTGGCTCAGTGGAGATTCAGCCTTCGCTTGGATGTGAGACTCACAAAACCTTTATGGACTGGTTTGGCTGAGATCGGTCAGAGGGCGAGCGGTGGTTCGATAGTGTTTCCGGCCGGAAACAAATGAGGAATGGGAGCTGCTCCACCAGGAATGGCGTAGACTAGAATTGAAAGCCTACGGGCATGCAGCGTCCCCTAAGCACATGAGTTCGTAGGCCTCTTCAAGTTCAGTGTTTTTGTCAGGGGTGCGGGTTGGGCAGTTTGGAAGAACATCCTGATTACTAATGCGGACTTCTTGCTTCGCAACGAAGTCTTTCCCATCTATGTCAGGATTTACGATTTCTATTTCCACTGATACCAAAGGATTGAGGCTGTATGATTGGATGGCCGCCGTTTTGCTCATGCTTGTTTGCGTCACAGCTGAAGCCGAGAATGCGACACTCGGTTCAGAACGCGATTTAGAGACTTCAGGAATCGGGTTGCGGCAGAGCTTGATGTCAAAATGGCCGGTTGAATAGGGCGAGATGTGAAAAGGGCCGTTGGAACCATTGGTGTTGATTTTAAGCATGTTTCCAGGTTCGACCCAGATTTCACCGAATGGCAAGCGCGCGCCCGTTGTGGTTGTTCCGGTCGAAAAAGTGATGCCTCCTGCATCGAAGGATTCACCGGTTGGGTGAGAGCCTGATACGTTTATATCAACCCAACGAATATCCATTTGGTATGGATTTCGATTGGTGATTTCGACAACGAGAAGGGCGGTTGAGTCGGTAACCCTTTTCCGAAAGGTCACTTTTGGCTCAACCCAACCGCTCATTTCTTTGGGTTTGCGATCCAAGCCTTTCGGGCTTCGATGGTGCTCAGCAAGGATTCTACAAACTCGGCTCGTTGTTCTTCGCTTAGTTCAACGTTATCCAGGACATCGCGAGTAACGCAAATCGAGTCTTGGTATGCGCTTCTCACTTCGGCTTCATCCGCACTTATCAGGGATTTGTAGGTAGCGGATCCTGTGATGCTGTTATCGGTACTCGAACCGGCCTTACCTCCGATTTCAACACTGCCGTCGATCGTCTCAACTGTCTTGGTACGAGCTTTTAAGGCAGCAGTAACTTCGGCATTCTTCTTCAGAATCTCATTGAAGGTTAGCTTGACTGTTTGGTCCCGATACCTCGCGAAGGGAACACCTGGGCATTCGCTGTGAAAAGCGATTTCGCCTTTTGGTAGCTCTGGTTCTCGTGGTTGCGAGGAACAGGCAGAAAGCAACAGGGCTGAAAGAAGGCAAAGTAGATATTTCATAACCAAGTTCCCTTTGTTGTTCATTACAAAAAGGTCGGTAACCAACAAACTTCTACCTTGAAGATAATTTAATCCTATATGGTTTCGTAGAATTGGCAAGCTGGCAGAAAGTCGGCGTAAGTTTCCGGGCGGAAACTATCTAATGCATAACTGAGGCGGAGAGGGCGCGCCCTTCGGGGCGGGCTTCTCCGGGTTCGCTATTCGCTCATCCCGCCGTTGGCGGGACTGACGCCCTCCGTATCCCTCGCGCTTCCGACCTCCGGCCGGTAAAGGATCCTCGCTGATCGCGGGGCCCCCGAAGTCGGATCAACAGACGCTTCGCGACTGTTAAGACGATCCTCCAGGAGCGAGTGGCTGTGCCACACGCTCTCAAAGCGGGGTGAAGTGCTTCCCGCAGATCG
>Ga0098062_1001297_pt1 | contig 9833 bp, 9 predicted proteins | sample 23_taG_FD_81592 | JGI IMG/M metagenome (GOLD analysis project Ga0098062, IMG submission 81592) | Marine viral communities from Cariaco Basin, Caribbean Sea - 23_WHOI_OMZ | ecosystem: Environmental > Aquatic > Marine > Oceanic | place: Caribbean Sea: Cariaco Basin | collected 2014-11-11 | reverse complement strand
CCGTAGCCCTGATGGCCGCAGGCCATGCTACTGCAGATATCAAAATAGGCATTGCAGGCCCGATGACCGGCCCGGTCGCTCAGTACGGTGACATGCAGTTCTCAGGTGCCCGCATGGCGATCGAACGCATCAACGCCGCCGGCGGTGTGATGGGTGAGAAACTGGTTGCCGTTGAAGTTGATGACGTTTGCGACCCCAAGCAAGCCGTTACCGTTGCCAACCGTCTGGTGAACGAAGGCGTTCAGTACGTTATCGGGCATCTGTGTTCCAGCTCGACCCAGCCAGCCTCCGACATCTATGAAGACGAAGGCATTCTGATGATCACCCCGGCCTCCACCAGCCCGGAAATTACCGAGCGCGGCTATGAACTGGTGTTCCGGACCATCGGTCTGGACAGCATGCAGGGCCCGGTTGCCGGCAACTACATCGCCAGCCAGAAGCCGGAGCGGGTTGCCGTTGTTCACGATAAACAACAGTACGGTGAAGGCATTGCCACGGCAGTTCGTGACACGTTGAAAGATGCCGGTATCGAAGTTGCGATGTTCGAAGGCATCACCGCCGGCGACAAAGACTTCTCCTCGCTGGTCACTAAAATCAAACAAGCCGACGTGGACTTCGTTTACTACGGCGGTTACCACCCAGAGCTAGGGCTGATTCTGCGTCAGGCTCGCCAAACCGATGTCACCGCGAAGTTCATGGGGCCTGAAGGGGTTGGTAACAAAGACATCAATACCATTGCCGGTGAAGCCGCGGAAGGCTTGCTGGTAACCTTGCCGCCAAGCTTTGACGAGAAGGCCGAGAACCAGGAGCTGGTTAAAGCCTTCAAAGACAAGGGCGAAGACCCGTCCGGCCCGTTCGTTCTGCCTTCATACACCGCTGTTCAACTGGTCGCTGAAGGTATCAAACAAGCCGATTCCACAGATCCCTTTGATGTTGCCGCAGCCCTGCGCGCCAACAGCTTCGAAACACCGATCGGAACCGTTCAATACGACAAAGCCGGGGACCTGAAGTCCTTCGAGTTTGTGGTGTACGAATGGCACTCTGACGGTAGCAAGACTCCGGCACAGTAAGCCAAACCCTCTTTCCGAGGTATGAACAAGAGCACCTTCCCACCGCGATCCGGGGGAAGGTGCTTTTCTGGCCGTATGCATTCGGAGCTCCCTCAGCATGCAAGACCTCCTGTATTTTTCCCAACAGCTCGTTAACGGGCTCACGATCGGAAGCACTTACGCCCTGATCGCCATCGGCTATACGATGGTTTACGGCATTATCGGCATGATCAACTTCGCCCATGGCGAAATCTACATGATCGGCGCTTACACGGCGCTTATTGCCATTACCGGCTTAGCCACGCTTGGCATTGCCTGGTTACCTGTGATTTTATTGGTTGCGCTGATTTGCGCGGTGATCGTTTCCAGCTCCATGGGCTGGGCCGTTGAACGGGTCGCCTATCGCCCGGTTCGTGGACGACACCGGCTGATTCCGCTGATATCCGCCATCGGTATGTCGATCTTTCTGCAGAACTATGTTCATTTAGCGCAAGGCTCACGCAACATCGGCTTCCCGGCACTGATTGACGGCGGCTTCCGGTTTGGCGCACCTGAAAGCTTCCAGCTGTCGCTCTCTTACATGCAAATCACCATTTTTATTACCACGCTGGTCTGCATGACCCTGCTCTCTTTGTTTATCTCACGCTCACGCATCGGGCGGGCCTGCCGGGCGGTGTCTCAGGATCTTGGCATGGCCAACCTGCTGGGCATCGATACCAACCGGATCATTTCCGCGACCTTTGTCATCGGCGCATCGCTGGCGGCTGTTGCCGGTTTGTTGTTGGGTATGTACTACGGATCGGTTGACCCGTTGTTTGGCTTTATCGCCGGCTTGAAAGCCTTTACCGCGGCGGTACTGGGCGGTATTGGCAGCATTCCCGGCGCCATGCTGGGCGGCTTGATACTCGGCGTCTCGGAAAGCATGACCTCCGGCTATTTGAGCGGCGAATACAAAGACGTTGTGTCGTTCAGCTTGCTGATACTGATCCTGCTGTTCAAACCCACCGGCCTGCTTGGCAAACCGGAGGTTGAGAAGATCTGATGGCAACACACAACTTAAAGCACGCGCTGTTCTGCGCGATCGTTACCGTCGTTATCGCCTACCCTATCCTCGGTCTCGACTTAGTGGCTCAAGGCACGCAAATCGGACTGGAAGGTGCCACCCCAACCACGATCATTTCGATATTTCTGGCGGCCGGCATTGTATTTTTGTTCCAGCTGTTCCGTGACAACATCATGGGCAATTTGGGCAAACTACCGAAGCTGAACCCGCTCAGCGGCCGCGAACCCATGCCTGCCGAAAAGCGGGCAAAAGTGGAAGCTTGGGTGCTTACCGGCATTATCGTGCTGGCCTTGTTCTGGCCCTTCGTGGTGTCGCGGGGCGCGGTCGATCTGGCCACACTGGTGCTTATCTACATCATGCTGGCTTTGGGTCTGAACGTGGTGGTCGGTCTGGCCGGTCTGCTCGACCTTGGCTACGTTGCCTTCTATGCGGTCGGAGCCTACACCTTTGCGCTGCTGTACCAATACTTCGGATTCACCTTCTGGATGGCTTTGCCGATTGGTGCCTTGCTGGCCGCAACCTTTGGTATGGTCCTCGGGTTCCCGGTGTTAAGGTTGCGAGGCGATTATCTCGCCATTGTGACACTGGGCTTTGGCGAGATTATCCGGATCCTTTTGAACAACTGGACGGCGGTGACCGGCGGCCCTAACGGTATCGGTGGCATTCCAGACCCCACCTTGTTCGGCATGGAATTCGGGCGCCGGGTAAAAGAAGAAGGCAACACGTCGTTCCACGAAACCTTTGGTATCGCCTACAGCGGTGAGCACAAGGTTATCTTCCTGTACCTGATTGCTCTCGTACTGGCTGTCATCACCGCGCTGGTCATTCGGCGCCTGATGCGTATGCCGGTTGGCCGGGCCTGGGAAGCCTTGCGTGAAGATGAAATCGCCGCCCGCTCCCTTGGTTTAAGCCGCACCGCGGTTAAACTGTCGGCGTTCACCATCGGCGCCTTCTTCGCCGGCTTTGCCGGTACCGTCTTCGCGTCCAAGCAGGGCTTCATCAGCCCGGAATCTTTTGTCTTCCTGGAATCCGCAATCATTCTGGCGATCGTGGTGTTAGGTGGCATGGGCTCTCAGATTGGCGTTATTCTCGCGGCTGTTGCCGTCACTATCCTGCCGGAACTCGCACGTGAATTCTCAGACTTCCGAATGCTGGTCTTCGGGGCGGCTATGGTTCTGATGATGGTATGGCGGCCTCAAGGTCTGATGCCTATGCGTCGAATCCCCATTGCACTGAAACGGCAGGAGTGACAGATATGCTAGAAGTACAAGATCTGTCCATGCGTTTCGGCGGCCTATTGGCTGTAGATGGCGTCAGCCTGGACGTTCAGAACCACGAAATTGTCTCGGTGATCGGCCCGAATGGCGCCGGCAAAACCACCGTGTTCAACTGCGTGAGCGGATTCTACAAACCCACGGGGGGCAAGATTCTTTTTGAAGGCAAAGAAGTACAAGGCAAGCCCGACTATAAGATCTCCCGGCTTGGCATGGTGCGCACCTTCCAGCATGTTCGGCTGTTTGGCCAAATGTCCGTGGTTGAAAACCTGTTGGTTGCACAGCACCGCCATCTCAACACGAACCTGCTCTCCGGATTGCTGAAAACCCCCGACTATCGTTCCCGGGAAAAGCGGTCTTTAGACAAAGCCGCCTATTGGCTGGAACGGGTTGGCCTGCTGGAACTCGCCAACAGGGAAGCCGGCAATCTTGCTTACGGCCAGCAGCGGCGCCTGGAGATCGCGCGCTGCATGGTTACAGAGCCCAAGCTATTGATGCTCGATGAGCCCGCCGCCGGCCTCAACCCGGCTGAAACGAACGACCTCAACCAGCTGATCATGAGCCTGAAAGAGGATTACAACGTTTCAGTACTGCTGATCGAGCACGACATGAGCCTCGTTATGGACATCTCCGACCGGATTACCGTCATTAACCAGGGGCGCCCCCTGGCCAGCGGAACCCCGGACGACGTTCGCCAGAACGACGACGTGATCAAAGCTTATCTGGGCGAGGCCTGAGGAAGACGCATGCTAGTACTGGAAAATGTTCATACACATTACGGAAAAATCGAGGCCCTGCACGGCGTCTCGGTTGAAGTGAACAAAGGCGAAATCGTTTCGCTGATTGGCGCAAACGGTGCCGGTAAAACCACCCTGCTGATGACGGTCTGCGGTAACCCGCAGGCCAGTTCCGGGCGCGTTATTCTGGAAGGCAAGGACATCACCCACGATGCCACCTCCAATACCATGCGCTCAGGCATTTCGATTGTGCCGGAAGGCCGGCGGGTGTTCTCTGGCCTGACGGTTGAAGAAAACCTGCACATGGGTGGGTTCTTCAACACCAAAGCGGAGATTCGTAAAAGCCAGGATCACGTTTACGAGTTATTCCCACGGCTTAAAGAACGTGAAAACCAACGCGCCGGCACCATGTCGGGCGGAGAGCAGCAAATGCTTGCCATTGGCCGGGCCTTGATGAGCAAACCCAACATGATCATTCTGGATGAGCCTTCACTGGGGCTGGCCCCGATCATCATTCAGCAGATTTTCGAGATCATCGGCCACTTGCGAGACGAGGGGATTACGGTATTTCTGGTTGAGCAAAACGCGCATCAGGCGCTGAACTTGGCAGACCGGGGCTATGTGCTGGAAACTGGCCGTATCCGCCTGCACGACACCGGCAAGAACCTGCTGGCCAATCCGGAAGTGAGGGATGCGTATTTGGGTGGTTGACAGTAGTATTTTAGCTTTGACAACCACCTGATAAATCAGAGCGTTGCAACATTCCAAACTCCGGTCAGTTAGCTTACAATCAACGCCGGAGTTTGCTAACTCTGTTTCTACTAAATAAACATCTTAAAAGGACTTCCGTTTTGAAAAAAATTCTGTCAACAACAGTACTCGCCGCTTCCATGACCATGGCCGGCTGTGCAACCTCTGTTCCCGTAGGTGGCCTGTTCACTGACATTCAGCTGCCAGTAGCGGCTACTGCTAATGCTCAAGGATCGAAAGTTGGTACCGCTAAATGCCAGAGCATCCTTGCCCTGATCGCTCAAGGTGACTGCAGCATCGAAGCAGCAAAAGCGGACGGCAATATCACTTCCGTTACTCACATTGACTGGAAGGCTAACAACATTCTGGGCATCATCGGCAACTATGAGTTGACCGTTCACGGTAACTAATAGCCTTGAATGAGACCGGAGCCTTGTGCTCCGGTTTTATCAATTTGCTACCCCCAAATCACTCTTAAGTGGCCCTGAGCGCAACGGAAACTGTACTTGACTAAGTCCTACCAAATAATAAGCACTAGAAATTGGACCTTCGCTCTGTTCAATTCGCAAACATCTCCGCCTCATTAAATCTTACCTTGGCCCAAAATCATATTTTTTACATGTTTTTTCAATTTTGGCACCTTCTACTACTGAACAAATGGTCATAAATCTGTAATCTCTTGCTCTCAATCGATCAAATGATACGATCTAAGGGTAAGCAGATGAAATTCAATAAAAAAGGACTTCTGTCATAGTGTTCGCAGCCACAATTGTCAGCGGGTGCGCAACGCCAATTACCAGTGGGCAGAAACAAGAACTCCAAGCCTATAAAGCAAAGGGGCTAGCTGTAGAGGAAAAGAATTCTGGTGCAGCTGCCGCGCTCGGCATTCTCCCCGGTGGTGGATCTTTTTATGTACGCGAATACGGCCTTGGAGTGGTAAACCTGCTTCTTTGGCCCGTGTCTATCCTCTGGGATCCTATGAGCGGCTATCAAGGAGCTCAGAGCATTAACTATTATGCTACGCGGGAAAAAGTCGAAAAAGTTAAGTCTAAAGAAATCAATGAACTCGACGAACAGCTAATGATGGGCACCATCGATAATCACAAATATATTTCTGAAAAGCGTCAAATTGAAGACAGATATTCAGCCTACTGATGACGTTTCCGGTCGCCTGGCCATCACTTCATCTTTGATTTTCAGGCGACCAGCACACCCCCTTCACTTCTCAGATTTTCAACTATACTCCTTTAGACGGCCCGCCCGTTAACTTGCAGCTGTGTCATTTAAAACACTGCACGGTATGCAACAAGGCTAAAACTGCAGAAAGGAGTGAATAATGAAAAAATTGATCGCCGGCGCAATCCTACTTGGTGCTTCCTCCATGGTTTTTGCCCAGCCTGGCTGTGGCGTGGGTTCCATGATCTGGAAGGGGCAATCTGGGGTTGTTCCTCACGTCCTTGGCGCAACAACTAACGGCATAGCTTCTCAAACGGTCAGCATGACACTTGGCCTAGCCGGCTGTAATACTAATGAGAATGTCCAATCAATGGCGATGCTAATTGATGCTCGTGGTTCAGCAGTAGCAGCAGATATCTCTCGGGGGGAGGGCGAGAATCTCAACGCTATGGCGGCCGCACTGGGCGTAACCCCTGTAGACAAAAAGGCATTTTTTGAACTGCTTCAAAACAATTTCTCAGTTATATTTCCTCATCAAGACACTGCAACAGGTGAAGCCGTAGACGCCATCGTGGCCCTGCTGGAGCAGAACGACGCTCTGAGCAAATACGTAGCCGCCTGATCACTGGCGACAATGGAACAGAATGGCGCCATGGACGGCGCACAAACCCCAGAGCCACTAATCCGGAAACACGAACTCCATGGGCTTTACCCTCCGTATCGGGCAGGCCGTTTTATGGCTTGCATGCAGTACTGCCTGGGCGCAGGCAGAATCCGTTAAACTGCCGGACAACCTTCATCACAATCCAACCTGGCTGACCCTCGGCCATTATCATCAGGACAGGTTCGGCTCCGATTACACCAGCCAGGCCGATGACCCGGCGTTCTTTCTGAGTGACAACGGCAAGACATCACCCAGAGCCGAGCTGGAAGCCACCCTGAAGGCCATACAACAACCCGGAGGTGGTGATAGCCACGCCCGCTGTCGATTCCCGGCCCGGGATGCCTGGCTGCGGGAGCAGCTGGATTTACCGGATACGCCGGTCAACTGCTCCGCTTTCGAGGAATGGGCAGGCACACTGAATACCGAGAAAGTTACCCTGGTATTTGCCGCTTCTTATCTGAATAGCCCCTCTTCCATGTTTGGCCACACTTTCTTGCGGCTGGATCCACCCCAGGATGACGAAGAAACCGATCTGCTGCTTGCCAACACCATTTCCTACGCAGCCGATGCCGCCGAACATGACAGCGAGTTGTTGTTTGCCTATCGAGGGATTTTCGGCGGCTATCCGGGCATTACCTCCATCAAGCCCTATTACGAAATGATCCGGCTATACAACGACATCGAACACCGGGACCTCTGGGAGTACACCCTGAATCTCGACCAACAGGAGGTCGACACCCTGCTGGCCCACACCTGGGAAATTCAGGACAAGAACTTTGATTACTATTTCTTCGATAAGAACTGCGCCTACCGCCTGCTGGCCCTGATCGACGCCGCCCGCCCGGGCACAGACCTGCTCGACGAAGTAAGCACTCACGCCATCCCCTCTGACACCGTACGCTGGGTGAGGGATGCCGGGCTGCTTGAAAGCATCCATTACCGCCCGTCTGCCGCCACCTCTGTAGCCCATAGTCTGGATAGCCTGCCCTCAGACCAGCAGACCATCGCCGCTGCCGTAGCCAATGGTTACGTTACAGTGAACGACCAGGAAGTTCGCGAGCTGACTAAAGACGACCGCGCCCAACTCCTGGATGCCACTTACGATTACGTCCGCTACCAAAGCGAAGCCGAAGGCTGGCCCCGGGAGCACGCGGCACCGCTGTCTCATCAACTACTGGTCGCCCGCAGCCAGATTGATGATGCAGAAGAACTTCCAGACGTGCCTGAACCAGAGATCCGCGATGATCAGGGGCATGACACCTTTCGCCTGAGCCTCGGTTCCGGCCAGCAGGCCCACAGCGAATTCACGCAGTTGACCATCCGGCCGGCCTATCACGACGTATTGGATCCGCCCGCCGGTTACCGTACCGGTGCACAACTGCAGTTCCTGCGCCTGGACGCCCGGCTTTACCACGACACCGACGAACTTCAGGTGGAACAGATCACCGGCGTCGAGATACGCTCCCTGAGCCCCCGAAACCAGTTCTTTGCCCCGATCTCCTGGCAGGTTGGCTTTGGCGGCCGCCGCACGGACACCGGCAATGATCGCGTGCTGACCCCCTATCTTGAAGGCGGAGCCGGCGGCAGCTGGAGCCTGGGCCAGAACACCCAAGCCTTCGCCATTGCCACGGCCGATGTAGAAATCGATGATGACATCAAACGGGGCTACGACGTCGCCCCGGGCGCAGACCTAGGCCTGCTGCACCAGAACAACCGTTTCAGCCTGCTGACCGGCGTAAAAACCAAAGCCTGGATAATCAGCAGCCAGCAACGACAAGACCAGTTTTACGCCGAAGCCAACTGGCACATTGGCCGGGAATTCAGCCTATTCGCCAAATTCACCCGGGAAGACCACTACGACAGGTACCAAAGCACATGGCAAGCCGGACTGCACGCCTACTTCTGAACCCCGGGGCGGCCATCGTCGCCCTGCTGGCCATCACCGCACTGCTGCAAACCGGCTGCAGCAGCGTGTTCTTCTACCCGGACAAAACCACCTACATCACCCCGGATCGCCTCAACCTGGACTATGAGGACGTCTACCTCGACACCGCCGACGGCGAAACCCTGCACGGCTGGTGGCTGCCCGCTAAAACCGACGGCCCGTCAAAAGGCACCATCTACTACCTCCACGGCAACGCCCAAAACGTAAGCGCACACATACTCAACGTCGCCTGGTTACCACCAAAAGGCTACAACGTCTTCACCCTGGACTACCGAGGCTACGGCCAATCCACCGGCGCTGCCGACATCGAAGGCACCCTACACGACGTCGAAACCGGCTTACGCTGGCTAGCCGAACACCACACCGACCAACCCCTATTCCTCCTGGGCCAAAGCCTCGGCGGCGCACTCGGCATTGCCCTTGCCAGCGAATGGGTTCAGCGCAACGAACAACCCGAACTCAACGGCGTGATCCTGGACGGCACCTTCTCCGGCTTCCGCTACATCGCCCGGGAAAAACTCAACAGCTTCTGGCTAACCTGGCCCTTCCAATACCCTCTGAGCTGGACCATCCCGGACGACTACGAAGGTACCGATCGAATTGCAGGCATAGCGCCCGTGCCGGTGATGATAATCCACAGCATCCGAGACGGCATCATCCCGTTCCACCACGGCACAAGGCTCTACGATGCCGCTGAACAACCCAAAGAATACCTCCAGACGGACACCCCTCACGCAGCCACATTCGTGATTCCTGCGTACCGTGAGGCGATTCTGGAGTTTATGGAGAAATGAAGTGCCACGATAAGTGCACTTGCTAGGCGGCAGTAGCAGCCACACGGAGTCTGATGCGGAGGTTGGATGAGCTCTTCCCAAAAGTCTTGAGGGCCAAGGACGGCCCGAAAGAAGCGCACATGGATGTGCTCGTAGCGTCTTTTGGGAAGAGCTCATCCGACCTCAGCACGACACCCAAGCTAAACCGCATAGAAACGAAAAAACCCGCCAAAAGGCGGGTTTTCTCAAGACAAACCAGAAATCTTAGTCAGCGAATTCAGTTGCCTGCTCGCCTTCCTTAACTTCCTTCATGGACAGCTTAACGCGGCCACGGTTGTCCACATCCAGAACCTTAACCAGAACTTCCTGACCTTCGCTCAGCTCATCAGTCACGTTCTCGAT
>Ga0098062_1001296_pt1 | contig 9834 bp, 8 predicted proteins | sample 23_taG_FD_81592 | JGI IMG/M metagenome (GOLD analysis project Ga0098062, IMG submission 81592) | Marine viral communities from Cariaco Basin, Caribbean Sea - 23_WHOI_OMZ | ecosystem: Environmental > Aquatic > Marine > Oceanic | place: Caribbean Sea: Cariaco Basin | collected 2014-11-11 | reverse complement strand
TCACTGACAGCGCCAAATTGCTCAAGAATCAGCGGTGATACATCTAGGTAGCGGGTTTTGGCCTCGTTGGAGTAGGTGACAAAACCACATTCAAACCATTGCGAGCTGCCAGCCACATCCGTCAGTGCGGTCGCAATCCCACCACCGGTACAGGATTCCGCAGTCACCAGCCGTAAATCACGACTTTTCAGCATGTCGGCCAGTGCCGTGATTGAATCACACAGTTCAGGCATTTTTTTCTCCCGTCGTAATCACTTACAATCTCGTCCTTTTCGATGAAGGCCATTCGACTCACGGCCATCACCCGCGTACCGACACTCGGCATACAGTAAGGACAGGTTCCATGGCAGCTCAGCAGCCCGGCAGTAATTCGGCCACCAAACATACGCCAATGATGCAGCAATATCTGCGTATCAAAGCAGATTTTCCGGATACCATTCTGTTCTATCGCATGGGCGATTTCTACGAGTTGTTTTACGACGATGCCAAGAAAGCCGCACAACTGCTCGATATCACGCTAACCGCGCGCGGCAAAAGCAGTGATGGTCAGCCCATCCCGATGGCGGGCGTGCCGTTTCATTCGGCTGAAAACTACGTTGCCAAGCTGGTAAAACAAGGCGTATCCGTGGCCATCGCCGAGCAAATCGGCGACCCTGCCACCAGCAAAGGTCCGGTGGAGCGCAAGGTGGTACGGGTGTTAACGCCGGGCACTCTCACCGACGAAGCACTGCTGGATGAGCGCAGTGATAACTTATTGGTCGCGCTGTGCGGCGACCAGCAACGTTATGGCCTGGCCGTTCTGGAAATCAGTTCGGGGCGTTTCTCGGTACTGGAAGTGGATGGCGAGGAGGCATTACTGGCCGAAATTGAGCGTCTGCGTCCGGCTGAACTTTTGTTTAACGAAGAAAACCGGCTACCGGAATCCATTACCGAGCGACCCGGTAGCAAGCGCATGGCCCCCTGGCATTTTGAATCGGATACAGCCTTGCGACTGCTGACCCAGCAGCTCAATACCCGCGACCTGCGCGGTTTCGGCTGCGAAGGCATGGCCGTGGCTATTCGGGCCGCTGGTGCCCTGCTGCATTACGCTCAGGACACTCAGCGCAACAGCCTGCCACACATCCGCTCGCTGACGGTCGAACAACCCGACGACGCCATCATTATCGATCCGGCGTCACGCCGTAATCTGGAAATTGATATCAACCAGAAAGGCGACGATCTCTATACACTGGCCTGGGTGATGGATAAAACCGCCACCGCTATGGGCAGTCGCCTGCTGAAGCGCTGGCTGAACCGGCCAATTCGCGATACCCAACAACTGCAGCAGCGCCATGCCCTGATTGGTCAGTTAATCAGTCAGTATGGCTGGGAAGATCTGCACAAAGCACTGAAGCAGGTTGGTGATATTGAACGCATTCTGTCGCGCGTTGCGCTGGGGTCGGCACGCCCGCGAGATCTGGCACGTTTACGCGAAGCTTTTGCGGTATTGCCGGATATTCGCCAGCAACTCAGTGCGCTTGATTCGCCGCTGGCAACATCATTACACCAACGTGTTCAGGAGTTCCCGCAATGGGTTGAGCGCCTGAGCGCAGCGATTATCGACAACCCTCCGGTGGTTATTCGTGACGGTGGCGTAATTGCTACCGGCTACGACGCCGAACTGGACGAGTTACGTGGCCTCAGCGAAAACGCCGGTGATTTTCTGATCAAACTGGAAGAGCGAGAGAAGCAGCGCACCGGGCTCAACACCCTGAAAGTGGGTTACAACCGGGTTCACGGCTACTACATCGAAATCAGCAAATCTCAGTCTGATCAGGCACCGACCGAATACATCCGCCGCCAGACCCTGAAAAACGCTGAGCGTTTTATCACACCGGAACTGAAAGAGTTTGAAGACAAAGCCCTGAGCGCCAAAAGCCGGGCACTCAGCCGCGAGAAAATGCTGTACGAAACCCTGGTACGGGAGCTGGGCGAGGACTTACTGGCGCTGCAAGTATCAGCGGCGGCACTGTCAGAACTGGATGTCATCACCAACCTGGCAGAACGCGCCGAGACTTTGCGCTTTGTTGCTCCACAACTGGTTGATGACGCGCTGCTTAACATTGAGCAAGGCCGCCATCCCGTGGTGGAAACTCTGATCACCGATCCCTTTGTCGCCAACGACACACACCTCAATCAACAGCAACGCATGCAAATCATCACCGGCCCGAACATGGGCGGTAAATCGACCTATATGCGGCAAGTAGCGGTTATTACCCTGCTGGCTTACGTTGGCAGCTACGTGCCCGCTGAGCGTGCGGTAATCGGGCCAATTGATCGTATTTTCACTCGTATGGGCAGTGCTGATGACGTTGCTGGCGGGCGCTCGACCTTTATGGTGGAAATGACCGAAACCGCGAATATCCTGCACAATGCGACCGCCAACAGTCTGGTGCTGATGGACGAGGTGGGCCGTGGAACCAGCACCTTTGACGGCCTGTCGCTGGCCTGGGCGGCCGCCGCGCATCTGGCTGACAGCATTCAGGCCTTTACCCTGTTCGCCACCCATTACTTCGAAATGACGGCCCTGCCGGATCACCATGACAATGTTGGCAACGTGCATCTGAAAGCCACCGAGCACGAAGACAATATTATTTTCCTGCATGCCGTGGAAGCCGGCCCTGCCAACCAGAGCTATGGCTTACAAGTGGCGCAACTGGCCGGGGTTCCGGCGAACGTGATTGCACAGGCCAAAGCCCAGTTACAGCAGCTGGAGCAGCAAGCCCCGGGCGAGATCAGCCGCACGTCAGCCAACTCGCCTTCAAGTTCGGCATCCATCGCAGCCGCAACGGCCATACAACCGCCTTCCGGGGTTGGCGAGCCATCCATCACGGAAGCGCAATCGTCTGCTACCCGCGAGCAACCCTGGCAGGGGGATATGTTTTCCGCCATGCCATCGGTGGTTGAAGAACAGCTGGGCCAGTTAAATCCGGACGATATGACGCCACGACAGGCCCTTGAAGCCCTGTATCAACTGAAAGATTTATTATAAAAACCTCTTATATATAAAGGTCTTTTTAGAACCAGAGGTAAGAGGTCTATAACCCTTTCTTCTGGTTTTGCGCTTGCGGCGCACCAGACCTCTACCTAGAATTGCCGACTACTCTAACAATATCTGACAGGTCCGCAGTTCTGGACCACAGACCAAGCGACTGATGATTAGGAGAATACCGCATGACTTTTGTGGTGACCGACAACTGCGTTAAGTGTAAGTACACCGATTGTGTCGAAGTATGCCCGGTAGACTGTTTTTATGAAGGACCAAACTTCCTGGTCATTCACCCGGACGAATGTATTGATTGTGCACTGTGCGAACCGGAATGCCCGGCAGAAGCCATCTTCTCCGAAGATGAAGTCCCGGCAGGCCAGGAACAATACATTGAGCTGAACGCCGAACTGGCGGAAGAATGGGTGGACAACAACATCACCGAGAAAAAAGACCCGCTGCCGGATGCCGAAGAGTGGGATGGTGTGCCAGACAAGATCGAACATCTGCAACGCTGAGCACCACGGCAAAACATTATTTGCCGGCGCAAAAACAAAAAAGCGGAACTCCAAGGAGTTCCGCTTTTTTGTTTTGGAGTGCCTGGTTGCAAACAGGGAAGAGAATGCGGGTTCTTCCCCGATTCGGTTAATAGCCTGACCACTGCAGCGTTGCTTCAGACTATTGAGCAGCGCCAGAGGCTTACTCTGGCGTGCGGATCAGACGATCAGGCCTCGCCGAACAGGGTCATGGCATTGAGGCCCTGTTTTTCCATAATTTCACGCAGGCGTTTCAGCGCTTCTACCTGGATCTGGCGCACACGCTCTCGCGTTAAGCCGATTTCACGGCCCACATCTTCCAGAGTGCTGGTCTCATAACCGCGCAACCCGAAACGACGTGACAGCACCTCACGCTGCTTCTCAGGCAGCTCCTCAATCCACTGGTCGAGGTTAGAGTGAATATCCTGGCTTTGCAGCTCTTCACTCGGGTCAGATACACGCTCGTCGGCAATGGTATCGAGAATCGACTTGTCAGAGCTTGGGCCTAAGGGTGTGTCGACTGACGTAACGCGCTCGTTCAGCTTCAACATGCGCTTAACATCGTCCACTGGTTTTTCCAGCAACTCAGCAATTTCTTCTGCGGTTGGTTCGTGATCCAGTTTTTGCGTCAGTTCACGGGCCGCACGCAGATAAACGTTTAATTCTTTAACCACATGAATCGGCAGACGGATGGTACGGGTCTGGTTCATGATGGCGCGTTCAATGGTCTGGCGAATCCACCAGGTGGCGTAGGTTGAAAAACGGAAGCCACGCTCGGGATCAAACTTTTCAACCGCACGGATCAGGCCGAGATTACCTTCCTCAATCAGATCCAGCAGTGACAAACCGCGGTTAACGTAGCGGCGGGAAATCTTAACCACCAGTCGCAGGTTACTTTCGATCATGCGTCGGCGACCCATTTCGTCACCTTTGCGGGCCAGGCGTGCATAGTGCACTTCCTCTTCCGCCGACAGCAGTGGCGAGAAGCCAATTTCATTCAGGTACAGTTGCGTCGCATCCAGTGCCTTGTATGAAGTGTCTGCTGCAAATCGTTCGTCGGATTTTGCTTCGTCTTCTGATGCTTCTACCAGCGCCAGAGCGTCTACATCTTCAAAAACGTCTTCTTCGCGCAATTCACGTTGTTGTACTGCCATGTCGTTTCCCGCCTCTTGGTGATCGTCCTGAACCTGAACCGAAACAGATTTCATACCAGAACGATTGATTACTTTTTATCCACTCAAGTCCGGGAAAACGGACAACCTAACCGGGTTTCTTCGGTAAATGGTTGAGTGGATCAACCGGCTTGCCGTTTTTTCGGATCTCAAAGTGAAGTTTCACTTCGTCGGTACCAGTAGATCCTATTTCGGCAATCTTCTGGCCAGCTTTAACAACGTCTTGTTCACTGACCACAATGCGACTGGTGTGGGCATAAGCACTCAGGTACGTGTCGTTGTGTTTGACGATGACCAGATTGCCATAACCGCGAAGACCTCGGCCCGCGTAGACCACGGTGCCAGCCGCTGCTGCCAAAACAGATTCCCCCAAAGCACCGGCGATATCAATCCCCTTGTTGACGGGCTTTCTGGTTGAAAAATAACCAATTAAACGACCGTTCACTGGCCACATCCAGTCAGTAGCCGACGAAACAACCGACCTTTGTGGCGCTTTATGACTGGTTTTGACCGTTACCTTAGATTTGACAGGCTTTGTTACCGGCGGTTTTGACGGTTTTTCGACAGTCGACCTTTTGGCTAGGACGGTCGGCTGAGGGATATTTCTGATGTCAATTTTCTGACCCGGATAGATGGTGTAAGGGCTGGATATCGAGTTAGCGTTTGCTAACGCCTGAAAGTCTAATCCGTATGTCCAGGCAATCGAAAACAGGGTGTCGCCTTTTTCAACACGATGGAATCCCGTCGGCTTTTGCGAATCACTGAACTTTCCTTCAACTGACACAAAATCGCGACTGGAGATACACCCTGTTACGAGTGTAACTAACATGACTAATATGACAGCGGACGTTATTTTCATGATTGCCTACAGATGGTTGTTTTTTGACACTCAAAAATGACAGCTTTTTGAGTTGTGACAGTCAGCACATTGTTTTTAACCATTCAAAATTAGAAATGGAATATTTATTCCAAAAAACTCTAAGAAATATGAATTTTTTACCCTGACTTGTCTTTCTATACGCTAGTAGTACGCGATGATACAAAAAAGCGGCAATTGTAACTTGCCGCTTTGTGATTAATCTGAACACTCGTTTCGATTTGAAAGCACTGACACAGGTCAAGTTACGCAGGTTGTTTGGCCACTTTTTCCAGTACCAATACCACCGCCGCACCGGCCACGAGCAACCCCAAAGACACCAATAACGGCTCTGGCTGGCTGAAATCTGGCCAGATATTGCTCTGAATAAAAGGAACCTGCTCCCCTTTCGAGTTGATCCGGGTGCTGAGTGTCTCCTTCCAGGGCCACACTTTCACCAGAGAGCCGAGCATAAAGCCCGTTAACAATGCAAACATCAACGCCTGGTAGTGATGCAAACACCAGCTCAGCAAGCGCGAGAACAGCATCAGCCCAAGGCCAGCCCCCAGCGCAAACACCAGCATAATACTCAGCTCAAAGGCTTTTACGGCCGCCAGTACCGGCTCATACAAGCCCATCAGCAGCAAAATAAAACTGCCGGAAATGCCGGGTAAAATCATGGCGCAAATCGCCACACTGCCGGCCAGAAAGATAATCAGTAAGGTTGGTTCCACTGATGCCGGAGAAGCCAGACTGATGGTTGCAGCAATCACAACACCGGCCAGCAATACCATAATGCGGCTGAGTTGCCATTGCGGGATCTGCTTCGCCATATGCCAGCTGGACGCCAGAATCAATCCAAAAAAGAACGACCACAACAACTCCGGCTGCGTCAGTAATAAATGATGCAACAGCTTGGCCAGCGATAGCAGAGCCAGCAGAATGCCACTACCCAGAACCAGCAGGAAATTACCATTGATCGCCTGCCAGGCGGCTTTAGGGCCTTCTTTAAACAGCAGGCGTAATGCATTCAGATTGATGCTTTTAATGGAGTCCAGCAGCTCGGTATAAATGCCGGTAATAAAGGCGACTGTGCCGCCGGAAACACCGGGAACAACATCGGCTGCCCCCATTGCAATTCCTTTGAGAAACAACCAAACGTGTTTCATAACATTTCCTGTGTCGAGGTAGTAAGAGAATTAGCGCTGAACGCCAGAGAGAAAAGGAACAAACCGTGCTGGTTCCAGCACCTTACGAGAAAAATGATCACCGCGACGGGTAATCAGCACCAGCTGTTGATTATCGGTACCCACAGGCAGAATCATCCGTCCACCTTCCGCCAGCTGCTGCAGCAAAGATTCGGGGACATCCTCCGGGGCTGCCGCTGCCAGAATACCATCAAACGGGCCTTTTTCCTGCCAGCCCCAGGTACCATCAGACAGCGATAGCGTAACATTATTAAGCTTTAACGCCGCCAGCCTGCCGGCCGCTTTTTTGTGCAACGCCTCGATCCGTTCGACGCTGTAAAGCCGCTCAACCAGAGGGCTCAGCACAGCGGTCTGATAGCCCGAGCCGGTACCGATTTCCAGCACCCGTTGAAGCGGGCCCGCTGCCAGCAGCACCTCGGTCATGCGCGCCACGGTATAAGGCTGCGAAATTGTTTGACCGTTACCAATAGGCAATGCCGTATCTTCATAGGCCCGATGGGCTAACGCTTCATCGACAAAAAAGTGCCGTGGCGTTGTGGCAATCACCTGCAATACTTCATCATTTTTGATACCGGCTTCACGCAAGCGTTCGACCAGACGATTACGGGTACGTTGCGAAGTCATGCCGATACCGGCGAAATATTGCTCGTTCACGAAGTTGTCCCACTACTGAATCAAATCCCGGAAGTGCTCAGCCACATCAGCCTGAGCAGCATGCAGAGTCATATCCATATGAATCACACTGATCGACACCTTACCCTGCTCAATGGCGTGGAAGTCAGTGCCTTCACCGGCATCGGCTACGTCTCCGGCAGCAGAAATCCAGTAGCATTCCTTGCCGCGCGGGTTGGTGGTTAATACCGGATTATCCGAACGCTGGCGATGTCCCAGACGAGTCACGGCAAAGCCGGTCAATTGGTCATACGGGCGATCGGGGACATTAATATTAATGACGGAATTGCGCGGCAGTTCAAGCTGCTGCAGTCGTGGCAGCAATTCAATCACCACTCGCGCGGCCGTGGCAAAGTGCTGTTTACCGCACAGTGACACCGCGATGGGTGTGTGATCCAGAAAACGTCCTTCCATCGCGGCAGCGACGGTGCCGGAATACAGTACATCATCACCGAGATTAGCCCCGGCATTAATACCGGAAATCACCCGCTGACACTGATCCTGATAAAAGGCATTGACGCCCAGATGTACACAATCTGTTGGCGTACCATTGATGCTGATATAGCCATTATCCAGATGAATCGGGTGCAATGGCCGATCTAACGTCAGGGAGTTACTGGCGCCACTGCGATCACGATCCGGCGCGACCACATGAATCTGGTGGCCATCTGCCTCAAGTGCCTGCGCCAGCGTGCGCAAACCGGGGGCATGTACACCATCATCATTGGAAAGCATCAGTCTCATTGGGGCTCCGTTTTTGTATCGTTAGGTATTTGTCCTGCCTCAGGCAGAGGCCGATTCCAGTTGCCAGGCCGGAGTTGGCTCCAGTGCCGTCAGCAGCTCACGAATGACCGAGGTTGCATAATACCCACTTGCCAGCGAAAAACGCAGTGCTAAATCCTTACCACTGCTGCCTCGCCAGGCGGGGTCTGCTGTGCGTGCTGCCCCCGGTTCCGAGCTCAGCCATTGCCAGCTGAATTGCTCTGGCCATGCCAACAGTGCACGGCGCTCCTGCTTCAGACCACGATGCTCCAAACCATCACAAACTTCCGGATAGCGGTTGGCAATATCAGTCTCCAGCGCCAGCGCTTCACCACTCGTGGCTAAACGGCCACGCCCCCACAATGGCGCCGTGGCAATAGCGCTTCCGTTAATTATTTGCTCAGAGGCCACATCACCATCAATTAACTGCGACACGTTACCGGCACGAATACGCTGCGCCAGCACCTCATTAAAAATCAGCGAGCGCACCGCTGACAGATATATACTCTTTTTACCGCGGTGTTTTACGCTCAGTTCACCCGACAGCATTTTTCGCCCGGCGTCGATATTACCCCCCTGATGACCAAAACGCTGCTCACCAAAATAATTGGGAACGCCACCCTGCTGGATCAGCGACAGGTTTCTCTCCAGTGCCTCGGTCTCGCCAACAATATCGCGTAAACGAATCTCAAAGCGGTTACCCAACAATTCTCCGCGCCGCAGTTTTTTACTGTGACGCCGAACCTGAAGAATCCGCACCTGCTCGTCACTGGGTGTTTGTTCAAGCGCAGAGAAATCGGGAATCTCCACCCGCGGCAGATAAATACTGAACCATTGTCGGGTAATCGCATGGCGGTCTTTCAGACCGGCATAACCGACATCCATTTCTTTAACACCGGCAATATCAGCCAACTGCTTGGCAATCCAACCGGTATTCACACCGCTTTTTTCGATTTCCAGCCAGATGTGCTCACCGTCGCCACACGGCAGAGCCAGTGGAATTTCATGAACACAAAAATCCTCATTACGGGATTTCAGCCAGCCACTGGCAGCGGTAACCGGATAGAGGGTCGGCCATTCGGGTAATGCAGAATCATTCATCAGGTATTTCTTACGTTATTCGCTGGCGAGTAATAAAGCGACGGCATGAACCGAGATGCCTTCTTTGCGACCTTCAAAGCCGAGTTTTTCAGTGGTGGTGGCTTTCACATTCACGTCATCCAGGCGCACCTGCAGATCGGCGGCGATGTGTTCACGCATCGCCTGAATATGAGGAGCCATTTTAGGCGCCTGAGCAATAATGGTGATGTCCACATTACCCACACGATAACCTTTGTCACGAATCAGCCCCACAACATGGCGCAGCAATACACGACTGTCAGCTCCGGCATACGCATCGTCGGTATCCGGAAAATGCTGGCCGATATCCCCCAGTGCGGCGGCGCCTAATAACGCATCGGCCAGGGCGTGTAATGCAACATCGCCATCGGAGTGAGCCAGCAGTCCTTTTTCATAAGGAATATTGACGCCCCCCAGCGTGATGGATTCACCATCGCAAAACTTGTGAACATCAAAACCATGACCAATACGCATAAGCTCAGTG
>Ga0098062_1001291_pt1 | contig 9861 bp, 5 predicted proteins | sample 23_taG_FD_81592 | JGI IMG/M metagenome (GOLD analysis project Ga0098062, IMG submission 81592) | Marine viral communities from Cariaco Basin, Caribbean Sea - 23_WHOI_OMZ | ecosystem: Environmental > Aquatic > Marine > Oceanic | place: Caribbean Sea: Cariaco Basin | collected 2014-11-11 | reverse complement strand
AAACATGTCGCGCAGGTTGCCCGCCACGGTGAACTCTTCGACCGGATGGGATATCTGGCCATTCTCGATCCAGAAGCCCGCAGCGCCCCGCGAGTAGTCCCCGGTCACCGGATTGAGCCCCTGGCCCATCATTTCGGTCACCATGATGCCCGTTCCCATCTGCTGCATCAGGTCCTCCAGCGAGGTCGTCGGCGCCTGAATGCGCACGTTGCGCGCGCCACCGGCGTTGCCGGTGGTCTGCAGTCCCAGTCGCCGAGCGCTATAGGCGGCCAGCATGTAGCTCGCCAGCTTGCCTCGATCGATGAAGACATTGTCGCGCGTGGCCACGCCGTCGCCATCGAACGCGGCGCTCGCCATGCCACCGATCTCGCGCGGATATTCGCCCAGCGAGAACCACTCGGGAAACAGCGTCTCGCCCAGCTGGTCACAGAGGAAAGAAGACTCGCGATAGAGCGCTCCGCCGGCAATGCTGTTGAGCAGGTTGCCGACCAATCCGCGAGCCATGTCCGGCGCCAGCAGCACCGGCAATCGGCCGGTCTTCGGGCGCTGACCGCCCAGCCGGCGCAGCGTGCGCTCGGCGGCGCTGATGCCCACCGATTCCGGGCTGGCCAGATTGCTGGCCCGGCGCGCCGTGGTGAAATCATGATCGCGCTGCATGCCATCGCCACTGCCCCCGATCAGCAGGCACGAAAGCGAGTGCCGCGTGCCACGCTTGCTGCCCAGGAAGCCGTGACTGTTGGCGTAGACCGTGACCACCTCGGAAGAAGACAGGCTCGCTCCCTCCGAGTTGGTGATGCCCGCCTGCTCGCGGCCGGCCGTTTCGCAGCGTAACGCCAGCTCGATCGCTTCGTCCGTGCTCAACGCCCAGGGATGATGCAGATCCAGATCCGGCAGATCGGTCGCCATCAGTTCGGCGTCCGCCAGCCCCGACGCCGGGTCCTCGCCGGTATATCGCGCGATCGAAATGGCTTTCTCGACCGCGGCACGAATGGAGGCATCGCCCGCATCCGACGAGGAGGCGTTGCCTTTGCGGTTGCCCACGTACACCGTGACCGCAATGCCTTGATCGCGGGAGAGTTCCACGGTCTCGGTCTCGCCGAGCCGCACGCTCACGCCCAGCCCCTGGTCGACGCTGGCACCCACCTCGCAGGCGTCCGCTCCCAGTCGTTTGGCGAGCTCCAGCGCCATGCCGGCGCGCTCCTCGAGACGCGACTGCTGCGCCTCGGCATTGAAAGCTTGACTCATCTCGGACTCCTGATTCATGAAACTCGGATCGTGGACATTCGGATCACAGCCCGGGGTTGCCGGTAACGCAGGCCATCGAAGCGGCCTTGCGGCCCGGCTTCACACGCATGATGCACCCCATGCGTTGGCGTGCGGGTTCACGCTGATATACTGCGGCCTTCATTCGTCGCTTGGGGTAACAACATGGGCAAGGGTTCGGACAACGACATGGCTTTCGAGGACGACGCGCCTCCCAGCAAGAGCCAGCTCAAACGCGAAATGCAGGAGCTGCAGGCACTGGGCGAGCGCATCATCGCGCTGGACCCGGCCGTGCGCGCTCGACTGCCGCTCTCCGACGACATGCGTGACGCCGTCGAAGAAACCGGACGCATCCGTTCCCACGAAGGCCGCCGTCGCCACATGCAGTACGTCGGCAAGGTCATGCGCAAGGAAGATCGCGAAGCGATCCGAGCCGCCTTCGAGGAGATCGACCAGGAGCATGCCCAGCGCAACGCGGCTTTCCACCGGCTCGAGCAGCTCCGCGATCGATTGATCGACGATGACGAAGCACTGGAGCCGTTCATCGAAGCGCACCCCCAGGTCGACCGCCAGGCACTGCGCCAGCTGATTCGCAACGCTCGCAGCGAGAAGCAGCGTGCCAAGCCGCCCGCCAGTTCGCGCAAGCTGTTCCAGCTGCTCCGCGATACCGTCGGGCTCTGAGCGCCAGCCACGACGACCCGGCACCGGCAAACGGTCGAGTTACGCATCCTCTGCACTCGTGGCCTAGGATGCCGTACCACCGACCGTGATCTCGTCCAGCTTCAGCGTCGGCTGGCCTACGCCAACCGGCACCCCCTGCCCCTCTTTTCCGCAAACCCCGATGCCGCTATCCAGCGCCATGTCGTTGCCGATCATCGAGACATGCGACATGGCCTCAGGACCATTGCCGATCAGCGTGGCGCCCTTGACCGGCGCCGTGATCCTGCCGTCCTCGATCAGATACGCCTCGGAGGCGGAAAACACGAACTTGCCGGACGTGATGTCCACCTGGCCGCCGCCGAAGCTGACCGCATAGATGCCGCGCTTGACGCTCTTGACGATCTCTTCCGGATCGTCCTGGCCCGCCAGCATGTAGGTGTTGGTCATGCGCGGCATGGTGACGTGGGCGTAGGATTCGCGGCGCGCGTTGCCGGTGGGTTTCATGCCCATCAGCCTGGCGTTGAGCTTGTCCTGCATGTAGCCGGTGAGAATGCCATCCTCGATCAGCGGCGTGTACTGACCCGGCGTGCCCTCGTCGTCGATGCTGAGCGACCCGCGGCAGTCGGTGAGCGTGGCGTCGTCGACCACCGTGACGCCCTTGGCGGCGACCCGCTCGCCCAGACGGCCGGCGAAGGAGGAGCTCCCCTTGCGGTTGAAGTCGCCCTCGAGCCCGTGGCCCACCGCTTCATGCAGTAGAATGCCCGGCCAGCCATTGGCCAGCACCACCGGCATCTGGCCCGCGGGCGCGGCCACCGCGTCCAGATTGACCAGCGCCTGACGAACCGCTTCGCGAGCGTACTTGTCGGCCACGTTCTCGTCGCGCAGCCGCTCCATGGAATAACGGCCGCCGCCGCCGGCACTGCCCCGTTCACGCTTGCCGTCCTTCGCCACGATCACGTTGACGTTGAAGCGCACCAGCGGACGGATGTCGGCCGCCAGCGTGCCGTCGCTGGCGCACACCAGCACCACCTCGTGAACACCGGTCAACGACGCGCTGACCTGCGTCACGCTGGGGTCCGCCGCCCGCGCCACGCGATCCGCCTGCTTGAGCATGGCGATCTTGTCCTCGGCACTCAGCCCGCTCAGCGGATCGATGCCCTGATAGCGAGAGGCCGCCGCGGCGACCTGGATCGACTTCGGGGCGCGCCGATCGCCGCTGCGGGCGATACCGGAAGCCGTGCGCCCGGTATCCAGCAGCGCGTCCTGGCTGATCTGGCTGGAGTAGGCGAATCCGGTCTTCTCGCCGGAGAGCGACCGCACGCCGACGCCGCCATCGATGCTGTAGCTGGCGTCCTTGACCTCCCCATCCTCCAGCACCCACATCTCGTGCCAGGTGCGCTGGAAAAAGAGATCGGCGTAATCGATCCCGACGCCCATGGCGTGGCCGAGGCCGACATTCAACGATTCCACGTCCAGCCCACCCGGGGTCAACAACAGCGTCGACGCCTGCTTCAGGGCATCATCACTCGTTTGTCTCATCGGACTCAGTGTCATTGGGCACTTTCCAGGTTGATGTTCGGCGAGGACCAGGGGCCCTCGATGCGATAGTAAATCTGCGTTGCCCGATCCAGCCAGCGGCCGAACAGCTGGTCGAAGACGAATAGGCCAACGCCGACCTGCGGCGCGCCGGCCATGACCGCGACAAGCGGCAGATTCTGGCTTACGGGAACGGTGATCCCGAGGCGCTGATCCAGCGTCTGGCGGTTGAGATCGACGCTGCCGGCCAGCGTGAACCGCGTCGCGGTGCCATCGATCACGATCGGCCCTTCGGTCTGCAGACGCCCGTTGTACAGGGTAGCGCTGCCCTTGAGGCCATTGAAAGAGGTACCGCCGCTGGTGACGTCGGAGAAGTCCAGTTGCAGGCGCCGCAGGATATTGTCGAGGTTGAAAAGCCCCACCAGCTTGGCCCCGGACGAATGGATCTGACGCAGCCGCCCGTTGCTCATCGTGGCCTGGACCCGCCCCGTCGACAGCGGCAGGGCAAACTGCCAGGGCGCGCCCGGCCAGGATAGCTGGAGATCGACCTTGGCGCTTTCACTGGTGATCGGCACCTGCTGATCCAGCACACGGAACACGCTCCCGACATCGCCGCCGTTGGCCTGCAACCGGGCCCGGCTCAGGCTCGCGCTCCCGGCGGCCTCCCAGTCGAGCGATCCCGACAGATCCAGCTCGCCCAGGGAAAGCGTCAATGGCTCGACGGTCAGGCGTTGCTCGTCGGCCCGCCAGGTCGCTTCCAACGGCCCGAATCGCTGCCCCTGACGCTCGAGCTCCGCGATACGCACGTGGCCCGCCGGTGCCTTGGCCAGTTCCGCAGGCAGCGCAATCGGATGAGGTGCGGTTTCGATCGCCTCCATCAGGCTAGAGGAATCCTCCGCTCCCTTGTCGTCGGGCGTCAACGCATCGAGATTGAGCCGCTGCAGATCGACATCGATCGGCATCGCCGACTCCGACTGCCAGCTTGCCTCGCCAGCGGCGATGCCGCCATCGAGCGAAAGCCGCCAACCATCGGAAAGCGGCGCGGCGTCGACCTGCAAGCCCCCGAGACAACGGCCTTTTACTAGGACGCATGGCGTCGACAGTGCCACCCGTTTGAGCCCGCCACCATCGCTCACAGGCTGGGCGTCTGGGTTGTCGGCGTCGTTTTCGAGCGTGGTCTCGAGGCGGTTTTCTGGCGCCGAAGCCGCATCGGTAGCCTCCAGTTGGGTCAGCGCCTGAACCCACCGCTGCGTATCTACGCGGTCCGGACGCCACAGCACATACCAGCCCGGCTCGCTGGGCCAGGCCGCCTGTTTGCCCGGCCACCCTTCCAGCCATACCTGCCCCTGGGCCTGATCCTCGATCGTTCGCCAGCGCGCACGCCCCCAGCTCCCTAGCGTCACGCTGCCGGTACCCGCGGCGATATCGGCATCGATTGTCAGGGCTTCTTCGGACTTGGGCACTTTACCGAATGGCGGCGGCAGCGCTATTTCCAGCCCCTGCAGATCGCTACGCAGTGTCAGGCTGGCACCGTTCTTGGAGTCGCCCTGATCGTCGAAGTCCATGCTGGCCTGATAGGGGAAGGAACCGCTCAGCAGACCGTCGACACGGCCCAGACCGGCCCACTCGAGTAGCCCGCCCCCCTGAACCTCTCCTTCGAACGCAATACCGCTGGAGCCATTCTGGTAGCCACCGATGTTGAAGTGAGCCTGGGTCGGCCCATCGAAAGCCCGGGCGTTCAGATTCCCCGTGACGTAGTCCTCGCCTTTTTCACGACGATAACGCAAGTCGCCGCCGATATCGGCCAGCGTCAGTTGCAGCTCGGGAAAGGTCAGCCTCTTCGCGTCGATCTGCCCCTGGATGTCGACTGCCATGTCGGTCTCGGCATCGCTCCCGTCGGTCATCGGCATGGCGACATGGAGCCTCGCATTGACCGCGCCCTCGCTCTGCCAGCGTCCAAACGTTTCGCTCATCGATTCCAACGGTGCGTGAGCCAGAAAATCGAGCACGCCGCCGCTACTGCCATCGACGTCGCCATCGATGGTCAGCTGCTTGTCGGCCAGCTTGACCACGGCGTTTCGCGTCGTCAGGCCATGGCTGGTGGCGTGCTCGATATCGGCATCGAGATTCATGTTTTCCATCTGCAGGTGGCCGTAGACCCGCTCCAGCGCCGGCCACTCCGGTGCGTACTGCAGTCGCCCGTCGGCAACGTCCAGCGACAGCGTGAAGTAGTCGTCCGGGTTGACGAACATCTTCCCTTCCGGCGCCTCCTTGTCGCTCAAGGTGACCGATAGCCCCAGCTTTCCCTGCTTGACGATGCCGCCGATATCACCGCCGAACCACTCGCGCAGCTGCTCGTCGTCGATCACTCGCGTCGGCAGCCACGACAGCACTCGCGAGTTTCGTGCATCGGCATTGGCAAAGGCGAGATCGAGGAGGAAGGTGCCGGGCTTGTCCTGGGCATCGTAGAGCGTCAGTCCGAATCGCCCCTCGGCACTGGCGCCACGCCACCCCGCCTCGAGATTCTCGCCGCTGATGACGGCGCCCTGCTGCGTCAATTCGAAGTCGATCTGACCACTGGCATGAGAGAGATCCAGAGGGTCGGCGTAGACGATGGGGATCGAGAACTGCGTCGAGTCATTCCCGGCAAAAGAGACCGTGCCGCCACGCCCGCGAAAGGTGACCCACGCATCGACAGGGCCGCCGCCGGGGATCTCGTTCCAGGCCGTTACCGAGGCCCCCTCGAGGGCACTCTGCGCGTACCACTCTCCCTGATCCTGCCCCACTTCGAAGCCGGCAACGTGACCGCGCGGGTCGAGCTGTATCAAGGTCTGGGAAAGCTCGAAAGGCAGCGGCAGATAGCGCAGGTAATCCGTCATGCCCGCCAGGTCGAAAGGTGCGCTGCGCAGCCGCCAGCCGCTGTCGGTGGACCGCGCCTGCAACTGCTGCGGCCAATCGATCGCCGCCAGCCCGGCGTGGGAGAGTTTCAGGCCATCCAGCCAGGCCTGCCAGTGACCGTCCGCTCGCCGCTGTAGTCCGGCATCGAGGCCCAGCTGCGTCAGCGTCTCGGAGATTTCATTGCTGGTGTCGACCACTCGGAGGGTTGGGATATCCATGGACAGACGACCATCGCGCAGCCCGCCATCACGCCATGCGCCCGTCACGGACGCCTGCCCGTCGATCAGGCCCAGCGCCTTCGGCCAGCCCGAACTCGCCACCGCCAGCGCCGGCGACAGTGCAGCCAGATCGAGCTTTCCGGCGAAGCGCGCCTCGGGATGGCTGGCGCCGCCGGGCGTATCCGCTCCAGTGCCCGTCTCCTGGTCGCCGCTCTCGATCGTCAGATGCAGCTGTCCGGCGTTTTCGTCACTGGCATTCAGCGAGGCCTGAATCGACGCCTGACTGCCTCGACTGGCCAGCGTCAGCCGGGATACCGCCACCCGCGCCTGCTCGCGCTGTCCATCCTGCTCGCGCGGCCCATGCAGCACCAGCGTGACATCCTCGAACGTCGCCTGCTGGCGCATCAGCGTGCGCAACCAGCCATCGACGCCGAGTGACGATGAGGACTTCGAATCGTCGGGCCCGCCGAACCAGCGGCTGCCCGCGCCATCCGGCCACGCCCACTGGCCATCGGCGGTCTGGTAGAGATGCAGCGTCATGCCGGCGACCTCGCCTTCCCGAATCACCGGCGCGCCCAGTTGCCAGCTCGCCAGCGTCTCGAGACGACCTGCCGCGTGGTTGATACTGAGCAGTGGCCGTCCACTTTCGCTCGTCAAGCGGAGATCGTCGACTGCCAGGCGGGGATTCCAGTGGCGAACTGCCAGCGACAGCCGGCCGAGTTCGGCCTGGGCATCGAGCTGATGTTCCAGCGTCGAGGCAAGCCAGGGACTTAGCCGGTCGATCTGCCACGCCGCCAGTCGAACGCCGGTCGAGAGCACGGCGACGACGATGGCGACGAGAGCGACCAGCATCAGCAGCCAGCGCCATGTCAGTCGCAAACGAGTGATCCACGGACGGCTCATCGGCTCACATCAGTACGATGTCGTACTGTTCCTGGGAATAGTGGGCCTCGACCTGAAAGCGGATGGTCTTGCCGATGAAGGACTCGAGATCGGCCACGGCGGCGGACTCCTCGTCCAGCAGACGATCAACCACGGATTGCGATGCCAGCACCATGTAGGTTTCCGGCGAATAGGCACGCTCTTCGCGCAGAATCTCGCGGAAGATTTCGTAGCAGACCGTCTCCGGCGTCTTCAGCGAGCCGCGCCCCAGACAGGTCGGACAGGGTTCGCACAACGTCTGCTCGAGGCTCTCTCGGGTGCGCTTGCGGGTCAGCTGCACCAGGCCCAGTTCGGTAACGCCGGTCAGCTTGTTCTTGGCGTGATCCCGCTCCAGCGACTTCTCGAGCACGCGCAGCACCTGACGCTGATGCTCCAGCTCTTCCATGTCGATGAAATCGATGATGATGATGCCGCCGAGGTTGCGCAGCCGCAGCTGGCGGGCGATGGCGGTGGCCGCTTCGAGGTTGGTCTTGAAGATGGTCTCTTCGAGATTGCGATGGCCGACATAGCCGCCGGTATTGACGTCGATGGTGGTCATCGCCTCGGTCTGGTCGATGACCAGATATCCTCCGGACTTGAGCTGCACCTTGCGCCCCAGTGCCTTCTGGATCTCGTCCTCGACGCTGTAGAGATCGAAGATCGGCCGCTCGCCGGGATAGTATTCGATGCGCGACTCCATCGTCGGCATGAACTCCCGGGCGAACTCCTTGAGCTTGAAGTAGTTCTCGCGGGAGTCGATGCGCACCTTCTCGATCTGGTCCCGCATCACGTCGCGAAGAGTGCGAATGAACAGCGGCAGATCGTCGTAGATCGGCGTCGCGACCGGCGCCGTGGTGCGTCGCTCGGCGATCTTCTGCCACAGACGCTGCAGAAAGACCATGTCGGCGAACAGCTCTTCCTGGCCGACGCCTTCGGCGGCGGTGCGAATGATGAAGCCACCGCAGCCCTCGTCCGGCAGCTCGGCCTTGCCACTCTCGACCAGGGCCTTCAGTCGCTCGCGCTCGGTATCGTCCTCGATGCGCTGCGACACGCCGACATGGGGCGAATCCGGCATGTAGACGAGATAGCGGGAAGGAATGGAGAGATGGGTCGTCAGCCGCGCGCCCTTGGAACCGATGGGGTCCTTGGTGACTTGGACCACCAGCGGCTGCCCGGCGTGGAGCAGATGACTGATGGAGGCCGGCTCATCGCGCACCGAATCGTGCGGCGCATCCGGCGGCAGCACTTCGTTGACGTGGATGAACGCCGCGCGTTCGAGTCCGATATCGATGAAGGCGGCCTGCATGCCCGGCAACACGCGAACGACCTTGCCCTTGTAGATATTGCCGACGATACCGCGGCGTCGGCTGCGTTCGATGAAGGCTTCCTGCAGCACGCCGTTTTCCACCACGGCAACCCGCGTCTCCATCGGCGTCAGATTGATCAGTACTTCACCGCTCATGCGGGCATCCTTGTCAGAACCTGCCTACGATCTGCTGCGCGTCGGCCAAACATTGTTGAGTCGGAGCTTCGCGGAGACAACAGCCGGAGGCTGGCCCGTAGGGCGAGCGAAGCGAGGCAAACACTTTCGGAATGCTCATTTAACCCCATGTAAACTCCGCATCCTAAAGTGTTTTCGCCCCGAATTATCCAGAATCGAGACTCTAGCTCGCGAGATCGTAAACAGATTCTTGCGAGTTGTTGGGGCCATGCTCGAGATTATGACACAGCCCCGACACCATCCCACAAGGCGATGCCCTGAGCGCGCAGGAGTCCCGCCGTCTCGTAAAGCGGCAGCCCGACGACCGCGGAATAGCTTCCCTCCAGCCGTTCGACGAAGATGGCCGCGTGTCCCTGGATCGCGTAGCCGCCGGCCTTGTCCGCCGGCTCTCCCGTCGCCCAGTAGGCGGCCATTTCCGCCTCGTCGATTCGGCGCATGGAGACCCGAGTGGCAACGAGACAGTCACGCATGCCATGGGCGCCGATCACCGCCACGGACGAGAGTACGCGATGGGTCCGCCCGGACAGCGCCGCCAGCATCTCGCGGGCGTGCGCCTCGTCGTTCGGCTTGCCGAAAATGGCACCATCGCAGACCACCACGGTGTCCGCACCCAGCGTCGGCAACGAACTGCCGATGTGGCCCGCCTCGGCCTTCTCGCGGGCCAGACGGGAGACGAAGTCCTCGGGCGATTCACCCTCGCGGCGCGACTCGTCGATATCCGCGGGCGCGATCTCGACGGCAACACCGATCGAGGCCAGCAACTCGCGCCGACGCGGCGAGGCCGATGCCAGGCGCAGGACAGCCCGGGAAGTGGATTGAAGAAAGGAGGCCATCGTGATTCCTCGTCGGAAACCTGAGAGTTTT
>Ga0098062_1001281_pt1 | contig 9926 bp, 10 predicted proteins | sample 23_taG_FD_81592 | JGI IMG/M metagenome (GOLD analysis project Ga0098062, IMG submission 81592) | Marine viral communities from Cariaco Basin, Caribbean Sea - 23_WHOI_OMZ | ecosystem: Environmental > Aquatic > Marine > Oceanic | place: Caribbean Sea: Cariaco Basin | collected 2014-11-11 | reverse complement strand
GATGGAGATTCAGTCGCTGCTCGACGGCCTAGAAGGCACTTTTGTGCCTGCCGGGCCTAGTGGCGCGCCCAGCCGAGGGCGGCTGGATACGCTGCCCACCGGGCGTAACTTTTTCAGCGTCGACAACCGTTCAATTCCATCGCCCGCCGCCTGGACGCTGGGGGAGAAATCCGCCCAGGCGTTTGTCGAGCGCTACCTGCAGGATAACGGCGACTATCCGCGCCGATTGGGGCTTTCGATTTGGGGCACCGCTACCATGCGCACCGGCGGTGATGATATCGCCCAGGCCTTCGCGCTAATGGGCGTGCGCCCTAAATGGTCGTTGGGCTCCCAGCGGGTGACTGATTTCGAAGTAATCCCTTCGATGCTGCTCAATCGGCCAAGGGTTGATGTCACGCTGCGGGTCTCCGGGTTCTTCCGCGATGCTTTCCCCAATGTGATCCGCCTGTTTGATGCCGCCGTGCAAGCGGTGGCCAGTTATGAAGAGCCGGGTAATAGCAACACCATCCGCGCGGCGGTGCTTGCTCGCCAGCAAGCACTGGAAGACCAAGGGCTAAGCCCAGAGATGGCCGCCCAAGAGGCAAGCTACCGTATCTTCGGCAGCAAACCCGGCGAATATGGTGCGGGCTTAAACCGGTTGATTGAAAACCGCTCTTGGGACAGCACCGACGATTTAGCCGAGGCCTACCTGGATACAGGTGGCTACGCCTACGGCCAGTTCAAGGCCTCCGGCACTGCCGCGCGGTCGGCGTTTGAACAGCAGCTCCAGGGGCTGGATGCGGTGATGCAGAACCAGGATAACCGCGAGCACGATATTCTTGATTCCAACAGCTATTACGCTTTTCAGGGTGGCATGGCCAACGCCACGCGCTCGCTAAATGGAAAAGCACCGACCATTTATCACGCCGACCATGCCAATCCCGCGGTGCCCAAGATTCGTACCTTGAAAGAGGAGCTAGCACGGGTGATTCGCTCGCGCGTGTTGAATCCTAAGTGGATCAATGCCATGCGCGAGCACGGCTATAAAGGCGCGTTTGAAATGGCGGCTACAGTGGACTACCTATTTGCTTACGATGCCACCACTGATCTAGTCGCCGACTATCAGTACGCCCAGGTGAGTGATGCCCTGGTACTCGATGCCGCTAATCAGCAGTTTCTGCGTGAGCACAACCCCGCAGCCTTAGAAGAGATGGCGGAACGCTTACTCGAAGCTGCTCAGCGGGGCATGTGGCAAGCCCCCGGCGAACATGGCCAGGCGCTACAAGACCTGCTGCTGGAAATGGATGAAGCCAAAGAGACGGGGTGTTATGACCACCAGCCCGCGCATTAAAGGCTGGTGCCCCGGCGCGTGGCGGCCCATGGCCACCGGCGATGGCCTGCTATTGCGTATACGCCCACCGCTAGGCCAGCTTTCACACCAGCAAGTAGTGGCACTGTGCGAGGCCGCCGAGACCTTCGGTAGCGGTTTAATCGAGCTAACCAGTCGGGCCAATATTCAACTACGGGGAGTGAGCGAGGCCAGCTGGCCGCCGCTGATGGCGTTTCTGGTTGAGCATCAGTTGGTGAGCGACGACCCGCAAGCAGAACGCCAGCCGCAGCTAATGCTGGCACCTGCTTGGCAAGCGGGCGATGACACTCATACCATTGCCCACCTGTTGCAAACGCGGGGCAGCGAATTAGCGCCCATGCCTGGCAAGATCGGCATTGCGATTGATGCGGGAAAAGCCCCGGTGCTGTGCGATAGCGCTGCCGATTTTCGTATTGAGCGCGCGACAGAAGGCGGTTTGATAGTGCGCGCCGATGGCTATCAGTGTGGCACGGCGGTGAACGAGCCCGAAGCCGCCGTTGAGCAGCTAATACGCCTGACCCACTGGTTTGTGGACAGCGGTGGCTGGGACTCTGGGCGCATGCGGCGGCACACAGCGCCGCTGCCTGACTGGGCGACCGCTGATACTGCCCCTGCATCCCCAGGCGAGAAACTGGCGCTGGGCAAACATAGCAAAGGCATGGTGGTTGGCCTGCCTTTTGGCCGGGTAGCGGCTAATACGCTGCGTGAGGCTGTCTCTCAGACAAGTGGCGCTTTGGTAAAGATTAGCGCTGTGCAGGTCACGCCCTGGCGGCGCTTATTGTTGAAGGATTGCGATACACTACCCGCGATTGATGGCTTAATCCGTCATAATAGCGACCCGCGGTTAGCGATGGACGCATGCCCCGGCGCACCTTATTGCGAACAGGCGAGTGTTGCCACCCAGCCGCTTGCCGAACGGCTAAGCGGCTGGGTGGCAGCAAGCGTACATATATCTGGGTGCGCCAAAGGCTGCGCCCGCCAACGGCCAGCAGCGCTGTGCTTAACCGGCCGCGAAGGGCGCTTTGAGGTGATTGTTAACGGTCGCGCCGATAGCGCACCGGTTAAATCAGGCCTTACTGAGAGTGAGGCGTTGGATGTTATTAAAAAGCTCAGCGAAAGCCGTTAGGTTTATCGAGATTAAAAAAATAGTAGCTTATATGCTGGATAGCTGAGTGCCAGGGCAGGTTGTAGCGAGGGTCTTTCGACATGGATGTCGAAAGTAGCGCCCATGGATGGGTTCACAGCGCCCTCGCGGAAACCTGCCCTAGCACGGATGCCGTGCAGACCAGTAACTGCGAATTAGTTTATTTGGAGAGTTTGGGTGCCTCACGTTTATGAAACACACGGACCGGCGATTTACCGGCAGTCGTTTGCGATTATTCGCAATGAAGCTGAGCTTGATCGCTTTTCAGCGGAAGAAGAAACGGTTGCGGTACGCATGATTCACGCCGCCGGGCTGGTGGAGCTGGCGGCGCATATCCATTTTCAGAATGACGTGGTCAATCGTGCGCGCTCAGCGTTAGAGCAGGGCGCACCGATTCTTTGCGATGCTCGGATGGTCTCCGAAGGCATTACCCGCAAACGGCTGCCCGCTAATAACCAGATTATCTGTACTCTTAACGATGAGCGCACCCCTGGCCTTGCCCAGGAAATGGCCAATACCCGTTCAGCGGCAGCGCTGGAACTGTGGCGGCCGCACCTGGAAGGCGCGGTCGTCGCCATTGGCAACGCGCCCACCGCGCTGTTTCATCTGCTTAATATGCTCGAAGACCCCGGCTGCCCGCGCCCGGCGGCCATTATTGGCTGTCCGGTCGGCTTCGTTGGCGCGGCGGAATCCAAAGAAGCGCTGTTGGCTAACTCCGCGCTGCCCAGTTGTATCGTGCGTGGCCGCCTAGGTGGTAGCGCCGTCACGGTAGCGGCCATCAACGCTATGGCGGATCGTATCGAATGACCCAAGGAACCATTTACGGAGTGGGCTTAGGACCCGGCAGCCAAGACCTAATGAGCGTGCGTGCCGACCGCTTGATCCGTGGTGCCAGCCATGTGGCCTATTTTCGCAAGCAGGGCCGCAGCGGGCATGCGCGTACCATCGTGGAAGGATTGATCGCCCCCGAGGCAACCGAGCTGCCCATGGAGTATCCGGTTACCACGGAAATTCCGTTTGATGACCCGCGTTACAATGAACTGCTGTCGGCCTTTTACGAACGCAGCGTGGCGCAATTGATCGAGATGGCGGAAGCGGGGTGCGATGTGGTGGTGCTCTGTGAAGGCGATCCGTTTTTCTACGGCTCCTTTATGCACCTCTACACGCGGCTGCTGAATCGCGTGCCGGTCTCGGTAGTGCCGGGGATTACCGGCATGTCGGCGGCCTGGACGGCTACCGCGCAGCCAATTACCTGGGGTGATGACATCATGACGGTGCTGATGGCTACGCTGCCGGAAGAGACGCTGGCCGAGCGCATCGCCCAAACCGATGCACTGGTGGTGATGAAAATTGGCCGCAACCTGGCCAAACTACGCCGAGCGCTGACGCATGCTGGCCGTGAAGGCGAGGCGTGGTTGATCGAGTACGCCGCCATGAACCAGCAGCGTGTGCTCCCACTAAGTGAGGTTGGCGACAGCGTGCCGTACTTCTCGATTGTGCTGATTCATGGCAACGGGAGGCGGCCATGAGCGGTTGGCTGAAAATCGTCGGCCTCGGGCCGGGCGCCGACGCCATGGTTACCCCAGAGGTTTCGGCTGCGCTGCTGGAAGCCACCGATGTGGTCGGCTATGTGCCTTACGTTAATCGCGTGGCTCCCAGGGCCGGATTAGTCCGCCATGGCTCTGATAATCGCGAAGAGATTCGCCGGGCGGAGCAGGCGCTACAGCTGGCGCTTGAGGGCCATCGGGTAGTGGTTGTCTCCTCTGGCGACCCTGGCGTATTCGCCATGGCCGCTGCGGTATTCGAAGCCTTGGAAGCGGGGGATGCCCAGTGGCGCACGCTGGATATTCAGGTACTGCCGGGCATTTCCGCCATGCTGGCCGCCAGCGCAAGCGTCGGCGCACCGCTGGGGCACGACTTCTGCTGCATAAATCTATCCGACAACCTCAAACCCTGGACGCTGATTGAGAAGCGCCTGCGCTTGGCTGCCGAGGCCGACTTCGCCATGGCATTTTACAACCCGCGCTCCAAGGCACGGCCAGCGGGGTTTGAACGAACGCTAGAGGTACTGCGGGAAGTCTGCGGGCCAGGCCGATTGATAATCTTTGCCCGCGCGGTTTCGACCCCCGAAGAAGCCATTCGAGTCACCACGCTAGGGCAAGCGACGCCGGACATGGCGGATATGCGCACGCTGGTCATCGTTGGTTCCCAGCAAACCCGCTTGATTGAACGCAGTGGCGTGCCGCTGGTTTATACGCCGCGTTCGGCTGATTAAGCGTTGTGATGATTAATAGTGGTCACTAAGCCAGCTAAATACGTCATCGATACGATGAACTTCGTGGCGTGGCGGCAGCGCTGGCCGCTCGATCATCACGATGGGTAGGCCGAGCCTTCTTGCCGCGGTAAGTTTGGACGACGCACCTTCGCCGCCAGCGTTTTTGCACACGATGCGTTGGATCCGCTGATTTTCCAGCAGGGCGAGATCGCCTTCCAGCGTAAACGGGCCTCTATCAATCACAGTGCTAACATCCGGCAGTGGCAGCGGGCTGGTCGGCGGATCAACCAAGCGCAGCACGTAATGGTGCTGAGGCTGGGCGGCAAAGGCGCTAAGGTGCATTCGCCCAATTGCAAGCAGTACCCGTTGGGGCGGGCCAGCCAAGGCGTTAACTGCCTCATCAATACTTGCCACGCTTTGCCATTGGTCGCCGGTAACAGGCTGCCAGGCAGGCCGGGTAAAAGCGGTGGCCTTTACACCGCACTGCGCCGCCGCGGCTAACACGTTGCGGCTCATCTGTGCGGCAAAGGGGTGGGTGGCATCAACAATATGGGTGATGCGCTGCTGGGCTAAAAACGTGACCAGCCCATTAACGCCGCCAAAGCCGCCAATGCGGGTCGGCAGTGGCTGGGGTTTAGGCGTGTTAACGCGCCCTGCATAGCTAAAAATGGCGGGAATGCCACGCTTGGCAACAGCGCTAGCCAGGGCGCTGGCCTCGCTGGTTCCGCCGAGAATTAGGATTTTGATCATGGCTGAGGTTAATAACGCTCCCTGGCTTACCCTTTTAGGTTGGGGGGAGGGTGGCACACAGGGGCTGACAGCGGCAAGCCGACAGGCATTGGAAAGTGCCGAGGTAGTGTTCGGCGCACGCCGTCACCTGCGCCTTTTACCGCCGCTAAACGCTGAGGTGATTGAGTGGACAGTGCCCTTTGCCGATGGCATTACAAAGCTGCTAAACCAGCGTGGCCGCCGGGTGGTGATGCTGGTCTCCAACGACCCGTTCTGGTTTGGAGCAGGTACCACATTAGCGCAGCATCTCAGCGCAAACGAGTGGCAGGCACTGCCAGCCCCGTCCTCTTTTAGCCTAGCGGCTGCACGTTTGGGCTGGCCGTTGGAGCGTTGCACTTGCCTAGGTTTGCACGCCAAACCGCTAACCCGTATTCGGCCCTACCTGCATGCCGGTAGACGCTTGCTGGTGTTGGTAAGAGACGGGGCGGCAGTGACCGAGCTGGCGGCGCTGGTAACTAGCCTTGGCTTTGGAGACACCCAGCTAACGCTGCTGGAATCTTTGGGTGGTGATAACGAGCGTATTCGCCATTGCCGTAGCGACGCCAGCTTGCCCGATGACATTGCCCACCCGGTTGCGGTAGCGCTGGAAGTCGCTAGTAACGGCCCCGGCTTACCGCTGACGCCCGGCCTGCCGGATCATTTTTTTGACCACGACGGCCAGATTACCAAACAGACCATTCGCGCCATCACCCTAGCGGCACTGGCCCCGATGCCCGGCCAGCGGATGTGGGATATCGGCACCGGGTCAGGCTCCATCGCCATTGAGTGGCTGCTCGCCCATACGGATAATCAGGCAGTGGGCTTCGAGCAAAACGCTGAACGGGCAGCGCGAGCGCGCAGCAATGCAAACAACCTGGGCGTCGACTGGCTAGAAGTAAAACAGGGCCGCGCGCCTGAGGTACTCAACGATACGCCGCTGCCTGATGCGGTATTTATCGGCGGCGGGTTATCCCAAGCGCTGCTAGACGACTTATGGCAGCGCCTGCCCAAGGGCGTGCGTATCGTCGCCAATGCCGTCACTCTGGAATCCGAAGCGCTGCTGGCGCACTGGCACCAGCAGGTAGGCGGCGAACTGCTGCGTTTAGAACTTGCCAACGCTGCCCCCATCGGCACACGGCGGGGCTGGAAAGCCAGCTACCCGATTGTTCAGTGGCGGGGCGTTCGATGAAGCCATCGACATTGAGAATCGCAGGGTTTGGCTTTCGCAGTGAAGCCACGCTTGAATCGCTTATTCAAGCGTTAGATCAACTTATTGACCAGTACGGTTCTGTCTACAAGTACGGCCTTATCAACCGGCTGGCGGCGGCGCGTTCTATGCTGCCGTTGGTAGAAGAGCTAGGCCGACTGCGCAATATTGAAGTCATCGCCGTAGTGGATGCCGAGCTATCAACAGTGGCAACGCTTACCCATTCAACACACAGTTTGCAGGCGCGCGGCACAGGCAGCGTGGCCGAGGCCGTGGCGCTATTAGCCGCAGGCCCGAATGCGAGATTAGTGGGGCCCAGGATCATTTCAGCGGATAGACAGGCTACCGCCGCACTGGCGTTAGGCTTTGCACGAAAACTGCCTGCGCTCGACAATACGGCGTTAAAAATCGCCTCGTGCGCGAGTCCGATCAAAATACTCATTTACACCACGTAAACTCCGTTTTTTCGTTGATTTTTGCCTTGTCTAGTCTTCGCTCGCCGACTTTTCGTACAAAGCCTAGGAATTAGTTAATGACCGTACATTTCATTGGCGCAGGCCCCGGCGCGCCGGATCTGCTTACCCTACGCGGGCGGGATTTAATCGCCGCTTGCCCGGTGTGTTTGTATGCAGGCTCTTTAGTGCCGGAGCAGATTCTGGAACACTGCCCGGCGGGGGCCAGAGTGATTAATACCGCGCCGCTCTCGCTGGATGAGATTATGCAGGAAATCAGCCGCGCCCACGCCGAAGGCCAGGATATCGCCAGACTGCATTCGGGGGATCTCTCGGTATGGTCGGCTATGGGCGAGCAACTGCGTCGCCTGCGCGAGCTTAATATTCCCTACAGCATTACTCCCGGCGTGCCATCCTTTGCGGCAGCGGCGGCAACCTTAGGCCAGGAGCTGACGTTACCCGGCGTGGCTCAGTCGGTGGTGCTCACCCGCACGCCGGGTCGTGCCAGTGCCATGCCCAGTCACGAGACGCTTGCCAATTTCGCCCGCACTGGGGCAACGCTGGCTATCCATCTCTCCATCCATAACCTTTCCCAGGTAGTCGAAAGCCTGACGCCTTACTACGGCGAGCAGTGTCCGGTGGCGATTGTGTGGCGAGCAAGCTGGCCCGATGAGCGAGTGGTGCGGGGGCGGCTGGCGACTATAGAAGGGCTGATCGATGATTCCATGCAGCGCACCGCATTGATCCTGGTGGGGCCAGTGCTTGAAAGCGATGACTTCCAGGAGAGCAGCCTCTACGCGGTAGGCTACGACCGCCGTTTTCGCCCTCAATCGGCAGATTCGCCTTTTGCCACGGCAAGCCAAGACCAAGAGAGCGACTTATGATCACGCTATCGCTAATAGGCATCGGCACCGGCAACCTTGATCACGTTACCCTGGCCGCCGTGCGCGCCCTTAATAACGCCGACCTGATCCTGCTGCCCCGTAAAGGCGAGGCCAAGTCGGATTTGATCGACCTACGCCGCTTACTCTGCGAGCGCCTGTTAGCAGAACCGGTGACTACCAAGATCGTCGAGTTCGATCTTCCCAGCCGTGATAGCCGTAATGACTACCTTAGTGCGGTAGACGATTGGCACGCTGCGATTGCCAGCGTTTGGGCGCAGTTGATGGATAGACATCTGCCCAATGGCGGGCGGGTCGGCATGCTGGTGTGGGGCGACCCTTCGCTTTACGACAGCAGCCTGCGTATTAGCCAGCGGCTAAACGCTGCGGGTAAGCAGGTTGATGTCGAGGTAGTGCCTGGCATCACCAGCCTGCAGGTGCTTACCGCTGAACATAAAATCCCCCTCAATGCGCTCGCCGAGCCAGTGCAAATCACCACCGGCCGCCGCCTACGCGAGCGCGGCTGGCCGAATGATGCCGCCACGGTAGCCGTAATGCTGGATAGCGGCGGGGCGTTTACCACGCTGCCGTTTGAGGACACCTACATCTGGTGGGGCGCCTACCTGGGTATGGATAAACAGTGCTTAATCAAAGGCTGGCTAAGCGAGGTCAGCGACCAAATCATCCAACGCCGCGCAGAACTACGCGACACCCACGGCTGGATTATGGATATTTACCTGCTCGCCAAAAAGCCGGAAATGTGATCTAGCTATTAATATGGAATGTTTTTCCATAAAATAATCCTGCCTATTAAATAACCAAGTTATCAGGAGCGACTATGAGCTTTTACGTCTATCTTTCTGGCGAAATCCACACCGATTGGCGCGAAGAGATTCAGCGCGGCGCTGATGCAGCAGGACTGGATATCGTCTTCACCGCCCCGGTCACCGATCACGACGCCAGTGACGCTGCAGGCGATCACCTGGGCAAGCCGGAAAATGGCTTCTGGCGCGACCACCAGTCGTCCAAGGTCAACGCCATCCGCACCCGTACCATGATCGAGCAAGCGGATCTGGTAGTTGTGCGCTTTGGCGACAAGTACAAACAGTGGAACGCCGCCTTTGATGCAGGCTACTGCGCCGCACTCGCCAAGCCCTACATCACCCTGCACAGCGAAGACATCGTCCACCCGCTGAAAGAAGTCGATGCCCAAGCCCAAGCCTGGTGCACCACTACCGACCAAGTGGTTGAAACCCTGCGTTACGTCCTCAAAGCCTAAACTTTAACGCCTCCCGCAACACCGCCACTGCATTAGTGGTGTTGTGGGAGGGCGCTTTAGCCCGCAACCATCCCGCCCTATAAATAACCCCGCCGCTGAATCGATACTCTGCCCAAGTGTTGAGGGAGAGAGCTTAAGCTCGCGAAGATTCAGCCACATAAGCAACCCCACCTCTGAACCGATACTTTACCCTAGTGTTGTAGGAGGGAGCTTCAGCTCGCGAAGGCTCAGCCACATAAGCAATCTAGCCACCCCGTAGCGCGGCGTAACGCTTGGCGAGGAACGAGCCAAAAGGCACCCGCAGCGGCGGCCCGGCGCGAAGGCAGCGTTAGCTGCCCAAAACCTGCTCCAGCTCAATTTCTCTTCAAAACCACGTGACCTAAGCTTAATTTGCCAATAAAGTATGATTAAATCGTAAAAACGAGCCGGCACGCGAATTTTGAATATGTTGCCATGCTGGGTAAATAAAGCTATAAAAACAGTGATTTATGATTTTTGAGGTGGCTATGTAACACCAATAAACGTGCTGACATGTTCAAGGGTGTTATACAGCAGGCTATATAATCACTGTT
>Ga0098062_1001269_pt1 | contig 10012 bp, 7 predicted proteins | sample 23_taG_FD_81592 | JGI IMG/M metagenome (GOLD analysis project Ga0098062, IMG submission 81592) | Marine viral communities from Cariaco Basin, Caribbean Sea - 23_WHOI_OMZ | ecosystem: Environmental > Aquatic > Marine > Oceanic | place: Caribbean Sea: Cariaco Basin | collected 2014-11-11 | reverse complement strand
TCGAGATCGGTGATCTTGAGCACATAGGCCACCAGCGAACCGGCGCCCGACCCTCGCCCGGGGCCGACGGGGATGTCGTTGTCCTTGGCCCACTGGATGAAGTCCATCACGATCAGGAAGTAACCGGGGAACCCCATCTTGAGGATGATATCGAGCTCGAAGTCGAGCCGCTGGCGATAGGCGGGCTCGTGCTCGGCCAGCGATCGCCCCGGGTAGATCGGGGTATCGCCGCCGAACAGCTGATTGAGACGATCGGTGAGACCATCGTGAGAGATCTTGCGGAAGAACTCGTCCTGGGTCATCCCTTCCGGGATCGGGTATTCCGGCAGGAAGATCTCGCCCAGGCGCACGCTGGCGCTACAGCGCGCCGCGATCATCACGCTGTTCTCGAGCGCCTCGGGGATGTCGGCGAAGAGCTCGGCCATCTCTTCGGGCGTCTTCAGATACTGCTCTTCGCTGTAGCGCCGCTCGCGCCTGGGATCTTCCAGCGCCTTGCCTTCACCGATCGAGACCCGCGTTTCGTGGGCCCAGAAATCCTCGCGCTCGAGAAAGCGGACGTCGTTGGTCGCTACCACCGGTACGCCGCTCTCGCTGGCCAGCCGCACCGAATGGTGCACGCACTCTTCGTCGTACTGGCGGCCGGTACGCTGCAGCTCCAGATAGAAGCGGCCGGGGAAGTGCTGCTGCCACTCCGCCAGCAGCTGGCGTGCCGTGTCGACGTGCTCGGCGATCAGAAACCGGCCGATCTCCCCTTCCCGGGCGCCGGACAGCGCGATCAGCCCTTCGCTCTGTTCGAAGACCCAGGTCTTGTCGAGGATTGCCATGTTCTGGCGCTGACCTTCAGTCCAGGCTCGCGAGATCAGCTCGGTCAAGTTGCGATAGCCGGTATCGTTCATCGCCAGCAGCGTCAAACGATAGGGATGGCTTTCGTCGTGCGCGTTGTGCAGCCACAGGTCGGCGCCGATGATCGGCTTCAACCCGGCGCCCTGGGCTGCCTTGTAGATCTTGACCAGGCCGAACAGGTTGGTGTCGTCGGTCACGGTCACCGCCGGCATGCCGGCCTCGGCCGTTGCCTTGATCAGCGGCTTGAGCCGGACCAGGCCATCGACCAAGGAGTATTCGCTGTGGACACGAAGATGAACGAAGGGTGTTGTCATGACGAACTCGAGTCAGGCGGCGAATGAATGCGGATATCGGGCACGCGATCCCGTCATGCTGCCGGTGACGCCGTAGCGTCTACCATGGTCAGCGCACCGGCAGGATCAGCATGCCTAAAGGTGGGACAGGCCACAATGGCCTATCGGCAAATCGAGCGTTCGCTCTCGGCAAGCCGCTCACGAACGGGGGCGAAAGAGCTGCGATGTTCTCCCAGCGGACCCAGTTTGACCAGCGCCTCGAGATGCTCCGGCGTCGGATATCCCTTGTGGCGACAGAAGCCGTAGTCCGGATAGCGCGCGTCAAGCGCGACCATCTGCGCATCTCGAGCCACCTTGGCCAGAATCGATGCCGCGCTGATCGCAGGGTGACGAAGGTCGCCCTTGACCACGGCCTGCCCCGGGCACGCATGTCCCGGCAGCCGGTTGCCATCCACCAGCAGGTATTCGGCCGGTGTCGGCAGCGCATCGATGGCACGACGCATCGCCAGATGCGTGGCGTGATAGATATTGAGTGAATCGATCTCCTGCGGCGTGGCTTCACCAATGGCGAAGGCCAGCGCGCATTCCCGGATCTGCAAATCGAAGGCTTCGCGCCGTGCCGCACTCAGGCATTTGGAATCGGTCAGACCCTCGATCGGGCAATCGGGATCCAGAATCACGGCCGCGGCTACCACCGAACCGATCAGCGGTCCTCGCCCGACCTCGTCGACGCCGGCAATCAGATGCCCATCATATTCGATGACGATGTCCGGCCAGGCGGAAATCGGAGACTTCAATGACATGACTTCTCTCGTCAGACCTTTCCAGTTTCAGGATCCAGCGACCCGTGCTCGACCAACGAGGTGACGGCCGTGGCGGCTCGCTCGCTGGCCCCGCGCTGAAGTTCGGCGTGGAGTGCCGCGAAGCGCTGTTCGAGCGCCGAGCGCGCCTGTTCGTCCTCGAACCACGGCAGTAGCGTATCGACCAGCGCTTCGGCAGTCACGGCGTCCTGAATCAGCTCCGGCACCAGTGTTTCCTGCGCGATCAGATTCGGCAACGAGATCCAGCGCGTCTTGACCATTCGTCTGGCCAGCCAGTAGGTCGCCGGTGCCATGCGGTAGGCGACCACCATGGGACGATGACAGAGCATGGTTTCCAGCGCCGCCGTACCAGAGGTCAGCAGCACGGCATCCGATGCGGTCATCACCTCACGCGAACGCCCCTCGACGACGACCGTGCTGGCCGCCAGTTCCGGAAACCGCTCGAGCAGGGAATCGAGCTCCTGCCGACGTTCGGGCGAGGCTGCGGGGATCGCTACCTGAAGCGCGCCAAGGCGCTCACGCAACGCAGCCGCCGTCCGCAGGAATATCTCTCCCTGGAAGCGAATTTCATTGCCGCGAGAACCCGGCAGGACGGCCAGGGTCGGCACATCGAGAGCAAGCCCGAGAGCCTGCCGCGCCGACGCCCGATCGTTGACCAGGGGCAGCTCGTCGGCCAGCGGATGGCCGACATAAGCGACCGGCACATGGTGATCGGCGTAGAAATCCGCCTCGAATGGCAGAAAGGTCAACATCCCGTCGACCGCCCTGGCGATCTTCTTGACCCGCCCTTGGCGCCAAGCCCAGACCGACGGACTGACGTAGTGTGCCGTACGGATGCCCTGATCGTGCAGCTGACGCTCGAGACCGATATTGAAGTCCGGGGCGTCGATGCCCACCATGATATCCGGCCGCCACGCCAGGGCATCGCGCTTGAGGTGGCGACGCACCTTGATCAGGCCCGGCAGGTGCTTCAACACCTCGACCAGCCCCATCACCGACAGGGTTTCCAACGGGTAGAGCGACTCGAGCCCCTGCGCCTGCATCCGCGGACCGCCAATGCCTCTGAACTCGATCTGCTGATGCCGGCGCTTGAGCGCCTGCATCAGGCCGGCGCCGAGAATATCCCCCGAGAGTTCGCCCGCGACGAGATAGACGCGCATGCGCCCACCCTAACGGGTGATTCCACGTTTGGAGGCTTTCAACGAATCGACGAAGCGGCGCGTCTCGTCGAACGAGAAGCGGCTCTCCATTTCGCTGATGGCCTGCTCGAGCGTCAGCCCCTTGCGGTAGACCAGACGATAGCATTCGCCCAGCGCCCGCACCGCTTCCGCCGAGAAACCGCGACGCTTCAAGCCAATGGAGTTCAGGCCATGCGCCGCGGCAGGGTTACCGTTGACCATGATGAACGCGGGAATATCCTTGGTGATGATCGATCCACCACCCGCCATGGCATGCTCACCCATGTGGGCAAACTGATGAATGGCCGAGAGCCCCCCCATGATGGCGAAGTCACCCAGCGTCACGTGGCCGGCCAGCGTGGCCTGGTTGGCGAGAATGCAATCGCTGCCAATCAGGCAGTCATGGCCCACGTGGGAGTACGCCATGAACAGATTGCGGTTACCGATGGTGGTCACGCCGCGATCCTGAATGGTGCCGCGGTGAATCGTCACGCTCTCGCGAACGACGTTATCGTCGCCCATCTCGAGCCGTGTCGCTTCACCAGCGTACTTCTTGTCCTGGCACTCTTCTCCGACCGACGAAAACTGGAAGATCCGGTTACGTTTACCGATTCGAGTCGGCCCCTTGATCACCACGTGCGGTCCGATCACGCAGCCGGCGTCGATTTCGACGTCGGGTCCGATCACGCTGAAGGGACCGACTTCGACGTCATCGGCCAGTCGGGCGGAGGGATCGACGATGGCGGAGGGATGAATCAAGCGACTTTCCTCTCGGCACAGATGATTTCGGCTTCGCAGGCCAATTCGCCATCGACCGTGGCTCGGCAGGCAAACTTCCAGATGCCTCTCTTGCCCTTGATGACATTGGCCTCGAGACGCAGTTGGTCTCCCGGCATGACCGGACGCTTGAAGCGTACGTTATCGCTACCGACGAGATAATAGACGTAGCCGTCGGCCGGCAGCTTGTTGACCGTCTTGAAGCCGAGGATGCCACAAGCCTGCGCCATCGCTTCGATGATCAGCACACCGGGCATGATCGGATGATGAGGGAAATGGCCGTTGAAGAAAGGTTCGTTGATGCTGACGTTCTTGTACGCCACGATCGATTCGCCCAGCGTGATCTCCATCACGCGATCTACCAGTAAAAACGGATAACGATGCGGTAGATACTCGCGAATCTGGTTGATGTCCATGATCATCAATACAACCTCTGAAATAACGAAATGCCTGCCCCTACACTTTTGACCAAGGGCAGGCACAGGGAGGCAAAACGGCGTTCACCCATTTGGGCGGGCATTATACAGGCGCACCGGACGACTGCCAGCTTCGGGGGCGTGATCGAGATGGCCCGGGAGGGCTCCCCGGATCCATCAGAGAACCCTCAGGCGTCGCGAATATCACGCTCGAGACGGGTCAATCGCTTGGCGATTTCGTCGAGCTGCTTGAAGCGTACAGCGTTTTTTCGCCACTGACTATTCGACATCGAACCGGTGCCGGAGGAATAGACGCCAGGTTCCAGAATCGAGTTCGTGACCAAGCTCATGCCGGTCACCTGGACGCCATCGGCCAGGGTCAGATGACCGGAGAGCCCGACGCCGCCGCCCAGCAGACAGTGACGGCCGACCTTGGTGGAACCGGCGATTCCGACGCAGCCTGCCAGCGCGCTGTGGTCGCCGATCTGCACGTTGTGGGCAATCTGGACCTGGGAGTCGATCTTGACCCCGCTGCCAATCTGCGTGTCGCCCAGCGCCCCGCGATCGATGCTCGAGCAGCTGCCGACTTCGACATCGTCACCCAGCGTCACACCGCCCAGTTGAGCGATCTTCTCCCAGTGCTTGCCGTCGTGGGCGAATCCGAACCCGTCACCGCCGATGACACAACCGCTGTGCAGGATGGCACGCTCGCCGATGATCACGCCGTGATAAAGCGTCACGTTGGCATGGAGCCGGGAGCCGCGACCGATCGTGGTATCGGCGCCAATGAAGCACCCTGCGCCGATGACGCAGTCATCAGCAAGGACGACGCCGGCTTCGATGACGCAATGGGCACCGATCTCGACACCCTCGCCCAGGGTCGCCTCGGGCGATACCACCGCCGTCGAATGCACGCCTCGAGAGACCTGATTGACCAGCGGATCGAACAGCCGCGACAGCTTGGCGTAGCCCAGATAGGGGTTGTCCAGCTCCAGTCGCGGACAGGGGCAGCTGTCGCCATGAGCCGGATTGACCAGCACGGCACCGGCGCGAGTCGTGGCCAGATACTTCAGGTAAGCCCGATTGGCGAGAAATGCCAGATCCGACGGGCCGGCATCGGTCAGCGTCGACAGCCCGCTGACACGCAGGTTCGCGTCACCGACCACGCGAGCGTCGATCCGCTCGGCGAGTTCGCCAAGCGTGTAAGAGGTAGAAGCATCTCTCTTCATGAACGGGCGCCGGTTTGAACCATTAGTTGAGCGAATTGAAGATCTGCGTGACTTCGGAGGTAATATCGAGGCTGTCACCCGAATAGACCACGGCATCACGATCCACGACCATGTCCAGATCGCGCTCGTCGACGACCTGCTGAATCGCCTGGTCGAGCTTGGGCTTGGCGCTCTTCAGGTACTGCTGTTCGGCCTGCTGCTGCGCCTGGGAAATCTGGCCCCGCAGCTGCTGGAACTGGCCGCCCTTCTGGCGCAGCTGCTGGGTTACCGAATTGCGCTCGGACTCGGACATCACGTCCCCGTCCTTCTGCAAACGCTGCTGCAGCTGTTGCAGCTCCTGGCTCAACGACTGCGCCTGCTGTTGCTGAGCGCTGATACGGTTTTTCAGCTGATTCATCGATGCCTGGGCAGAATTGGAAGACATCAGCGCTTCACGCCAATCGAGCACGCCCACTTCCGTCGCCATCGCCGGTACGGAAACCATCGTCAGCAAACCGAGCCCGAGAACTCCTGCTATCTTGCGCATGCGGCATCTCCTTGAAACTAGACAGACCAACTGTCTGAAAATCGGTCTGGACTCACGACGCCACCAGGATGCCGTGAATCCAGGGCATGATATTAGAACGTCTGACCCAGCGAGAACTGGAACACCTGCGGGTCGTCGCCGTCCTTCTCGTTCAGTGGCTTGGCCACGCTGAACGTCAGCGGTCCGACCGGCGTCAGCCAGGAAAGCCCCAGGCCCACGCTATAGCGCAGGTCATCGAGATTGACCCCGCTGTCGCAGCTCGACGTGTAGCCGTCCGGGACGGCGTAGCAGTCGGTCAGGTAAGTATTACCGCCATCGAGGAAGATGCTGGTCTGCAGGGACCGGCGGTCCTCGATCCACGGGAACGGGTAGATCAACTCGGCAGACCCTTCGACCAGGACGTTACCGCCCAGGGTATCGTCGTCGCCATCGCCACGCTCCGTCGTCTTCGGTCCCAACGTATTGCCGGTGTAGCCGCGCACCGAGCCCAGACCGCCCGAGTAGAAGTTCTCGTAGAACGGGTAAGGATCGTTGGAGCCGAGCGTATCGGCATAGCCCAGATTGCTGCTGAACTTGAGCGACCAGTCGGGATTGAGTTCGAACAGCTTCTGGCCACGGTAGCGCAGCTTGTAATACTCCGCATCCGACCCCGGGATGGCGGCTTCCAGCGAGACCCGCTGATAGCTGCCCGCCGTCGGCATGATCCCGCGGTTCAGATTGTTGCGGGTCCAGCTGGCTGTCAGCTTGTAGTTGAAGAAGTCTTCGCCCTGATCATCGGTGTACTGGACGATCTCCGCCGACGTGTCGTCGTAGGTATCGATCGAGAGGTTCTCGAGCCCGACACCGAAGTTGAGGCGCGACAGGTCGTTGATCGGGTAGCCGAAATTGATGTTGCCGCCATAGGAGTCGGTCGAGTAGGTCGAGATGTAGGAATCTTCGTAATCGGTCTCGCGGTAGAAGACGTTATAGCCGCGCGAGATGCCGTCGAGCGTCCAGTACGGATCGGTGAAACCGAAATTGATGTTGGTGAAGGTGTCGCTTCGCTGTGCGCCGATATTGACCCGGTTACCCGTCCCCAAAAAGTTGTTCTGGGACAGCGCCGCGCCGTAGATGACTCCGGCCGTCTGAGAAAAACCGACGCTCGCCGAGATGGAGCCCGACGGCTGCTCCTGAACGTTGTAGGTTACGTCCAGTTGATCCGGCTCGCCGGCCACCGGCCGGGTGTCCACGTCGACCTGCTTGAAAAAACCGAGCCGCTCGAGACGTTGACGTGACTGCGAAATCTGATCGGTCGAGGCAGGTGCCCCTTCCATTTGGGTCATTTCACGACGCAGCACTTCGTCCTGTGTCGTGGTGTTGCCTTCGAAGTTGATCCGGCGAACGTACGCACGGCGGCCGGGATCGACACGGAAGGTGATATCCACGGTATCGCCCGCCTCGTCCACGGTAGGCACCGCCTGGATATCCGCGAAGGCAAAGCCCTCGGCACCGAGCTTCTGACGCAGCGCTTCCGAGGATTCGGTCAGTTTGCTCTGGGAGAAATATTCACCCGACTTGGCCGTCACCAGCGAGCGCGCCGTAGACTCGTCGATCTTCAGATCACCATCGAAGCTGATCTCGTCGAGCTTGTAGCGCTTGCCTTCATCGACATTGATGGTGACGAAGATCCGCGACTTATCCGGACTGATCGACACTTGAGTCGAGCTGATCGCGAAGTTGACGTAACCGCGGTCGAGGTACCAGGAACGCAGCGTCTCCAGATCGCCGGACAAGGCTTCGCGGGAATACTCGTCGTCGGAGAACCAGCCGAAGAACCAGCCCGGCTTGTCCTCGAGCTGGAACAGATCGCTCAGGGTGTCGTCGTCGTAGGCTTCGTTGCCGACGACGTTGATCTGGCGAATTTTCGCCACTTCCCCTTCGTTGATATCGATATTGACGCGGACCCGGTTGCGCTCGAGCTGTTCGACCGAGGTCTTGATGTTCGAGCTGTAACGCCCCTGAGACTGGTAGAGACGCTCGAGTTCGCGCTGCATCTCCTCCAGCGTCGAACGCTGCAGCACCTGACTTTCGGCCAGGCCGGCGTCGGTCAGACCCGTGCGCAGGTCATCGTCGGAAATCTGCGAGTTGCCTTCGATATTGATCTCGGCAATGGATGGCCGCTCGACCACGTTGACGATCAGCACGTCGTTATCGCGGGAAAGCCGAATGTCGTCGAACAGCCCGGTATCGAACAGCTGCTGGGCAGCCTCGCCCAGCTTCTGCTCATCGACCGTCTGGTCGGCGCTGACGGGGAAAGCGTTGAAAACGGATGCAGCCGAGACGCGCTGCAGCCCCTCTACACGAATATCCGAAATCTCAAAAGGTGCCGCCAGCGCAACGGGAGAGCTGGCCAGCAGTAGTCCTGCCAATCCGATGGTCTTGAGTTTCATGCAATCAATCGCTTCTGTGGGGTCCGCCCGCGTATCGAACAGGCACCTTATACATTTCTCCCTACGACTGACAAGCTCGCGCCTGCCACACGTGGGGTCTTCCCGTGCACCGACATCCTCGACACTGACCGCCAACGACATCCCGTCGCTAGCGCCGCATCAAATCCCTGTCATCACAGTCGCATCAGATCGAAGTAGAGCGCCATCATCATCAGGCACCCGACCAGCGCCACGCCGACGCGCAGGCCCATCGCCTGGGCGGTTTCCGACACCGGCTTGCCTCGAACCAGCTCGATCAGGTAATAGGCCAGATGCCCCCCATCGAGTACCGGAATCGGCAACAGGTTCAGCACACCCAGGCTGATCGATAGATAAGCCAGGAAGCCGATGAATGTCTCGACCCCGCTGCGTGCCGAATCCCCGGCAATGCGAGCAATGGTGATCGGGCCCGACAGGTTCGAAGGCGATATCCAGCCGACGATCATCTTGCGGATCGAGTCCGCTGTCAGCCACGTCATCTCGCCCGTCTTGGTCACTGCCTGCCCGATCGCCTCGATCGGACCATAGCGAATCTCCCGGCGATAGGACTCAGGCCACTCCACCGCTTGTGATGCGGCACCAACGTAACCGATGTGCTCGCCATCTTCGGCCTGCCTCGACTCGGGTATCAGCGTGATGCTGCGCGTCACGCCGTCTCGCTCGACCTCCAGGGACAGATCGGTACCGGGATGGCTGCGAACGACATCGACGAACGCCACCCAATCGGCAACCGGTTCGCCGTCGACGCTGACGATCCGATCGCCCGCTTCCAGTCCGGCACGGCTCGCCGGGCCATCCTCGAGCACGCGCCCCAGCGTTGCCGGGACTTCAGGGCGCCACGGGGTAATGCCGAGAGACGACATCGGCTGCGGCGGATCCTGACGCACCAGCCACTGCTGCACCGGCACGTCGTGCGTTCGCGTCGCGCCACCCGAGGGATCGCGAGTCGTGAACTGAAGCGCGCCATCGGCGCCGATGGCCGCGATCAGCTGCAGATTGACCTCGTTCCACGACGGTGTCTCGTGGCCCTCGACACTGACGATCTCCTGGCCACTGCGCAAGCCGCCCTGGAACGCGAGCGAATCCGGCGCCACGTCGCCGATCACCGGCGCTACCGTGGTCGACCCATAAACGAACAGTGCCCAGTAGGCCACCAGCGCCAACAGGAAATTGGCAATCGGTCCCGCCGCCACGATCGCGATTCGGGCCCAGACGCTCTTGCGATTGAAAGCGCGATCGAGCTCTTCCGGCGCTACCGGCCCCTCGCGCTCGTCGAGCATCTTGACATAACCGCCCAACGGAATGGCGGCGATGGCATATTCCGTGCCCAGCCGATCGAAGCGCGACCACAGCGGCTTGCCGAAACCGACCGAGAAGCGGAGCACCTTGACGCCACAACGACGGGCCACCCAGAAATGCCCGAACTCGTGAAACGTGATCAGCAGACCGAGTACGACGATG
>Ga0098062_1001267_pt1 | contig 10020 bp, 5 predicted proteins | sample 23_taG_FD_81592 | JGI IMG/M metagenome (GOLD analysis project Ga0098062, IMG submission 81592) | Marine viral communities from Cariaco Basin, Caribbean Sea - 23_WHOI_OMZ | ecosystem: Environmental > Aquatic > Marine > Oceanic | place: Caribbean Sea: Cariaco Basin | collected 2014-11-11 | reverse complement strand
GTCGACTGGTTCTCTTCCAGCAGGAATATCTCCCCGCCGCGCGTCACCCGGGCGGTGCCGCGTACCACGATCCAGTGCTCGGCACGATGGAGATGCTTCTGGAGTGACAGCCGGCCGCCGGGCGTCACCCGGATATGCTTGACCTGATAACGCTCGGCGGCATGCACGGCGTCATAACTGCCCCAGGGGCGATGAACACGGCGATGCTGGTCCCATTCGGGGCGATTCTGGCGCTTGAGCCTCTCCGCGATGACCTTGACCGCCTGCGCGGCGTCCCGATGCGCGACCATCACCGCATCCGGCGTCTCGATCACCATCAGATCGCGTATACCGACCGCCGCCACCAGACGGCTGTCGCTGTGAAGCAGGCAGCCGTTCACATCGTCGGCGACCACATCGCCGCGAAGCACGTTGCCGTTACCATCCTTCGGGGAGATCTCCCACAACGACTGCCAGGAGCCGACATCCGACCAGCCGGCGTCGAGCGCAACCACGCTGGCGTCCGCGGTATTCTCCATCACCGCGCAGTCGATCGACTCGGCGTCACAGGCGACGAAGGGCTCTGCCGCGACCCGCAGGAAATCGAGATCGGCCTGGCGCCCTTCCCAGGCTTTCGTGACCGCCTCTAGCATTGCCGGACGCTGCTGCTCGAGTTCCTGCAGGTAGCGGTCCGCTCGCATCAGAAACATGCCGCTGTTCCACAGGTAGCGGCCGCTGGCGACATACGCCTGTGCGGTCTCCGCATCGGGCTTTTCGACGAAGCGCCGGATCGGCATCGCCTCGGTGCCGGACGCTTCGCCTGACTCGACGCCGATACCGGTCTCGATGCCTATTTCGATATAACCGTAGCCGGTCTCCGCACGGGTCGGCGTCACGCCGAACGTCACCAGCTTGCCCTGCCTGGCCGCTGCCTGCGCCGGCACCAGCGCTCGGATCAGCGCATCGGGGCTGGTGATCGCATGATCGGCCGGCAATACCAGCATCAGCGCAGCCGGATCACGGCTCATGGCCTGCAACGCGGCCAGCGCGATGGCCGGTGCGGTGTTGCGCATCGCCGGCTCGAGCAGAATATCCGCCGACCGGCCCGCTTCACGCAACTGCTCGGCCACCAGAAAGCGGTGCGCCTCCTGACAGACGACGATCGGCTCCGCGACATCCAGGGTCTCGAAGCGCGCCAGCGTTTCCACCAGCATGCTGCGCGCCCCCGTGATCCGAAGGAACTGCTTGGGATGGCTCGCCCGTGACATCGGCCACAGGCGAGAGCCGGAACCGCCGGCCAGGACAACGGGAATCAGCATGGGCACATCCTTGGCTTTGCTGTGATGGAAGAGCGTTCGACGCTATCGAGCCTAGCGACAAAAAAGCCCGACACCAAACGGTATCGGGCTTGAGGCGATGACATGAAACTGCCTGGCTTCAGTGGGCCTTGCGCTGACCGACCTGCAGCGAATCGCCACGCCCCACCGCGAAGTAGAGCAGCCCCGCCGCGCGGACTTGTGCCGGCTCGAACAGGTTGCGCCCGTCCACGATGACCGGCGTCTTCAGCGTGCGCTGCAGATGGGCAAAATCCACCGTCCGGAAGGATTTCCACTCCGTGCAGATCACCAGGGCATCGGCCCCGTTCAATGCCGCGTCGCGCCCATCGACCAGCATCAGGTCGTCCCGTTCACCATAGATGCGACGACACTCTTCCATTGCCTCCGGGTCGTACGCCTTAACCTTGGCACCCGCTGCCCAGAGCGCCTCCATCAGGTGACGGCTGGGAGCTTCGCGCATGTCATCGGTATTGGGTTTGAACGCCAGCCCCCAGACTGCCACCGTCTTGCCCGCCAGCTGCCCATCGAATGCCTGGTTCAGCTTGCTGAACAGGGTCGCCTTCTGGCGGTCATTGACGGCTTCGACGGCATTGAGCAGTTGCGGGTCGTAACCGATCTGGCTGGCAGTCCGCGCCAGCGCCTGAACGTCCTTCGGGAAACAGGAGCCGCCGTACCCGCAGCCGGGATAGATGAAGTGGTAGCCAATTCGCGGATCGCTGCCGATACCACGGCGAACCTGTTCGATATCCGCTCCCAAGCGCTCGGCCAGGTTGGCGATCTCGTTCATGAAACTGATCTTGGTCGCCAGCATGGCGTTGGCGGCGTACTTGGTCAGCTCCGCGCTGCGCACGTCCATGAACATCAGCTTCTCGACGCGGCGGTTGTACGGGGCATAACACTCGCGCATCAACGACTTGACCCGATCCGAGTCGGTACCCACGACGATACGCGCACCATGGGTGAAGTCCTCGATGGCCGCGCCTTCCTTGAGAAACTCCGGATTCGAGCAGACATCGAAATTCAGTTCGGCGCCACGCTCGGTCAGGGTGCTGGCGATGGCTTCATGAACGCGGTCCGCCGTACCGACCGGCACCGTGGACTTGTCGATCACGACCTTATAATCATCCATGTGCTGGCCGATGGTCCTGGCGACCGCCAACACATACTGCAGATCGGCACTGCCGTCTTCATCGGGCGGCGTGCCCACCGCGATGAACTGCAACGTGCCGAACGCCACCGCCTCCGCCGCATCGGTCGTGAACGATAGACGCTGCTGGCCGACGTTCTCGGTGACCAACGTTTCCAACCCGGGTTCATAGATCGGAATCTCGCCCTGCTTGAGGCGCGCGACCTTCCCTTCGTCGATATCCATGCACATGACTTCATGGCCGGCATCAGCCAGGCAGGCGCCGGTCACCAGGCCCACATATCCGGTACCGAAAATCGTGATTCGCATTGCTATCCCTTCAACCGTCGTATGCAATCAGCGTGTAAAAAAGCGCGGCTGACCGCGCTTGGTGCCCATTCAGACAAAGGGAAACGCTGAATAAATTGGCGAGCAGGATGAAGCGCAAGGCGCACGGAGCACAGGAACCGGAGCCTATGGGGTATAGGTGAGGATTCCGACCGGGCTGGCGCTCCAGCATCGCGCAACGAAGCGATTCGCCTGCGTAGGCATTTATGCAGTGTTTCCAAAGCGTAGGCCTCATGGTAATCGGTTTTTGCCGACATAGCCCGAATCACCCGGCGAACGCCAGTACAGCGTGAGGAGTCCTGCCACGATCAGGTTGTGCACGTAGATGCCCGTCCAGAAGGAGAGGTAGGACTCGAACTGATTGACCACCAGCCAATAAAAGAAGAAAGCCAGCGCAAACAGCGCCACGTCGTTGGGCATGTCGCCCCGCTTCCAGGCTTTCCAGCTGATGACAGCAACCCACGCGACCAGCGCGCCCATCACGGCCAAGCCAAGCACGCCATAATTGACCAGCGTCTCCAGCAGGAAATTATGCAAATGACCGAAGTGCGCCTTTACGAACTCGGGAAGCCACGGCGTATGCTCGATGACCAGCTCGCGTCCATTGCTACCCCACCCCAGCCACGGTCTTTCAGCAATCCAGTGCGTGGCCGCGACCCAGGAATGAATGCGAATACCGATGCTGGTATAGGGAAGCGAATCCAGATTCCCGGAGAGCAGCTGCGCGATGACCTGATCCTCGGTGAACACCCGGTCAGCCAGCACATGCCCGAACGAAACGGCGACTACCCCGCCAGCCACCACGAGGACAACACCGATGGAGATTGTCGTTCGATTCCAAAGGCGAACCTGGTAACGCCTTTTGGCGTACCAACCGACCACTGCCAACGCAACGACCAACGAAACCAGTAGCGCCAGCCAGACGGCTCGAGTCTGACCGAACAGGATCCCCACCAGTGTCATCAGCGTCAGCCCCAGCCAGAGACATGCACGCCCCCATCGAAGTCCGCCGGACCAGCAGAAACGCTTGGCAAAGGCCATGAGCCCGAGCAACGAAACCCCAAACAACATCGAGGCATGCTGATTGTTCTGAATGCCAAAGCCGACACGCTCTCCCTGCAGACCAGCGGCCCATGAATCACGCCCTTCGGGAAAGATCACCGTCGTCAGCAGGAAGGCCAGGAGCGCCAGCCCCCAGACCCAGAAAACATGGCGGAGACTTCCCCGCAGCCACCAGGCGATGGCAATGAAGATGAAAAGCTTCGCCATCCGCTCGGTATCCGGATTGGGCCTGGCCCACTGCGGGTGGTCAGCGATGGCGAGCCACCAACTCAGAAGCTGCACCAGGCAGATCGCAACCAGTAAACCCAGGGCAGCGCTCCTTCGGCGCCAACCCCCAAAAATCAACAGGGAGACCAGCCCCAGAAACGCCATGTAAGGCTCGATGGCGTCTTTCAGCGGATGTGCTGCAATACCCAGAGCGGCGTACATCAACACCAATGCAAACCCCAGCCGCCAGAGACTCTTGGGGCAATCCCAACCCATGCCGTTACCTCACAAATTGAAAACAGAGCAACATTAAACCGCTCCCACCGGGTCCCATGTTTTCCGGTAGGCAGCGAGGTTAATGAACCCTCGATAACTTGTCAGCAGAATAATGCCGGGATCTTACCGGGGGCGGCTTTCGATGGGTTGCCGGTCTCCTGACGCCCGAGCAGCAGGCGCCATGCCCTGCCTGAAGCCATCGCAGCGCCTGGAGCCACCACCGCCGCTGCCTTGGCATCACCGCATCCTTGGCGAATGACAGCAAAGCGGCTTCTCGATGGTTTCTTCACCGCGAATTCAGTAGAACGAGCAAAACAGAGAACCGCATGGCGCTGCGCTGGTTTTATCTCACGGTCTTCCTCAACGCCGTTATCTCTTGTTTCCCGTTAATATCCTGACGGCAGACAATCCGGCTTGATAACCCTATCGATAACAAGACATGCACCAGTGGAGACACTGAGCGCCTTGGCAGCCTCAGGAAGAGTTAAAAACCAGTTTAAAACCGACCCGCCGTCATCGAAACAAGTCATCTCGCCCGGATAATGAGACTTATCGAATTCTCTTGTACTCCAGTAACGTGCTCAGCATTTCATGCACACAGCTCTGGCTCAACGCGTACTCGGCCATCAGGCTGTGCAGGCGTTCCTCGAACGCCGGAAGCGTATTTTCCGGCTCCGCTTCTACCGATCGACCGGATCGAGACCCACCGTCGAGATCACGGAGCGCCTGGGCAAAAGCATCATCGAGTTCACGAAACTTACGGAGTTTTTCACGTTCATCCATCGTGCGAGGCATAATAATTAATTGGGATCCTGAAAAATGGCCCGAAACGGGCCGCAACAAGCCTGATTAATAAATAGTTGTGACTAGCGTAGAACGGAATGAATAATTTGCTGCTGAAAAATAATCGATGACTATCCAAAGAGCCAGCCTAGTCTAGCCAAACTCGCCTCAAAAATCATCAAAGCCGCCCCCGTTCAGGCAGGCCAGTGAATCTCATTCCGCCTCGGCTATCAAGTCCAGCCGGGCTGAAGGGGAAGCCGTTGGCGCATCCAACGCTCGCCCCCTCCAGCCCGCCCGAGGTGCTACGGGCAAGATCAACCCCAGCCGGCAGCCTCCTGGCGAGGGGTAAAACAGGGGCGCAATGGCGGCTCTCGCCCCCATTTCTCACCCCCATTCAGAGAGAAAAGGCTTTAATCGAGCGCCTATCCGGCGCTCAGGCTTATCTGGGCGGCAGCAACCCGAGTCAACAATAACAATGTCGCCGAATAATAGTTCTCGCCCGCCGCTGGCGTTATATCGATCGCCCAGGGACGGCCGCTGAGCAGCGCACTGATCGCTTTCCCACCCTGGGATATCGGATATTCGGCCGTGTCTCCCGATTCGACGTCAACCCAGGCGGGAGGCGCCGACTGGTCCCAAAAGCGGGCGATGTCTTCCAGCGTATCGATGTCCCGCAGTCCACCCCACGTGAAGTAAAGCGGCGTGCGGATATTTTCGAACCCGAAGCGCGGCGGCCACCCTTCGGCGGGTCGCAATTCGCCCGAGGTCTGCAGCCGCAGCCAGTCGGCAGGTAGCTGGTTCGAGCCAAATTGCGCTCGCTCCAGCAACTGCCGACCACTGTCGATGACGGTAAGCCACGGTTCGTCCGGGTGCCGCGCGGCAAAATCGCGTAACGCCGGGATCACCCAGTAAGAGAGGTTGATATCGGTGAACGTCTTGTGCCGGAAGCCATCCAGGCCGGGAAGCAGCACCTGATAACCGCCGACATCGGCAATCAGATGATCCCGTATGGCGCCACGAATCGCCTCGGAGCGCTGAGCATATCTTTCGTCGCCCCAGCGATCTGCTGCCAGTTGCAACGACCAGGCCGCGAACAGATCCCCGTCCGTCGCGTTATTGTTGTCGGCGACAGGCGGCTGGGCATTCGGGTCGTAGCGCCAGGCGTACAGCGCGATGTCCTGCCTCGCCAGGTGGGCTTCGGTCCACTGCCAGATACGATCGAATGCTTGGCGATCATTGAACTGCACCGCCAGGAACATCCCCCATCCCTGCCCCTCGGTGTGGCTGATGTTGTTGTTGGCAGTATCGACGATACGACCCTCCGGCAACAGAAATCGCTTCTTGTAGGCCTCCCAGCCAGGATCGCCGACAGCGAAATTCGCGTTGGCCGAAGCCGGCATCGACGCCAGACCGAGCAGCACCAATAGTCCGCCCAACAGATAGATTACCGCCGCTTTCACGGACTTCCCGTTCATGTGCTCTCCGCTCACGCAGTTTCCGTTCATGCGTTTCCGTAATAAAAGACCAATGGCCGATGAGACTGGCAACGCTCGCAGACGATCTCCGCATGGCCGCCCTGGGCGTCGAGCCACCCCTTGTAGAGACCGCCCAGCACCCAGGACAGCCCCAGCAGACGCAGGAGCGCCACTTCGCTCTCGGCGCCGGCCCCCATCAATGGATGATCAGCGTGCTCGATGACCAGATGCCGGCCGGCATCACGAATCGAGCACCCGCCCCAGCCAAGCTCGCCCAACTGCTGGTCGATCTCCGACTCCAGCGCCGTCAGCGTCTGCGGCCGACCCAGTGGCAGCTCGTCGGCGAGCCGCTGCCCGACATGTAGCAGGAACGGTTGCGCCTCCGCCTCGCCGGCCGCCTGGATCAGCTCATCGATCAGTACATCGAGAATCTTCGGCCAGTGCGGCATGTGACCGGGCCGCCACGCAGCCGTAGTACTCGGACTATCGGCAACGGATGGCGCCTCGACCTTGCCGCCGCTCCGCGCATGCAGCAAACCGGTGATGTCGAAAGAGGGATCAGGTACGCGCTGGTTCATGGCGACGCTCCCATTTGATAGTTGAGGTAAACCGATGCCGAGGTTTCGGAGTAATCACCAAAGGTGTCGTAACCCACCCTGCCCCCGACGCTGAGATCCGGAGCCAGCTGGTAGCTGACATCCCCATCCAGGGTCATGCCGAATCCAGACTCGTCTTCGCCGTCGTAACGCGACTGCCCCACCAGGCCGACTGTCGCCAGCGTATCCAGCAACGCTTGCGCGTCGCCGTCTTCCGGGAACACGTCCGCGTCGTCTTCCTCGTAACGCTGGAAACCGGGAGCGGCACTGACCCGATAGGTCCACTGATCCCGGCGTTGCTGATAGCTGATCGGAAACGCGATGCTCACGTAGTCCTGGGGGCTGAAATACCCGCCATGACCATAGGTGAAGTAGCGCAGGTTCTTGTCGAAGCTCATGTATCCGAGGTTGACCCCAATCTGCAACTGGCGGTCGGGCTCGTTGATCGGCCGTACATAGGCCCCGGTGTTGAGATCGAGAGAATGGTTGTCGGCGACGTTCTCGCCCTGGTAGACGTAGGCGCCAGCGCTGGCGTAAGCGCCGCTCTTGCCGTTGTCGTACTCGATCCCGACCTTGCCGCCGGTTCGCGTCACCGCCCCCCAGGTTTCACCGGTCAGCGGATCCTTGACGCCGGCATAGGAAAGCACGCTGTCCTTCACGGCGCGCCGCTCGGCAGTGACGCTGAGACGGGTATTCTCGCTCACCTGAGGGCGCCAGGTGACGCCCCCCACGATGTTGGATTTCTCGAACCCGATCGGCGTGGTGCCGATATCGGCCTCGAACTCGTCCGCTCGATAGGCCACGTTCAATCCCGCCCCGGCATCAGTGATCGAACCCGGATCGCGCGCGGCACCTGGCACCGCCGCCAACCGGCGGCCGATACCCTGTTGAATCCGCGTCAGGCTCTCCTGCAGGGCTTCTCGCGCCGCGGTGAATTCTTCGGCATCGAGATTGGAGAAATCAGCGGCGAATACGCTATCGATATCACCCAGCAACTGGGCACGCTCCGACTCGGAGAGATCGTCACTGACGACGAAGCCGGTGATCGCGGTGCGGAACTGCGTTAATTGCGCTTCTGTCAACGATGTCGTATCGATACCGGCTTGCAAAAACGGATCGCTCGAGAGCGCCTGCTGGAAAGCCTCCGCAGCCTGCGCCAGTTGCAGTTCGGTCAACGGGTCGTCGGGATTCTGCTGGTTCTGAATCGACAACGCCTGATAGCTGTTCGCCGTTTCCTGGATGCCATCCAGAATCGAAGAGACATCGGTCAAGCGGCCCTGCAGCGTTTCCGCCGCCGTGACGAAGGCATTGCTGCCGTAACGCCCATTGGCGCTGGCGCCGGCCTCTCCCGCCGACACGAACTCCGGCGATACCGAAACCTCGAGACGCCCACGCTTGAACGGCGCCGCCTTGAACGTCATCGTGCTGGCCAACGCGGTCAATTCACTCAGGCCGGACTCGCCATCCCGAAGCGTCAAGGTCGTGTCGGAGACCAATCGGGGCGCGGTTTCGCCGTGCAGCTCCGTAAGCAGCCGATCGATTTCCGACAGGGTCGGGTCGGCTTCGAGTGCCCCGCTCGCCGTCTCTTCGGCCACGCCGTCGCTGGCCGGGTCCGTCCCGGTAATGACATCCCAACGGCTACCGGTTGCTCGCACCGCCTGGCGGGTCTGACGGAACGGATTTCCCGCCATGACGAGCCGATCCGACGCCATCGCCGTTCCCGGCAATAGCGTCTCCCCGCCGGTGAGTACCACCTGGCGGTCGCGTGCCTGTTCCAGAAGGCGGATGGCCTGCTGGCGATCCCCCTGGGCGCGCGCCGTCCGTGCGGCCAGGATCACCAGCGATGGCGAGGAGATCGGCGCATGATCGACCAGCAATGCCTCAGCTCGCTGATCGTCCCCCTGCTCCAGCGCCGCGTTGACGGCACCCGCCAGCGCCTCCTCGTTGTCAGGCTCGGACTTCAGCAAATGATCATAGACGGTCGCGGCAGCGTCAGGCATGGCACCGCTGCTGCAGAGCCGCCCCAGCGCCAGCAAGAGTTGCGGGTCGTCAGGCGATGCCTGCAGCGCCGGTTGCAGGACGTCGTAGGCCTCGGCATAGCGCTGCTGCAGGCGAAGCTGGTCCGCCTGGGTAATGGCCACGCCGCCGGCGGTACGGCTCACCATCGCTCGCTGCTCCGGGGAAGAAGCCGCAGCATCCAGCCGCGACAGCAGCGTGCGGGCCTCTTCGAAATGGCCCGCCCTGGCCAGCACCAGAGCATGGTTCAGATATGCCATGGGGGTCTTCGAGACGTCATCCTGGGCCAGGCTGCGCCGTACCATTTCCAGCGCCATGCCCGGCTGGCCGGCATCCGCCAACGCCAGCGCCACGCTACCCAGGGCGTCAGGCGAAGACGGCGGATTGCGATACCACTGGTACAGTCTCTGGCGCGCCTCCGGATCACGGGAAGCGACACGCTGCTTCACCTTCGCCAGCTGGCGCTGGAACGCCACCTGCTCCTGAAGATCCGCCACCGCTTGCGCCGCCTCGCTCCGGGCCGGTATTCGCCGCAACAGCGCATCGGCATCGTCCCAGCGCTGCTGCTCGGCGGCCAGCAACGCCCCCGCGTGCAACGCTTCAGGCGTCGCTTCGTCGCCCAGCAATTGGGACATCACGAAACTGGCCTGATAGGGCTTGCCTTCGGCCTGGTACAGCCGCGCCAGATCGAGCCGGATCCACGGCTCCTTCGGCGCCAGCTGGATCGCCTGACTGAACAGCTGATGTGCCTGATCGTTGTCGCCTGCGGCCACGAGCTGATTGGCCTGCTCGCGTAGCGCCAGCGCCCGGTCGCG
>Ga0098062_1001264_pt1 | contig 10063 bp, 10 predicted proteins | sample 23_taG_FD_81592 | JGI IMG/M metagenome (GOLD analysis project Ga0098062, IMG submission 81592) | Marine viral communities from Cariaco Basin, Caribbean Sea - 23_WHOI_OMZ | ecosystem: Environmental > Aquatic > Marine > Oceanic | place: Caribbean Sea: Cariaco Basin | collected 2014-11-11 | reverse complement strand
GTGCAGTTCTTCCCGGTTCAGTCCAACGCGGCTCAGCAGGAAGCACTGCGCGCAGGTCGCCTGCACGTGGCTGGTTTTAATACGGGCGGTGTACCTGTTGCCGTTAACTGCGGCGGCTTCCGTCCCTTTGCCATGATGGCTGCTGAAGACGGTAGCTTTGGCTATGAGATGGAGATCATCACTTATCCCGGCAGCGGCATTGAGTCGGTTGAAGACTTGGCAGGCAGCCAGCTGGCATTTACCTCTGAAACGTCTAACTCTGGCTTCCGCGCGCCTTCTGCGCTGCTGCGTTCCGAGTACGGTCTAGAGGCCGGTGAGGATTTCGAAACTGCGTTCTCCGGCTCTCATGACAACTCCATTTTAGGGGTGGTAAACAAAGACTACGAAGCTGCTGCCATTGCTAACTCTGTTGGCGCGCGGATGATCTCTCGTGGCGTTGTCAACGAAGGTGATTACGAGATTATCTACACCTCTGAAACGTTCCCCACCACCGCCTATGGGCTGGCCAATAACTTGAACCCTGAGCTGGCCGAGAAAATTCAGGATGCTTTCTTCAGCTACGACTGGGAAGGCACGGCTCTTGAGGCTGAGTTTGCCAATTCCGGTGAAGCGCAGTTTATCCCGATTACTTATCAGGAAAACTGGTCGGTCATTCGCACCATTGCCGATGCTAATGGCGTGACCTACGACTGCGATTAACATACTAGTCGTTCTGAAACCCTATCGGCCAGGAAGGCAACTTTCTGGCCGAATTGCTATGTACCTGACTACTCGTAAATGGGGCACTCTCATGTTGACTCTTACCGGCGTTGGCAAACGTTACCCTACTGGGGATCGTGCGTTAACCGATATACAACTGACGCTACCTAAGGGCCAAGTGATGGCGCTGATCGGGCCTTCCGGTGCAGGGAAAAGCACGCTGATTCGTTGCGTGAACCGCTTGGTAGAACCCACCCAAGGCAGTATTCGCCTGGAAGATGTAGAGCTGACCAAACTTTCGGGCAATCGTCTGCGCCACGCGCGCTGCTCCATGGGAATGATTTTTCAGGAGTATGCACTGGTCGACCGTTTAACCGTGATGGAGAACGTACTGTCTGGTCAGCTAGGTTATGTGGGATTTTGGCGTAGTTTCTTGCGCCGTTACCCACAAGAAACCGTGGCCGAAGCCTTTCGCTTGCTTGAACGGGTTGGTTTGCCCCACGCTATTGATAAGCGTGCCGATGCGCTCTCCGGTGGCCAACGCCAGCGGGTTGGTATTGCGCGCGCGCTGTTACAAAGCCCAAAGCTACTATTGGTTGATGAACCTACCGCCAGTCTCGATCCGAAGACATCGCGCCAGATCATGCGCCTGATCCGTGAACTATGCGCCGAGCGAGAGTTGGCCGCGATTATCAACATTCACGACGTCGCGCTGGCTAAGCAGTTTGCTGACCGTATTGTGGGGTTGCGGGCTGGGGAAATCGTCTTTGACGGGCAGCCTAACGAGCTTACCAGTGAGATTCTAACGACTATCTATGGTGAAGAGGATTGGGATACCACCCCAGAACCTGCTGATGATGAAACTGAACAGAATGGGAAAGAGAGCGAAGTACATCGGCTTCATGCTGGCTGCGAGCTGTCCCGCTTAGAAAGACTAGCGAGTGGGGCCGCGCGATGAACAGCACCAATTCACTGGCGCGCCAACAGGCTGCGCGTGAAGGGCACTGGCGGCGCTTACCACTGATTGATAACCCGCGTGTGCGTTGGGGGCTGGTGCTAGGCGCGATGGTTTATCTGGTACTCGCACTTGCTTCTGTGGAAGTTAATTGGGCACGTGTGGCGGAAGGGGCCGGACGCGCACTTAATTTTCTTGGTGCGTTTTTGCAGCCGGACTTCGTGAGCCGCCAGAGCGACATTATCGCTGGCCTGCTGGAAAGTTTGACCATGACGTTAACCTCTACAGTGATTGGCGTGTTATTGGCCATTCCCGTGGGGCTGGGGGCGGCGCGTAATATCTCGCCATTACCTATTTATGCCGTATGCCGTGCGATTATTGCCGTTTCGCGCACCTTCCAGGAAATTATCATCGCCATTCTGTTTGTGGTGATGTTTGGCTTCGGGCCGTTTGCGGGCATGTTGACCCTGGCGTTTGCCACGATTGGTTTTATGGCCAAGCTGCTGGCAGAGGATATTGAAGATCTCGACTGGCGGCAGGTAGAGGCCGTACGCGCCACCGGGGCGAGCTGGTGGCAAACCATGAATCATGCCATTCAACCTCAGGTGATGCCGCGCTTAATAGGTCTCTCTATGTACCGATTGGATATCAATTTCCGCGAGTCGTCAGTGATTGGCATTGTCGGCGCTGGCGGTATCGGTGCCACCCTGAATACCTCGTTGAGCCGCTACGAGTACGGCACATCTGCTGCCATCCTGCTGATTATCATCGCTATTGTACTGATGAGTGAGTATGCCTCCAGCTATGTTCGCCGCTGGACACAGTAACGGCGCGCCACTTGTCATAAGAGGAAACGATATGCCTGTTTCAACATCCCCCCAAGGGGCACCGCTTTGGCAGCGGCGCACTACCCGTGCCCAGTGGCTGCAATTCGCTGCCTGGCTTCTAGGCATCAGCCTGTTTCTACTGTGTTGGAAAGTGATTTCTGATAACACCATGTGGGTGTTTGTTGAAGATGCTGGCCGCCAGGGCAGCGACTTAATCAGCCGTATGATGCCGCCGCGTTGGGAGTATGCCAATGTGCTTTGGAAGCCCATGTGGGATACCTTGAACATTGCCACCTTAGGGACGGCGCTAGGCATTGTCATGGCCTTTCCCGTGGCGTTTTTAGCGGCACGCAACACCACGCCACACCCCTTGATACGCAGCTTGGCGCTCACTGTTATTGTTTCGTCGCGCTCTATCAACTCGCTGATTTGGGCCATGCTGTTGGTCACCATTCTTGGCCCTGGCGTCTTGGCGGGTATTATCGCCATTGCGCTGCGCTCTATTGGCTTTGTGGGCAAGCTGCTTTATGAGGCTATTGAAGAAATTCATCCAGCCCCCGTTGAAGCGATTAGTGCCACCGGTGCCAGCCGCCTACAGGTGATGAACTACTCTGTGTTGCCTCAGGTAATGCCTGCCTTTGCGGGTATTAGCGTGTATCGCTGGGACATTAATATTCGTGAGTCTACCGTGCTGGGTTTGGTGGGGGCTGGTGGTATTGGCTTGCAGCTCAATGCCTCAATTAACAGCCTCGCCTGGAACCAAGTTAGCGTCATCTTTGTGATGATTTTGGCCACAGTGCTGGTGTCTGAGTGGGTCTCCGCCCGTGTGCGCCACGCGATCATCTAGTCAGCCTGTCGAGGAACAGAAACCATGCGTTTTCCTAATGCAGACATCACTACCATCGATATTATGCGCCATGGAGAGCCAGTCGGCGGGCGCATGTTACGTGGCAGTACCGACCACCCGCTGAGTGAAAAGGGCTGGAAGCAAGTGAGTGATGCCGTTATGCGCCACACGGTGGACGGCAGGCCACCTTACGATGCGATTGTCAGTTCGCCATTGCTACGTTGCCGCGAATTTGCGCTGTGGCTAGGCGAGGAGTTTGATGTGCCTGTACAAGTTGATGACGACTTGGCTGAACTTCACTTGGGGCGCTGGGAAGGCAAAACGCATGCCCAGGTATTTGCCGATGAGGGCAGTGAGCCAATGAGCGCGTTTTGGTTTAACCCCTGCCAAGTCGCGCCCCCAGAAGGAGAAACGTTGGCAGCGCTGGATACTCGGGTTAGTGAATCCTGGCAGCGGCTGCTGGCCAATCCGCGCGGTAAGCACGTGTTGGTGATTGCACATCTATTTGTCTGCAATGCGCTGCTGCGCCAAGTGTTGGGGCAGCCGCTTGGTAACGGCTTAGTGATGGATTTACCTTATGCTGCAATGAGCCGCTTGCGCCACGAGCGCCATGCGCTGGGCGAAAGCACATTTGTTGAGTGGATAGGGCGTTAGTCACAGGGTGTTAGTCATAGTGCGTTATTCATAGTGCATTAGTAATAACAGCCTACGAACCAGTAGCGGGTAAGCTGCGTATAGGCCATGATATAAGTATTGCTAACATGCTGAGTCGGAGCGATGTATGCCGTTTATCCGTCTGTCCTCACTGTTAACGCTATTCACGCTGTTGCTATTAGCAGGATGTGCCAGCAAAGAGATCACGACTGCCCCCGGCGCTGGTGATCAAGCGGGTATGTCGATGGAGCGTGCGCTGATTCTCTCTCATGCACAGCAAGCGATTGGCACACCGTACCGCTTTGGCGGTAACACGCCGGAGGGGCTGGATTGTTCGGGGCTTGTGGAAATGACTTATCGCGCCGCAGGCATCCGCGTGCCCCGCACTGCTGACGACCAGTTCCGTGCGCTGCCGCAGGTAGAGACGCCGCGCCCTGGTGATTTACTGTTCTTTGGGGACGGCGCCAAAGCCACGCACGTTGGCATTTATGGCGGGAATCGGCAGATGATACATGCCCCTGGTAGCGGTCGAAGCGTGGTCAGCGTGCCACTGGATATCGATTACTGGAATCAGCGCTTTTTAGGCGCTGCTTCGCCAGCACCCTAATGCAGTAGTCGCAATCAGAGTAGCCTCTGTCACTCCATGTGGAAAAGTCAACGGCTTAAGCCGCCTGCTCATCAGGCACGGTTGTCGCTTCTTCTGTTTCTGTCGTCGCTTCCCCAGCGCTTCGTGCAGCATTCATTTCGCTCTGCTCGCGAGCGGCTTCCAGTTTGGCTTCCAATAAATACTGTCGTGCCTGAGCGGCCACCTGTATATCTTTAGAAGATGGTTCTGCCGGCGCTAGCGCTGCCGCGATGACCGCTTGCATCTTTTCAATAGTCGCCGTGGGGTTGCCTGGCACGGGGCCGTAGTCTATGGGAACTTCGCCTGCCACTGCATAGCGTTTGCCATCTGGCCCAACTTCGTACTCATAGCTGGCACCGCCGGTGTAGGGGCCACCTACTGTTTGGTGGGCCATTTCATGCTGGCGAACTTCCCGGTCAGTTTGCTTAAGTTGTTCTAAATATTGGATCTCTTCCGGTGCTAGCGGCGTACCGTCGGGGCGAGTAGGGCCGGTCGTTTCGCGACTGGCGGATGAGTCCGTCTCTTCACTTGCTGGTGTAGTTTCAGAGGCGCGGGCTTGCTGTTCTTCCGACGGCATTCGCTCAGCCTGTGGGTCGCTTACCTTAGGCTGCGGTAACGCATATGAAGAAACAAAGGGGGGTAGGGTAGAAAGATCCATAAGCAATTACCGAAGGATAAGCTGTTTGCGTTAGCATAGAGCAACTATGTAGAAATCGCAGCACGAAATCGTCGCGCCTAGAACAACCGCTTAGCTATTGTTTGGTTAATCATTCACATGCCCATCATTGATGTTGTTATTCATCTATCGAAAAGTGAGTGCCTAGCACATTACGAAGGACGCTACTCGAACGTACGAACGCGTAGTGTCGATGGTCGCTGGGTCATTTTTCCTGCTGAAGCGCTGCGCCGCATAGTAGGACAAGAGGGGATTCATGGCGTTTATCGATTGGAGTTTTCTGACCAGGGGCGTTTTATCAACATTCAGCCTCTCTCAACGAGTTGACGGGATATATGCACCATAGCGACGCAAATCTAACGCTCCATGAACTCATTTATGCCGTTATACCCAATCTACATAGAGCCGAAAAATTAGTACTCAATACCCTGGAGAGCCTTATCGAAGCGGCGGAAAATCCGTTGGATGTCGTTAAGCGTAACGAACAAAAACATGCTTTCTCGCTAGAAGTACATCGTGTGCGTATCAATCTAGAACACCTTTTGGAACGCTATCGTGCTGATGTGGATAGGGTTTTGCGCTCAGGAGGAGAGGTAGAAGGACCTGTTGTGGCGCCTGATGCCCAAGAGGCTGATGCCATTCGTAGTGCCATTGATATTTATTTGCACGTTAGGTCTTTTCAGCGTGGCGAACGTCGTCAGCCATTACCTGGCTAGTAGTTACCCTCTTGTCACCACTCCAATGTCACCACATGGCATCATCTTTGCCTGTATAATGCGAGCACTGTTTTTGGGATTACCCACCTGAAGACAAACAGCTTGCCTACCCGGCAATTCGCTGTGATCACATTAGGAGATATATCATGTCTGCCTCACCTGTCACGTTAATGGTAGCCCGTCGAGTGGCGAGCGGCCGTTACCATGATTTTAACCGTTGGTTGAACGAAGGCCGCGACTTGGCGGCTGACTTTCCCGGTTATCTGGGGTCCGGTGTTTTGGCACCACCCAATAGCGATGACGAATATCAAATTATTTTCCGCTTTAGTAGCAGTGACACGTTAACAGCCTGGGAGCACTCGGCTTCGCGGAATGCATGGCTACAGCGAGGTAAGGGGTTGTATGATGCTCCGCATGAGCACCGTGCCACCGGTCTAGATGCTTGGTTTCAGTCCAGTTCGGGTACGACGCCTCCGCGCTGGAAACAAGCCATCGCCGTATGGTTGGCTTTTTTCCCCATTTCACTGCTGTTTAACTGGGTGTTTGGCAGTATCTTAGCGGACTGGCCCATGGTGCCTCGTGTTCTGGTCAGTACAATGATGTTGACGCCTGTCATGGTGTTTTTATTTATTCCACTTTCTACGCGCCTACTGGCACCTTGGCTGGAAGGAAAATGGTCGCCATTAGATATAGTGTCTCGTTGGCGTCATGAGCATAGAACGTAATGCAGAATGGATGAGAGTGCGCCTGTATTATTAAAATGAGTTAAAATATGGGCTTAATTTTATCTAATAACATCTTAAGCCATGCTCTTTGGGTTTCTTTAACAACGTGAATAATTGCTAAACTTCATGGGGTTCAACGCTGCAATAGTGCTAAGCTAAATACGCTTGCAGTAAAAGAGTAACCGACGTTGGTGCACTAGCGTACCAAGTCGCCCCATGGAGTCGTTATGATCCGCGTTCACCATCTCGAAAAATCCCGCTCGCACCGTATTTTATGGCTTCTGGAAACACTTGGCCTTGATTACGATATTGAGGTTTATCAGCGCGATCCTAAAACTCAGCTAGCCCCTGAATCACTTAAAAAAATTCACCCGCTGGGTAAGTCGCCAGTGATTACCGACGGTGAGCTGACCATAGCAGAGTCAGGGGCAATTATTGATTATCTCATCAACAGCTACGGTAACACTAAAGGTCAGCTCTTTGAAGAAGACCGTAATGAGTGGGTAAATTATCGTTACTGGCTCCACTATGCTGAAGGTTCATTAATGCCGCTGCTAGTGATGGGGCTGGTCTTTAGCCAATTGCCTAATCAGTCTCCGTGGCTGATTAAACCGTTAGCAAAAGGAATTAGCTCAACGGTGCAGCAGCGGTTTATTCAACCCCAACTAAAACAGCATCTAAGCATAATTGAGTCCCACCTAGGAAAACGAAGTAATTTTGCCGGTGGCTGGCCGAGCGGGGCTGATATACAAATGAGCTTTCCGTTACAGGCCATCGCCGCGACACAATCGTTGGCAAAGTATCCGGCTATTGCAGCGTTTGTGGCACGTATTGAAAGTGATCCTGCCTGGCAACGTGTAGTTGAGCGCGCTGGCCCCCTTACCATGCCGGGTGCGTAGGTTTATCTATGTTCCAGACGTTGAGCTGTTGCGGACCTCGCTCCTCTGCTACTCAAAAGGGGGCATTGTGCGTGCTAGCCCACGTTATGTCGGGAACATTACTGCTAGCTGGATGTTTAGCAACAACTCGCGTATCGGCTGAGACACTGACCGTTGGTGTGTACCACAATCCGCCAAAACTCTTCGCTGACGATGAAGGTAGCCCTCGAGGCGTGCTAGGCGACCTTTTGCAAGCGATTGCCGAAGAAGAGCAGTGGCAGCTTGAAAGCCTTCAATGTGACTTTCAGCAGTGTCTTGCGCTATTAGAGCAAGGGGATATTGACTTACTCCCTGATGTTGCCTGGAGTGAGGAGCGTGCCCAGCGTATCGCGTTTCATGAAGAGCCGGTGATGCATAGTTGGTCGCAGCTTTATCAGCGCGAAGGGACTGAGATCGACGCTATTTTTGATCTTGAGCAGCAGCGTGTAGCCGTAGTATCAGGCTCCGTTCAGCAACGCTATTTGGAGACGGTAACCGAGCGTTTTGATATCAACGTCACTTGGATGCCCGTAAGTAGTTTCTCTGAAGGGTTTCAGGCAGTGGCGGATGGAGATGCAAACCTTGTGGCCGCCGACCATCTATTTGGTGGCTGGCGGGCTCACGACTATGGGTTGAGTGACACACCTGTTATTTTTCAGCCAGCAAGGCTGTTCTATGCTGCATCCCCACAACTTCCTAATGAGGTATTGAGTCGTATTGATGATGTTCTACGTCGATGGAAGCAGGATAAAGGTTCTGCTTATTATGAAACGCTAAGTGCATGGCGGGCTACGCCAGGACCATCCCAGCTAATTCCCGCCTGGGCATGGTGTGGTATTAGCTTGCTAGTGTTACTGCTTGTTGTAGCGCTTTTAGGCAATATAATGCTTAAACGTCGTATGAAGATTAATCGAGAACAGTTAAATACCCATGAAGCACTATTGACGACTATTTTAGATAGTGTAGATGCATATATCTATATAAAGTCTTCCTCGCTAAAGTATCGTTATGTCAATCGTCGAATAAGTGAGCTTTTTAAGCGGCCAATAGAGGATATTGTTGGAAAGTATGATGATGATTTTTTTAGTGCCAAAAGCGCTGAAGAAATAAAAGAAATTGATAAAAATATTTTAGAATCAGGAAGGAAAGTAACGATTGAAGAGCGTCATATGCTACAAGGTGAGGAGCATGTGCGTACTTTTCTATCAATTAAGATGCCATTGACAATGGCGCCAGGTGAAGCGCCTTGCTTATGCGGTATCTCCACTGAATTAACTGAGTATCTGGAGATGCAATCTAAAACCCACCATTTGGCGTTTTATGATGCATTGACTGGCCTTCCGAACCGTCGTCGTCTTATGGAATTATTAGCCGATGTCACGGATAAAAATAATTGCACAAAAAACTTCAGTGCAATCTTTATTGTTGATTTAGATAGCTTCAGATTGGTGAATGATATCCAGGGCCACGAGAGTGGCGATCAATTGCTGATTAATGTCGCCCAAAGCTTGCAAATACATTTGCCTCAGGAGGCAACCGTTGCCCGCTTTAGTAGCGATGAGTTTGTCGTACTGTTAAATACATTAGGTGAACAGCAAGGTAAAGCAACACACAATGCTGAGCGCCTTGCAAGGCAGCTCTTAGAGGCGGTTGCTAAGCTGCGTAACGACAGGGCTATGCCGATTACCGCCAGCATTGGTATTTCACTGTTTAAGTGTTTGGATTTGAGTGTGAACAGTGTTTTACAACAAGCCGACATGGCGCTACAACAAGCCAAAGCGGCTGGCGGAAATTCGTTACGCTTTTTTAATATGGAGATGCAAACCAGCGTGTTGGAGAGGGCTAAGCTTGAGGGGGATCTGCATCAAGCCTTAGAGCACAATGAGCTGTCGCTACATTACCAAGTGCAGGTTAATCATCAAGGCGTTACTACTGGCGTTGAGGCCTTATTACGCTGGTATCACCCACAGCGGGGCTGGGTATCACCAGCCACCTTTATTCCCCTTGCGGAAGAAAACGGGTTGATTCTGCCTATTGGGCACTGGGTGTTGAAATCAGCCTGTGAGCAGTTAGCAAAATGGGCGCAGCAGTCTGCTTATGAGGCGCTCACTATCTCAGTTAACGTGAGTTCGGTGCAGTTCCAGCAGTCTGGGTTCGTACGAGATGTAGAAAGCTTGTTAGCACAAACCCAGGCACCGCCTAGTCGTTTAGTGTTGGAAGTGACTGAGAGTCTATTGATGAGCGAACCCACGCGAGTACGCAGCACCATGTTAAAGCTTCGCTCCCAAGGTATTCGCTTCGCGCTGGATGATTTTGGCACGGGCTACTCGTCGCTGAGCTATCTGAAACGCTTACCATTGGATGAGCTAAAGATTGATCAGTCGTTTATTCGTGAATTGTTGACGGACAAAACCGATGCCGC
>Ga0098062_1001256_pt1 | contig 10110 bp, 9 predicted proteins | sample 23_taG_FD_81592 | JGI IMG/M metagenome (GOLD analysis project Ga0098062, IMG submission 81592) | Marine viral communities from Cariaco Basin, Caribbean Sea - 23_WHOI_OMZ | ecosystem: Environmental > Aquatic > Marine > Oceanic | place: Caribbean Sea: Cariaco Basin | collected 2014-11-11 | reverse complement strand
TGCAGAGGGGCGAAGCTTGATCTGCCGCCACAGGGCCTGGGCAACGGAGGGGGTAAAGAGCGACCCGCGTTCCAGCATCATCGTCAGGCCATACACCGCCTGGCAGGTCTCCGGGTAGATGGCTTCGTCAATCAGGGCATGAACAAGCTCGGTGTAACAGTAGAGATCGTCCAGGCCGGTCATAGTGAGGCCCAGTGTGTTGGGTATCAGGTCGTCCTGGCCGGTGCTGCGCAGGAACCGGAGCATCACCGCATGATAGGGAGAAGCCAGGCCGGTATCGAACATGCTCCGGGCAAAGTAGGTGGCCTCTGAGGAGAGTGCCACGTCGTCCATGTCTTTCAGGCGTTGTTCATAGACGGCAAGCCCCGGATCCTCGGCGCTGGCGGGTGTGGGAGCAAAGAGGGCCTTTACCAGCCGGGTGGCGTCGGAATTGCGTCTGGTTCTTATGGTCGGGTCGTACAGGCACTTGGCGATCTGCCCGATCATCTCGCAGATGCTGTCCACCTGAACCGGCCCCTGATCCAGCAAACGCCACACTTCGGCCACCAGGCTGTCCAGCAGGCTTTCGTACCCCAGGTGGGAGATCAGATACCGGTAGAGTTCCTGAACAATCATCCCGAGCTGTTTCGGGCGTTCCCGGTCGGCTTCGGTGAGTTGACCAGAGAGCAGGTCCAGATTCAGGGCCATCACCTGGGTGAGGAAGTGTCGTGCCTGCTCGGCGGAAATGCCGGGATGGAAATAATCGCCACGGGAGACGGCCAGCATGCGCAGCTCGCTGATGGCCTCCACGATGGTGGTGACCGCACCGGCCTCCCGCAGGGAGTGCTTGGCCAGTGCCGGCTGCAGGATGGCCGGTTGAGCCCAGTCGCTGGTGCCGAAAATACCCGCGGATTCCAGCGAGCGGACCCGCCGGTACAGGGCATCGAAGCCCCCGGGCAGGGTCATCAGCATACGCGCGCGCTCCAGAAGCGCCAGGCTGGACGCTTTTGGATCAGAACGTCGGGCGCGGGCGAACTCGGCCAGCGCCATATCCAATTGCATCAATGCCGGCTTGAGCGCAGGATCCGGGTCTTGTCGCTCCATAGCGTAGGCTCCCTTTTCCGTCAGGGCAGAATCACGAGATGATTGGGCAGTTCATTGCGCTCGTGGGTGGCGGGCACGTGTTCTTTCAGCAGTTTGCCGCAGGCGGCAATGCAGTCAAGAAACCCTTGCCGTGTCTGCCCCTGATGCACTTTTGCGGTGAAGTCTGTGACGATACTTTCCCATACCGAGTTGTCCAGCACATCGGCAATGCCCTGATCCACCAGAATCTCTACATAACGTTCCGCTTCCGAGACGAAGATCAGCATGCCGGTGCTGCCTTCCGTGTGGTGCAGGTTCTGCTCAAGAAATTGCCGCCGCGCGAGATTGGACGCCCGCCAGTAGCGCACTTGCCGGGGAATCAGGCGGGTGTTTATACCCGGCATCCGGAACAGCAGACTGAGCAGCGCGAACGTGCCCCACTGAACCAGCATCAGCATGTCGGCGCCGAACCAGCTGCCGAAATAATTACAAATGCCTGGCACAAGTAATGCGAGAATGCCGGCCCAGACCAGTGGAATGTAATTGTAGTTATCCGCTTGTGCCGTCAGCACGGTGACCAGTTCGGCATCGGTTTCCCGTTCCACCTCATTGATGGCGGCGGTGACAGCTTCCTGATCGCTTTTGTCTAGTAGTGTCATGATTCGATAATTCTCATTGTCAGGTTAGGGGGTTCAGCTCGCTGGGAGTCCCGTGTAGAGCTACCAGCCACCGGAGGCCCCGCCGCCGCCGAAGCCGCCGCCACCTCCGCCAAAACCGCCACCACCAAAGCCTCCGCCGCCACGGCCGCCCATGGCACCACCCAGCAACGCCGCGCCCAACAGGGCTGCGCCACCGCGGCCACCACGGCCACCGCGACTGCCGATAAAAAACACCACTGCCATCATGATGATGAAGAACAGCGCGACCATGCCAGCTTTGGGTTTTTCCTGCAGTGCAACCGGTTGCTGACTCTGGGGAGCTGCCATGGGCTCGCCGCCGAGCACCTGAATCATGGCCGCGGCACCGTTAACAATACCGGACTGAAAATCCCCCTGACGGAAGGCAGGTGTAATAATGCGATTGATTATGACTGAGGAGTCAGCATCAGTGAGCCGGCCTTCAAGGCCATAGCCCACTTCGATGCGGATTTTGCGTTCTTCCTCCGCCACGATCAGTAGGGCGCCATTATCCTCGCCCTCCTGGCCGATGCCCCAGTGCCTGCCCAGCTGGTAGCCGTAATCCTCAATGGGATAACCCTGCAGGTTCGGCACGGTAACCACCACAACCTGTTCAGTGCTGGCCTGCTCGTGGGCCTGGAGCATCTGGCTCAGGCGCGCTTCCACCTGAGGAGGCAGCATTTCTGCGCGGTCTACCACCCGGCCGGTCAGCTCGGGAAACTCCGGCGTGGACTGGGCCCAGACGGTGGCCGGCAGCAGCACCAGCAATGTCAGCAACAGGTTTTTGTTCAACTGGAAAACCATCAGAATTCCACCGCGGGCGCTTCATCCGCGTTTTCTGTGGTGGCTTCGAAGTTGGCGCGGGGCTCCAGATCGCTGTACAGGATGCTGTACCAGATCTTGCCCGGGAAGGTGCGCAATTCGGTGTTGTAGCGCTCCACCGCCTGGATGAAATCCCGTCGCGCGACGGCAATGCGATTCTCCGTACCTTCAAGCTGGGATTGCAGGGCCAGGAAGTTCTGATTCGATTTCAGGTCCGGGTAGCGTTCAGACACCGCCATCAGTCGGCTCAGGGCGCTGCTCAGCTCACCCTGGGCCTGCTGGAACTGTTGCAGCCTCTGAGGATTGTTGAGGATGCTTTCGTCTACCTGGATCGACGTGGCCTTGGAGCGCGCCTCAATTACTGCGGTCAGGGTTTCCTGTTCCTGGGCCGCGAAGCCCTTGACGGTTTCCACCAGGTTGGGAATCAGATCCGCGCGGCGTTGGTACTGGTTTTCCACCTGGGACCAGGCGGCGGTGACTTTCTCATCGTAAGTGGGGATGTTATTGATGCCACAGCCACTGAGAAACAAAACAAGCGTGATCAGCGATGTCAACTGCCAGACGGTCCGCTGTTGAAACGGTTTGTGAAGGGTTGCCATAGTGCTCTGTCCCGATGGTGGTTGCGTGAATTAAGGGAAGATGCCGGGCCCGCGGGCGGAGGCATCAAACTACCCTCTTATTGGGGACAGGGCCAGTGTTTTCAAGGTGATCAGCGTTTTGTGCACCTGCTGTATGGCGATTTCGTACAGCAGCCCGGGCAAAACGGCAGGGCCGGCCAATCGCTGAGGTTTGGCTGGTGGGCTCGTTGCGGTCTACGCTGACACGAATGAATAGCGTTAAAGGGCATGGATGTTTTTCGGAGGTGGCATGAAGTTTCCCTCAAGCACGGTGTTTGCACTCTTGGGAGCGGCACTGATCGCGATCAGTTACGGGCTCGCCCGTTTCGCGTGTCACGCCCTCGAACGCAGCGCCCCCGCCTCCTCCGCGCTACATTGAGCGTGAGCCCGAGGAGGAAGTCGAGGATGAACCGGACTCCAGGCGGCGTACGATTACCAGCTTCAGAACGAGGATGGTGAGCCGTACAAGCTGGTCGCGAATGACGCTGAAAACCGGTAGCCTGGCAATGGCGGGAATTACTTCGTTTTCTTTACAGGCTTGCGTATCAAACGTTATTCACTGGGTATGCCATTATCAGGTCGGGCGACTTCATGATCATTATGCTTAAACGCACGCTTTACATCGTCCTTACGGTAATCCTGCTCATTTTTTCAGGAGTCGGATTGCAGAGTTATTTGGATGGCGTTCTTGAGCCTCCCTATGACCAGGACACGATGAGGCTTAACTATGAACGAATTGGAAGTGGCCCCGATAAGATCGTTCTTTTGCACGGATTGACGGGGTCCTTGAATTATTGGAAAAAGGGGCTGGGCGAGGTACCTGATTCCCAGTCGCTGTTGCTCATCGACCTGCTGGGTTTCGGTGACTCACCCAAGCCTAATGACGCCTACACGCTCGAGCAGCATTTAGGGGCAATTGAAAAAGTACTGCGAATTGAGGGCTTTGATTCCGGTGGATCCTTTGTCATGGGGCACTCGATGGGTGCAATCCTGGCAATCGGACTCGTTGCAAGGCACCCGGACTGGTTTGACGGGCTTGCCGCCATCGGCCTTCCCAATTATGCCGACGCGGACGAAATCAGAAACGGATTTGCGAAACAATCATTGTGGGACCGGGTTTCGGTGGATTCGAGATTCGAATTCGTTTGCTTCTTCCATCCTCTTTACCTGACAGAATGGTTTCGGCCGAAAAACCTCCCACAGGATATTTTCGAAGATGCCCGAAAACACACATGGGTAAGTTATTACAATTCCCTTGACGAAATTCTTGTCAAAACAGATCTATGGCGGTTGGGTTTGGCAGTTGGGGAAAAAAGGACACTGCTCATTCACGGCGAAAACGACATGTCTGCGCCGATAGAAAACGTAGCTGCATTGCTGCCTGCTTTCAGTAATGCACGATTTGAGCGGCTCGCGGGAGCAGGTCATCAGGTTTATCTGGCGGAGCCCGAAAGAATCTGGGGCTTGATTGAGGAGTTCAGGGGCAACGGCATTGCGACCTCGCTGGTGAGCGCTGACTCTCCTTAAGCTTCTCTTGACCTTCAAGACTGGCAGCATGGGGCACAGCCCCGCCCGGAAACGGGTTTTCTGCTGCCTGTTGATGTGTAATAAATAATACGGAACATATAATGAATATAGAATTACAGGGTTTGCTTGAAAAATATAAGTGCGATAAAGAGTCAGTATTCAATACCTGGTTTATCAATAACGATGAACGTTTGAAAGCCTTTCGCTCTATTCGTCGTGGGGTTCAGAAAGTAATACTGGATATTAAGACGAAAGAATTCGGTAACGATTACAAAGGCTCGTCCCTGGAGTTTGTCTTAAATTGTATTACCGAGCAAAAGCAGGTATTTATTGGGGCGTCACATGCATTCTACTGGAAACCAAAGCTTCGCATTCCAGATATTTATGAGAATGAAGAAAATAAGGTAATATTCGGCCAGTTTCTTGAAAACTGCTATAATGCTACAAGGGAAGATCAGATATTAAGGGAAATAATTCGACTTGATCAAAGAAAAATAAAAGGGCTCGGGCCTGCAGTGGTTAATATTCTGTATTTCCTCCATCCTGAGATTATTCCTCCATTCAATACTGCAATTGTTAATGGGTTTAACCACTTGTTCAAGGAAAATATCAAGCTTGGTTCGTGGCAGGAATACCTTCGTATGCGGGAGATAATTATAGGAAAAAACAGCCAGTACAGAGGTATACTTTCCAGAGATCTCGGGGCATTTTCTGGCTTGCTGTTTGACATTGGCGTAAAAAAGCTTTTGGTTGGAGATGAGGGCGCTCTTTCTGATGATGAGAAGGTAAAAATAGAAAGGCTGCTTAAAAAACGACACAAAGAAGTTACAAATGAAAAAGAAGAGGAAGATCTGCATACAGAAATGCAATACCATCTTCTGAAAATTGGCCACTCGTTAGGGTATGATGTAATCAGCGCTTCAAATGATCGGTCAAGATGTCACGATGGCATTAGTTTTTCATTTATAAGTCTGCCAGGATTTCCTGATATAGGTGTTGATAAAGATACAAATAACACTATTGCGCTAATTGACGTGATTTGGTTTGAGAAAGGCACAAATAAAATTGTTTGCGCTTTTGAGGTTGAGAAAAGCACTTCAATATATTCCGGGATACTTCGGCTTACCGACTTGTACTTCTCATTTCCAGAAGATCCCTCCTCCCTGTTTCTTATCATTCCTGACAACAGAGAAAAGGAATTGGAGTTGCAGCTAAGTCGGCCAGCGATCAAGGGCAATAATATCGAAATTCATTATATTTTATTCTCTGACTTGCGTAAGCACTGTGATGCGATATGTACGTTTGGCGATAGCAAAGAAACTCTGAAGAAAATAGCTAAGGTGGCCAGTTGAGTCGGCGTATATCAAGGCCATGCTCCGGCTCAAAAGAAAGCAAGAAATGCTGCGAAGGCCGAGCGGCAAAGAAAATACGAATGGATTTTCATTAACGGCAGGAACCGCTGAAAGCTCTGGGTATCGGCGGTACGCCAGGAAGAACAAACCCCGACAAAGCCGGGGTCTGAGGTTTTCGCAAAGCAGCGAGGAGAAGTTACTTGTTCAACCCCATCTCCTCAATTGAAATCTCCCGCATCTTGAACTTCTGGATCTTCCCGGTGACGGTCATCGGGAACTCATCCACGAACTTGTAGTTCCTCGGGATCTTGAAGTGGGCGATCTTGCCCTTGCAGAACGCCTGCAAGTCCTCCCCGGTTACCGGCGCCGCATCCGGAGCCAGTTTCACCCAGGCGATCAGCTCTTCACCGTATTTGTCATCGGGGATGCCGGTTACCTGCACTTCCTCGATGGCCGGGTGGGTGTAGAGGAACTCTTCGATTTCTTTCGGGTAGATGTTCTCCCCGCCGCGGATGACCATGTCCTTGATGCGGCCGACGATCTGGATGTAGCCGTCTTCGTCCATGGTGGCCAGGTCGCCGGTGTGCATCCAGCCGGCGTCGTCGATGGCTTCGCGGGTTTTCTCCTCGTTGTTCCAGTATTTCAGCATCACGCTGTAGCCGCGGGTGCACAGTTCGCCGATTTCGCCGCGCGGGACCACGTTGCCGCTGGCCGGGTCGACGATCTTGGTTTCCAGGTGCGGCTGGGTGCGGCCCACGGTGGTGACCTGCTTCTCGAACGGATCGAGGGAGCTGGTCTGGGTGGAGACCGGGCTGGTTTCGGTCATGCCGTAGGCAATCTGAACTTCTTTCATGTTCATCTTGCTGTTGACCTTTTTCATCACCTCGGCCGGGCAGATGGAGCCAGCCATGATGCCGGTGCGCAGGCTGGAGAGATCGTAGGTTTCAAACTCCGGCTCGGCCAGTTCGGCGATGAACATGGTGGGCACGCCGTACAGGGCAGTGGCCTTTTCCTGATGCACGGCCTGCAGCACGGATTTGGGTTCAAAGCCTTCCCCCGGGTAGATCATGGCGGCGCCGTGGGTAATGCAGCCGAGGTTGCCCATCACCATGCCGAAGCAGTGGTACAGGGGCACCGGGATCACCAGGCGGTCGTTTTCTGTGAAGCGCTGACTCTCGGCCACGAAGTATCCGTTGTTGAGGATGTTGTGGTGGGTGAGGGTGGCGCCTTTCGGGTTGCCGGTGGTGCCGGAGGTGAACTGGATGTTGATGGGGTCATCGAACTGCAGCTCCCTCTGGCGTTTGTCCAGATCGCCTTCGGAGACGTCGCCGGCGAAGCCCAGGAACTCTTTCCAGGTCCACATGCCATCGTGCTTGTCTTCGTGCACGTTGATCACGGCCCGCAGGTCCGGCACGTGGTCCGCCTTGAGTTTGCCGGGGGCGCTGCGCTTCAGTTCCGGCGCCAGGTCATGGAGCATTTTCCGGTAGTTGGAACCCTTGAAGGCGTCCGCCGTTACCAGCGTGGTGATGCCGGCCAGGTTCAGGGCGTATTGTAGCTCGTGCACGCCGTAGGCCGGGTTGATGTTTACCAGGATGGCACCCACTTTCGCAGTGGCGAACTGGGTAACGGTCCACTCATAACGGTTGGGGGACCAGATGCCCACCCGGTCGCCGCGTTTGACGCCGATGGCCATGAAGGCGCGGGCGGCTTCATCAACCTTCGCGACAAATTCCTTGTAGGTCCAGCGAATGTCCTGGTGCAGGCACACCAGGGCTTCGTTGTCCGGATACTGTTCGGCGGTGCGGTCCAGCATTTCACCAATGGTCATGCCCAGAAGGGGCTTTTCCGCGGTGCCGCTCGTATAACTGGGATAAGTGCTTGGTAGAGTCTTGCTCATATCTCTGCCTCCATTGTTGTTGTATTCGAGGGCGAGCAGGGTTGAGGTCCTGCTAGCGACTCTGACTGTGATACTCGGGGTTAGGTTGCATATCGCTGGCAATCGCCACGCGATGGATGGGGAAATCCAGGGCCACTGCATTTTTATTCTGATTCATTGACTACTCCTAGCCTGTGAGTCCGGTGCTCTGGCGGGTGGGAAGCTGTTCCCACCCGTCAATTTGATCATTGGCAGTTACCGCCTAATGCCTGGCCGACTTTTGAGCCGTTGTGCCGGTTGAGCTGGCGGCATATCCAGTCGCCTGTGGCGACGAGTTTTTGCAGATCAACTCCGGTTTCTATATCCAGACCATTAAGCAGGTATAGCACGTCTTCGGTGGCGACGTTGCCGGACGCGCCCTTGGCGTAGGGGCAGCCGCCGAGACCGGCGACGGAGGCGTCAATCGCGCTTACGCCTTCTTCCAGCACGGCATACAGGTTGGCCAGGGCCTGGCCGTAGGTGTCGTGGAAGTGGGCGGCCAGTTTTTCCATGGGCACGTGGGCGGCCACGGCTTCGAGCATGCGTTTGGCTTTGATCGGTGTGCCGACGCCGATGGTGTCGCCCAGGGAGATTTCGTGGCAGCCCATGTCGTAAAGGGCTTTGGCCACGGTGGCCACCTGTTCCGGCGCGATGTCGCCTTCGTAGGGGCAGCCCATGACGGTGGAGACGTAGCCGCGAACCGGAATGCCGTGTTTGCGGGCTTCCTCCACCACCGGCGCAAAGCGTTCGAGGCTTTCGGCGATGGTGCAGTTGATGTTCTTTTGGGTGAAGGCTTCGGAAGCAGCACCGAAGACAGCCACTTCGTCGGCCTTTGCCGCCAGTGCGCCTTCAAACCCTTTCAGGTTCGGGGTAAGGGCCGAGTAGCGTACGCCGGGCTTGCGGGTAATGCCGGCCATCACGTCGGCGGCGTCGCCCATCTGTGGCACCCATTTCGGGGATACAAAGCTGGCGGCCTCGATATGGCTCAGGCCGCTGTCTGCGAGGCGGTCGATCAGTCCGGTTTTGATGGCGGTGTCGATCACCGGGCCGGGCTCGTTCTGGAGTCCGTCCCGGGGGCTCATCTCAACCAGGCGAACCTGTCTGGGAAAGGCCATCAGTCTGCCTCCTCTTGTTTCGCTTCAGGGTCATCCACCTCGATGGCGATCAGTTCGGCACCTTCGGAAACCTGGTCGCCTTCGGCGAAGAAGATTTCGGTGACCACGCCGTCGGCCGGGGCCTTGATGGCGTGTTCCATCTTCATGGCTTCCATGATGACCAGGCTCTGGCCGGCGGTGACCTTGTCGCCGACTTTGGCCTGTACCGCCACGATAGCGCCGTTCATAGGTGCAGCCAGGCTGCCTTCGCCGGCTATATCCTCGAAGCCGTAGGTTTCCCGGTATAGGGAGCAGTTGAAGGTATCACCTTCGTAAAACAGCACCAGCTGGTCGTTGTGCAGGTTGCCGTGAATGCTGATGCGGTGGCCGTTGATGACCGCCTGCAGGTAGTCGTCATCCAGGCGGGCGGTAAGGTTGTAAACGCTGCCGCCCACGAACACCTGATAGCGGTCGTCCCGTTCCAGGATTTTCAGGTCGTGAATCTCCTCAGCCACCTGAAGTTGCAGGGGCTGGGCGTATTCGGAGTTCATGCGCCAGCTGTTTTGGCGACCGAACGGTGACCAGGGGTCAGTGCTCACCACTTCCCGGGATTTGCGCTGCTCCAGTACGAAGCCGGCAGCCAGTACCAGGGCCTTGTGGGTATCCAGCTTGGATTTTGGGAACAGCAGTTCCCGGTGATCCTCGATAAAGCCGGTGGTCAGGTCTGCTTCCCGGAAGGGCTGGGCGTCGGCCAGGGCGTGCAGGAACCGGATGTTGGTCTTCACGCCGGCAATGCGGTAGTGCTCCAGGGCCTGAACCATGCGGTTGATGGCCTGATCCCGGGTTTCGTCCCATACGATGAGCTTGGCGATCATCGGGTCGTAGTGGATGCTGATGTCGTCGCCTTCGGTGACACCGGTGTCCACACGCACGTGGGCGCTTTCATCCGGGGTGCTCAGGTAGCGCAGGTTGCCGGTGGCGGGCAGGAAGTCCTGGTCCGGGTCTTCGGCATAGATACGCGCTTCCAGGGCGTGGCCCCGGGTT
>Ga0098062_1001255_pt1 | contig 10119 bp, 7 predicted proteins | sample 23_taG_FD_81592 | JGI IMG/M metagenome (GOLD analysis project Ga0098062, IMG submission 81592) | Marine viral communities from Cariaco Basin, Caribbean Sea - 23_WHOI_OMZ | ecosystem: Environmental > Aquatic > Marine > Oceanic | place: Caribbean Sea: Cariaco Basin | collected 2014-11-11 | reverse complement strand
CTCTCAAGCGTTCCGCGTCTTACTCACGTTACGCACTCTGCGTCTATCGACTATGCACTCCGTGCCTGGGGCACGTCGTCCATCAGCTTGTCGAGGGTGATCGGCAGTTCGCGGATGCGCTTGCCGGTGGCGTGATGGACCGCGTTGGCGACAGCCGCCGCGAGCCCGGTAACGCCGATCTCGCCGATGCCGCGGGCGCCGTACTCGTTGAATGCCAGATCCGGATAGTCGAGCAGGATCACGTCGATTTCCGGCTGGTCGGCATGCACCGGCACCACGTATTCGGCATAGTCGTTGTTGACCGGCCGGGCGTTGCGCTCGTCGTACTCGGTGGCCTCGAACAGTCCCATGCCGATGCCCATCACCACGGCGCCTTCGACCTGGTTGCGCGCGGTGGTTTCGTTGATCACCTTGCCGACGTCGATAGCGCTGACCACCCGCGCCACGCGCAAATGCGAGATACCCGGGTCCCAACGTACCTCGACGAAATGGGCGCCGAAGGAGCGATAGGAGTATTTCGAGTCGGCGGCCTCGGTATGCGCTTCCCCGTCGGCGCTGCCGTAACGCCCGGCCTCGAGGATCTCGGCGAAGCTCACCTGCCTGCCGTCGGCATTGCGCAGGCCGCCGTTCGCGACTTCCAGCTCTTCGCCGGACACCCCGGCAAAGGCGCCGTTGCTGCCGGTGGCGTAGCGTTTCATCTCGTCCAGCGCGTTGCGCGCCGCCCCGGCGATGGCCGGCAGCGTAGTCGCCGTCGCCCAGGAGCCGCCGGAGACCGGCCCGTCCGGATAGGAGGAGTCGCCCAGCTTGACGGTAATGCGATCGATCGGAATGCCGGTCACGTCGCTGACCGTCTGGGCGACGATGGTGTAGGTGCCGGTACCGATGTCCTGAGTGGCGCAGGAGGCGAACGCCGTGCCGTCGGCGCGAATCGAGACGCGCGCGTCGCAGGCCATCTTCAGCGCTTCCCAGTTGCACGCCGCCATGCCGTAGCCGACGATCTCGCGACCCTCGCGCATGCTGCCGATCTGCGGGTTGCGATCGGCCCAGCCGAAGCGTTCGGCAGCCTGGTTCGTCGCTTCGACGATATGGTTGCTCGAGAAATCCAGATCCTTGCTCTCGTCGCGTTCGGCGTAGTTGTCGAGCCGGAACTGAACCGGATCGACACCGGCAGCGTCGGCCATCTCGTCGATGGCGGATTCGAGCGCGAACAGCCCCGGCGCGGCGCCCGGCGCCCGCATCGAGGTCGGCGTGCCGCGATTCACCTGCGTGGTCTCGTGGCTCACCGTCAGATTGGGGCAGCTGTAGAGGCTCTTGGTCACGCTGCCGCAGGTCTCGACATACTGGTCGGTAAAGGACGTGGTGTTGATCGACTCATGCCGCAGCGAAACCAGCTTGCCGTTGTCGTCCGTCGCCAGCCGCAGGCGCTGGCGCGTTTCCGGCCGGTGGCCGGTGGTAGTGAACATCTGCTGGCGCGGCACGACGAGCTGTACCGGACGCCCCAGCTCGCGGGACGCCGCCGCAGTGGCGATGGCGTGCGGCCAGGTCCACAGCTTGCTGCCGAAGCCGGAGCCGATGTAGGGCGCATGCACGGTGATCCGCTCCGGCGGCATGGCGAAAATCTTGGAGAGCGCCCCTTTCGCCACGACCACGCCCTGAGAGGCGTCGAAGATCGTCAGATCGCCGTTGTCCCACCATGCCGTGGAGGCGTGCATCTCCATCGGGTTGTGAGTCTCCACCGGCGTCCGGTAGGTCACGTCGATGGTGGTCGCCGCGCTATCGAACGCCGATGCCGCATCGCCGCGCTCATGGTTGCCGCTGCCCGCCCGGGTACCGTTGGCCTCGAGACCCTGCTCGAGATTGGCCACGGCCTTGTCGGCCGAGTAGGTCACCTTGACCCGGCGCGCTGCCGCCCGCGCGTTCTCGAAAGTGTCCGCAACCACCAAGGCCACGAACTGCCCTTCGTAGTAGACACGTTCGTCTTCGAACGGCAGCCGGGTTTCCTCGACCTTGTTGCCCTGGGCCAGGCTCGACGGCGTATGGTAGAGCGTCGGGAAGTGGCCGTGGTGGAAGATGTCGATGACGCCCGGCATGTTGCGGGCTTCGTCGACACTCAGCTGTGAAACCTTGCCGCTGGCGACGGTGCTGAAGACGCCGTAGCCGTAGGCCAGGTTGGGCGGCAGGTTGTCGGCGGCATAGTTGGCGCGGCCGGAGAGCTTGTCCGGGCCGTCGATACGCGGCACGCCCGCGCCGATGATGCTTTGCTGTTTGTCGCTCATGGTCGATTCTCCTCGCGGGCGATCAGGCGGTGGTCAGGTCGGCCAATTCGGTCAAGTCGACCAAGTTGCGCACGATGGCCTGCTGGCCGAGCGGAATCTTGTAGCCGTTCTGGGAGTAGGCGATGGCGTTCTGGAAGGCCAGCCTGGCGGCATCGGCAAAGACGGCTTCGCTCGCGGCCTTGCCCTTGAGTGCCGCTTCCACTTCCGGCGCGCGCCACGGCTTGGTGCCGACGCCGCCCATCGCGACACGGGCCTCGCGGATGGTGTTGCCATCCATCCGCACGATCACCGCGCTGGAGGCGAGCGCGAACTGGTAGGACTGTCTATCGCGCAGCTTGAGGTAGCCCGAGCGGCTGCCCTCGAGGGGCGCATCGAGAACGACGTGGGTGATCAGCTCGCCCGGTTCCAGAGCGTGCTCCCGTGCCGGCGTGTCGCCAGGCAGCAGGTGGAAGTCGGCGAAGTCGATCTCACGGCTACCTTCCGGCCCCTGGACGACCACGGTGGCGCCGATCGCGATCATGGCGACGCACATGTCCGAGGGGTGCGTGGCGATACAGCTGTCACTGGTGCCGAGTACCGCATGAACGGTGCGATTGACGCCGCCGATGGCGGCACAGCCGCTGCCGGGTTCACGCTTGTTGCAGTCGGAAACGCCGTCGCGGAAATAGGGGCAGCGCACCCGCTGCATCACGTTGCCGCCAGTCGTCGCCTTGTTGCGCAACTGGGTCGAAGCGCCCGCCAGCAGTGCCTGGGATAGCACGGCATAGTTCTCGACCACGCGCTTGTCCCGCGCCAGTGCGGTATTGGTCACCATCGCGCCAATACGAAGGCGGCCATCGTCGAGACGCTCGATCTCGTCGAGGGCGACGCCGTTGATGTCGACCACCTTGTGCGGCTGCATGATATCCAGCTTGACCAAATCCAGCAGCGTAGTGCCTCCGGCCAGATAAGCGGCGCCGCCGGCCAGGGACGAGACGGCGCGGTCGCTGCCGTGGGCGGCGATAGCCTGTTGCGAGCTCTCGGCGCGGGCGTATTCGAAATGTCTCATGATGCTTTCTCCTCGGTTCTGATGCGAAAGCTAGGCGAGCGAGGTTCAGACAAGGCAAAAATCGGCGAAAAAGCGCAGTTTACGAGGTTGTAAATGAGCATTTTGAGACGATTTTTAACGCCGCATGAACGAGCGCAGCCAGTTTTCGCGCAGAACCTAAACTGAGCCGCGGGCGGACTGAATGGCCGCAACGATGTTCTTGTAGGCGCCGCAGCGGCAGATGTTGCCGCTCATCGCCTCGCGCACGTCGGCATCGCTGGTGCCGATGTCATCATCCTGCAGGATCGCCACGGCACTCATCATCTGCCCGGCCGTGCAGTAGCCGCACTGATAGGCATCGTGTTCGAGAAACGCCTGCTGAACCGGATGCTGCCGGCCGTTCTTCTCGAGCCCTTCGACGGTCGTGATCTCGTCGCCGTCGTGAGTGACCGCGAGGCTCAGACACGAGTTGATCGCGGTGCCGTTGACCAGGATCGTGCAGGCGCCGCATTGGCCGTGGTCGCAGCCCTTCTTGGTCCCGGTGAGCCCGAGGCCGTGACGCAGCGCGTCGAGCAGGATCACGTTGGGTGCCACGTCCAGCTGCTGGCGCTGACCGTTGACGGTCAGCGTGATGCGCTGTTTACCCTTCGCGGGCGGCGCGTCGGTCTGCGTGCCGGGCTCGTCCGGCGAACCGGCGTAGCTCACCTGGGAAAGCGCCGGTGCTGCTGCCACTGCCAGGCCGGAAATGCCCGCGGTCTGCAGGAAACGGCGGCGACCGGGGGAGCTTGGCTGGACCGAGCTGCTCTCGGGATCGTAGATGTCTACGCCCGCACTCGAACGCGGGTTGTCGTCCATGGAATCATCCTCATCAGTTTCCGCCCATCGTTATCATGCCTGTCGTTATCATCGTTGCTATCGGCATGTCGGGCTCGCCTCGGCGCAGTCGAGGCGGCGAAGCGGCCAGCGAGAGCTCGCCAGCCAGGAAGTCAGCTAACCCCCGCCGTGTCAGGCGGCGGAGGCTTATTCAACTTAGGAGAGCCCCCGGGGCGATGCAAAGCCTGGCGGTGGATTCAGGAGTATCCCGCGGCGATCGCGGAGGATTGGGCATGAGATCGGCGCTCAGCTTTCGTCCACGGCCGCCAGTGCCACCCGCAAGTGTTCCAGCAGCACCTCCCCCGCCGGCGGCAGGCTGCGATCGGCAGCGACACAGAGCGCCAACTGAGCGTGCAGCCGTCTGTCGCTCAGCGAGCGGAAGACCAGCTCGCCCTGAGCCAGTTCGCGCGCGACATCCAGCCGGTTGAGAAAGGCGATGCCGAGCCCGGCCCGCACCAACGACTTGATCGTCAGAATGCGATTGCAGGAGGCCACCGGCACCAGAGCGTAGGGCGAGTTGGCCAGCAGCTTTTCCAGCGTCGACCCGCGGAACATCTCTCCGCTCGGCGCGACCAGCCGATGGGCGCGGCAGTCGCGCAACTTGACCGTCGCCTGCTCGGCCAGCGGATGCGATGGCGCGACGACGACGCCGAATTCGAGATTCACGCGCTGGACGAAGCGAACCTTGCGGGTCGGCGGCGGGTTGATGCAGATCCCGATGTCGGCATCGCCGATCTGCACCTGCTCCAGAATCGACTCGGTCATGCCGGTCTCGAGCACCAGCCGCAGAGCGCGAAAGCGCTGGCTGAAGGATTCCAGCAGCGTCGGAAGCAGCTGGTCGGTGAGCGACTCCACCGTCGCCAGGCGAATCTCGGCGGTTCCGGCGCCCCGGATATTGCCCAGGGTTTCCAGCAGGTGGCGTTCGTCGCGCTGCCATTGGCGAATCTGATAGAGCATCAACTCCCCGGCGGCGGACAGGCGCAGCCCCCGCGGCAACCGTTCGAACAGCGGCACGCCCAGTTCGGCCTCCAGCTTGAGAATCTGGCGATTCACGGCGGAAGCCGCCACGTGCAGCCGCTCGGCAGCCTTGCGCAGGGAACCCTGCCGGGCCACCTCTTCGAAATAGCGGAGCGATGTCTGTAGCAGCTGCATAGGAATGTTCACCGTCGTCCAAATGGCTACTGTTGCCGAAAAAAGAACGATATGCACGAAAATCGATGATGGAATCGTACAGCCAAATCTCGTTAGCTTACGAGCACCGCAAAGGCCCTCACTGAAGCAAAGCCGGCCAATACCGGGTGCAAGCCGAGTCGTTCCAGACGGCGAACGAGCGCGCAAGCGGCACCCCACTGCCAATAACAATCGGAAGCCCGTCATGAATGCCAAGACCGACAGCGATTCCAGTATCGACAGCGACGCCACGTTCGACGACGCCGGGCGCGGCGGCGATTCCCGGTCCCGGGCGGCCGGCGTGGACCCCGTCGACGAACGCCTTTCGCCGGGCGCCCTGCTGCTTTATGGCCTTCAGCATCTGCTGGTCATGGCAGCGGCGCCGATCACCGCCGTGTTTCTGATCAGCCAGGCGCTGGATTTCTCGACCGAAACCGCCACGGCCCTGATGAGCGCGACCTTCCTCGCCTGCGGTGTCGGCACTCTGCTGCAAACCTTCGGCCCGTTGGGTATCGGTGCCCGGCTGCCCTTCGTCCAGGTACCGGGCGGCGCGCCGATCGTGATCTTTCTCACCATCGCCCAGACCACCGATATCCAGACGGCAGTCGGCGCGGTGATCCTGACCGCCCTCTGCTATTTTCTCGTCCTGCCTTTCTTCACCCGGCTGCTGCGCTTCTTCCCGCCGATCGTCATCGGCACCATGCTGCTGCTGGTCGCGGTCAATCTGATCCGGATTTTCGGCGGCCTGATCATCGGCAAGCCGGGAAGCGAAGGGTACGCCGCGCCGCTGCAGATCCTGCTGGCACTGGTCACGATGGGCAGCATCGTGCTGTTCGCCCGCCTGCTCTCCGGTGCCTGGCAGCGTATCGCGGTCATGCTGGGGCTGGTCGTGGGCGTGCTCGTCGCGGCGGTCGCCGGCGAGATGCACTTCACGCCGATCATGGAGGGGCCGCTGATCGCCCTGCCGACGCTGTTTCCCTTCGGCATGCCGCATTTCGATCTGTTCGCCTCGCTGCCGCTGATCATCTTCAGCGTGATCGCCATGACCGAAGCCACGGGGCAGACCCTGGCCACCGCCGATATCGTCGGCAAGCGCGGCGATGCCCGGCTGCTGGTGCCGCGCAATATCCGTGCCGATGCGGTGGGCTCGTTGCTGGGCGGCTGTCTGGGCACGTCGCTGATCATCACGAGCGGGGAGAACATCGGCATCGTCAGGACGACTGGCGTCCGCTCACGCTATGTCACCGCCGTAACCGGCACGCTGCTGATACTGCTGGCGCTGTTTGCCCCGCTGGGGCGGCTGGCGGCGACCCTGCCCAATGCCGTCGTGGCCGGCACCGCCGTCATCGTGTTCGCCGTGATCGGCGTCATGGGCGTCAACCTGCTGCGCCGGGTCGACTTCGATCGCCAGGGCAATCTCTTCACCCTGGCGGCAGGGCTCGCGATGGGCCTGCTGCCGATCCTGGTGCCCGACTTCTACAGTGCCTTTCCCGCTTCGCTCCAGATCGTGCTGGGCAACGGCCTGGCGATGGGCACCGTGACGGCCGTTCTGGTGAATCTGCTCTTTCACCACACCGGAGCCATCGAGCCATCTCGTGAGCGCTGAATGGAAACCTTCATGACCCAATACGCAGACCACGCCCTTTCGTCTTCAACCCTTTCACCCTCAGCCCTGGCCGCCGATACGCTGCTGCTGCTCCCCGAGAAACTGCTCATGGCTGGCGAAGTCTCGAGCGACAAAGGCGTGCTCGTCGTCGACGGTCGTTTCGCCGAGATCGACCAGGCCGCCGCCCTGGTATCCCGCCATCCGACGCTGGAAGCGATTCCCCTGCCGGGCAAGCTCCTGATGCCGGGGTTCATCGACACCCATCACCACCTGACCCAGTCGCTGGGCAAGTCGCTGGTGTTCGGCGAGCCTTCGGAGATATTCAAGCGCGTCTGGGTGCCGCTGGAAGGCAGCCTGGACGAACGCGCGCTTCACCTCTCCGCCAAACTGGCCGCCCTGGAGGCGTTGCGCGGCGGATTCACCACCGCCGTCGATGCCGGAACGCGGGCCACGGTGGCGCTGGACGGCATTGCCACCGCGGCTCAACAGACCGGACTTCGCTGTGTCCTCGGCGCGATCTGCAACGATCGCGGGCAGGAATCCGAAGCCGCCGCGATTCTGCACCGGGCCGAACGCCATCTGGCGCGCTGGGAACACGACCCGCTGATTACCCCGTCGCTGGCGATCTCGATCCCCGAAGCCGCCAGCGACACGATGCTGCACGACGTGGCCCAACTGTGCCGGGAAAGCGGTCGAATTTTTCAGACCCACATCAACGAACACCTACAAGCCGTCGAGCGGTCGCTGGTCAGTCGCGGCGAGCGGCCCCTCGAGCATCTCGACGCAGTAGACGCCCTGGGGCCGCAAACGCTGATCGCCCACGCCACCCTGGTCACGCCTTACGAACTCAACCGGCTGAAAGACACCGGCACGGCGGTCGCCTTCAACCCGGTCGCCAGCAGCTGGAAAGGTAACGCCGTGGCGCCGGCACTGCAGATGGCCGCCCTCGGCATCCGCTTTGGCCTGGGCACGGACGGCACGCGCAGCGATGCCTTCCGGCTCATGGATGCCGCCGAGACCAGCCAGCGGCTGACCGGCGGTATCGCCCACGGCGACAGCTCCTGCGGCGGCGGCTGGCTCTGGCTCGATAGCGCGACCCACCGGGCCGCCGATGCCGTCGGCCTTGGCAACCTTATTGGCGATATCGCACCGGGCCTGGCGGCCGACTTCCTGCTGGTGGATCTCGAGGTGCCGGAACTGACCCCGTCCTGGGATCTGCCGTGGGAGCTGGTGCGCTACGGCAATCGCGATCAGATCGAGGCGGTATTCACGCAAGGGCGACTCAGGCTGTGGAAAGGATGGCCGGTCGACTGGGACGCCAGGGCCATGCTGCGGGAGATCGACGAGATCGCCGACGGTGCCGTTGCCCGCGCGCCGATCCAGCGCATTCATCCTGTCGCGAGCGAACACCGGTCCCGGTTCGGGCCTCGGTAACCATGAGCGATATCGCACTCTATCTGGTGCTGGCGCTGGCAACGGCGCTGGCGGCCTTCGTTCAGGGCGCCATCGGCATCGGATTCGCGCTGATCGTCGCCCCGATACTCGGATTGAGTCACCCGGAGCTGATGCCCACCGCGCTGCTGATGCTGATGCTGCCGCTCAACCTGTTCGTCTCCCTGCGGGAACGGCGGTCGATCGACTGGCGCGGCGTCGGGTGGATCACGCTGGGGCGCCTGCCGGGCACGCTGGCGGGGCTCGGTGTCCTGCTCGTCATGAGCCGTGGCGGACTCAATCTCCTGATCGGGCTCTCGACCGTCGTCGCCGTGCTCGCCGCCTGGTGGGCGCCGGCTTTCTCGCCCCGACGCGGCAGCTGCATGACCGTGGGCACCATCACCGGCGTGACCGAGACTGCCACCGGTGTGGGCGGTCCACCGCTGGCACTGCTCTATCAGCACCGGCCGGGCCCGGAGTTGCGAGCCACCATCGCGGCCTGCTTTCTGCTCGGCGAACTCATCTCGCTTCTGAGCCTGGCGGTGGCCGGCCGGCTCGAAATGGTTCAGTGGCTATGGGCGCTGGCGCTGCTGCCGCCACTACTGCTCGGAAGCGTCACCAGCCGCCTGCTGCATCGGCGACTCGACGCCTCCCGGCTGAGACAGGGCGTGCTGCTTTTCGCACTGATTTCCGGCTTGGTACTGATGATCCCGTTTTGAGAGCAAGCGCCCGGGTGCGGGACTCTCTCCCCCGGCCGTCCCGGAGTGCGTAAACTGGCCTTTCCCTCGAGCCTGCCGTATGTTTTCCGCCACATACCGAGACCGTCCCAAGGAAGCATGACATGATCGATTCACGGAAGAAGCTCGCCTGGCAGCTGGCGCTCGCCGCGAGCAGCGTCGCCGTCAGCTCGGCTGCCCTCGCCGCCCAGCCCGAATGGGAAGGCACCGTGGGCGCCGGGGCGATCTACAGCCCGGACTATCTGGGCAGCGACGACTACGAATGGAACGCTTGGCCGTCACTGGATGCCACTTACGGCGACACGTTCTTCGTCAGCGTGACCGACGGCGTCGGCTGGAACGTGATCAAGCAGGATAACTGGCGGGTCGCGCCGTTCATCGGCTACACCTTCGGCCGCGACGATACCGGCGACATCGACGATCTGGATCAGGTCGACGGCGGCGCCACCGCCGGGCTGCGCGTCAGCTATCTCGATGACGCCTGGCGCTACAGCGCCGCCGCGGAGACGCCCTTCAGCGGCGACATCGACGGCTATCGCGTCAGGTTCAAGGCAACTCACATCACCAAGCTCGGCGAGCGGGCGGTCTTTACCATCGGACCACGCTTCGGCTATACCAGCGCGGACTGGACCGATGACCTGTTCGGCGTCTCGAATCGCGAGAGCGCGCGCTCCGGCATTGACGCCTACGATCCGTCGAATGGCTATTTCACGGTCGGCGGCGAAGCTTCGCTCAGCTACTACCTCACGCGGCAGTGGTCGGTGACCGGCCTGGTCGGCGTCTCGCGCCTGACCGGCGATGCCGCGGACAGCTCGATCGTCGACGATATCGGCGATGCGACGCAGTGGCGGGCGGGGCTTTCATCAACTACCACTTTTAAGCTCTGTCTGAAAAATCGACGAGCGATGGCCAGACAAGGCAAAAATCGGCGAAAAAGCGGAGTTTACAGGGAAGTAAATGAGCCTTTTGAGCCGATTTTTAACGCAGTATGGGCGAGCG
>Ga0098062_1001235_pt1 | contig 10198 bp, 11 predicted proteins | sample 23_taG_FD_81592 | JGI IMG/M metagenome (GOLD analysis project Ga0098062, IMG submission 81592) | Marine viral communities from Cariaco Basin, Caribbean Sea - 23_WHOI_OMZ | ecosystem: Environmental > Aquatic > Marine > Oceanic | place: Caribbean Sea: Cariaco Basin | collected 2014-11-11 | reverse complement strand
CAGCAGCTACTGATTGAGCACATCGCCACTGAACCGTCGGATCTGGTTACCAACGCCATACTGGCTAACTGGGAGCGTGACCGTCTGACGGATGGTCAGCGGCTGCAGTTGCAGCAAATTGCCGATAACAGCACGGGTCAGAAGGCTCAAATGATTGAACGCTTTCTGAATCCTTAGCCGGGGAATATGAGCGGGCCAGCAAGGATGAGTGGGCAAGATAAGGAAGAAAGGCCAGCAAGGAATGCAAGAGAGAGAGTCAATTGAGCATGACAACCGAGCGTGAACATCGCGAGTGACGTGCTCAAACCAAAAAAGCCCGGCATGCCGGGCTTTTTTGGGGGCTGGCCAGATCAGCGCAGATTAATGCGTACGCTGACACCTTCCAAATTAATGTCGCTCAGGGTGACATCACCCATATGGGCACCCGATGCCCCCGCCACGCGCACGTTACGGAAGGCAATTTGTTTGATTCGTGCCGGCACTTTTACATCCAGCGAACCATCGGCATTCAGCGTTGTGCGCGGACCGGGCTCGTACTCAACACCACTGACCTCCATATCGGATTCCAGCAGGTTGGCACCGGGAATCAAGGACCCGGCCAACGATTCCAGCGTGGTGGCGGCTAATTCGTCTTCAGACTCAATGCTGCCGTTGATGACATCAATCAGCTTCTCGTACTGAGAACCGGCAGACTGGCCGGTAATTGCGCCCATATCGGCGTCACTCAGCGACTGCATACCGGTACGCTCGGACACCGTTTGTTCAGCAATGGCACGGTTATCGTCAACGGCGGCATTGGCGGAGGCAATAAAGGGTTGGAATGGCCCCAGTAACATTGCACTGATAGCTGCAACCAGGCGGTAGCGCGACTGTTTCTTCAGCACCCGGTTCAGCTGTTTCTCTGAGATCCAGTTATTTTCAACCAGCACCTCACCCAGACGTAAGCCGGTTTTGGCTTGCTGTGTGAGTGCCTGATCCAGTTGCTGGCGGGTGATCAAGCCTTTGTGGATTAACAGGGTCCCCAATCGGGATTTCTGTTGTATCTCATGGCGCTTTTGCATGGTGGCGCGGCCCTTTTTCTTGTTAGTTTTTCCTGATGATTCATGGTGCAGCAGTTGCAGAGCGGGAACAACGCAGGAAAATTGACGATCCAGTCATAACTCTTGTGGCATACATGCAAGCTATTGATACAAAAGCAGTAAATGGCTTTTTAACTATTTTGTAACCAGTTGTTATGCCCCTCGGACCAAAACAGACAAGACCGTTCTGAACCGATCGTACTAAGTATAGTCAGAGGGATGAATCATGCTGTGGCGATAGCCTTGCTATATAGACAGATTGGCAATATCAATTTACCTCTAGTAACCAATAGCGATAAGCTTGCGTCATATTAGTCTGTATCAGACCGGGAAAGTCGTTGGGCAATGCCCCTGATCGCCCTATAATGCAGACAGTTTTTTAGAACAGATTTGGAGACACACAGGTGAGCGAAGCACGTCACGTTAAGCTATTGATTTTGGGTTCAGGACCGGCCGGATACACCGCTGCTGTTTATGCCGCTCGTGCCAACCTGAATCCTGTGATGATCACCGGCATGCAAATGGGTGGTCAGCTGACCACCACCACCGATGTGGATAACTGGCCGGGTGACAATGATGGTGTTCAGGGGCCGGAGCTGATGGAGCGTATGAAAGCCCATGCCGAACGCTTCGAAACCGAGATCATCTTTGATCAGATCAATGAAGTGGAATTGCAGCAACGTCCGTTCCGCCTGAAGGGCGACAGTGGTGAATACACCTGTGACTCGCTGATCATCTGTACCGGTGCGTCAGCTAAGTACCTGGGTCTCGACAGCGAAGAAGCGTTTAAAGGCAAAGGCGTGTCGGCTTGTGCGACCTGTGATGGATTCTTCTATCGCAACAAGCGTGTTGCTGTGATTGGTGGTGGTAACACGGCTGTTGAAGAAGCCCTGTACCTGTCGAACATCGCCAAAGAAGTTGTTGTAGTTCATCGCCGCGACAGCTTCCGCAGTGAAAAGATTCTGGCCGACAAATTGCTCGACAAGGCGGCTAACGGTAACGTTACCATCAAGTGGCACAACGAGCTGGATGAAGTGCTGGGTGACGATATGGGTGTGACCGGTATGCGTATTAAAAACCGCGAAACCGGCAACACCGAAGATATCGATCTGGAAGGCATCTTTGTGGCTATTGGTCACCAGCCAAATACCGGTATTTTTGAAGGTCAGCTGGAAATGAAAGACGGCTACCTGAAAGTACAAAGCGGCACGGAAGGTAATGCGACACAAACCAGTATTGAGGGTGTGTTCGCCGCCGGTGATGTGATGGATCATATTTATCGTCAGGCCATTACATCCGCTGGCACCGGTTGCATGGCGGCACTGGATGCCGAGCGCTACCTGGATAATCTGGAAGGCTGATTATCCGAGCCTCAGTCAGAGCTTTTAAGCCCGCAGTTGCGGGCTTTTTTATTGGCCGATTTTTAGCCGCGCTGGCAGTGGCGTTAATGTCGCTGCCGTGGCGTCATGCCGGGCTGTGTGTTGGCGAATGCGCTGGATACGTTCTTCGGTTAGCGGATGGGTCTGTAAAAACTCGCTGAGGTACAGCGTTTCAGCATCGTGCTGGCGTTGCAGATTGAGAAAGAATTCATCGGCACCCTGGCTATGGCCATACACCGCCTGCAAGCGCTCCAGAGCAAAGCGGTCGGCAGCACGTTCCATATCGCGGCTAAAGGAAAGTATGGTCAGCATGGAAGTGTTCTGACTGACACTTTGAGCAATATTGTCCGACCCCAGCAGGCTGAAGACTAATGCCAGCGATGCCTGCTCCAGTGCCAGTATCATCGGATGACGATAGTAAATATGAGCGTATTCGTGGGCCAGCACCATGGCCAGACCGTTTTCCGACTGTACGCTGCTGAGTAGCCCACGGGTGATAAAAATATGGCCGCCGAGGGTGGCAAAGGCATTGGCATCAGGTTCCTCACTCAGATAATGCAGCTGCACCGGCAGTGCATCGTCACCCACCAGTTTATTGAGCAGCTGTTGCAGCGCCTGCTCGGTTTGGGTCGTGCGCACATCGTCGGATGTCAGGCTCGTGCTATCAGCTGTGAAGCCTGTGTCGTCAGTCGTGAGATCTGTGCCTTCAGCTGTGGTCTGCTGGCCTGAATTGGATTGCCAGCGCAGTTCCCACTGATACGGAATGTGGGGTCCAAGCCAGCTGGCGCTGGCCGCCACAAGCCAGGTCAGCGCAGAAATAATCACCACCGCCGCTAACGCCAGTACTAAAAAGTCCTTCAGCGGATGTTCATTACTGTTATTAATATGGTCCGGCAATTGTGGGTTTTGCTGCGGTCGCTGGCTCATTATTTTCAGAGGCCAGCTTCAGCTGCGGCAATACGCTCAGCGCGCTGCTGCGGTGTTGGAATCAGTGCCGTACCATACGCCAGTACTTCCACTGACCCTAAACTCTGTCCGGCATTCTGGCCGATGCGTGCGGTTTCAAACTTGAGGTTATACACCGCATCAGCACCATAGCGTTTGGCTTCTTGCTGCAATCGCAAAATGGCTTCGCGGCGGGCACGATCCAGCAGACTTTCGTAGGCATTGACCCGACCACCAAAAATACTGCGCAATGCGGCGGCCACGGTTTTAAAATAATCCACGGAAATCACGACATTACCGCTGACCAGGCGGCTGTCATGGTGCGCAAAATCCAGCGGTGGGAATTTATCCGGCATCACCAGTAAACGACGATAAGCCTGCTCCCGCTGATGAATGGTTTTGTAATGCCGAGCCTCCGCCATGCGACCAAATAAATAGCCTACGCCCAGCAGTATCAGAAAAACAATCAGCTGAGCCATTAGCGATCCTCAACGATAACCGCGGTGCCATAAACAAAAATCTCTGAGGCTCCGGCGGCAATGGAGGAGGTTGAAAAACGCACATTGACAACGGCGTTGGCGCCTAATGCCTGAGCCTGCTGCTGCAAACGCTCAACGGCTTCATCACGCGATTCAGATAACAGCTCGGTGTAGCCTTTTAATTCACCACCAAAAATATTTTTAAGCCCCGCCATAATATCGCGCCCGGCATGTTTGGCACGCACGGTACTACCTTGTACCAGCCCTAGGTGAGCGATGATTTTTTTACCGGGAACGATTTCCATATTGCTGATCAGCATGATGAATATCCATGTCATTAATTCAAAGGTTTGCGGAATTTTAGCGTCATCCGATCGCTTTCACCAATGGCAAGATAACGGGCTTTATCCTGTTCGCCAAGGCGTAGTGACGGCGGCAATGTCCAGACGCCGCGCGGATGTTGTTTATCATCCGCCGGGTTGGCATTTACCTCAGACGCGGCAACCAATTCAAAGCCTGCATTGGCGGCCAGTTGTTTTACGTAGGCTTCACTGACGTAGCCACTGTCGATCATTTGCTGCAGGCTGAAATCCTCAGGGGCACGATGCTCGACCACACCGAAAATACCGCCGGGTTTTAACGCAGCAAAGGCGGCATTAAATACCGTCTGTTGTTGTTGATTGCGCATCCAGTTATGCACATTACGGAAGGTCAGCACTTTATCGACGCTGTTATTGGCGGCCAGTTGTGTGTGGCTGGGTGGCTCCAGCTGTGTCATAAGGATATTACCGTAACGCTGGGGCTGAGCGAGAAAGGTCTGATCAAAACGCTGGCGCATCATGCGGAAGAAACCCACGCCGGAATCGTGCGGCCAGTGGGCGGCGATCAGCTGGCCATCCTGCTTCAGCAGCGGCGCCAGAATCTGAGTGTACCAACCTCCACCGGGCCAGATTTCAACCACCCGGTCGCTTGGTTGCAGCTCAAAAAAAGCCAGTGTCTGGCGTGGATGGCGGTACTGATCGCGGGCTTACTCGGCCTGGCTGCGGTGGGATAAATCAACTGCGTTGATCCAGTGACTGCTGGCCAGGTCACTACTCTGATTCGAGCCATTGATATGAGTACAGGCGCTCAGCAGCAGCGCCGCGGTAATCAATAACGGAGCAGAGAGACGGCCCCATCGTTGTGGTAAAACTCGTGGGATGAACACGTTTGAGACTCGTGCCATGGTATCCGTCTCCTGAATCAGGGATTAGTACATGATTATTGCAGCTGGGCTTTCTCCGGCTCTGGTGTTTTCAGACACTGAGTGGCCTCAGCAAGTTCCACTTCCCATGGCGGATTCGGGCGCACACTATCAATCACAAACTCGACGAAGCTGCGTACCTTGGCCGACAGGTGACGATTGCTGGGGTACAAGGCATGAATCGGGCTGGTCTCAAACGGCCAGTCGCACAATACCGGCACCAGGTTCTGAGAACGAATCGCCGAGGCGGCAATCAACATTGGTAACGGCGCAATACCAACACCCGAGAGTGCCAGGGTATACAGGCTGGCAAAGTCATTGACCTGCAATCGTGGCTTAACCTGGACGTTGGATTCCTGCTGATCCGGGCCAACCAGTGTCCAGCTGTTCCAGTCCGGGCTGGACAGCAGAGTGTGGTCACTCAGGTCCTGAGGGTGGTTGGGTGAACCATGACGACGCAGGTAATCCGGGCTGGCGCATAACAAACCACGGACATCACCGAGGTGGCGACCGATCAGGGAAGAATCCTCCAGCTGACCAATACGGAAAGCGATATCAATGCCTTCCTGTACCAGATCGAGTTTCTGATCTGACAGCACCATATCAATCGAAACCTGTGGATGTTGCTCCATATATTCAGCCACCAGGCTGCTGAGTACGGTTGAGCCAAACAGTACCGGCGCGGTGATGCGCAGGGTACCGGTAGGAGTGCTCTGCATTTGGGTAACAGCGATGTTGGCTTCTTCGATTTCGCTGAGAATACGCGCACAATGGTTGTAATAGGCGGTGCCGGTATCGGTCAGACGCAGGCTACGGGTGGTACGTTGAATCAAGCGAATCCCCAGGCGTTCTTCCAGCTGGGTAATTTTACGGCTGACGGTGGACTTTGGCAGGCCGAGATTTTTGGCCGCACCGGTGAAGCTGCCGGCTTCTACCACATGAACGAAAATCGCCATTTCGTTCAGATCAAATTCTTCACGCTTACCGATCAACATATTCTTCTGACCTCAGGGTAACAATGATTCACAGTATGGGGGCTGTTTCAGAAATTAAAAGGTTTATGGAACAATTGGTATGATAATTTTGTTATTGATCCATATTGGCCGCTAGCCTGAAGCCAGCGGCCGCTTTGCCGGTCAGAGTTTGGCTTTAATACCAAACGAGATAATGGTCGGCAGGTCGGTGACCTCCTCACGGTTGCTGTAGTCTGCACCTTCATATTCATAATCGATCACATTCTGGCGGCCATAGACGTTCAGTACTTCGGCATAAAAATCCATTTCCCAGCTTTTGAACACAAAGGTGCGGTCGGCACGCACGTCGAGTTTGTGATACGCCGGTAAGCGCTCGGAATTCAGTTCACCATACACCGGGTTGTAGAGTTCGCTGTTGTCCGGGTCTTGCACCGCACCTTCCAGTGGGGTAATCAGCTGGCCACTCTGGAAGCGCCATTTAAAGCCCACCTGCCAATCTCTGTTGTACTGATAGTTGGCGACCATATTCACAATCACTGGCTGGTCGTAGTTGTAACGGAAGTCCTCGCCGCTCAGGTTGTCGGTGCGTTCGGTGCGCGAATACGCCGCCGACAGCCAGCCATACCATTTATCGGTCAGATTTTTATTGATAAAGAATTCCATGCCCCAGGCTTTGCCATCGGCATCGTTGGTGTACCGCGGCAGGCTGTTGTAGGCCTGCAGGTCATTGTTATCGCTGAGGTCGTAGCCATACACCTCCGGGTCCGGGCGACCGATGATGATGTCTTCCAGTGTTTTGTAATACACCTCGATTTTCCAGAATAAATCGTCGGCCAGGGTGTTTTCGATTCCCAGTTCATAATGATCGGCGGTCGGTTGTTTCAGATCGCGATTGCCAAACTCCGGCGTATAGGAACCAAAGTTATCCGGCAGAATATGATACTGACCATAGCCTGAGGTGAAGGCCCAGTTGTCACTGAATTCCCAGCGGCTGTTCAGCTTTGGCTCGCTGAAGTTTTGCTCGGTGTAATCATCGGTCGACAGCAGTATACCGGGTGTCAGGGTCCAGTTTGGCGTTACCGACCAGACGTCGGCCAGGTTAGCGTACCAGGTACGAACGATGGGCTTGCCACTGCCGGTGATGACTTCTGAGCCATCAATAATACGGCAGGACGGATCAAACTCATCACACGCCGGTGCGGTAAAGCGACCGTTGTAGCCGATGTGCGACTCTTTGTATTGCAGCCCCCATTGCAGTTCGTGATCAATATTCAGCGGATAGCTAAACTGCGAGCGCAGATGATAGGAGTTCACTTTCACGTTGATGCGGTTATCCACACCAATACCAAAGGCAAACTTTTCTTCCAGCTGCGACAGGCCAATTTTGTGGGTCATGCCGGAGTTATACAACTTATCCCAGACAAACCCCTGGGTATTAAAAAAGGCTTCAAAGCGAATGCCGCCCGACAGCCCGGGGTCTTGCAGAACTTCGTCGGAATCTTCTGCAAATAACACTGCGCCTTTATCACGTGCGCCAATGGCCTGGAAGGTCAGGGTTTCGGTATCACTGATGCGCCAGCTGTATTTACCCTGGTAATCATAAAATTCCGGCACCTGAGTAAATTCAAAATCTTCCTCATCCAGGAAGTTCTCGATGTAATACTGGAACAAACTCTGGCGGGCAGAAAAATAAAAGGCCTGATCGTCACTGACCTGATTCTCGACAAAAATGCCGGCCTTTAACAAGCTGACATCAATGATGGTCTGATCGCGATCCTGATAGGGCAGGCGCGAATCGGCATCAATGACGGCACCGGTGGCGTTGTTGTATTCACTGCCGAAAGCGGCGGCTTCCAGTGTAAAATCTTTCACCACGTTATCATTGAGAATACTGCTGGTATCGAGGTGAAAAATGTACCCCACCGGCAAAAAGTCGATGATGTAAGCGTTGTCCGCCGGAGACGAACCGCGCACCGCGGGTTCGGCACGATTGCCATTGGCAAACACCACACCGGGCAGGCTTTCGATGGCGCGCAACGGGTCATTACCGGCGCCCGGTACTTTCAGCAGTTTTTCGGTATTAATTTCCGTCAGCGGCGCATCCTGCGCCTGAACCTGAACATTATCCAGTGCGACTTCATCCAGCGCCTGTTCGCTGCCAGCAGCGTCCTGGGAATAGCCGGAAGTGCTGTAGGCCGTGGCACAGGCTGCCAGGCATAACGCCAGCGGCGTGCGGTGCACACTCAGGCGCTTCGGCTGACGAACTGGCGTGGAGTAACCGGGTTGAGAATGTTTAGCTGTTGGGCGTTCCATGTTATTTCCCTGATTCGCTGACTCAATAGAGCCCTAGTCTGTCGCCTTAGTATTAACAGAAGCTGAATTGTTATCAAAATACTGGTAACGAATATCGACTTGTTGGCCGTCGCCGTTGGCGTCCGGGATATTGCTGATGCCACGGTAGCGCAGCAGTTGTTGAGTCTGGCGGTGATACTCCAGCTCAATCGGGTCCAGCAGCCATGACAGTAACGCAGAATTTAACGTCATTGTCAGCTTCAGTGGTTCGTTATTAGCGGCATCCGGGTTTTGCGCCTGCAGTTCAAAATTAACGCTGCTCTGGCGTGCGGCGGAGGCAAAGCTGAAGGGCACCGTGTCTCCAGCCAGCAGTGAGGCCCAATTGGCGCGAATAAAATCGTCGAAGCCGGCATCCACCACCAGCGGGTAGTCGCTGTCGCTGACGATATCGCTACTGACGTCGCCGTTTTCCGATAAGGTCAGGCGCAGGCCTTTATCGGTGCGTTTTGCCTCTTCTTTGTAGGGCTGGCGAAAGTCCATCAGTATAAAATCCGGCTGGCTGGCGAGGCCCGGATACTCATTACGTTTTTGCGCGATCAGTTCACCGACGGCGGAATAATAATTCACCTGGCGACTGAGCGGCTGCCACTGGCCAGTTTGTTGATCTTGTTGTTGCCACAACTGATGTTCCTCGCGATACAAAACGGTATCCGCATCATCCAGTGCCCGCGCTTCGCCGAGATAATTAATCAGCTGTTTTGCCTGGCTGTTGCATGACAGCGATAGCAACACTGTGAACATCAAGCGGCTTGTGACTAAGCGTGATCTTTTTAACAGTCCCGGTAAGCATTTCAGTAACGGCTGCCAACTCATAAGGTCTCTCCCGGGTTGTTCAGTACGGGTCGGCGCAGTTGCGCACAGACCCACAGCAGTAACGCTCCCCAAAATAAACCGATGGCAATTAAGCCTTCAGTGGTGGCATTAACGGCACCCAGTTTGTCACCAAGGAAATAACTCCAGGGTGCACCCAGAGCGCCAAACAGCAGCGCCACAAACGGCTGCTTTAATAAGCCCGATAACGAGTGGCGCACGGTAGAGGCAAACGCCAGCCACAATACCATCAGCCAGAACGGAATCACCGCCGAATTGTGATCGGCAAAACTCAGCCAGCCAACCTGCAGTAGCAGAGTATCAAAGGCAATACCGGCGCTGATCAGCGGCAATACCAGCCGCAACTCGCGTCCTAAATCATCACGGTCGACGATCCAACCGGCGTGCACCATAACCAGTAACAGCATGGCGGCCAGTGCCCAGTAATTGCCGCCCAGCACACAGGCCAGCCAACAGAGCTGGAATAACACCGCATTAGTGACCGGCTTCAGCCAGCCGGGCCAGCGGCTGGCGGTTTGGCTGAGACTCATGGTTATAGTGCTCCTAGCACCGGGGTGCGACGGTTGCGTGGTTTGGCGAACATCAGCTGTACGTCACCAATGACCCGTTCGGCAAAACCCCCTTCACAATAGGCGAAATAGAAATCCCACAGGCGAATAAAGGTGTCGTCGTAGCCCAGCGCTTTAATAGCATCGCGGTTGGCCAGGAAGCGCTCGCGCCAGGCCGCCAGGGTACGGGCGTAATGCGGCGTAATATCTTCCATATGGGTCATTTTCATATCCGATGCCTGAGTAACCGCGTTTTGAATGGCGGTGACGCAGGGGATAAAACTGCCGGGGAAAATATAGCGTTTAATGAAATCGACTTCGGTTTTGGCTTGTTCGTAGCGCTGATCATCGATGGTAATGGCCTGAAT
>Ga0098062_1001228_pt1 | contig 10261 bp, 9 predicted proteins | sample 23_taG_FD_81592 | JGI IMG/M metagenome (GOLD analysis project Ga0098062, IMG submission 81592) | Marine viral communities from Cariaco Basin, Caribbean Sea - 23_WHOI_OMZ | ecosystem: Environmental > Aquatic > Marine > Oceanic | place: Caribbean Sea: Cariaco Basin | collected 2014-11-11 | reverse complement strand
GATCCTTCGATCATCGAGTTCGATCTCGATCCCCTGCTCCTTCAGAACTGTCTCCAGATCGTCGAAACAGCCTCTTGGGATGGAAATGTAGCCTTGTTCAATCCTGGCACAGGAGATGTACCGAGGAATGCCGTGGGTGGAAAAACGAAGAGCCTGGGTTTTGAAAAATACCGGGTTGGCAAAACTGGCCAGGCGCCTGAGGCGTGCAATCAATGGCGCCGGCAAATCGGATACCTTGATGTAGATCTGGTTTGCCAGAGTGACCGCCACTTTTTCAGGACACCCTGCAATAGTTCCCGTCTCAATGGGTAGTGACTGCTCCCACGGTGCCGCAACGTCTTCCAAACCATTCTGCACAGGCTCATTTCCGACCAATTCGTGGATTTGCTCTGGCGTAACCGTTTTCTGAGCGCGCAACACCATCCACTGATCCGGATACGGGCTCAAATTGTCATCAACAAATACCGTACAACCTCTCATTCGCGCCCGGTTCTGAAGGGGCAGTGCAATCAAATTTCCGAAACCACCTTCCGGCATCATGTCTTGATTGGGAAATAACCGATCGTAAGAATCAAAAGAGAGGCTTGGATGGAGCTCCATAGCATCATCCAACAGCTTGAATCCCAAAGCCCTGGCAGCCCAGGCAGAAGTAGATTCCGAAAAGAAAATCCACAGATGAGCGCCGGAACCAGACTGAGAGATCTCAACAAGATATGGAATATCCCGGTTCCGACAGGCTCGGGCCAGTGCCTGAACTTCGGCTTGCCAGTCGTCTTTGTCAAAATCAACGGCAAGGAGATAGCAGCGGTTATCGGGTAGCAGGGGGTAGAGTCCAACTACATGCTTACCCGTCAGATGATCGTAGACTGCGTTGAAATCGAGGGGCTTAAACTGCCTGTGCTGGCAGTCTCCGCACTTTACCCTGGGTTTCTGGCAGATTCCCGGTGCCCATTCGTTTTCGCAAGCAACCGCGTAACCAGATCGACCGTTTGTACCCTGCCATCGAATTGCATACACATCAGAGCGGCCACGAAAGAAGCTGCGAAAAAGTTCAACTTTTTGGTTCGGCGTGAGCTGTGCCGAAACCGGGATGTTACGCGCCTGCTGCAACTCCAATTTACGCGCAAGCAAGTCGGCTTTCTCCTGCTCAATTTCGGCCAGTCTCTGATCGATGTCAGCGAGTTCATTCGTCACGCAGTGCAACTACCTCATTGGTTGGTCTCGAAAAGGACCTTTGTGAGACTCCACGAGTTTATACATCGCTTCCAGGCTCTTAACAGTCTTTTCTGAGACCCTCTGGAGCACGAGTCCGCCGCTCAAGCTAATTGGCCCAACTCACAGTCTCAAAACAGTCTGATAAAAGACTCTAGCAAAGCACACATGCTCAGGATTCGGTCAGATTGGAGATTCACTGGTAATGGAAAAATCCCGGAGTGGCCACCACTGCGGAACAATGAAAAAACTGGCCTGTTTCCCACAATTTGTGGGGAACTACCAACCTGACAACACTCCGGAACCATGAAGTGCGCTGGCGTCTGAAAAATACGGTGTGGGAATCCCCACAAATAGGTGGGAAAGAGCAAGTGAGGAGCTTTTCGGGCAAATTGAGGTGCCTGATCCTGGCTCCTATTTGTGGGGAATTACCGACGATTCCCCACATAGATAGTTATGTGGGGAATCCTGGTGGTTTTCTGGCTGTGGCCCGGCCCGAGACCCTCAACAGTTTCAAAAAATTCAGCGCGAACCACTCACTCAGCGGTCAAAAAAACCCACTGGTTCTTCACTATTTGTAAAAAATTGATCGTGCTAGTCGCCAGGATCTGAATCGACCCATGGCAAGCGCAATAGGGAGCAAATTTTCACAAATAGTAAAAAGAACATCGGAGTTTTTTCTACCATGGCCCAGCTCTGGAGGACCGTAAACATATGTAAAAACGAGGCCACTTTGTCGTGCGGAAACTGAGAGGAAATTTTTCTGGAAGATTTAAGGTCAATCACCGGAACCGGTGCAGCAAACCTACCGATCACTATCCCGCGACACCCTAAACGATTTGCACTCAGAATCCGACGTTTGCATGACCTAACGGGCGTTACTTTATCTGCCGTACGGACCTATTGGTGGTCCCACAGGCAAAACCAGTGCAACAAACCTACCGAACCGGTGCAGCAGACCTACCGAATGCACCAGAAACCGCCGCGGAACTAACTCGTACAATTCCGGTAGGGTTAGCCACGGGGCCAAAAAATGGTAAAGTTTTAATGATTTCGACCGCGATCACAGAAAGAACGCTGTTTCAGGACATTAGATCGGATTTCTCACAAGTCCCCAACAAGTCTCTCGGACGGCGGGTCTCGGCACCAAGGGTGCACACTCCCACCTCCGACTTGCCAATAAACGATTAGTCCCAATCATCCGGATACACTGCCCACCTGTCCCCTTCCCCCCATTGCGCCGATCCGGGAAAGCCCGGGGGTTCTAACCGGGAACCACGCGACGCGCCAAGATCGAGAGTTCATCCATGTAGGGGTAGCTGTCACTCATTAACATGCGGACGCGACGGGTGTTGTGGATGATTACACCACTACCGGAAATTCGGGCTAGCAAATGTAATTTAGGAAAGATATCCCCATTTACGATTTTCAACAATGCTTCAGTTACAAGCGTCATAGCGACCAATATTTTATGCTCCAAAAAAATAAAAATTTTATTTTTATTACCTTATCTCATAAACCAGTACAGCTTTATCAATTTTTATAGGTACAGAAGTCCAAAAACCTTATCTGTTACACACTTTCTCTACACAGCTGTATCTACCTCACCTTAATCCTATAATTATAATTTGTGGATACACTTGGAGGTGTATCATGTTCAAATCAATGGCTAGAAAAGCACGAACATGGCTTGATCGCCAACGATTCAGGAGTTGGATAAGAAACGAGCTGCGAAATAAGGGAGGTAAAGAATATTTTGAGTTACTTGAGATGGATATAGGTGTGGAGCCGGGTTTTTTCAGAAAAGAAGCTAGGAAGTCCATCTTTAAGGAATGAGACAAATAAAAAATGAAGGATGATTTGAGGTTTCTTCGTCATGAACAACGATACTTTTCCTTGTTGGATTAATGGAAATATACTGGAGCCAAGCCAAGCATTGATATCGATTTATGATCATGGTTTGTTGTATGGAGACGGTTGTTTTGAGGGGCTTCGATTTCATCATAAGAAGCCATTTCGACTAGAGCAACATTTGGCACGACTGCATCGTTCCTTACGTTCATTGGATATTACTATACCTTATACAGATAGAGCTCTAGAAGACGCTGTTATTGCGTGTATCAATGAAAGTCGCTTGACAGATGGTTACATTCGCATTCTGGTTACCCGGGGTGACGGAGACATGGGACTCAACCCACGGAATTGTGGGAATCCAAATGTTTTTATTATTCCTGCGTTATTATCATTAGTTAGTGAAGACGCGAGAGAAAAAGGTATCCGTCTAATTACAAGTAGCATTCGTCGTGCTGTTGGAACAGGACTTGACACTCGCGTTAAATCGCTGAATTATCTTCACTCCATTCTCGCTCGAATCGAGGCCAACTCTGCCGACGTTGACGAGGCGATCTTGTTAAACCAATTTGGTCATGTAGCTGAGTGCAGTGCTGCCAATATTTTTTTGTTTTCCAACAATGCGCTTCTAACCCCTTCACTCCGAGACGGCGCATTGGAGGGTATTACCCGTAGAGCTATTCTGGAGTTAGCCGCTGACCACTCCATCGTCTGTCGAGAGACGTCGCTCAACAGCTACGACCTTTACAATGCTGATGAGTGCTTTATCTGCGGCAGCGGAGCGCAACTCGTTCCAGTTAAGTCAATTGACGGTAGGAAAATGAAAAACTGCCCTGGCCCGTTTTATAAGTGGGCTGTGGATTCGTATCAGAAATTGGTTTATAAAGAATGTAGAGGAGAGAGATGATGCAGTTAGATATATCAAGTTACGCTATTACTATGGCTAACTACAACAAATGGATGAATGAAAATATTTACTCATCTGTGGCGAACCTTGATGATAACGCCATTAAAAGAGACCGGGGGTTGTTTTTTGGTTCCATTCATAGGACCCTAAATCATCTGTTGGTCTGTGATCTTATCTGGTTGGCACGTTTTAAGGGTGAGTCAGCACAGTTTCATAGTATAACTCAGGAATTATTTTCTGATTTTGAAGAGATGAAACATTTTCGATCGGAAACCGATTTGAGTATCATTTCTTGGGCGCATACCTTGTCTTCTATATCGTTACCTCTGAGGCTGCGTTATAAAAGCTTGGGTAGCAAGTCTGATCGAGATATAAACTTTTCCAAAGCCATTGTTCATTTTTTCAATCATCAAACTCACCATCGGGGACAGTTGACCGCAGCCCTTTCTGAAGAGAGTATCAACTATGGAGTGACCGATCTTATATTTATGCCCGAGGAAATCTAAGATATAAGATTTTGTATGGCTAAAGGATTATATCTGTAACCGGTTAGTAGACAACTAGGGAAGGGTTGCCCATAGCTGCACTTACACTGGTTATCCTGTGAAATTGCTTCAGGGGTTTTGAATAGTTTTTGAGGTTGAAGTGCGCGTAGAAACGATTTTTAGAACCTAAACGACGTTTCATGTGCTTCAAAAATATCTATTGCATTCTGTACGTAATGTTCTTTCTGTTTTTTGGGAGCTTCACGTTTTCGTCCAATCACTTTCGATCCGAACTCCGACTAATCCCGCTCTTACTCTCCTCACGATTAGATCAAAAATTCCCGGCTCGCCTTCTATTCCTTTATTACGCAGGAAAAAATCAACTATCGAAGTTGTTATGAGGCGTATCTATTGTCATTATGGTTGCAGTCATGCTGGCTACCGGTTTCTCCTCGCTATACTCAGAACTATGAATGGTACCTTCAACTACAGAAAGTGTTCTACCGGCCTTTAAAACTTTTCCTTTTGCCTCAAAAGCCTCTCCTTTGGCAGGTCTTAGAAGATTAACTTTGAATTCGACTGTCAATACATCTGCATCTGGCGGCATTAATGTATAAGCAGCATAACCACAAGCACTGTCTAAGATTGTAGATAAAATTCCTGCATGAATATATCCATTTTGTTGCGTATATTCTGCCTGGTATGGAAATTTAATTGATACCACTCCCGGTCCTTGGACTACCAGCTCTGCTTGCAGAGATTTCATGGCTGATTGGAGATAGAAGCTACGTAAAGCTTTCTTTTTATAGTTTGGATCGTTGTTGATCATTTCCCGCTCCCCTCATCATGATCTTCGTAATGTGCCCAAAGACCAGAAGGATTGTTCATACACTGCTGTGATCTTTGACCGATATTTTTGAACTCCGGAAGCAAGGCAAGGCAGGAGTTCGATCTGGCGATTGTTTTGATCAGCTAAAAGCTGCGGTTTTCTTCAGCTCTCGGTGCTATGATTTTCCAGAGTTGATAGATGCGATCCTTCTTCGAACTTCAGTAAAATTTCCAAAGCTGCTGTATCCATAAATAGCTTCGAGCCTGAGAGCGTCGTCTATAGGGCGACCAATCATTTCCAGAATGGTTTCTTTGGCTGATCGAATCGCTGGCTGGCTATTGGCAAGAATCTTTTTGGCCGTCGATTCGGCGGTAGCCAGTAAATCTCCATTCGGTACCACTTGACTTACAAGCCCCAAACGTAAAGCTTCATCCGCGGAAACGGGTCTGCCCGTTAGGGTCAAGTCCAGGGCTACCCCAATGCCGGCGAGGTTCACCATTCTTACAATGCCGCCGTCTCCCTGATGGAGTCCGGCTTTTACCTCGAAAACACCCATGGTGGCATCTTCCGATGCAATACGAATATCACATGCCAATGCCAGCTCAAAACCGGCACCAACCGCATAACCTTGGATAGCAGCAATGATCGGCTTGTATATCCGATGGCGCCCACGCGTGATGCCCCCGCCCAGGCCATGACGGGTGTTTTGCCTGAGATCTGAGAAAGAAGCACTTTCCCATTTGGGTATATAAGACTTGAGATCGGCTCCAGCGGAGAAAGCCTTTCCATTTGCCTTCAGTATTGCGACATCTGCGTCTTCGTCTCGTTCGAAGCGCTCCCACGCCTGAGCCAGCTCTTCGTTGAGGACTTCGTCCTGAGCATTCAATGCTTCCGGACGATTTAAAGTAATATAAGCAATCTTGTCTTGAGTCTCATACCAAACAGTTTCGTTCATGGCTAAAACCTCTCCGACTGATCAGTTGTCCGTGTTTTAACGATTCGAATTCAAATATAACCTCTGAGTTAACATCTGAATATTGGATATAATTGATCATTAAGCATAAGGAATAGTTATGAATATGAGGCCACTCAGATTTTTTGCAGCAATCGTGGACCAAGGGAGCATTGGTAAAGCCGCCGACCGGCTAAATATTTCACAGCCTGCCTTGTCGGCCGCATTGAAGGCTCTTGAGCAGGAATTGGGGGTATCTCTATTTGAGCGTCGAAAAGGCAGACTAGGCCTTCGCCTGACACCAGAAGGACGCCAATTCTATACTCGAGTGACCGCCATTCTTTGCTCATACGATAATGCCAAAGCCGAGCTGATAGATATGCCACTGTCGAGGGAGCGCCTTCGGATCGGCATTCTTGAAACCTTGCCAGCATCAGCGGTTAAGACTGCCTCGGATTCCTTGCAGAGCCTTCTACAGACTCATTGCGTCGAGCTTTGGGAAGGATCCGTGTCGCGCATCTCAGGCTGGCTGTCTCAGGGGCGGGTTAATTTGGCATGTACCGTGGTCGAGGAGGGCGAAGCCAATACCCGGGTTTTATGGAATGAGCCGTTCGTTCTCGCCGTGGCGCCAGGCACACCCTTGGCTTCGACTCCAAATCAGTCTGTTGACCTTAAAGCACTCGAGCAGTTTCCGTTTGTTCTTCGTTCACGCTGTGAAATGTCGGCGGCGGCGCAATCATTGCTCCAGGAGGCTGGAGTGACATTGCAAGTGCGTTGGCGAATAGAAAGAGAGGAAATCGCATTTTCTCTCGTCGAGCGAGACGCTGGAGTTACGCTTGCTCCCAAAAGTCTGATTCCTGGGAATTTGGTGCCAGTCGAAATAGCGGGTTTCCCGATGGCTCGTACTATCGGTTTGCGTTGGCGTGAACAGGAGGCTCCTGAGAACCTGAGCATCATATCTGATGAGTTGAAGAAAAGTTACCAATCTAACTGATATTAAGGCATACCTCTGGGTGAGACTGTCCCGACACGGATAGCCCCAGAACTGGTTAGACATTTTGTTACAATATGCCGCCGATTTGAGTTGCGAAGATTCGAGCTAGTGGCACAGGTTCGTATTATCTGAGGTTCTCCGTCTTATGAAAACTTGTTTTCGCATAGGAGTTGTTGGTCATCCAAAGGAAATGGTTGATCGAATTTATTCAGGCAAGCAGATCAAGTAAAACTCATAAACTAGCTCTGTGTCTGCTAACTTTTGCACGGTTTCCACATCGTCGCATTGAGCACCACTGTCTATTTCCACCTCTAGATTGATCAAGAAATTTCAGCCCACAGTCGTGGCTTCCACATTCCCTTACTCTGTTAAGCAATCCTTCCTTAACTATCAGCATTGCATCGTAGGCGATGAACCCGAGAGCATTTTTCATACTAACGGTTGGAACACTATCGATAATCTTCAAGTCTGCTGTGAGCGCTTCTGTAGGGCGCAATGCAGCCCAAGTGTTTATTCTGGAAATGTCTTCAAATTCTAACCGCTGCTCGAAAAGATGGTCGAGTGAGTGACGTAAAGCAATTGCCGCCGCAACAACGGGCTCTCGATCGGTAGATGATTTAAGTATGCCTGAGGTGATTAACCATTTGTGGAGTGCTTCAACACCGTCGATTGTGTCCACTGGCGCAATACGTTTTCGGCGCAAGGTGTTAACGAAATCTATTGATGGGCGGCCGCCATCCCAAACCCAATCAGTCGGCTTCTCTAACAAATCAACAGTCCCCACGCTTAGCACAACTTCAATCACGCTACATTAACATCAATAATCGTCGCAATCAGCTTTAGTATCGCCGTCTGAGTGCCGAGAAACCTGCTGGGTTTAGATCGTTTATGTCGCTAGTCATTGATAGAGGCTGAGTGCTTTTCACTAAACTTAAAATCAGTTGCACCTGCCCGCAAGCCAGACTATTGTAACCCCATTAAGTCGATTAAGAGGGTTACTTATGTTTGAGAGATTCCAAAGCAGAACGATAGATGTCTGTGGTGCGACAATTCACTCGTTGGTAGGAGGAGGAGTCGGAGAGCCGTTACTCTTGCTACACGGTTATCCGCAGACTCATGTAATGTGGCATGGCATTGCAGATGAGCTTGCGAAAACTTTCCAAGTAGTGGCGAGTGACTTGCGGGGATATGGTGACTCTCTTGCTCATGATGGCAACTTTACTTTTCGCGCAATGGCAAGAGATCAAGTGGAGCTTATGAAGTCACTGGGCTTCGAGCGGTTCCATGTTGTCGCCCATGATCGCGGTGCTCGTACCGCACACCGAATGGCCCTCGATCACCCTGAAACCGTCAGTTCTCTCGTGCTCATGGATATTTTGCCAACGTTAGATGTATGGAGGACGATGGATAGCTGGCTTGCTCTACGGTATTACCATTGGCTGTTTTTGGCTCAGCCCGGTGGGTTACCAGAGAACTTGATCAACAGGGATCCTATTTCCTTTTTGCACTCCGCTTTGTCGGGAATGGCAGTCGGTGATGACATTTTTGACTCCTGCGCCTTGGAGAAATATGAGGATGCAGCCCGTCGCCCGGAGGTTGTGGCGGCTTGGTGCGGCGATTACCGAGCAGCGGCCACGATTGATAGGGAGCACGATCATCAAGATGAAGGGAGAACAAATGACATTCCCTGTTTAGTCCTTTGGGGGAAAAAAGGTGTTGTTGCGCACCATCTCAATCCTCTGGATGCTTGGCGAAAGTGGTTCCCCAACGCCAGGGGAAAAGAAGTCGATACAGGCCACTTCCTGGTAGAGGAAAAACCCGATTGGGTTCTAAAGGAGATTCTCACGCACCTAGAGGCCGTATGAATATCTTATTGGCTCCTTACAACTTAAAAAGAGTCAGGTTGCAGCAGCCAATGTGCGTGGAGCAATAGGACGGAGTATTACTCCGCATTTACCGGATATCAGTAAGGATATCTTCGATCCGGTAAAAGACTTTAAGGGGACTGGCTAGTGTATGCGCATGCAACCGGTCTCGTAACAGTCCTTTTTAAAGACGCACTGACTCCCAAGCAATAACCTAGAGACCATAATGCTAGGCCTAAAGTCTCGAAACAGCCTCTTAAAAGGCCTGTCGGGATAGATTGCCTAGGTGCTCCGGAAGTACTACGGAGTATTTCTCGGTAGTTGCAAGATCGGCCATCGTCAGGTTCACCGCCGTATTAAGCATTACAACCCGGATGCGATTATTTCGGTCGTTTGCGGGATCAAAAAATTACAGACCCGCCCACGGTAATCACGCTAGCGTCGACTTTGTACTCTGGGGGGTCACGATGGGCCGGAATATACCTCTCCCACGAATAGAATCGAGAGACAACAATACACTACCGCCACCGGCCACATTCGGGCATAGACCATTCTAAAAAAACAGGACCTCTTTCTCACAATTTGTGAAAAAACTCCGCTCCTTCCAACCTATACCCGTGTTCCTTACAAAATCGCACTGGAATTTTCACAAATTGTGAAAACCCGCCCCGAGTTATTTCGGGCAATATCAGGAACCGGTCCGCTCCTATTTGTGAAAAAACTCAAGGTTTTTTTCACAAAGATAGTTATGTGGAAAAAGCCCCAAAATTTTTCTAGCAGTTTTCCAGCCTTGAATGTGGAAAATAGCTTCATGGAACAACGCAGCTTTGATGTGTGAAATGGAGGGCAGTTTTTTCTGTAGACCAGGACCGGTCATCCAAAACCGGCGCAATAAACCTACCGAACTGGTGCAGCAAACCTACCGATCCGTCTTCCACACACCATTCCTCACCAGAAAGTCTTCAAGTGACTCTCCTGGCTCTGCCGGCCCGGTAGAGCCTTCAACTTTCGCCATACCTTCCGATATGAAACGGCGAATGAGCGTAAGCGTTCATTCCACGACGTTCTGCCACCCCGATAAATTTCGCCCTACAGTAACCTCACATTCCCCCAAACGAGGTTACCTCCATGAGAAAGCACCGCACCCCGGAACAGTGGCAAGCCCT
>Ga0098062_1001220_pt1 | contig 10338 bp, 8 predicted proteins | sample 23_taG_FD_81592 | JGI IMG/M metagenome (GOLD analysis project Ga0098062, IMG submission 81592) | Marine viral communities from Cariaco Basin, Caribbean Sea - 23_WHOI_OMZ | ecosystem: Environmental > Aquatic > Marine > Oceanic | place: Caribbean Sea: Cariaco Basin | collected 2014-11-11 | reverse complement strand
TGCCAGCCATCCCGGGAGTGGTCGGCTCGCTGGTGAGCGAGGAGAGCCTGGAGTGTGCAAAAGACTTTGCCTCTCGCCTGATCACCTTGCCAGTCCACGAGGATGTCACGCCCGCAGACATCGAGTGCATGGCGAAGGTTTTGCTCATGAGCGCTCAACAGAAGCCATAAACTCTCTGAAGGCCTCCCTTTGTTCCGTGCAAGTGTCCAGAGTGAAACCTTGGCACCGGCCTGCAAGTGCCAGAAAGGCGCCGGTGGAATCCCCCGTCAATGCCTGCAAACCGCCCACAAGTTTTATTCTCAGGCGTGAACGGCTTGCATAGTTGTTAAGTTCGTACCATGACCACACCAGAACCGTATTGCCGCTCGATTCGTCCAATAGCATGGTTTCGGTAACCTCACCAATATTAAAGGCATTGGGCTGTTTCAGGGCCCGTGTGGTCGAATCCAGTTGCCGCCACCCGTCTTCATGAAGCCTGTTCTGATAGTATACCAGCTCCTTGTTCTGATCCTGAGTGCGGTAGCCCACAACTGAGAACTGCACTCGTTTGAGGTTGTCAGAGACAAACATCAGATTTTCCGAAATGTCTGCATTGACAAACGAAGGGCGCCAGACTTCCGCAAACCGTAAAGGGCCACGCCATTGGCTGTTGATGACAGGAATGTCAGGATGCCACTGCTCATTTTGATTCTCAAAAATGACGGTCTGGGAATAGAAAACGGTAGGAACGGCCAATACCAATCCCGAGGCAAGAGTGGCAACAAGGCCGTTTTTCTTGACCTGTGGTTTGCTTGTATCGGAGTCGATTGCGCTCCCTGTAGCGGGCGCGTCGTGTTTCGCGGGTTCAAGTGCTCGTGAAATAAAGACCAGAGGCACAAGGCACAGTACTACAAAAGTAAGCCAGCCGAACAACTCGTGATCTTCGATCAGAGAGCTCTCCATGTCTGTGACATGGCCTGCGACGATAATACCAAAGACGCGGACCCAGTTGGCCAGCATCGACAGGAACGCTGCAATCAGGGTAAGAAGCAAAGAACGGTAAAAACTCTTGTAATACAGATAACCGTAGAATGGCGCAAGGAACAGGGCAACCATAAGGTACCGGACACCGCTGCAACCCCCGGCGACAAAGAAGGTGCCTTCTGGAATCGTAATATAAAACTCCCGGATTTCTGCCGGAATGCTCACCATGTCCAATAGGAAGCGGTTGAAAAAAACCGTGATAGCCTGGAACACTGGCGACATGTCATCCCAGATTGGGGCTGCGAATACCAGCAGGAGCACAGGAACGCCCACTTTCCGCACATAATCGAACCCCCAGATCGTCCAGCCCCAGCTGGCGAGAATAAACGGCAACACTAACAACCTGATGGTTTTAATATCCGCCGCTTTTGCGATCAGCATAATGCCGCACAGGGCCAGAAGCGCTATAAACGCTGTAATCGAAGGGGCTGGGCGTAAGGCGAATATCTCGTTACGTTTCAGAATCAGCAGAAACAGGATCGCCCCAAAAACCAGGAAGCCATGAGCATAGATAATGGATGTGTCCCAAAGCTCGAAATAGGCTATCCATTCCGGGGCAAATACGATCGCGAAAAAAATCAGGGAAAACAGATGAATATAACCGCCCCGATCATTTGCAGTTCCTGTCATGGAAAGAAGGTCCTTTTCAAAAAAACACCGCTGAAAGCACAGGAATGTGAGTATAGCAGTGCATTGATCATGGGCGCGATTGCAAGCGGGCTTCCTAGCCCAGCTGTGCAGATAGGCCTTCTGACACGAATTGGAGAGGAATGGTAACGGAACAGGCTTTGTTGGTATCCTTTGGCCCCAGTACAGACTGGAAGATCCCGCAGGTCACTATGGGAGGGACGCGTTGGCTTGCTAATTCAAGGACATTAATTGAATTCGAAGCGCACTCAGTTACTTTTCTGGTTCGAATTCTGGAGAGCTACGTAAGGGTTCTTGATGTAGCCCCTGCTACCGTTGGTGGAAACAACATTCGCTGGGATACCGCTTACAACAGAGTGTTGGTCAATGGATCTGTGTAAAACGGAGTTGGGAGCAATAATGGAAAAATTGCTCACCTGTATCCCGCCAATGACTTTTGATCCGGGTGCGAGGTAGACAGAATCTCCGATAACGGGGCTACCTGCGTTGTCACCGAATGGTATTTCTCCAAGAGTCACGCCCTGGGAAAGGTTGCAGTTGTTGCCTATTACTGCTTTCCCGTTGATGACAATGCCACCAAAGTGGCCTATGTACAGGCCGTAGCCAATATCTGTTCCGATCGGGATTGAAATTCCGTACCTGAAGGTGAGTCGCTTGTGGATCAATTTAACGAAAGGGTAAATTAAGTACCGTAAGAAGGATTTGTCGTGGCAATATTCCCCGAAACGCAGATAGAAGGTGTACCTGAACCCGGGATGTTTGAGATAGCCTTTGAGGAATTCTTTGTACGAACAGGCACCGTAATATCGAAACAGATCTGACCGGACCAATTGCCCGAGCTGATAAAAAGTCATAGTAAGTCCTTTAACTGGCAGTGCGAATTTTAAGTCATGCGGGGTCTCTTTGGTACCGTCCCTATCTCGAAATATTTTGACCGAAGGTTTATATGAAGCGTGCACTGGTTGTCAGCTACCATTTTTTGCCCGATCAGTCAGTTGGCGCAAAACGCCCTACTGAACTGGTCAATTCAATGCTTGCCCAAGGCTGGCACGTTACTGTACTCACCCGTACGCACAAGACTCCTTTGCCGGACGACGAATATCAAGGGCCGGGCACTCTGGAAATTGTGCGGGCTCCCCATCTTCCGGGCATACTGAATCCTTCCTATAATGCATTTAAACGCCTGATTCAGGCGGTGGGGAGGGCGAAAAAGGAAGATGACCGCCCCGACAACGAGCCAGTAGAAAAAGACAGCATTAGTCCAACATTGCGAGGGCCCGTTTCGTTCAGGTTTTGGCTGAAGCGCCTGGTGATATCCGGGCAGGCAATGTTGAATGCGACTAAGGGATGGCTCGTTTCATCTCTGGCGCTGCTGGTTGTTCAGAAAATCAAGGGCAAGCAATTCGATGTAGTGATCAGTTCCTCCCCTCCAGCGTCTGTCCATTTCCTTGCCCGCTTCGCTTTAATCCTTTTCGGCGCAAAGTGGATTCTAGACGTTCGGGATCCAATCAATATGTGGGAACTGGTCGTACCGGAATGTCGGGCGCCTTATCGGGTATCCTTCGAAAATTGGTTGGAACGATCGTACCTACGAAAAGCAGATCAGATTGTCGTTACAACGGACCCACTCAAGGAGGAAATGGAAAAAATAGGTGAACGTCATAGATATGAGTATGCTGTAACGACCGTATATAACGGATTCGATGGAGAGATAATCCCTGAGCCAGCGACTTTTATAGAAACCGCAGAGCTGGCATTCGCTGGGAATTTATATGCGAACAGAGATCCATTCCCTCTGTTGAATGCGATTAAAGATCTCTTAAAGAATAGACAGATAGAAACCGGCGGCATTCGCTTTCATTTGTATGGAGATTGCGAAACATGGAGCGGCTACAGTCTGCGTGAATGGGTTCAAAAGAACAGTCTCGAGGACACTATTATATTCCACGGTATGCTGCCGCCGGATTCGCTTAAAACAGAGCTGAGACGAGCCCATCTACTAGTAAGCTATGCTCAGCAGCAGCCATTACAGATACCTGCAAAGACGTTTGACTATCTTCGATATCCGTGTAAGTCATTTGTAATCACTGAGAGGGCTTCTGCAACAGGAGAATTCGTGGTCAGAAACGATGTGGGCTATGCTTCGGACGACGATCCAAATCGCTTGAAGGAGACACTTCAATTAGCCCTAAAAGACCTGTCCCTTCGCAAGGAGGTAGACTTACCCCAAGAAGAACTTGTTAAGCGGAAAAGCTTTTCAAGATCTGCTCAGAACCGGCGCTATCTGGAATTGATTGAGGCTTTGAATGGTTAAGGCGATCGACGTTGCACGCCGCAAAGAGCAAGTCAACCTTAAAAAAAAGAGCCGCAATCTTTTAGTTCTTCTGGCGTACCTTTTTTTTGAATATGTACGCTTTCAAGATGGCTATTTGAGTTTTTTGGGCCCTTTTAGAATTCCTGCTTTGCTGAATCTGTTCCTTGCTGGGGTCGTGCTTGTTTATTCGAGAGAGCTTCCTAAAGACCGACTCCTATATTTTGTGCTTGCGTTCTGGATCCTGATGCTGGTTCACGTGCCTTTTGCGAACAATAACTACCATGCATTTAATGCTACGAAAGCGATGTTTTTGACCACAGTGGTAGTACTGGCTACCACTATACTAGTTGATACAGAGGTCGCCCTTAAAAAACTTTTTGAATCACTATTGTATATTGTTTTACTTGTTTCATTATGGGTTTTAACCCATGGAGGCCGAGGCCCAGGCGGATATGTTGGCGATGAAAATGATGTTTGCTTGTTTCTGGTAGTCGGGCTTCCCTTTTGCTGGTATTTCCACAAGCTGACGGGCGAGAAGCAGATTAAAAGATGGTTTGCACTCGGCACTGGCGCTCTGGCCATGATAGCAATTGTTATGACGTCTTCCCGAGGGGGATTTCTTGGATTGGTAGCTGTTGTAGGTATGACGCTCCTGTTCTCCCGGAAGCCAGTGAAGAATATTCTGCTATCTTTGTTACTAGCGGGCTCACTTGGTGGCATTGCGATCAATTTGGCTCCTGATGACTATGTTGAGGACATGTCGACGATCACAGACACTCAAAATTCTACCCGAAACCTGCGTTTCCTTCACTGGACTACAGCTTGGGAAATTTTCAAGGATAATCCCGTTTTTGGAGTTGGTCCTCAGAATTATCCGTGGACCTCGGCTGATTATTTCCATTTGAGCCCGTTCTTCGAAGAAGGGGGAAGAGGTAGGTCGGGACGACAGAGCCATTCTCTATATTTTACGCTGATACCTGAGATGGGAGTCATTGGTATCCTGACGTATTTATTCTTGACCGTATCTTTTTACAAGCGAGGCTCGCGCATCAGAGCCGTATATAAGAGCAGGTATTCTAGTCATAAGAGTGGCGTAGTACTTAAGAACGATAAAGGGCAGCCAGGGAGCGAGGTTACATTATGTTTTGTGACAGCGTTGCTGGTAGGTATGACTGGCTTTCTGGTAGCGGCAGCATTTGTATCGGTTCTTTACTATCCGATTTTCTGGAACCTTATCGGGTTCTCAATCGCAGCTTGGTGGGTATTCCTGAAAGCCGAGGGTTCGACTCATGCCAGGCGAGGAAAACGTAAAGCAGGGAGCATAAATGGCGCAAGGTAAAAAGATTTTCTTTCTTTCTCCGGGACCCAAATACAACCTTGAGCACGTGTTTGCGAAACGGTGCGATATGTTGTCCAGGGATTTCTATGGGACCGTTTTGACGGCAGGCCCGGAATCTAAAAGGGTGAGATACGGCCGCATCGATATACACTGCATCGCTGAGAAAAAGCCAAGGTCCTTAAAGTCAACCCTGGGATTTTTGGTGCTCGGTTTTAGGTACCTGTATCGAGCCAAGAAGAATAAAGAGCCATATGACCTTTTTATAACCTACGATCCACTCAAAACCGGTTTGCTGGGTGCAATCCTGTGCTGGATTTTTGATGTAAAGCTTGTGACAGAAGTCAACGGAGACTATACCGATGACACGATATACATGGACATAGAGAACCCTTTGAAACGTCGATTCAAAAAGTTCTCCATGACGACTGTTGAGAAGTACGTCTTGAAAAAGGCAGACGGTATAAAGCTTTTGTATGATGGCCAAGTAGATTCGTTTAAACCGTTTCCCAGAAACCCCGTCGTTGTGCGCTTCCAGGATTTTGTTGATGCAAACCGTTTCGTGAATCTAAGGGAAGACAAGGTGGTTTTAATTGCAGGTTATCCCTTTTGGGTAAAGGGAGTCGATGTTTTAATTGAGGCGTTTAAAATTGCTTCGCCAAGCTATCCCGAATGGAAACTAAAAATTCTGGGTCATTATCCCGATCAGGAATTTCTTGAGCATTATATTCAGGGGGATCCAAAAATTTTTCATCATCCTCCGGTTGACCCTGATTTTATGCCGGAACATATCGGCTGCTGCGGAATTTTTGTTTTGGCTTCAAGAACTGAGGCCATGGGGCGCGTTCTCCTCGAATCCATGGCTGCGGGGAAACCGCGAATTGGGGCAAACGTTGGCGGTATTCCGAGTGTTATTGAGGATGGAAAAGATGGATTGCTGTTCCAGAAGGCCTCATCAGTTGATCTTGCCGAAAAGCTGAAATTGCTGATGGGGGATTCGGCTTTGCGGAGAAAACTCGGAGAGAATGCTCGACGAAGGTACGAGAAAGAATTCCTACCGGATTATTATTTTGATCTACTGAGTCAATTCTATAAGGGCTGCCTTAAAGAAAAAAAGGTGGATGAGTCGTGAAACTGCGCACCAGAATTTCTTATGTGCAGTGGCACTTGAAAGATTACTTGATTTTTCCATTACGCAGATACATTTCTGTGGCTTTAGCCTTAATAGCATGGAGTTTGAACCTTGTCGGAGCGAAAGCACGGGGTCTCGCTTTGCTGATGAAGGCGGACAGGGTTGGGCCGAGCCGACTGTCGCGAGCGCTGGTAAAAGCCTCTTGGGATGACCTTGTCGCGGCAAGTAGAAGCATAACCTTGCAGACTGCAAATCCTGGAGTCGAATGGATTCTAAAGCGCTCTCTTGTGTTAAAGGATCCCCTTATTGATGAGGCCGGGCAGGTAAAAGACAAAGGTGTATATTTGGTCAAGTTTACAACGACTTTTCCAGACGTTTTTAAGCATTTTGACATGGATAGGCTTCAACACTATTTTCACGTAGTTCTGGAGCCCAGTTGGGCTGGGTATTGTCTTCCCGAAATTTTAAGTTGGTCATCATTGTCCGCTCCGATTGTGGTAGAAGCTTCCGAGCAAGAAGATAGGGCGCTGCTAGAATCCTTGGAAACCAACCTCGTACCTGTCAGCTTTGGCTCAGGAGACTGGGTAGACCCGCAAGTTTTCCGACCATTGGAAGATGTCGAGAAGCAATATGACGTTATTTATGTAGCGAATTTTAACTCGATCAAGAGACAGTATGTTTTCCTGAAAGTGCTTCGCGATTTGATTAGTGAAGGGGTAAGTTTACGAGCAGCCTTGGTCTGTGGCGAGTGGGGGGAATGTCGTGACGAAATACTGGATCTTATTGAAGATTTCGGCTTGTCAGAAAAGCTCAGATTATTCGAGGATCTTTCTCAAGCGGAGCTTAATGTCGTGCTGAACAAATCGAAGGTTAATGTTTTGCTTTCGTTGAAAGAGGGCAGTAACCGAAGCCTGTTTGAAGGTTTCTTCGCCGGCACACCAGGCATCGTTTTGGCCAACAACGTCGGAGTGAATAAAGATTACTTCAATCCTCAGACCGGAGCCTGTATACCCGAATCTAAACTTGCGGAGACAATACTTTTTTTCGCTCAAGAGTGGCGTTCTTTTTCACCGAGAGAGTGGGCAATGGAAAATATATCGCCCGCGAAGACTACTGAAAAACTTACCTCTGCAATTCGTGAGTTTGATCCTGATTTCGGAACCGGTTCGCATTCAGGCCAGAGGATAGCGATCAAGGTAAATGTCCCGGAAGCAAAACTTTACAGTAAGGAGGCTGAGCTTCCCCATTGGAATGTTCAAAAAATTCTGACGAGTTTTGGGCATCAATGAGTGCTTTATCGAGGATTAAATACGCTCGATGGTTTGTTTGCGAGACTAATAAATTTATCCTCGGCGGAATGTTGCAATTGCTGCGAACTCTCAGGAATCTCCACATAACCGGTCTGCATCGATAGATTACCAGGGCTAAAGTCGAGAAACTTCGTCGTTCTACGACCGCAAAGTTTGAAAAATGAAAGTTGTATAAAACCCAAGACTCGAAAAAGCCAAAAGCAGAAAATCTTCCTTAAAAATTGCAGGTGAGGTTATTGCAAACAAAAATGGAACTGCAAAAATTACAATAAAAATGTAATTAATGGCTGGCTTTACATTCTTAAGTGCTATGTAGAGGCCAATGTAAAAAAAGTAAATAACCAATATTGATAATAACGCTAGACCGGAAAAGCTGAAAATTTTACCCAAGATCTTAATGCCTGAATAATCGGCCATGTTTGAGTTATCGAATAAATCTGGATAACCGAACTGGGATAGGGGAATGACGTCTTTTTGAGATTTAAAAGCAAGCAGCATTTCTTTCTTTTTCGTGAGTTGTTGATCGCTCATCATTAATTCAAACTGTTTGCTTTTATCGATTCCGGAGTTAGGCGTGTAGTAGGGGAGGAACGGTAAAAGGCGCACAAAAAACATTAGAAGTTTTTCGGGCATGTGTTCAGTTAACAAAAGTGGGTTATATTCTGCAGCAGTAAGAACAGTGATGTTCGGATTTTTCTCTCGGACATAGGGGGCCGCCTTTGCGACCATATCGTGATGGCGCTGACCACCTTCTTCTAAGGGAAACACGATAATGTCTGGAGATTCTAGTTCGAAAATTGAGTCCAACCTTTTATTCAATACCGTTTTAACGAACTCTACCGAGAGATCTTCGGGATAAATGTCCAAGAACCTGATACTGGCGGAGTTATTCGGCAGTAACCCCCAAGCGTCTCGGGCCTCTTGATAGCGTATCGAGCGCTCAATATCAGCCTCGGGTCTTAAAATATAAATAACGGATGTTTCCCCTTCAAGCTTGTCGTTGATAATAGCCATTCCGCCGGCTGAAATTACACCGTCGTCTTGATGGGTAGCTATAATAGCCAATTTTTTCGGAGACTCTAACGTCAATTGATTCGGTTTCAACATCACTAAAGAAAAGCAATACAACGCAGTTCCTATCAGTAACATAAACAGGGTGAAGTATTTTAGTGTTTTTTTGTCAGCCAAAACCTTGATGACCTGCATGCGCATTGCAATGTCTCGCTTAGTTAAACTTCACTACTCATTGAATTGATAGTGTCGGTGGATTTGGCGCGGCTGGTATAGTATTTAATATGGCTGTATCGCCAATGTTTGAGAAAATACTATAAGCACCAACTCCTTTTGAGTATTCTCCCCCTATACCGAGGTTGCTAATTGATGAGTTCGTTGTCCTGAAATCATAACTCTCGGCGTCTTTGAAATATGGATTAACTATTGCACTATTCGCGCCGGGGTCTTCCGATAAGCTATACGCTGATGAGATCGAAAAAGCAGTTCGCCAGGCATCTAAATCTTTAAAATAAAAGTAGCTTCCGGAGCGGTCGAGTAAGGCTATGTTTTGCACGTCATAATACACATTGTGGTCAATGAGTGAATATAAGGTTTCATTGCCCAGTTCGTCTGCTCCCGTCCTCTCCGAATAAATTGGATAGTCATCTGATCTAACGACTAAGTTGTTAAAAACCTCGACATCGACTATTCCTCGAATATAGCTAAGAGTGCCTGTATTATAAAGTGTGTTGTTAAATATTTTTAGAGATTTTGATTGAGAAAGAGTCTCGTGGAGGATTGCTCGCAATGCGGTGTTTGAGTTTACTACGATATTCCCATAAAATTCTGCGGACTGTACATTTGGAGACTTATATCCAGCAACCTCGATAGCGTAAGCTATGCCAACATTATAGAACATGTTCTGTCTCACTATGTTTGATCTGTCTCCATGCTCATTTGGCTGTTTCTGGTAAACCCCTCTCAGTACATTATAAATCGTATTTTTTTCAATAATGCTATTCCTTGGAGCGTATCCGTGAATTCCTGCATGTAGTCCGTACGGCGCCGATGTTTGTGAGTTTTCTGTTTCTCGGGTATTATAGATATCGTGGATTGTGCTATTTCGAACAACACAATATTCACATTTATCGATTCTAATGCCACCGACATTGTCTCCACCGTAGACACTATGTATATGAACGTCATCGACAACTAATCCGACCACATGCTCACCTGGATCTGGGTTGGGGTTAGTTAATATTGCAGTTGAGCGGGTTTTCGTTAACTCGAAATTTTGTATGGTGATGTAGTTTCCAGCGTGGATGTAAAAAGCGGTGAGAGCTTTAGACGCATCTGTACTTACCTTTAATTGTTGGTCGATAATTGGACGCTCGCCAGGGAAACCAGCAATAGTTATTCGTTCATCTGTTGATCCTCCGCGGGTAAATGTAATACCACCCGCGATCGCGCCACTTGCGCGAAAGTCTTGAAAATATGGCTTTGTAGATTCCCGAACATACCCAGTCATTCCAGGTTTTAGAGCATCAACCAAGGTCTGAATGGTTTTGAAAGGCCCAGTCCC
>Ga0098062_1001217_pt1 | contig 10355 bp, 9 predicted proteins | sample 23_taG_FD_81592 | JGI IMG/M metagenome (GOLD analysis project Ga0098062, IMG submission 81592) | Marine viral communities from Cariaco Basin, Caribbean Sea - 23_WHOI_OMZ | ecosystem: Environmental > Aquatic > Marine > Oceanic | place: Caribbean Sea: Cariaco Basin | collected 2014-11-11 | reverse complement strand
CGCCAACGGCGCCTTTACTCAGGATCTGATGCACATCGAGCTGGTCGGCCTTGCCGAGGTGGACCCCGAAGCCGGCGTGCTGAACCTGGATGCGGTAAGCGTGGTTGAGCCCAACATTCTGGGACAGGAATATGGCTATGGGATGCTTAGCTTCCAGCTGCAGTCGTATAAAGATCAAAATAGTGCGCCGGAGAATCAGCAGGATAGCCTGCCGCCTACGCTGCAGAGCTGGACGATGGGTACTTATCGAGATCCCGCCACAATGGAAGTTCAAGAAAAGAGTAACGTTTATAAACAGGGCGAATCTATTGCATTAAACTTTGACGAGCCAATTGATCCGGCAAGTGTTACTGGCCAAGTCTTACTTTATGAAAATGGCCAGGCCGTAGATTCGAATGTTTATGTAGATGGTGCATCTTTGATTGTAGAACCAGCTATCCTGCTAAAAAATAACAAAGAAGATCATGCCTTTAATTATCAACTTCAGATTGGTTCCGGCCTAACTGATGTCGCAGGCAACAATGTAGATCCAATAGTTAAAGAGTTCTCACTCCCCAAAATAGTAGTAAATAACGTGAATGAAACGTCTGGCGGCACGCCTGGGCAAACCGAACAGCGATCTCCTATCCCATTATCCGCTTATCCAGGCTTTCCCTGTGTGTTGACTGAAACCGATTTGAGTCAGGGTGATGCCGGCCGATGTCTCGGATCATTTCCGGGCTGGGACCAAGGGGTGCCAAAATATGACATCAAGCCAGAAGATGATCATATGTCGGTACAGGTTTTGCCAGCTAACCGCCCCATTATCGTGCAGTTCTCAAAGGCTATCGATAAAGATACTTTGATTGTGAATAACAACTTTATTGTGCAGCGAATTGATGCTGACGAAAATGTATTGGAAGAGGTTCCTGGGAGCATTCAAGTTAACGGGCCCATGGTCAGCTTTCAGCCCGCATCCTCTTGGAAAGAAGGCGAGCTCTATCGATATATATTAAAGGGAGGCGGCACTACGAGCTCTTTTCTTTGCGACGGCAGTGATGGGATCTGTGGAATCAATGGTCTACCGATTCAAACTCGGATTTTAAGTGAGCTAAGTATTACGTCGGTAGTTCCCTCTAGCCAAGAGAATATAGTAAGAGACTATGTGTTTTCTTCCGAGGCAGTTGCGGCCGATAGTGGTGGGCCTGATTTAATTCAATACTTCAGAGGAGGCATTGCATCGCACAACGTAATACAGGTCCTTTCGAGTGCGCCAGCATATGATGCTAATCACAATTTTATTCATGAACAAAATGTTTACTCGGATGGCGGGGAGACTCCGGTGCTGAGCGTCACTCCTGCTGTTAATCAGTATTCGTACAATCTAGAAGAGCGAGGAGCTGGTAACCAACCTCTTGACATGTACGCCGACCCTGATCTTGACCCTAACGGCCTTATTCCCCCGCCGAATAGTGCAAAAATCTTATCGAAGGACAGGTTGGGAGAACCAGGGACCAATCGTTCTGCGCCAGCAGTTAATGGAGTGAACTTTGGTTGTGGATATGCAGAAGCAGAATTCGTTAACCCAAGTATTCCTTTTCTAGGCGCGACAAAAACAAAGGCATTGGAGTGTCCGGACCGAAAATTTACCTACTTGACAGCCTCGCTGGTTGCGGAGGTTACCGATAAAGTAGATGAAGAAAAAGGTATGCGGGTATTGATCTGGCCCGGGCAGATCATGTCAACGTCGGTTCGATTACAGACCCAGGTTGGTAATCTACCTTTCGTAGCTTTGGCCGAAAGTGGAGCACAGATATTACGTATGAGATATGCAGAAAGCGATTCTTCTGCGGACTCTATACGCCGGAATAAACCTATCGAAGGTTGGATAGATACCGATTCTGATGGCAATCTTTCTCTGAGTGCAGAAGTCGACCTATATATGGATGGCATCGAATTGAACCAAAAGCTTCCTTATAATAACCCATCCCATACGTTGTTTAGTCATCCTATAACGATGAATTTATCAGGCAGCGTAGATTTTTTGGATGATGGCAGGATGATGGTTGAGCAATATAATTTGAATCCTGTGGATGTTGATATATACTTATCTGACAATCAGGGTATTGATGCTGGTACGATACAGATAAGAATACCAAGTCACGGGAATAGGTTAATGTTTATATCAGAAGCCATTAAGTAATGATATGCAGGCCTGCATCTATTATGCAGGCCTGCTTTTCCAGCCTTCGTAACTCCATGCCCGTCAAGTAGACACTGAAAGGTGGGATTTTCCGCCTGATCTAAGGGTTTGGCTGGTGTGCGCGCGTCTGGGTTATCGTGATTCATGTCCTCATTATACTTCACCCTCCAGGCTTAACTATTTTCCCGGGCCTTGTCGATATGTCGGAACAACCAAGTGTTCAGCATCTCTTGCCGGTGGCCGCGGTTGAACCGCTCCATATGGGCGCTTTTTTGCAGCTGGGCTGAGAGGTGTCGACTTCAATGGCGAGGATCTCCCGGTTCAAGTCGTCCAGCACGTTGAAAGTGTGGAACCGTAGGCGGTTGTACAGTACGCCGCTGATGAAATCCGCCGAACAGAGTTCGGTTCAGCGGATTCGGGAGAAGTAATGGTGAGAGACCGCGTTGAGACTGTCGTTTCTTGGTCATTCGCCGTCAGTTCAAGCTGATACGGCAGTAGACCGGATAAACTCGTTCGTGAATCCATTGGCAGCCTTGCCGTCGCAATCGCTGGAAAAGCTTCCAAAGTCAAGGCTTGGCTTCGACTTCGTCAGCGCTGAAAGGTCATAGATCACTGTCTGTTCGCGCTTGCGCTAGTTGATCACGGGTTCAGTTCATACCAGACCGCCCTCGATAAGTCGCGGAGTGGACCGTCAGCAGGCTTACGTGCCAGGTTGTGATCCGCTTAGAGCTTCTTTGACGGTCTTAGAGCTTTCTTACTGGATCCTTCATGGTTCTGTTCTGTTCTGTTTTGCAACGGATCTCGGCGCAAAATCGCTTCAGACCGGGCTTCTCCGCTTCCAGCTGCTTGAGTTCGGAAGCAATCAGATCACGATACTCGGCTATTCCGCTAGTAATAGTAGGCTAAGCCGATGCGATGCCTGCGCAGAAAGCTGGCTTCCCGCTTGTTCAGGATCTATATGATCTGGATTTTCGTGAACGGAATCGTTTCGTATGGTCTCTACTTATTAGCTGATAGTGCCAAACTTCTAGTTCGGAGTGGTCTATCGGAGTGGCCAATTTAGTAGCGCTGTTTTTGCTATGAACTGAGTAGTTCGGGGACGTGTATTAGGATAGTAAAGCTAATGACTTTTTAGAATCTATTAAAGATGTACGTAATAAAAAAGGAGGAGGAGGCCCTCCTCCTTTTCTACTTACGCTTTATTTAACGACATCCACATCATCTTGCGGAATGGACGAAACAGCTTCAATTGTACCGTCAATTGTGCAATCGCCAAGGACTGCAGTATTAAAGGTAAAGGTGGAAGCAGCTCCATTGATGGTTGAGCCGTTGTTATTGTAAACGGCGTCAATTGAGGCCGGCCCGGTGCTATCGGTGCATGGAGATACAGAGACATCGTTGATGGTTACGGGAACGTCACCACCTACAACAGTATCATCCATAAAGCTGCTCAGCGGTTCACTGCCTACCCAAGCATTGGTGAAATCCAGCGAGGGGATGGTGCACAGAAAGCCGCTGCCGATGCTGCCACTCACGACGTCAATGCTGACGTTCGTGCCATCAGTCACGACACCGTTCAGCGTAACCGGGCATGTAATTGACGGCAGGCCGCTATAGACCATAGTCAAGGGGCCTTCAAAGGTGCCGGTTGCCGTGGTTTGCATCACGGTGTTCTTGTAAACGTCAGCGCTAGCTGAGCCGGCGGCTACCATCGCTGCTACACCGAGTGAGCCCATTGCCAGTTTCTTCATCATAGACATGAGAGTCTCCTTAATTCTTCCGTTTATTTGGACATTTGCGACGGCGATCTTTACTTCTTCCATGGTCGCCGCCGTGTCGGTGGGTGAGTTGTTGTTTTGCTCCCCGAACCGACACGATTCACGTTAGAGGAGGAGGGAAGGCGGGAGAATAGCAAAAAATGAAAAGGGGTCTTTCAAAAAATGAAAACATGAAATTCAACAAATGATAAAGTAGAGCCGGAACAGTGACTTGGGGCTTATATCTTGCGTACAACCATAAACAATAAAAGTTCTGTGTCCCCGACGAACGGTAGCATATGGCCGACGAGCGGTAGTAAATTTGCGAAGGTCGAAAAAGCGTGACCGGGATTTCGTCCATTCTTTAAAACCCGGTTTTGTTTTTCTTGTAAGTTTTTGGCTATTTATTCTGTAAGTTTTTCGCCAGTTATTGGTGGTTGTTACCTAAAGTAGCATTTTAACCATTTTGTAGTGTTTCCTCTTGCCGATTGGTGTCATGGGTCAAGCAGTTCGTTCCTTGATTATCGAAAAGTTTTGCATTCTCGCCGCTTTCTTAACGTTTCCTTCTATTGGCAAGGCGCGGCTATATAGGCGCGGAGCGTTGTTTGGGTGGCTTCGTGAATGGTAGTTCGCACTTCAGTGCCTACAGGTGTGTACAAGGCGGCAGGCCGCTTCGTTCTATGGAGAGGTATCGTGGTGCCTTAACTCGGCGTTGCCGAGGCTCCTGTCTCGGCGTAGTTTCAGAGACGGCGGTCACCGCCGCGAAAGGAATAAGACTAATAAATAAGGAGATACACCATGAAAATCGAACGACTGAAAACCTATCTGTTATCCGTGTCGGCAGGCTGCTTGCTGGCTCTTCCTTGGTCCGCTTCAGCCTTTACGGTCTATGAAGACTTCGTCTCACTAGGGTCCAGTGTCCCGGCCACACCAGTGGTCTTTGAAGGCGCGATGCAGGCTAATATGACGCAGTGCGACCTTGAGCTGGACGCTGAATTGATCGTGTATGGGTCCACTGTTGAAATAAATGTAGTGGGGGGGCAGGTAACCGGTGGCGGCTTTTGCAGCACCATCGCCTTGCAGGGTTTCCCATGGTATTCAGCTACGAGCACCAGTGCGTTCCCGACGAACGTATCCGCTGCAACCAAGGTGCCCATGACCTTTCACAATGTGTCCATGACGCTATGTGGTACGGGGAGTGTGTCCTTGCTATATAGCAATTGGGACCCGTCTCAGGGCTATCCAGGTGTGGTGGATTCGAATATTGAGTTCCCCAACACCACATTGGGCCTATGTACGTTAAACGGTACCCTGCTCATGTCGGGTACCAACTACGATTTAGTCAATAACTAATCCTATCGCGGTGGTGGCCCTGTGGTCGCCGTTGTCACGTTTGGTCACTCCCTTACTTTGATCGAGGCCTTGGTTGTGTTTCTTAGCGGCCAGCCGGGTTCTGGTGTCCCTGGACCAGGCTGAGAAATCGTGGTGTAGCCGGCGCCCCCCGCACGGCAGGCTTCTCTTTTGCATTAGCCGCAGTTTTAGACCCACGAATCACGCAAATTTCGCCTTTTTGCGCGTTTTTCACCATGAAATGCATGGGTTGGCATGTTTTTTCACTGTTTGGCGCCACCTCTTGCCTGCCATTTGCCCAGAACGGCTGCGCCTCGTTCGTTCTGGCTTACAAGGATTGTCCGCGTCGTAGTACAGACAGCCTCCGACATCCCAGCCACGCTTGACGGTGCCCATAAACAGGTGCCCATGGACAATCACGACAGCAGGATGAGTAGGAGAGGAAGGGGTGCACGTGTTCGGTGATCAAGAGAAGCGAAAACGCTGGAGTTGCAGGCTCGATCCTGAGTTGTACAATTGTCTAATGATTACCGCTGACACCAATATTTTTCTCGCCGCCGCTCTGGATGAACCGGAAAAGCCCGATATCGTGCGGCTCACGGCGGGTGCGGGTGTGATTTGCGCGCCGGAGATTCTTCCCTATGAGATAGGTAATGCTTTGAGTGCGATGTGCCGTCGCCGGAAACTGACCGAAGACGAAGCCATCAGCGCTTTGCACATTACCTTGCGGATCCCGGTTCGGCTTATGCCCGTGGACGTCGAGCGGGCTTTACGCCTTGCCACGGATTTCGGAATCTATGCGTACGATGCGTATTTTCTGGAGTGTGCGAGAAGCCACGGTGGCAATCTTGTTACGTTGGACCAGCAAATGAAGCGCGTCGCCGTCCAACTTGGCTTGCGCGTCTTGGAGCCATGAGATGAAAGTGTTTACCTACTCTGAAGCGAGACAGAACCTGGCGAAGTTGCTGGACCTGGCGAAAACCGAGGAGGTCCACATTCGCCGAAAAGACGGCTCCGTCTTCATTTTGCGCGCGCAAATCGAGGCGGTGGAGTCACCGTTCGATATTCCCGGCATACGAACACAAGCCCGCACCGAAGACATTTTGGAGGCGGTTGCGCATACTCGTGCCCGCACCTGAATAGCAACTTCACGCCTTCGGCCAGCTTCGGTGCGTTTTATGGGCGCCTTTGGTGACGGGCACGTGCTAATCAGGCTCGTTTGCGGTGTCCGCAATTAGCGTCTATTTCGTCGCTTTTGGCCTTAGAATCGCCGGTTGGCACCGGCTTTGCCCGCAATGGTTCCCCGGCGAGACCTGCCCGGAAATGCACGACCTGCAGGAGGCGTACGAGATGATCACCAACCGGTTCGAGGAATGGAAAGAGCGCCAGCGTCTCGTGGGCGTGCAGCAGGGTATGCAGCAGGGCGTGGAGCAGGGTATTGAACGAGGCCGCCTGGAAGGCGAACGCGCACTGGTGCTTCGCCAGATACAACACCGCTTCGGCGAATTACTCGCCGCGCTTCGCCTGCGCCTGGAAGGCGCCTCCCAGGCGGATCTGGAGCACCTGGCCGACGGCGTTCTGGACGCCACCGGCCTGGACGATCTTTTCCAGTAGGTTAGTGGCGCCAGGCCCGGGCACATCTCGTGGCTGCTTTGTTCTGCTTTGATGGCATCATCATGTGAATCAAAATCGCCACGGCCCCGGTGCTTGCCAGTACCCCGTCTCCGGCGTCTTCTCGGTCTTCATTATCGGTGATAAGAACGTGTCCAGTACCCTGGCTATTTCATCGAAGTCACTGGGTATGTGCTCTTGATCTATTCTGTGCCTAAACGCCTCCCATTGCTTTTGTTTGGAGTCGATAAAGAGCTGATCGAACGGCAGGCGATCCGGCAAGGTTGTGCCGCGTGTTGAAAACGTACTCAAAATGGCCTGCTTCATAGGTCCGGCGGAAAAGTCGAAGCGCCTTGCCAACAGCCAGATATCAAAGAAATCTTTCATTCGGCTATTTAACTCGCCGAGCACAATCATGGCCTGTAGCTTTTCCGCTATGGCGCTTTCCCGGCTGTAGCACAGAAGTTCAGGTGCCGGGAAGTCCAGCAGCACCGGGTATATTTGCCTTTCAGGCCCAGGGTAGACTGCGTCACCAAACCCTATATCCAGCTGCATCATGATGCGTGCGCCGTCAAGAGAGGCTGGGAATCGAACTCTTAATCCTTGGTAGTCAGCGTCTTCAGTGATTGTCTCTGCCTTCAAAGAAGTCGTGTCAAATAGGAGCCCGTCGGCCACTTCCTCCGCTATCACCTCTTCGATTTGCTGAAGAATCGCTTGCTCACGATTATCGGTGATGCCCAACATGTCGATATCCATAGTGGGCCGATAGGATGGCGACTCCCATACACGCAGCATCAACGCGCCTTTTAATACAAAACATTCACTGTGACGAGACCGGCTAAGCCGATACAAGAACCGTTCCATTGCATAAAACTGAAGGAGTTCCTGGAACGGCCTTTTTTCAACGCGAGCGCGGTTAAGAAGGCGCTGCCGTACGGATGCGCCCAAGTTCCTTGTCCCGCTCATAACACGGCCTCCAGGTAAGGCCGGATGACTTTTTCAACCCGACATACGCGCGCGTACTCAAGGACTTTATTAAACTGCGGCGCTTGCCTTTTCCGATAGAGCTTCAGCGCTTCCAGCACTACCTCCATACCCATGCGATTCCGGAACTTAAAGCAGTCCGCCAGTGTCTTTTCAGCGCTGTATATCCTCAACACCACTCCGTCCTCATGGAACTGCTCAATACCGGCGCCAAAAGCGGCCTCTGAGTACCGATACCCCAGCACAGGGGGGTAATCCAACTTAGGCAGCCGGGCTCCCCGCGCCACCGCCAAGTGGACGTGGTGTGGAATCTGAGTCGTGATCTCATGCCATGAAAGCGCTGATTCGAGACATAGGACCGCTCCGGGGAAGCGTGACATCGCGGCGATCAAGTCCGGGTGCCCGAGCGGCGGAAGGTCGGATAGCCTATAGATGCCCCTCGCCACCGGTTCAATCAAGCCTTCGTCACGTGCCCGATAAAACATGTAGCGGCTTATCCCCGCGCGAAGCGCTTCGCTCATGCGTAGCTGGCCACCATGGACCTGGAATGTCTCCCGCAACGAGGTAAACGATGATCTCTGATTTTCTGAGTAAGACAAAGTGTCACCACTTGTATATATATGAACGCATATTGTCTTGCTCTGAGAGTAATTTCAAGACCTGGACCTAGCATGGGTGGTGTTCAGAAGGGCGAGCTCTGGAATCCTGCCGGTGCTTTTGGTCGCTGGGTCGTGCTAATCGGGCTGGTTTGCGGCAGCCGCACTTAACCTTGGAAATCACGACAATCACGCCTTTTCTCCCGCTTATGACACCGAAAAAGCCGTTTTGCGGGCTCTTTTCCACCTTTTGGCGCCTTACTTGAACCGCCACCTAGGATGCGTTCTGGACGAAGCCTATGTACGGTATTGCGCCGCCGCGCCCGGGCGCCAAACTGATCGAAAGGCGATTGAATGCAATGCTTGCCCACTACGGTTAAGCGGTATGACTTGCAGATTGTCTGGGTGCGATTCGTTGGCACTCATGCTCAGTACGACCAGGTTGACGCGGAGACTGTGTAATGAACATTCAGCCGATTCATACAGACGATGACCTCGAACGCGCTTTCGCTCGCCTGGAAGAGCTGTGGGATGCGGAGGAAGGCAGCGCGGCCTGACCCGCCGCGATCTTGAGGCTTACATCGGCTCCAGCGGACGGGTCTCCGAAGTCCTGAATCGAAAGAGGGCACTCAGCCTGCAGATGATCCGCAATCTGCACGCCGGCCTCAAGATTCCCTATGAGAGCCTTCTGAACGACACCGCCGCCTGATCTCTCCAATAGGTGTTGGCAGCTTAATTGAGGGGCTTTCTGTCTGCTTTGCGCTCCCCGCAATTTTCGTTGTCACGCACGCAAAATGCGGCGTTTGTTACTCTTCTTACGGTTTAGTATTGCTGGTAGGCGGCGATAAAGGCAGCCAAAAGCGCGACATTGCCACCGCCAAACAGATGGCGGCGGCGATCAGGAGAGAGCAATGAAATCATCAACCTCGCAAGATCTTGGTTTACGTCCTTGAAAGTCTCTATAAGGCATTACGCCCTGGTGCCGATCCGCGCTTTTCGACGCTGATGAAGGTACTGCACGCGCTTGGCGTACACTTGCAGGCCGTGCCCGACAAGATCGCCTGACCTCTAATACCCAATGGGTAATAACACGGTCGCTCGGCTGTATTTGCGTCGTTCGCAACCTTTGTTGCCAAACCCGCAAAAGGGCGATTTTTCGGCTTTCTGACACGCTTTTCCTGTCTTTTTGCCAGGTTCTGCCACCTTAGTTGCCGCCCAACTGACGTTTCGTACTGGCTGACAATGTTTTCAGCCTTCACGTACAGCGCCTCGAAGCCGTAGCTGTTAACTTCGGACCTCCTCAACGGCCTTATCCAGCTGCATCATGATGCGGGCCCCGGTGTTTCCCTCGGAGCGGCTTTTGCGGCAGTCGCACTTAACCTTGGAAATCACGCAAATCTCGCTTTTTCTCCTGCTTATAACACCGAAAATGCCGCTTTGGCGGCTCTTTTTCGCCGTTTGGCGGCTTACTTGAACGGCCACCTTGGATGTTTTATGGGCGCCTTTGGTGGCCGGGACGTGCTAACCAGGCTCGTTTGCGGTGTCCGCAATTAGCGTCTATTTCCTCGCTTTTGGCCTTAGAATCGCCGGTTCGCGCCGGTTTTACCCGCAATGGTTCCCCGGCGAGACTTCCCCCGAGACGCACGACCTGCAGGAGGCGTACGAGATGATTACCAACCGGTTCGAGGAATGGAATAGGTAACGTGGCACCGTTCGCTTTTTCTTGCCGGCCGGTCGGGTTAAGGTTGTTGACTCATCGAGTCAACAATAAGAACTGATCATGCAGCCTCGCCCCGCCTCAACGTTGGCGCTGCTCCGGGATACCGAGCAGGGCCTTGAAGTCTTGATGCTCCAGCGCACCCTTAAGGCCGTGTT
>Ga0098062_1001212_pt1 | contig 10398 bp, 8 predicted proteins | sample 23_taG_FD_81592 | JGI IMG/M metagenome (GOLD analysis project Ga0098062, IMG submission 81592) | Marine viral communities from Cariaco Basin, Caribbean Sea - 23_WHOI_OMZ | ecosystem: Environmental > Aquatic > Marine > Oceanic | place: Caribbean Sea: Cariaco Basin | collected 2014-11-11 | reverse complement strand
CCCTCTTGCAAGGGCCTTCTTTCACGAGAAGTTGCGATCGCGTCATGGAAGAACGCGTTACGCGTCTTCGAGCAGCTCCGCCAGCGTCAGCTGCAATTGGGATTCCCAATTCGGCAGCGTGATACCCAGCGCTTGCTCGACTTTCTCCAGCGACAGCCGCGAGTTGAGCGGCCGGCGCGCAGGTGTGGGGTAATTCGCGGTCGCAATCGATACCACCTGATCCGGGTTTACGCGCAAGTTTTCCCCGAGTGCCTCGGCATGCCGGAAGATTGCCTGGGCAAAACCATGCCAATTGGTCTCGCCACGGGGGGCGAGGTGGTAGAGGCCCGGTTCGAGGCGGCCCTCCCCGCGCTGCTTCACGGCCAGCAAAGTCACTTCCGCAATCAGCCGGGCCGGCGTCGGTGCGCCGATCTGGTCGCCGACGATGCGCAACGCCTCGCGCTCCCGAGCCAGGCGCAGCATGGTCTTCATGAAGTTGTGGCCGCGCGCGCTGTAGACCCAGCTGGTGCGGAAGATCAGCGCATCGGCGCCGCTGGCCAGCACCGCCTCGTCACCGGCCAGCTTGCTCTTCCCGTAGACGGACAGCGGGCCGGTCTCGCTGGTCTCCCGCCACGCCGTGTCGCCATCGCCGGGATAGACGTAGTCCGAGGAGTAGTGAACGAGGGTCGCCGAATGCGACGCACAGTAGTCGGCAAGTTGGGCCGGCAGCGCCGCGTTGAGGCGAAAGGCCTCGTCACGTGCCTTTTCGGCGGCATCCACCGCGGTCCAGGCAGCCGCGTTGACGATGAGGGTCGGTCGAAGCTCGTCGAGCAGACGAACGACGGCCGCAGCATCCTGCAGATCGAGCGACCGGCGCCCTGGCGCGATGCAGTTCCCGAGCGGGGCCAGCGCGCGCTGCAGCTCGAAGCCGACCTGGCCGCTTCCTCCCAGAATCAGAATGCTCATGCGATTGCCCCCAGTCGCTCCCCCTGGTAGCTGCCGTTCTGTACCCGACGCCACCAGACGTCGTTTTCGAGGAACCACTGCACCGTCTTGCGCATGCCACTCTCGAAGGTCTCGCGCGGGGTCCAATCCAGTTCACGCTGGATCTTGGAGGCGTCGATCGCATAGCGCTGGTCATGGCCCGGCCGGTCGGTCACGAAGGTGATCAGATCCCGGTAGTGAGCGACCCCCGCCGGCTTCCGTGGCGCGAGTTCCTCGAGCAGTTCGCAGATGGTCTCGACGACCTGGATGTTCTGCTTCTCGTTGTGGCCGCCGATGTTGTAGGTTTCGCCGATCTTGCCCTCGCTGGCGACCTTCACCAGCGCCCGCGCATGATCCTCGACATAGAGCCAATCACGAATCTGCTTGCCATCGCCGTAGACGGGCAGCGACTGCCCCGCCAGCGCGCTGAGGATCATCAGCGGGATCAGCTTTTCCGGAAAATGGAACGGCCCGTAGTTGTTGGAACAGTTGGTCACCAGCGTCGGCAGGCCGAAGGTCCGGTGCCAGGCGCGAACCAGGTGATCGGAGCTCGCCTTGCTGGCCGAATAGGGCGAACTCGGCGCGTACGGCGTCGTCTCGGTGAACAGGTCGTCCACGCCATGCAGGTCGCCATAGACCTCGTCGGTAGAAATGTGGTGGAAGCGGAACGCCGCGGCCTTGCGGGGGTCGCTGTCCTGCAACCCTTTCCAGTAGGCGCGTGTCGCCTCCAGCAGGACGTAGGTCCCCATGATGTTGGTCTCGATGAACGCCGCCGGCCCATCGATGGAGCGATCGACGTGACTTTCCGCCGCCAGATGCATGACGACGTCCGGACGGTACTCCCTCAGAATCCGGGTCATGGCCGAGGCATCGCAGATGTCGGCCAGCCGGAATTCGTAGCGCTCGTCGTTGTCGACGCGTGCCAGCGATTCCGGATTGCCGGCGTAGGTCAGTTTGTCGACATTGATGACGCGATGCGGTGTGTGTTCGATCAATTCGCGCACGACTGCCGAGCCGATGAACCCGGCGCCACCTGTCACTAGAAATGTCATGCTCATGGTGATTCCCCCGTCGAGCCTGTAGTTGGGTAGATCTTTAATTGGGAAGATCTGTAGTTGGGTAATTCGTCTTGTTGGTAACCGTCTCGTTGATAACCGTCTTGCTGGTTGGTCGTCTTGCTGGTTAACCGTGTCGCTGGCCAATCGTGCCGCCAGGGAGGACCAGGCCGTGGCATGCGCCGGCCCCGCCCTGCCTGCCCGTCAGTCGCGGTGGTCCTTCACGATCAGGATCAGCATGTTGATGATCAGCGTGATGAACAGCGCGATCACCGCGAACACCACCGAGTTGTAGAGCCGCTCGGGCTGCTCGGGGTATTCCGGCATCGTCGGCGTCTGCAGCACGGAGACCTGCTTCAGCTTCCGTGCCGCTTCGATACGGGTGTTCTCGAGTGCGCCCAGCGCCCCGGAATAGCTGTCCTGGGCGAACTGCGCCCGCAGCATCAGGGTCTGGTACTCCGAGGAGATGCTGTTGAGCGCGTTACCCGATTGGCGGGCCAGACGCTGCTGCTCCTGCGCGATTTGATTGGTAAGCGCCTTGATCTCGCTATTGACGCGCACGATCTCCGGTGAGCGGGCGCTCTGGAAGCTGGCCATCGCGCTCTTGCGCGCCTTGGCGATGGCGAGCTGCCCTTCCAGCCCCGAAACCACCGAGCTGAGGCTTTCCACCGTGCCCGTCGGCGAGACCAGCCCGTTGGCGTTCTGGTAGTCGAGCAGCGCATCGCGGGTCTGCTGGAACTTCTCTTCCAGCAGCGCGACCTGCTGTTCGAGGAAGCGCACCTGCTCCTCCGCCAGGCGTTGGCCCATCAGGTTCATGTGGCGCTCGCCCTCGTCCAGCAGCAACTGCGCGATCTTGTTGGCTTCCTCCGGATCGAAGGCTTCGACATCGACCCGCAGCACGCCGGCGTAATCGTCCAGCTCCACCGAGACCCGCGAGAGGAAGTAGTCGTGAAGCTCTTCCAGCGGCGCGTTTACGTCGCCCAGTGCGCTGAAGAAGTCCGCCCCGGAATTGGCATAGTGATTACGAAAATCCGCCTCCTCGACGAGCAGCTTCAGCATGTCGACGGAACGCATGTAATCGCGCAGCAGCAGCATGTCCGCGAGATTACTGGTCGCCCCGCCGCTCAACAGCGAACTCACGCTCAACGTCGGCGAGGCGAGCTGGGGACTTTCGAGTACCACGTTGGCATGGGAGACATAGCGATCGCTGGCCCACAACGCCCAGTAGAGCGAGACGACGACGATCGCGATCAAGCACACGACCCAGTGGAACGACTTGCGCAACCGCGATGATTTATTGGTATGAGATGACTTGTTCATGGCCGACCTGTCTTTTTCGTAGTCTTTTTCGTTCGGTTACGAGGCTTGGCTTTCGCTTTCGCCTGTGACTGGAACTGCTGCACATGACGACGCGCCTCGTGCATCCGCTCGCGGGACTCCTCCATGCGCCAGCGCAGCGCATCGCCGGGATCGTTGCGGGCAGGATCGTCACTGGCTATCTGGTACTCGACACGGGCCTGCTCGAACTCGAGATTGGCTTGCATCAGCTGCTGCTTCGCTTCGGCGAGCGACGTGGGCACCTTGGGCGGTGCGATCTTCTTGCCGTCGGTCGCCTCGTGATAGGCGCTGATCGCCTCCTCGATATCGTCGAACCATTTCGCCTGCCCTTTCTCCAGCACGATGCCCGCCTCGCAGAACTCCCTCAGCACCCCTTCGCCGTGGGAGACCATGATCAGGCTGGCCCGGCCGACACGCTCCTTGAACGCGTTCTTGGCCTTGGCCTTGAAGGCGCGGTCGCCGACGGCGGTCGCCTCGTCGGAGAGATAGACGTCGAAGTCGAAGGCCAGCGAGAGCCCGAACGCCAGTCGCGAACGCATCCCGGAGGAGTAGGTCTTGACCGGCTCGTCGAAGGCATCGCCGATCTCGGCGAACTCCTCGACTTCCCGCACGACCCGTTCGATCTCCTCCTCGGCACCGTGAATCCGGGCCACGAACTTGACGTTCTGGCGTCCGGTCATCGAGCCCTGGAAGCCGCCCGCCAGGCCGATCGGCCAGGAAACGCGGCTGTTGCGGATGATCTCGCCGCGGTCCGGCGAATCCATGCCGCCGATCAGCCGCAGCAGCGTCGACTTGCCCGCTCCGTTGCGACCCAGCAGTCCCACACTGACCCCGGAAGGGATGGTCAGAGAGATGTCCTTGAGCACCCACGGGCTGTCGTGATGGTTGTGGTAGCGCTTGTAGAGATTGCGGATTTCGATCATGGGAAAAGCCCCTCACGTTGTCTGAAAAATCAGTGCGCTTTCAGTTGATCGCGAAAGCGCATGTGAAGGACCAGCCCCAGCGAAATCAGCGCCAGCGCCCAGAACCAGAGATACGTCATGTCGATACCGTCGATCGTGTGGTAGCCGGCAAAGAAGTTCAGACGCATGCTCTCCAGGCCGTGGACGATCGGGTTCCACAGCAGGTATTCCCGGAATTGATGCGGCACGTAGAGCACCGGAAGAATGACGCCGGAGAGCAGCAGCAAAGGCAGGTTGAGAATGCGAGCGACCCTGCCGACTTCCGGCACCAGATCGCCCAGCACCGAGAGCGTCAGCCCAGTGCCCCAGCCCAGCGCCCACAATGAAAGCCAATCCATCATCGCGCCGAACGGATAGTCCGGCATCAGCTCGAACTTGAGCAGGCTGCCTATGGTGATGAACAGGATGAAGATCAGCGACTTGAGCATGCCTTCGAGAAAACAGCGGACCAGCACCGGGTCGATCGGCTTGACCTGGCGATAGGCGAACAGTCCGCGGTTGGCTTCCACCGCACCGATCGAACGCATCATGTTCTCGCGGAACAGCATGAAGCCCATCAGACCGACCACCATCCAGGCCACGTAATCGGCACCGGCGATGTGGCGGCCGGACATGAACAGCCCTCGCACCGACACCATCACGCCGATGATCGCCAGCGGCTCGAAGATCATCCAGAACCAGCCCATGCGATCGGCCATGGTGCGAGAGATCGCCTCGCGCATGAACATGGCGAACCACACGCTTTTGGCGACCCGCCATGATGAGCGCGAAGGCGCGCCGGGCGGCCTCGAGAAATCCGGTTGTGAAAAATCCGGTCGTGAAGAATCTATAGCCATGATGGATTACCCCCGATGGTGCGCGCGTGATGCGCATGCCCGTCGGAAAGAGCACGGAAAGATCGCGGGTCGAATGCGCTCATAGGTCGAGCGCCACGCGAGTGGCCACGGCAATCTGGAACAGGATCTGGGTAATCGAAGACGCCAGTTCGATATTGCTCGTCGGGGCTGCCGGCAGAACGATGATCTCGTCGCCAGCGCGCATCCGGGTCTGACCCGACTGGACGACGGCGCCATTGCGGTGAACCACCAGAACCTGATCTTCGTCGGCTCTGGGCGTGAATCCGCCAGCCTGCTGGATGTAATCCATGGCGCTCATGCCCGGCGTGTAGACCATCGCCTGAGGAATGATCACCTCGCCGCTCAACAGGACGGAATCGGTGTTCTCGGGAATCGTGACGATGTCGCCATCCTGCAGCCGGATGTCCGCGACATTGCCTTCCCGGGCGACGACCAGTCGACCTGTCGGCTTGACCTGGGAAGCCTTCTGCACGAATCGCTCGATCAGCTCCGCCTGACGCACCTGAATCTCGCCTTCCTTGGCCGTGCGGGCCGGGTAGCCGAGATAGGTCGTCTCGAGCCGACGCAGGCTGTCCTTCAATGACTGGGCCTGCTGCTCCGCCACGCTGATCCGGCGGATGGAAATATCCTGATAGCTGGTCATGTTCCGGGGCACGCTGATCGCATTGAGAAACTCGCCCAGACGCGCATCCCGCGGCAGCGCATAACGTGAAGGCCCGTAATAGCTGCCCTCCACCTGGACCACGATGGTCTCGTCGCGCAGGTCGGCGCTGAACAGCACCTCGTCTCCGCGGCGCACCTCGGCGCTGCGGAACTCCGCCAGCGGCAGATAGCGGGAGATCGGGCCCGACGGGCGGCTACCACGCAGCAGCACGTGCGATACGCCGGATTTCAGTCGCGCCAGGTTGATCACGTCCTGCCCGGTCAGGGCATCGCCGATCAGCTCGTAGCGGTAGTTTTTCTGCACGTCACCGACGACGCTGATGGCCGGCCCGCGCTCCTCGACCACGATGGTGTCGCCGTCCCGAAACTGCGGTCGCGCGATATCGCCATTGATGAGGAAGTTGTAAAGATCGACGACGTTGACGACCCGGTTGCCGCGCTTGATCACGACCTGGCGATAGCTGCCCAGCGCCTGGTCGATGCCGCCGGCCTGATCGAGGAAATAGAGCACCGAATCGTTCGGTGTCCCCGAGTAGCGCCCCGGATTCATCACGTAGCCCGTGACGAAGACCCCCACCGGCTGCACGCCCTGCAGATTGGTGTAGACGCTGACGTTTTCCGGGTAGACCGATTGGATTGCCCCACGCACCCTGGCATTGAGCTGGGCGTTGGAGATGCCCTGGACCTGCAACGGCCCGATGCTCGGCAGAAAGATGTTGCCCTGCGCGTCCACCGCCAGCACGCGATCGATCTCGACCCCGCCCCAGACTCGGATCGTGATCTGGTCGCCAGGCTTGATCAGATAATCGGGATTGAGCCCGTCGGCCATCATTCCGCGGAAGCCGCCGCTGAACAGATTCTCGCCGAACGGCGGCAGAGTGTTGGGATCGACCATTGCCTGTGCCCGAGGATCGACCGGGCCGTAGGTGCCGCTATCCCAGTCGGCTCGCGGCGTCGTCTCGGCCATGTCGCCCTCTTCCGACTGCAAGGTCATCGCCTGTGCCTCCTGGTCGCTACCCAGCAGCGTGCTGCTGTTCAACCCGATGGCCAGCCCGTGAGCAAGGTTGGCGCTCAAACACGCTACCGCCACCAGGCACATGGCCCGGAAAATCATTGCTACCCGCTTCATGATGGTTCCCTTCCTTCACGTTTTTTCAGGCCACGAATACCGGATATCGAAACATTGAATAACCGGCCAAATGCCACTGAAGGCACTCGTCAATTCGGTGGCAGCCAGGTCGTTCCGGCATCTGGAACGACGGATTTCGACGGCTTCGCCGATCACGCATCCGAACGACTTTCGGACACGATCTAGCGAATGATTTCCGTCACCAGACGTTGTGCGTACCAGCCTTTACCGGGCACCAGGCAGGTGATTTCCCCCGCCGGCAGGCTGGCCGGTGCCGCGTTGCGCGTGACATCCAGACGAACGCAGCGCCGGCCGCTGGCCGAGAAGTAGCGTTCGCGAGCATGAATCGCCACGTTGGCGCCCCAGGGCGACGTGGCGAGCGTAGTGACGCTGCCCGTGGCGGCGCTGTCGAGAAACGTCGCCAACTCCGCGTTCACTGGCGTGGCATCGTCCATTGGCACCACGGCCGTATCGAGACGTTGCTGATAGGAGGTCGCGCACCCCGAGACGGCGGCGAGCGTCAGCGCCACCGCCAGCCATCGCGATGCGCGATCGAACCTGACTTTCCTGATTTCTTTTTTCATCGTGCCCACCTTTCCCTCGATTTCCCGCGCGTTATCGCCGAGAACCTCGCCTGCTGTTGCGATGTAATTGACTGCTGCTTCTCTACCCACTGACTTCCATTCACTGACTGCTCATCCTTGAAAAATCGACTGCTTTCATGCCCGCCTATGCGAGCATGATTCATGCCCTTCAAATGATCCGATGCCGACGCAGCGCCGCGATGAGTCGCCCGACGGTTTCCTCGAGGTCATAAGCGGAGGTGTCGATTTCGACTTCAGGTGATTCCGGCGCTTCGTAGGGGGAACTGATGCCGGTGAACTGGCTGATCTCGCCGCGACGCGCCTGGCGATAAAGTCCCTTGGGATCGCGCTGTTCGCAGACCGAAAGCGGGGTATTGACGAAGACTTCGATGAACTCCCCGTCTTCCACCAGGTTGCGGATCATGCGACGGTCGTCGCGAAACGGTGAGATGAACGAGACCAGCGTGACCATGCCGGCGTCGACCATAAGCTTGGCCACTTCGCCGATCCGGCGGATGTTCTCCTGGCGGTCCTCGTCGCTGAAGCCGAGGTCGCGGCACAGACCATGGCGGACGTTGTCGCCATCCAGCAGATAAGTGTTGTAGCCCATGCCGAAAAGCTGTCTTTCCAGCGCATCGGCCACCGTGGACTTGCCCGCCCCGGAAAGCCCGGTGAACCAGATGATGCTCGGCTTCTGGCGATTGCGTTCGGCACGCCGACGCTTGGTGACCGCCATGTCGTGCCAGACGATATGGCCGACGTTCAGCGCATCCACGACCATGCCGGCGCCGACCGTCAGGTTGCTCAGCTTGTCGATGAAGATGAAATTGCCGGTTTCCGGAGAGCGCTGATAGCTATCCAGCACCAGCGGCTGGGTGACCTCGATCTGGCAGCGGGCGATGCCGTTGAGACCCAGGGTGTCGGCGGCACTGCGCGCCATGGTGTTGACGTCGACCTGGTAGACGATGCGGACGACACGCCCCGGCACGATGCGAGTGCCGGCCTTGATCTCGTACTCATGGCCCAGCATCAGCGGCGTCTCGTGCATCCACACCACGTCGGCGGTGAATGCCGTGCAAGGCTCGATGTTGCTGTTCGCCGCGACGAGGGTATCGCCACGGGAGATGTCGATCTCGTCGTGCAGCGTCAGCGTCACCGATTGCCCCGGATAGGCCACGTTCAGGTCGCCATCGTTGGTCACGATGCGCGCCACGGTCGAACGTTTGCCGGAGGGCTCGACCCGAATCTCGCTCCCCACCTCGACGGCACCGGCCGCCAGCGTGCCGCAGTAACCCCGGAAGTGGAGATTGGGTCGATTGACGTACTGCACCGGGAAGCGCAGCTCGTGCAGGTTCTGCACCGACAGGGTCTCGATCTGCTCGAGCTGGGTCAGCAGCGGCGCCCCGTCGAACCAGCGCATATCGCTACTGGGATTGACGACGTTGTCGCCGTTCAGCGCCGATATCGGCAAGAAGCGCACGTCGGTCACGTTCAGCCTGTCGGCGAAGTCGCGGTAGTCGGCAACGATCTCCTGGAACCGGGCCTCGGAGTAGTCGACCAGGTCCATCTTGTTGACCGCGATCATGAAGTGTCGAATGCCGAGCAGATCGCAGATGAAACTGTGCCGCCGGGTCTGCAACTGCACGCCGTAGCGCGCATCGATCAGGATCACCGCCAGGCTGGCGGTGGAAGCGCCGGTGGCCATATTGCGGGTGTACTGCTCGTGTCCCGGGGTATCGGCGATAATGAACTTGCGCTTGTCGGTGGAGAAAAACCGATAGGCGACATCGATGGTGATGCCCTGCTCCCGCTCCGCCTGCAGGCCATCGACCAGCAGCGCCAGATCGACCTGGCCGCCCACGCTGCCCCGTAGCCGGGAGTCTCGTGTCACCGCAGCCAGCTGGTCTTCCCGGATCATCCTGGCGTCGTGCAGCAGCCGGCCGATCAGGGTCGATTTGCCGTCATCGACGCTGCCACAGGTGATGAAGCGCAACAGCCCCTTGCTCTCGTGTTCCTTGAGATATCGGTCGATGTCATTGGCAATCAGCGCGGGTTGATGGGTCATCGGACGTACCCCTCGCGCGCTTTCTGCTCCACCGGACCGGCGCCGCCATGATCCACGCCACGACCGAAGCGCTCGCCGGTACGGGCCAGCAGCATCTCCTGAATGATGGCCGGCAAGGTGGTCGCACGTGACTCGGTGGCACTGGTCAGCGGGTAGCAACCCAACGTGCGGAAGCGTACCCAGCGCTCCTGCGGCACCTCATCATCGGCCAGCGGAAACCGGGCATCATCGACCATGAGCAACCTGCCGTCCCGCACGACCGTAGGGCGTGGTGCCGCGTAATAGAGCGGCACGATGGCGATCGACTCGAGATGGATGTACTGCCAGATATCCAGTTCGGTCCAGTTGGAAAGCGGGAATACCCGGATCGATTCGCCCGGGTTGACCTTGCCGTTGTAGAGACTCCACAGCTCGGGCCGCTGCTGCCTAGGGTCCCGACGGTGATGCTTGTCGCGAAACGAGTAGACGCGCTCCTTGGTACGGGAAGCTTCCTCGTCTCTTCGCGCACCCCCGAACGCCGCATCGAAGCCGTACTTGTCCAGTGCCTGCTTGAGCGCCTGGGTCTTCATGATGTCGGTATATTTGGCGCTACCGTGATCGAACGGATTGATACCGGCGGCCTGACCCTCTTCGTTGACGTGCTCGATCAGCTCCATGCCGACCTGAGCGGCCACTCGATCGCGGAACGCCATCATTTCGCGGAACTTCCAGTTGGTATTGACGTGCAGCAGCGGAAACGGTGGCGTCCCCGGATAGAAAGCCTTGCGCGCCAGGTGCACCAT
>Ga0098062_1001211_pt1 | contig 10400 bp, 12 predicted proteins | sample 23_taG_FD_81592 | JGI IMG/M metagenome (GOLD analysis project Ga0098062, IMG submission 81592) | Marine viral communities from Cariaco Basin, Caribbean Sea - 23_WHOI_OMZ | ecosystem: Environmental > Aquatic > Marine > Oceanic | place: Caribbean Sea: Cariaco Basin | collected 2014-11-11 | reverse complement strand
ATACAAATATTATTTATGATTCAATATGGTTTCTAGACGGTGTATTAGAAGAGTTTATACAAAGAGCTAAATACAGAAAAGGATTTGAAAATTCTGTACGTTCTGCTGAAAAAGGTAGAGCATTAGGTCTAGGTGTACTTGGATGGCATACGTATCTACAAGAAAAAGGTTTACCATTTGAAGGTTTATTATCACAATATGAAACAAGAAGAATATTTTCACAAATTAAAATTGAATCCGAAAGAGCTTCTATGGATCTTGCCACAACTTTTGGCGAGCCTTTGTGGTGTGTTGGTACTGGGATGCGCAATACTCATCTTCGTGCTATCGCTCCCACTGTTAGTAATTCAAAGCTTTCTGGAAACATTTCCCCCGGAATAGAACCTTGGGCAGCAAATGTATTTACAGATCAATCCGCTAAAGGAACTTTTATTAGAAAAAATCCTTCTTTACAAAAATTACTTAAGAAAAAGAAATTAGATACTAAAGAAATATGGGATAAGATCCTTGAAGATGGTGGATCTGTACAAGAATTAAAAGATTTAAATGATGATGAAAAAGAAATATTTAAAACATTTAAAGAGCTTAATCAACTAGAACTAGTCAGACAAGCTGGTATACGACAGCAATATATAGATCAATCTGTAAGTCTTAATTTAGCCTTTCCATCTGAAGCAACACCTAAATGGATTAATAAAGTACATTTAGATGCATGGGAAAAAGGAATTAAAACTTTGTATTATATGCGGACTGAATCTGTATTACGCGGGGACATTGCTGCAACAGCTATGGATGAATCATGTATAAGTTGTGATGGGTAACAATAAAGAAAGGGACCTCAAATGAGATCCCTTTCGGTTACAGGAACTTTTGGGTATGGTACGCCCAATATTTATTTGTTCCTTTTATTTTCTTTCATTCTTTTTTCTATTAAAGGTATTGATTTATTATCTGTTTCCTTTATAACTCCTTCATTCATTAATTGATATGTTGCTTTTTCGAATTCACTATCCGCATGCGCATGACCACCACGCTTCATATAAGTTCTATCAAATTTTTCTCTTACTCCAGCAGCCTCTTTTTCTGAAACATTAGGCGTCATATTATATACCTTTTCATTTTGGTTTAATGGTGATCTTCTATCTAATGGTGGTAATTGCCATTTTTTAAGTTTACTTTTAAATTCTTGATCTTGTCTTTCAGCATCATCTGTAGGTATTAACTTAAGTCTTTGTTCTTTAGTATCATAGTATTTAGTAGATTGTTCACCGATTCTTTCACGTTCATTTTCTTCAGGAGTAATAGGACCTAATTTTGGGTTATTACCTCTAAATTTCCTTTTTCTATAATTTTCTGTATCTATTTTCCAAGCTTTTGATGCAGCTATACTGTCATTTTGATTTAAAGGTGAATGAGGCATTGTAAAACCTAAGGGACTAGTTTTGTCTTTTAATTTTTTTATTCTTCTTTCATGCATTTCAATATCCATATCCGTTCCTTTTATTCCTTTAGAAACTTTTGTTCTGAATCGATCTTCAATTCTTTTAATTCTTTTATTTATTCTGCCAGTTTTACTCATGATGATATTACTTTATATTTTGTTTTTCCGTGTTCTTTATATGCTTTTAAACACTTATTTCTATTTTCTTCTTTTGATACGTATGATACATGTATCCAATTAGGCTGTGTATCTGTTCCAAATTCCCAAATCATTTGGTCATAATCTAAATTTTCTTGAATCCATTTATACATTTCTGCATTAGTTTTTCTTCCATAAACATCATCAATATCAATTGCTTGACCTTTACAGTGTTGGCTAGAAGCAGCCCCTCCAATAGCTTCATTAAGCGCTACAGAGCGAAAAAATGAATTAACCTTTATAGGCCCTCCAACCCATTTTCTTAAAGGCTCAAATACTTTATCTGCCAATAATTTCATTGATAACACTTGAACTTCACTTGGTGTATTGTCTATACCTTTTCTTTTTGCTGTATTAGAATGTATAGCTTCTGCGTAGGTTATGTGATCACTTATTTTCATATTAGTTTTGTACTATTAGTTAATGCGTCATAAGTAAAACTACTAACTGGTTTTCCTGAATTTTTAGCAGCTCTTTCTAATGCTCTTTCTTCAGCTGTCATATTATCTCTAATTTGACCAGTAATGGTAAGTTTATCAGTATTAGGAAATACATGTCCTCTTTTCTCTAAGATACCTAAAGCCATATCTCTACTACCTACCTGATCGCTTAATCTATCAATCAATTGATTTCTTCCTAAAAAATTTTGACTTTCCATATTAATCTATTTCAAACACCGCATAAGCCTTCATTATTTTATTTGAGGCTATTAGTTCTTTTCTTTCCTTAACTATATCTTTAGTTTCAATTTTATGATACCTAGGATTAGTACTATTTAGTTTTCTTTTTTTTGCCATTATTATAACTTACCATTTTCTGTCTATTGGCAATGGCCAACCCTTAGCGTCACTTCTATAATATCCGCTTGGTTGCTCTAGGATTTCATTTTCATGATATCGTTTTTGATATTTTATTTCCTTGGGTTTTGGTTTTGAAATTTTAGTCTTAGTTTTTGTAACATGTTGAATTCTCCCGTGTCCACGAACAGCATCTCCAGGTGTAGTTATTTTTTTACCTTTTCCTACATATTGTTTAACAGCAGAACGGATATTTGCAAAATTTAACATCTTTACGGCTTTTCCAGCTACCCCACCAATAAGACCTAAAGCACCAGAACCACCTACTATATTAGGCTTTCCTTTATTCCATGTTTTTATTTCTCCTTGTTTTTTTGTATGATTTCCCATAATTTTAAAATTTACTTGCAGTATTTACTTCATTTACCGCTTCTTGTATTTCACTTAAACTTGCTGGTAACATTAAGTCCAAACCAGCTTTGAACATTTCTTCTTTAATACCTTCTTTAAATATAATTAAAGTAGGCACCATTCTTACTTTATATTTCTTTTTTGCACTAGGACATTGTGTTATATCTGTTCTATAATAAACTACATCTTTTAGTTTATCCCATTCTTCAAATTTATTTCCATCATTAAATTCTGCCCAGAATTCAACAACTACTGGTAATGTTTGATCATCACCGAAAGCCCTTTTTTCATTGATTTTATTATCAAAATTTGAATCATCTATCCATTCTTGGCTATAAGAATTAAAACAAAATAATAATAAAATTAGAGTTAAATGTTTCATATTATCTCGGCATATTTTGCTGTATATCATAGAGTCTTTCATCTATTTTATCTACTTTCTCTTTTATTTCTTCTACATCATCTTGGGTATCCATAATAGTATTTCTGATTAATTCATCTTTTAAATCATATTCTGTTCTTGAAATTTCTGGTTTAGGCAATTCTTTAGCTTCTGCAATATCAGCTTGCATTATAAAATATAAACTTGCTAATGATATTACACCGCCTATTATTATTCCAATAGTTTTTAAATCTAAAGTTACCTGTGTGCTTTCTCCGATTTTAGTCGCCATAATTTAATTTTTTACAGAGTCTTTTTTTGATTCTCTTAGTTTTCTTATTTTCATTTTTCTTGCTTTATAAATAGAATCTTTTCTTGCTTTTTTCCATTTTTTCATTTTCTTCATTTTCATAGAATCTATTTCAACTCCATCCATTAAAACTTCCCCAGTAGAGTGCATTTTATATTTAGCTTTGTATTTCTTGCAATCACAATCTGAAGAGCAGCTTATTAAGAACATGCTTAATAATATTAATAAACTAATTTTTTTCATTTCTTTTACTTTTGTTAATATTTGTATTACTTGATGGTTTTACTATTGGTTTAGAAAGAACAGGCGAAGACGTATTAGGCCCTGAACCTGAACTAGAATTAGATTGGTTATTATTATTACTAGGTCTATAGGTAGGTGCACTTATAGCCCCTTGATAATAATAATTATTACCAAAATAAAATGGCGATGGTCTCCAATAATTATAATAATAAGGATATGTATGGTATATAGTTTGATATACTCTTGGTCTTAGCGAGTTTACATCTAATTGAATTGTATCTCCTTCAGCTGTAACTGCTAGTACTTTAATTGTATTTTCTGGCGCTTGTCGGTAGCTTCCGCAACTAACAATTAACGCAAGAAGTACAATTACAAATGCAAAATTCTTCCATAATTTCATATTTTTATTTTAGTTTTTAATAACGTTACTACCTACTTGATCGCTTAAAGTTTTTACTGTTTCTAGGCCTAATAGTATCTCTTAGTATTCTTACATTTGGTCGAAGCCTGTTTTCCATAATTGTTGGATCAGAAGAAAATTTTGGATTTTTCCCAATCTGTAAAGATGGTGTTATTTCATCATCTCCTAATGTAGTTACAAATTGACCTTTTTCATCACTTTGAACTTCACTAACATCTTGTATATTATGTCTCCTATAGTCATCGCCTTCGCTAGCACTAGTATATGTGCCCCCCTCCCAATCATCTTCACTTAATAGGTCGCCTTTTTTATATCTTTTCTTTCCATTATTTAAAGGGCTTTTTGCTAAAAATGGACTTGAAAATTTACTACTCATAATTATTTATTTTAATGTTATGTTCAGCCCTACTGAACTGTTATATATTTCTGAATCCCAGAATTTAGTATATTCTCCTTCGAAAAATACACCAATTGATTTACTTAATTTCCATCCAAATACCAAACCTGCTTGGTAATCTTCCCATTGTTCTCCATCACCAGCGGCATGCATTTCATCATGACCTTCTGCGCTCCAGCCGTTTCTATGTAAATAACTAAAGCTTTCATCTCCCTTAACATACTTATGGAAAGGAGGTAAATAAGATCCATACACATGCATCCAGAAGTTATTTTTGTAATGATACCAGTCAAAACCAACCACTGGAGATACAACACCAAAAGAATCAATGGTATCCCAAATCTCATTATTATAACGATTCATAAGATCAGTAAATACTGTTTCTCTGAATTCAAGATCTGTATGAGCTACTATTTCTCCATCTGGATCAGTCCAATACCAATCATATAATGTTTGGCCTTGATATTGTGTCGTAGTATAATGATCATCATAACCATAATAAAATCCTAAAGTATACCAAGGATTTACTGCATTACCGTTTTCATTAGTTTCGTTTAACCATATTTCTACTGGATTATAACCATAAGGACGTTGGTGTGTACGATACATAGCTCCAGCTGATAAACTAAATTTCTTACCAATAGGTAGTTTAGCTCTTACTTCAGCTGATTGATAATTAAAATCTATTTTCCCCTGCTTTCTACTTTCAACTTTAACCATATGGTATTTACCACTATGTTTTAAAAAGTATCTATGGTTGTCATATAATTCATCTCTTTCTCTTTCTTTTTCCCAGTGGAATACATATTCTAATCCTTTAATAGGTGAATTTGTAGCAGATAAACCTACGTTGTTTTCAGTACCATCATAATATTGTGCACCTTTTACTTCGTAATCATATCTAGCTAATTTACGTATACCTATACCATATCTGTAATCGAATTCATGGTAAACAGTTCCATCTTCTACAACTGGAATATCATATAATCCACCGCTAGGATTAGTTCTTACGAAATAATCTGGTACATTTTCTTTTGGATTTTGCATATCACCAGCTATATATATAGTGCTGTATTTAAATAATTCTTTATAAACATCTTTAAAGAATTTTCCTTTTTCCTGTCCACTTATATTAAATGTAATAAGTACACATAGGGCTAATAAAATTTGTTTCATTATTTGTATTTTTTAAACATTAATTTATACATTAATTTATTCCATGCTTCTTGTATTTTATCAATACATTTTTTAATTTTTTCTATCATTTCTTTTTCTTTTTAGTTTTAACATAATAAACTACAGTTCCAGCTGGTGACTGCATTTCTACAATATCTTTAGGATCAAAATCTTTTAAATTTCTATACATAACTTTTTTATAACCCTGCGCCTTTAGCTTTCTAATATCATATTTATAATCATTTTTTGCTTTTTCCTTAGCTTTCTCTTCTCGTTTAATAGTGCTTTGTAATCCCCAATAAGGTAATCCTACGCTCCAACTGCTCCATCCCAACATCAATGCTACTCGCTGCCATGTCCTAGTTTCTTCATCCATAGCCATTCTCATATTCATTATCTTTCTTAATACCCTATCTATTGGTATATTTGTAGCCGCAGAAATAAGTTGAGATATAGCTAAATAAGTAGGGTTATCTAAACTCCATCCACGCTTTTTAATTTCCTCCATATTCCAATTAAATGTTTTAGCCGTTGTTCTTAGTTTACGTACTTTTGAATCTAAAACTGGAGATACATTAAATATTTCCCATACTGCTTCTTCATAATCTGGTGATTTTCTATCACTCTCTTCCATCACTTTAAGTAATACATTTTTAAGTGTAGATATTGCAGCACCACCAAAACCTAATCCAAATAATAATGAATCTGCCATACCATTTGCAACACCAGCCAGTTTATCTTTTTCTTTTTCTTCACCTTCATCATCAAATAATGCTGCAAATAATGTTTGTTGTAAGGCATTAAATATTATATTTTGAATTGTAGTATAATAAATTATTTTAGATAAATTACCTAAATCACTTTCTCTTTGTGTTTGACCAGGGCTCTTCCTTCTATTATATAAATCTCTAATAGATTTTTTGGTCATCCTATTGTATTGCATCGTAACATTCTGGAAAGCTAATATTACCCTACCAAATAGACTAGCTTGCTGTTGTGATATTTTACTAGGATTACTAGATTGCTGACTTTCTTCTGATATAGCATAGAAATCATCAAAGGCTTTTGCCTCTGCTTCTGCTTGAGTATATTTTTTACCAGTTTCTGGGTTTTGTCTTTTTAGCAATGCATCTCTTCTATTTATATAAAAAGTTGCACCACCTGTTGCAATAGCTAAGCTATCCATAATTCTGGTTATAATAAAACCTTTATCAAGTAAATAAGCTATTGCGCCCTTCATACCACCATCTTTAGCAGCATTGGCTAATTCAGCTTCATTAACATTAATTCTTAATCCATCACGCCTATTAACTAAATAATCAGAATTCATTAACTTCATTACTGTTGGCCAATATTCTTTACTAGCAAAAGCTTTAGCGGCTTGATATATATTATTATCACCCCAATTTATAAAGTTTACATTTGATATAAGCTGCAGCAATCCAGATTTAACATTTAAGAACATTACTGCACCAACAGAACCATTTAGCCAATCAAGCATTTCATTTACTATTCTAGCTCCACCGCCTTGATATACCGGTCTATTACTACCAGATTTCATTCTACGTAAACTATCTTTTAATGCATCAACCCATTTTTTACCATACAGCGCTTCAAGCTTATTCATATTCTTGTCTGAGAATATAATCTTAGTATTCTCATCAAATTCGGTCATAACTTGGCGCCTAAAAGTTTTATCTATATTAGACATTATGTCGCTATCAATTGTTCCTCCGGCCCAATTATCAGTTGGCGCTGGGTATTGCTTATCTTTTTGTATTAATATTACTTCGTCAGCAAAAACATTAAGTTCACTATCTGCTTCTACAGCGGCAACTAAAGCATTTTGATCACGTTTAGAAATACCAGGAATTTCCATACCTTGCTTATTCCATATATATACCCTCATTGCTTGAGATTTTGTATATGGGCCAACACCAATTTGATCCATTAAAGGATTTCCTTTTAGAGTAGATCGAAGTGATTTAAATTTCTTTTTAAGAGCGGCAAAATCATTAGCTACTGTAACTTTAGCAGATAAGATTTGTTGTTCAGCTTTATTATAAGGTCCCATTAAATTATCTTGAATCCATTTAGCATGTCTATTCCCTTGTTTACTATAACCCATTAGATCTTGCATTAATCCTAAAAAGTCTTCAGCAGAAGGCGTAATAGTTAATTGTCTACCTAACCATTTAAAAACTCCTTTATCTTTTTTCTTTCCTTCTAATCGTGCTCTAACTGGGGAATATTCTGCTTCAGCTTTTAACCCAGTTGTTTCTTCTAATATTGTATTAAATTCTGTATCTAAATTTCTTTTTTTACTAGCTTTAGCTATTACTACATCAGACTTAACATCTACTTGATCTAAAATTTGTTTAACTGCTTTAACATTAGGCATTTGATCATCAGCAAAATAAAAATCATTGTAACCCTCCCCTGTTTTTTGTAATACCCAATTAGCTTTGGCTTGTGGACTTCCATTTTCTAATCCTGTTATATTTTCCATTGGTATATTTAAACCTATTCCATCTAAAAACATTTTAATAGCTGGAGCTGAAGCTTGAGGTCTTGCTGTCAATACAAATATATCACCACCACCAAATTTACCTTGGCGTTTTAAAGCGAGGTCAGCTAATGGCCCTTTTTCTGCTCCTTTAACATTTTCAAATTGTGAAAAATCAAATGAAGCTCCCATTTGTTCTAATTCAATTGCTCGTTCTGCAAATTCAGCAGGGGTCAATTCCATGCTTACTTCTTGACTAGTACCTGGTTTAAAAGCAGGCGCATATACTATAACCTTTTCTTTAGTTTTAGCCAACGTATCATCAAAATCAAATACACTTATACCCTTTGCTGATCTTTTTTTACTTGCTAATACTCTAGTTTTAAGATCACTTTCAAATGTATCTTTCACTTCTTGTGATGTCATACCCGGATATGTAATAGTGGGGGCAAATTTTTCGTTAAATGTTACTCTAGCATTTTTAGCTATATTAGCCGGGATGGAAACTTTTAAATGTTTAGAAGCTTTAGCTTTACTTATTTCGCCTTTAACAACCGCCATAACTAATTCATTTTGATAATGGATTAAAGAACGATTTTGAGCTTGCTGAGGCGTTAAACCTAATCCCATTTCAGAAACTAATGTTTTCTTAGTTTTAGGATTAATAATGGTATTTAAATTAACACCTGATGCAGCTAGTCTTGCTAAATCTACATTATCATCGAATATAGTCATACCTTCTGGTAAGGTTGCAGCATATCCCGAATTATCTATTCTTGCATCATCTAATTTAGATAATTGAATTTGACCATAATTTTTTACAATAGCATCCATTGTAATATCTACATGGTTATATTTAATAGCCCATAGTAATGAAGCACCGATTACAGAGGCTGGTGGGCTATGCTCTTCACGATATTTTTCACCTTTACTATACTTCTGCCCTTTGCCATGTTCAAACCTCTTAGAAGCCCCCTTAAAGCCTGCTGAGATTTTTATTAATCCTGTAGTAGCTTGATATGAAGCTGTAATAAATGGGGCAACACTACTAAGCGGTTGTCCCGATTGTTCTAATATTTTTGTATATAACCTAAGGGCTTTTTGATTTTCTGCAATCTGGTCCGCATGCTTAGCTAAAAAAGCTTTGTCTATTTTTTTGCCTTTAGGTATTTTTATTCTTTTAGGTTTTAAAGCTAATAGCTTTTGATTAAGAGGTGAATTATCATTTTCCTTTGCCGCCTTTATTAACTGTTCATAAGCTGGATCTGATTTTCCATAATATGCCCCTGTTTTTGGCATAAATTTTCCTCTATTAATTCCTTTTAAATCAGCAGCTGTAGTTCCTGCTTCTACCCAACTACCATCCATTAATTGAAAATATTTCTTTGTCCCAGGAGGCCATTTACCCTTAACTTTCTTTACACGAATTGGATTACCATCTTTATCCAAACCTTTACCTTTCCTATCTCTTCTCCCAAAATTACCAAAGTTAGATAATTCCAAAACAGCAGTTCCTATATCTCCATTAAGAACTGTTTCTAAATCACGTTTGTGTATTTTTTGTATATTGACTAACGAATTTGGTTTAATAATCTTACCCTTAGGATCTAGTTGTCTTTGAGCTGCATAAATATCATGCTTTGTGCTTAGAACCCTTAACTCCGTGTCTTGTGTTGGCGTAGGTTTTCTCTTTTTAGAAGCTTTTACTATATCTAAAGATGCAAATTCTTTAGTTCTTCCATCATATATTCTTTCTACTTCATTCATAAACTCTTCAGCCGTTAATTCTGATTTAGCTTCTTTTAATTTAAAAGCTAAATCATTCATAAACTCTGTATCAATTTTTACTTCTTGAAATTGTTCAATAGTTAATCCTTTTGCTAATAAATCTATAAAACTTCTACGCCCACTTTGATCTTTGGTGTAAAAATCTATTAATGCTTGTTTGTTTAATCCAGAGAGTTGATAAATACCCGTACCTGCCCCTAAAGTTTCTCTACCTATTTTTTCTATATTAAACCCCTTAACAGTTCTAAATCTCTTTTTCATCGCAGCTATAGGAATAGTCTCTATATAACCATCATTTATAGCCTTTTTTATAAAATCATTCTGGGCTTT
>Ga0098062_1001194_pt1 | contig 10495 bp, 12 predicted proteins | sample 23_taG_FD_81592 | JGI IMG/M metagenome (GOLD analysis project Ga0098062, IMG submission 81592) | Marine viral communities from Cariaco Basin, Caribbean Sea - 23_WHOI_OMZ | ecosystem: Environmental > Aquatic > Marine > Oceanic | place: Caribbean Sea: Cariaco Basin | collected 2014-11-11 | reverse complement strand
TTTCTTTCAGTTCAATATCGAACTGAATAAAGCGCCCACTCTCATCACGAAATAAATCGGTATCCGCCAGCGGCACTTCAACCGTAAAACCCAGTGGTGTTAAGTCGGATATTACACCCCGATATAACATTTTATTGTTGGTCTTTAAGGTAATCTCCATATAGACATCCCCTTATTAATAAGTTTAATGACCATAGCCGATATATTTGTGAATTCCAAGCCAGCCCAGTATTTATGCGAACCAGGTCCGATTTGTCCGATATCCGCTATTTAAATAGCGGGATCTTGTACCCGCTTAGCTGCTATCTGGCGAAATACGAGTCTCACAGACGCTGCTATTTCTCAGGGCCGAAATATAAGTGTTTAACGGCTCAGTTTGACAACCGCCATACAAATCAATCACTTAAGCTTTGCTCAACATCCATCCGTAGAGGTAAACTGGTCGCAAATTAATAACAAGATGACGTCATCACCATGAATCACCTGACTCGCATATCTATTCTGCTGCTAACAGCCCTGCTCGCAGCCTGTTCCAGCAAACTGCAATTACCCAGCTACGAAACTCCGCTTTCACTAGGACATCTGCCTGAAGACACGCTGACAATTCAGTATCTTGGCGTAGGTGGTCATATATTCAGCTACGGTGACAGCAAAATCATGACAGCACCTTCGTTCAGCAATCCACATTTTATGTTTGCCGGCCCGTTTTTCCCGATGTCGGTAGACGAGCAAGCCGTCGATCGCTATATGCCAAAAGCTGATGACGTTGAAATGATTCTGGTTGGTCACGCCCATTATGACCATCTGCTCGATGTACCCTATGTTATGCAGAAACATACTCCAAATGCGCATGTCTACGGCTCGAATACAATGGCTCACACCCTGGCGCCAGCCATTGATAGCGAGCGCATTCATGCCCTCAATGACAAAATGGGTGATATCAATCGTGCCGGTGAATGGATTTTCAGCCCGGAAGGCAAAGTGCGTATCATGGCACTGAAGTCCGATCATGCTCCTCATATCATGGGGATAAAGTTCATGGGTGGCGATTATGATGAAGACCTTGATAGCCTCCCCTGGCACGCGTTTGGCTGGAAAGAAGGACAAACGCTGGCGTATTTGATCGACTTCCTGGACGACAATGGCGATGTCGCTCACCGTATTTTTTATCAGGATGCAGCCAGCGAAGAGCCGCTTGGCCTGGTGCCTGAATTGAACGATGGCAAAGCCATCGACATTGCTATTCTGTGCCCGGCGTCATTCTCTCAAATCGACAATTACCCAGAGTCGGTTGTCAAGAACACCCAGGCCAAGCACTTTATTCTGGGACACTGGGAAGACTTTTTTGCCAACGACCTGGATGGCCCGCAGAGCTTTGTCCGCCTCACGGATCAGCAGGAATTTATTCAGCGCCTGGAGTCAACTAAACCCGAAGGCAGCACCTGGGTACTGCCGGAACTGTTTAGTACTCAATATTTTGGCAAAAACGGAGAACTCATTCAGTGAGCAACCTGATCGCGCTTGGCAACGCCATTCAACGAGCTGCGTATTGCGCAGCGCTTACCGCCATTAACCAGCCGCACATTGTGTTCTGGTGCCAGCATCAGCACCTGGACCATGAGCCCTTCAGCAAGCTGTTAAGCAAGGTTCAGTCTTACCTCCGCGGCGAGCTCAAGTCGCTCAGCAATCTGGAGCGTTTTCACGAAGCATTTGCCGAGTGGCGCGAAACACTGCCCGCCGATGACTCGCTTGGGTATGAGATTGCCGAGCTGTGCTGTGCGTCGCTGTACAGCGCTGCTGAAACCCTGCTGGATGATGAATGCGATGACATTGAACTGATTGATGGCAATATTGCCGCGATTTACACCAGCATGGAGGGGCTAACCACCGACGTCGATGAACTGCAGCGCTACGGCCGCGACATTCAGCAAGGCCTGCGCGATGTTTTGCACGATGTCAGTCAGCGGCCTGTTGCTAAAGACTACTTTCTGTTTGTGAAAGAATGCGACGTCAGTCTGTTTGGGCTGTAACGGCCTGCCATACCCCAATAATCCACGGTAAAATCCGCCTCAGATCATTTACCCGGAAGCTGGGGCTTATTAAAATCCCGCTTCTTTTTTATGGTTATGGCAGAACATCGTGACAAAACACCCGGCTTTCACTCCAGAACTACTCTCTCCGGCGGGCACTTTTAAAAATATGGAATACGCATTCGCCTATGGCGCGGATGCGGTGTACGCCGGCCAGCCGCGCTATAGCTTGCGAGTCCGAAACAACGACTTCCAACTGGAAAACCTGGCCAAAGGCATTGATTACGCCCACGCTTTGGGTAAGCAGTTTTACGTTGCCAGCAATATCGCTCCGCATAACAGCAAGGTGGACACCTATATGCGCGATATTGAGCCGGTCATTGCCATGCGGCCAGATGCCCTGATCATGTCCGATCCCGGCTTGATTATGTTGGTCAAGGATAAGTGGCCCGACCAGGTGATCCATCTTTCCGTTCAGGCTAACGTCGTGAATTACGCGTCCGTCGAGTTCTGGCGCCGCCAGGGCGTCAGTCGCATCATTCTGTCACGCGAATTGTCGATTGAAGAAATCGCCGAGATACGCCAGCGCTGCCCTGAGATGGAGATAGAGGTGTTTGTCCACGGCGCACTCTGTATTGCTTACTCTGGACGTTGTCTCCTATCCGGGTATATGAATCATCGAGACCCGAATCAGGGCACGTGCACCAATGCCTGCCGCTGGAAGTACGACGCGCATGAGGCCAAAGAAACCGACAGTGGCGATGTTATTCCAGCATCGGTTGAACAATTCGACCCCAGTCAGCCGTCCACCCAGCAGATCACCGCCGCCGAACCGACGCTGGGAAGCGGTGACACCACGGATAAAATCTTCCTGTTACAGGAGGGTAATCGTGACAACGAGTACATGCCCGCCTTTGAAGACGAGCACGGCACTTACATCATGAACTCTCGCGATTTACGCGCGATTCAGCATATTGAGAAGTTAGTGCAACTCGGCGTGCATTCCCTCAAGATTGAAGGCCGCACCAAATCGCACTATTACGTCGGCCGCACGGCCCAGGCATATCGCAAGGCGATCGATGATGCCGTTGCCGGACGTCATTTTGATAAATCGCTGATGGACACCCTGGAGCACATGTCTAATCGTGGATACACCGAGGGCTTCTTCCGTCGTCATGTGCACGATGAATACCAAAATTATGAACGCGGCACCTCACTGAGCACGGCTCAGCAGTTTGTTGGCGAAGTCACCCACAGTGATGGCAAACAGCTGACCATCGTCGTCAAAAACCGGTTTGAAGTGGGAGATTCACTGGAGCTGATGACCATCAATGGCAATACCGTGTTTACTCTGACCTCGTTAACCGATAGTGGCGGCGCCCCGCGTGAGGATGCTCCGGGTTCAGGCTTTATTGTACGCATCGATATACCGGCCGGTGCCGAGGGATATGAGATGACACGCGCCATGCTGATTCGCAACCTGCCCGAGCACAATAGTGGCTCGGTATAACCGTGTTCGCCTTGGCAAGCCGCGGCCGCTTATCTATAGTGCCGTGACGACAGCCAAATAACTCTAAAGACTGATGAGGATTGTATGAAAAAGGTGCTGATGCGAGGATTGGTGGTAATCACCAGCCTGCTCTGTGTGACCGGTCATGCTGATACGGACATTCCCCGGCAACTAGTTGAAGATGCTTCCACTAAGATGACCAGCCGCCTGATTGCCGATCGCGAGCAGGTGCAGAGCCAGGATTTTTACCTTGAGCAACTGGTGGACGAGATTATCCTGCCCGTGGTTGACCATGTCACCATGTCTAAGCGTGTATTAGGGAAATACTGGCGACGCGCTTCAAATGACCAGCAAAAGACCTTTGTCACCGCGTTTAAGCAAAAGGTTATCCGCACGTATGCTGGCGCCTTCAAAGCGTTCAATGGTGAGACCATTCAGTACGAAGAATCGCGCATCAATGACAAAGGCAATCAGGCATTGGTTAAAAGCCAGATTGTCCGCATTGGTGCTGCACCGATCCGCGTTGATTACAAGTTGTACTCCCGTGACGATGAGTGGCGGGTGTTCGATGTGGTTATTGAGGGAGTCAGTCTGGTTAAGAGCTTCCGCGATCAGGTTAGCCTCAGCATTGAGCAAGACGGGCTGGCAAAAGCCATCTCAAAACTGGCTGATGAATATAAGAGTGAAGCCCCCCAGGTAAAGCTCGGGGGGCACGAGTGGGGACCGTATCTGGGTAAAACACAACCCAATTCTGGTCTTGCGGCGGCCATCGTGTCTGCCGCTTTTGCTCGTGCCGGTTACTCCGCAACGATCGAATTCATGCCCTGGGAACGAGTAAACAGCCATGTTGAACAAGGCTCGCTCGATGGTTCTGTAGCCAGCTGGTATACCGCTGAGCGCGCAGATACATTGTTATACTCGGAACCCTACATCAACAACAAGCTGGTATTTATTAAACGTGACGAAGACCCGTTTACGTTCTCTTCGGTTGTGCAAGCGCAGCAGCTCCTGAAAAACCGCAGCTATCGCCTGGGCATATTCAATGATTATGCCTATGGCGAAACCTTCAACCGTATCCGGCCGTTATTTCAGTTGGAAACCCGTGACTATTGCTCCCAGCTGTTCCGCGATGTGGCGGCGAAGGAATTGGATCTGGCGCTGGTTGATCACTGGGTGGCCCAGCAAGAGCTGGCCAATAAAGATCATATCGCCAGTCATCTGGTCACGGCTCCCGGCACATTGTCGGTGCGCCCGCTGCACATCGCCATCCCCAAAAACCACCCCGATGCAGCTGCCATTATCAAAGCCTTTAACTCAGGCCTAAAACAGATCCAGAACGATGGCAGTTACCAGGCACTTCTTGAGCAGTTCAACTACCCCGGCTAAACCACTTCATGTCAGACATCCCTATTCTGTACAGCGATGATGATATCGTTGTAATCAATAAGCCATCAGGGTTACTCAGCGTACCTGGTCGTTATCAACCAGACTCGGCCGTTAGCCGCTTACAGCAGCAATTTGGCACTATCCTGGTGATTCATCGACTTGACATGGATACGTCGGGCATTCTTGTGTTTGCGCGCCACAAAGCGGCACTCAGCGCCGTGCAGCAACAATTTGAGAAGCAAACCACTCGCAAAGTGTACGAAGCGAAGCTCTATGGCGTGCTAAGCGGCTCTCAGGGCTGCATTAATCTGCCCATCATCGTTGACTGGCCCAATAGACCTTTACAAAAAATCAGCCACTCGGAAGGACGTTACGCACTGACGCGCTGGAAAAAAACTGACACGACGCAGGAATGCACCCGCGTACTGCTGTTTCCGAAGACCGGTCGCTCCCATCAGCTGCGGATTCACATGCAGCAGATTGGCCACCCCATCGTTGGTGATACCTTGTATGCCGGCGACAGAGCTAAAGAGAGTTCCAGGCTGTGCCTGCACGCGCGTGAACTGGATTTTAATCATCCAATAAGCGGCGAGCGCCTTAACTTTTACTGCCCTGCTGAGTTCTGATCGCAGCAAGCACCATCAGTGCCCGGATCACAACCACCGCCAACGTCGTAGCCATTAGCAGCATAACGGCGGCAATTCCGCCAAACAGCTGCGGCGCGTGCATCAGCGTCGTCATCAGCGAGTCCTGATAGTAGAAAAACCATTGATGCTGCGGCGGAAACAGCCAGACATGAAACTGATAAAACACGACCTTCGGGCCAATCACCAGCACAGCCGACGTGCACACAAAAATCACACCGGCAAGCAACATTAACTGGTGTTTCCATGATGGCGGTCGATTCAGATAAACGAGCACCCCGGCAAGCAGGATAAACAGGCCCAACGCCAGCACGCCAGCCAAATCAAATACATCAATTAAGTTGGCAACATCCTGCAGGTGCAGTAATTCCGCATGGCGCAGCAGTGTTACGGCGTCATCACCCCGCAGGAAGGTTATTTCTTCCAGCCCCTCCCCCTGATTATGTACAGCGGCAACAATTTCAGAGAACAGCGCCTCGTGTTGCTGACGGTCGGTAGTCTGAAAGCCCGAAATGTAACGATTCTGAGGCGCATAGCGTTCGATATGCTCATTGATATCATACACATCATAAAATAGCGGATAGCCGTAGTCTCCCGCGGCCATTATCTTCCAGGCAATAAACAAGCAGGCAACAAAACCACTCAGCAAGGCGAGGAACCAGACAATCGAGTGTCCTATGCGTTGACTTACCATAACCCTTCCATTGCTGTTAGTACGGTATTGGCCAGCCCGGTCGATGTATCCGGGTCGAGATGAAAGTGATGATGCCCGGGGCTCACGATCAACTCCCCTTGTTTTAAATACGGCATTCTCAGATCAAATACTGAAGCGGGTATCAGACCCCGTTGTGCGCGAACCACACGCACCGGGCATTCAACAGCACCCAGAAAAGCGGCCACCATATCTTCGGTCATGCGAACTTTCGAAGCATGACGCAACCTTGGGTCGGTTCGCCAGTGGTAACCCTCATCCGTCTGTCTCAGATTTCGCTCCACCACCGGAGACATGCATTCAGGGGTAAGCACTGGATCATTGTTGGTGCGCGCTTTCAATGCCGTATCGATATCCGGAAATATTCTCAGTCGACTGCCATGAGTGGCCCGTCTGCGGGCTTCATCGATGCCCTTGCGCAACTGCTGTGGTGCTTGTTGCGCCGCAGTTGATAATGGCCCGATGGCATCCAGTGCCACCACTGAGTGCACTTTCTCTGGATAGCTGGCTGCCAATATCAGAGCAACGGCAGCTCCCATCGAATGGCCGACAATATTCAGTGGCTTAGGTAATTGATCGATCACTTCCACAACACTCGCAACACTCTGCCAGATGTAATAGTCACCACCTTCCGGCAGCCAGTCTGAAGTGCCATGGCCAGGCAGATCTATGGCGTACACATTCGCCTGATGACACAGCTGTGGCGCCAGTCGGCAAAAGCTTGCGGCGTTATCGAGCCAGCCATGCAAAGCAAGTACCGCTGGGGCATCGCTGGTAGCTTCGGCGTACCACAGCAGACCGTTAATTTCACCATGCGTTGTCGAGAACGATATGGATTCAGCGGATGTCAGCACCCCATCTCCCTTAATAACTGGTGAATTGTTTCAGCAGTATTGCGTGGATGTTCCAGTGGAAACATATGGCTACCGGGCAGCCACTTCACTTTCATACCAACTTTACTTTTCATGCGTGCGCCATTCATTCTCAGAAACACATCACTTTGCTGTCCGCCAATAACGGCCGATGGCATCCTCAGCGGGCTGTCACTGCGCAATGTGTGAGGAATTGTGCGATAAATCTTCATTTCGGTCTGCGGATCAAAACGCAGTGTAACACCCTTTTCCGGTGCGTCTGCGTCAATCCATTCGGTGCCATGCTCGACATAATCGCGCAAACACTGAGGGGCAAAATTACGCATCAGCTTCTTACCGCAGAAATACTCATAAGCAGCTTCTTTGCTGGACCATTGGCTGCGACGCCCATCGGTACGACCCGCCGGGGTGAAGCGATCGGTAAGATTGAGGCGTTTCAATAACCCAAAGCCAAACCCCTGCATTGGCGTGAGTACCGGAGAGTCCAGCATAATCAGCGCCTTGATCAGGTCAGGGCGCTTCTTTGCCACCATGTAGCTCAATAAGCCTCCCAGAGAATGACCCACCGCGATAACAGGGTGCTGATAATGCTGTTCAAAGTAATGGATTAACTCTTGCTCGAGAAACGCCCAGTTATCGGTGACCGGATACTGAGCCTGATGAGCCAGCCGATCGATGGTTCTTACATCATAATGGTCAGCAAGTGGCTTCAGCAATGCGCCGTAGCTTCCTGCCGGGAAACCGTTGGCGTGGGAAAAGTGAAGAATGGTTCGGGAGCGGTTTGTGGTCATAATGATTCGCTGTTACTGCACATTCGAGGAACGAACGCTAGCGATATGGCCCGCCGCAGGCAAGGTGCTTTTGCGATAATTATCCGTTAAAGCCGATCAGATCCCTTCCAGAGCGGGATACCACACCGATGTCACTGTCATGCAGCCGGATGCTGCAATTTCGCCTTCCAGTAGCCAGCATTCCGCGGGAGACCAGGGCTGATCAAATTCCTCTCCGTCTACCAGGCGCGCGGCGACGCGGCCGACCAGTGGCAGGTGAGAAACCAGAATGATGTCCTGATTTGCGCCGGTCAGCTTGTCGACCACCGCCGTCGCCACGCCCGCCGGGGTGATTGTGCTGTCCGTGGTGATCGGCTTTTTGCAGGCGGCCGCCACTTCTGCTGCCGTTTGCTGAGCCCGCAGGTATGGACTGGCAATAATCTCAGCATTATCAGACAACTGACCCTGGGCAATCAGGGAATTCACCCAGCGCCCTGCTCCCTGAGCCTGCAGCAGGCCTTTAGGGGTAAGCGCTCGGGTGGCATCTTCATCGCCGCCCAGTACAGCACTGCCGTGTCGGATAATGCATATTTTCACTAATCTTCTGCCTTGTGTGCCGGCCAATCCTTAAACGGATATGGCTTATCGTCAGAGGCACCGGAAAGATATTGAATAATTTGATTAATGTATTGCCCAAGCGATGCGCCGAAGTTGGCCAGCTCAGCATTAACGTCGCCGGTGAACAGGCGAAACAGCCATTGAGCCGCGCCAATCACCAGAATCACCAGGTCAAGTACGCGATAAACAATAAAAAATCCAATCAGGTACAGGGTTTTCAGCCAGAACGCATCTGACGTCACGCTGTCTTTCAGGTCACTCATAATTATTTCCAAGGAACGTAAATGTAATCATCAGATTTCACTCTTCGCCAGAGCAAATTCCACATCCGAGGCGTGGTCGCCAGACATCAGACCTTCTGCAACACGCCGTGGCTCAACTCCATTAAACAGGATCTCATACGCCCCCATCACCAAAGGCATATAAATATCTAATTCAGCAGCTTTTGCCCTGACATAGCGCAAGGTATTAACACCTTCTGCCACTTCCCCAAGCGATTCGACCGCTTCCTCAAGGCTTTTACCCTCACCAATGGCGTAGCCCACGCGATAGTTGCGGCTCAGTGGTGAGCTGCAGGTAACCACCAAGTCGCCAACACCGGCCAGCCCCAGAAAGGTCAGTGGGTTGGCACCCAGCGCGACCGCAAATCGGCTCATCTCAGCCAATGAGCGGGTAATGATCATACTGCGTGAATTCTCACCCATGCCCAGGGCCGCAACAAAGCCCGACACAATCGCGTAGATGTTTTTAAGCGCCCCGCTAAGCTCAACGCCATACAGGTCATCGGAGGCGTATACCCGAAAGTAGGAGCAGCTCAGGCCGGTCTGTACCATGCGCCGCAAGTCACTGTGCTTGCTCGCAATCACAGTTGCCGCAAGCTCTCGGCGGGCAATCTCTTTGGCCAGATTAGGGCCGGACAGCACACCCACCGGATTATCAGGACACAGCTCTTCCAGCACCTGACTCATTAACAGGAAATGCTCTGGTTCAATACCTTTGGTGGTACTCACCAGTGCCTGATGCAGTTTTAGCCGGTCTGCGAATGATGAAACCACCTCGCGCACATAGCGACTGGGTACCGACACAAAGATGACATCAGCATCAGAAATGGCCGCATCTATGTCGGTTGTCGCTTTAAGCGCCGGATTGAGTGGCGTGTCCGGGAGGTATTTGGGATTTAGATGCTGGTTATTGATGGCATCCGCTACCGATGAGTCACGCAACCACTGCCAGGTTTCGATGTTGTTGTCGGCCAGAATGTTGGCAACAACGGTTCCGAAGCTGCCACCACCGATGACAGCTGCTTTTGAAAAATTCACGCATCCTCCTGCGTCTGATGAATCAGGACTTTTGCCGATCGCTTTCTAGGCAATCAACCAGTTCTTTAAATGCGTCCTTATTTTTGTCATTCAACCCCATGAGCACTTTGTGGGCTTCAATAACCTGATCACGGGCTTCTGCCTCACTCACGGCAGTAGCCGCCCATTGGCGAAAATCGGCATCATCCTGAAATGGCTCATCGATAATATGAAATACCTGATCAAAGCCCATGCTCATAAGAATACGAGTGATGCCCGGGTTTGGGCTGCTGATGGTGGGAGTGATGCCAAACCGGTCGCGGCAGAGAATCGAAATCTTAGCGATTTGCCCCAGAGTGGTACTATCGACACCATCCGCCTGTGACAAATCGACCACCACATTGCTGAAGTCCGGACGTTCAAGAATATCATCCAGATAACGTTCCAGTGCAGAACACAGGTTTAATCGCACATCACCCTTCAGGCGAATAACGTGCGTGCCGTTGCAGAATGCAACAAAAACCTCTCCTGATGTCATAAGCTACCTCGGGCGATTGACAGCATTGCAATGTCATCGGGTACTTCCTGTGCGTCTGAGACGCCAAGTGCCGTTGCGATGCGGTCAATATTGCCATTGCTCTCCAGCACAAGCGCC
>Ga0098062_1001185_pt1 | contig 10530 bp, 8 predicted proteins | sample 23_taG_FD_81592 | JGI IMG/M metagenome (GOLD analysis project Ga0098062, IMG submission 81592) | Marine viral communities from Cariaco Basin, Caribbean Sea - 23_WHOI_OMZ | ecosystem: Environmental > Aquatic > Marine > Oceanic | place: Caribbean Sea: Cariaco Basin | collected 2014-11-11 | reverse complement strand
GACTACGGGATTCCAGGCGGGCCGGTCGCGCGGGAGTGAACCGCGATTCCCTATCCGTGTACGGTGCCTGGCAAGAGATCAGGTGGCGGTACACCGCAAAGCGAGGCTTCACGATGAAACAGTCTATTCATCCCGAATACAAGACAGTCACGGCGACCTGTTCCTGTGGCGCGACCCATTCGATCGGCACCACGGCCAGCGAAGATTTCCATGTCGACGTCTGCTCGCAGTGTCACCCGTTCTACACCGGCAAGCAGAAGCAAGCGACCACCGGTGGCCGCGTCGAGCGTTTCAACAAGCGCTTCGGTGCTGCAGTGCGTCGCGGTTAAAACGCGTCTCACTACAACCGATTGGTTGTCGAAAAGCCCGCCTTGATGGCGGGCTTTTTTGTGCCCGCTCGATGGCTTTTTAAGTTTTAAAAGGTAAGGGGTATCGAGATTTATCGACTGTCCCGAGGAGATGGATAAGGAATATTTTATGGCTGGGCTTCCAAGTATAAGTGTCGCCAAATGTACCCAAGTGGTTCAAACAGGCGCTTAAAATTCGCGAAAGGCAGAAAATGGGCAAAAGTTGTGTGGGGTGGGTTTTTTCTATAATCTGATCCGACTTCAGGCAAGACACTGTCGAAAATTCCCATCATTTGTCTTTGGAAAATCCTCATGAGTGACGATAAGAGACAGGCGGCGCTCGATTACCACGCAAAGCCGATTCCGGGTAAGTTGTCGGTCGAGCTGACCAAGCCGACCAACTCCGCCAAGCATCTTGCGCTGGCCTACAGTCCCGGCGTGGCGGAACCGTGCCGGGAAATCGCGCTGGATCCGGAAAACGCCTACCTCTATACCGGCAAGGGGAACCTGGTAGCCGTCGTTTCCGACGGCAGCGCCATTCTGGGGCTGGGCAATCTGGGACCGCTGGCGAGCAAGCCGGTCATGGAAGGCAAGGGCGTTCTGTTCAAGCGCTTCGCCGGCATCAACTCGGTGGATATCGAGGTCGAGGCCGACTCGGCCCAGGCTTTCATCGATACCGTGGCCAACATCGCCAATACCTGGGGCGGCATCAACCTGGAAGACATCAAGGCGCCGGAGTGCTTCGAGATCGAGGCGGCGCTCAAGGCGCGCTGCAGCATTCCGGTATTCCACGACGACCAGCATGGTACCGCGATCGTGACCGCGGCAGGGTTGCTCAACGCGCTGGATATCGCCGGCAAGACGCTGGCCGAAGCGCGCATCGTCTGTCTCGGGGCCGGTTCCGCCGCCATTGCCTGCATGAAGCTGCTCATCGAATGTGGCGCCAAGGCCGAGAATATCTTCATGCTGGATCGTAACGGCGTCATCCATAGCGGCCGCAACGATCTCAATCAATACAAGGCGCAGTTCGCGACCGAAACGCCGCTGCGTACGCTGGACGACGCCATCGAAGGCGCCGATGTCTTCGTCGGTCTGTCCGGGCCGAACCTGTTCAAGCCCGAGCAGCTCGAGAAGATGGCCGCGAACCCGGTGGTCTTCGCCTGTTCCAATCCGGACCCGGAGATCCACCCCGACGTGGCGCGGGCGACCCGGAGCGACGTGATCATGGGCACGGGGCGCTCCGATTACCCCAACCAGGTCAACAACGTGCTGGGATTCCCGTTCATCTTCCGTGGTGCGCTGGACGTTCGGGCCACGGCCATCAACGAGCAGATGAAGATCGCGGCCGTTCATGCCCTGAAGGACCTGGCGCGAGAGCCGGTGACCCAGGAAGTGCTGGATGCCTACGAAATTGACTCGCTTGAGTTCGGTCGCGGCTACATCATCCCGACGCCGGTGGATTCGCGCCTGCTTGATAAAATTCCGGCGGCCGTGGCTCAGGCCGCGGTGGAATCCGGCGTGGCCCGGAAGCCTTATCCCGCGCATTACCCGCTGAAGAGCGTCAAGGAGATCTACGGCTGATCGCGAGCCTGTCATCTCCAGACGACGATGCCGCCCACACGGGCGGCATCTTGGTTTTCGGCGTCTGGCAGGTGTCTTCCTATGCTGTTCCACCAGGATCATCCTGCGGCTCGTGGCTCGTGGCTCGTGGCTCGTGGCTCGTGGCTCGTGGCTCGTGGCTCGTGGCTCGTTACCAGCTGTAGAGAAGCGATACCGATGTCGTGGTATCGGTGCGCGCTTCGGCATCGGGCGGCGGGTGCGTGTTGCTCCTGACATCGTAGGAGACGCGTAGCGCGAGGTGGGAGTTCAACTGCGAGGTGATCGTCGACAGCGAACGGGTCGTGACGCTGATATGCGTTGCTTCCGCGGACAGCTCCTGGTCGAAGGAGATGTCATCGCTGAAGTGGTAGGTGTAGTCCAGTGCCGAGTAGGCCAGGGTCAGGTCGTCGCTACCGCCGGCCGCGTAGGCGTCGTGACGATAGCCCGGGCCGACTTCGGCGGAAAGCGTATGCGTCGGCCCGGTCAGCAGTTGACGGCCGTAGCCGGCGATAGTGGTGAGCTGCGAGTCGTAACCGCTGAACCGGTCGCGCTCCCAGCGCGCAAAGCCGAACAGGTAGTTGTTGTTCTCCAGTTCGTAGCGTTCACGGGCACCGACCAGATACCGCTCGGAGGTGGTGTCGTCGTTGTCCTGGACACTGCGGGTTTCGGCGCGGAACGTATGGGTGTTGCGCCCGGTCAGCCAGGTCAGGCGAGCCTTGGCGAGCAGCGTCTGGGTATTGGCGTTGCCGGTCAACTTCGTATAACCGAGTTCCGCACTGCCGCTGAAGTTGGGGGCGTTCTCTTCCGGCGCCGGCGGTGCGTAGAAAAGCTCTGCATATGACGGTGATGCCATCAGGCAGGTGGTCAACAGCCACCAACGGCAACTAGGCAGGGACATGATATTTCTCTCAGCGTCGCTGCGACGTCCTGTTGCGGTGAAGAGCGAGTGTGGGACGAAAAAGTCGGGGCCAGAGCCCCGACTCATGTATCAGAAGATCGCTTCGTAAGTGCCGGTGCCCTGCGAGCCGCTCTCGTCTTCCAGTTCCGGACGAATACCGCGCGGCTGATACTCAGGCAAGTTGTCCTTGCGGAATATCTCGCTGATGCCGCCGGGCTGGTCATCGTGCAGGCGCTTGCCGGTATCCGGGTCGATGCGAACCTGAACGATATCGTCGGGGGCGTCCGGGATCACCTCGGGCGTGCCTTCCAGTGCCGGACCCATGAACGCTTTCCAGATCGGCAGGGCGGCTTGAGCGCCGTATTCCGCCGTGGTGGTGTTATCGTCCTTGCCGACCCAGACCGTGGTCACGAGCGAGTTGTTGAAGCCGGAGAACCAGGCGTCACGCTGATCGTTGGTGGTGCCGGTCTTGCCGACGATGTCGCTGCGATCGAGCGACAGGGCGCCGCGTCCGGTGCCGTGTTCGATGACATCACGCAGGATGCTGCGCAGGATGTAGAGCGCGTCGGGTTCCACCACGCGGGGGGCGATGCGACGCGGCTCGCCATCGATGACGGTCTGGGTCGCGCCGGGTGCGCAGTCACGGCACGCCACCAGCGGATTGGCCTGTTCGACCACGGTATTCTGGCTGCCCTGGGTGACCTTCTGAATGTACCAGGGCGACACCTGGAAGCCGCCGTTGGCGAGCACGGCGTAGGCGTTGGCGATCTCCAGCGGTGTCAGCGAGGCACTGCCGAGAGCCAGGGAGAGACCGTGGGGCAGGCGGTCCCGTGCAAAACCGAAGCGCTCGAGGAAATTCAGCGCATTTTCGAGCCCCAGCGACTGCAGCACACGGATGGTCACCAGATTGCGCGAAGTATAGAGCCCGACGCGCAGGCGGGTCGGCCCCTGGAACTGACGCTCGGCATTCTCCGGACGCCAGTCGTCGCCGCTGAACTGTGACATGACTACCGGCGCGTCGTTGATGATGGTCGCCGCGGTCATGCTGCCTTCCTGCAGCGCAGCCAGATAGACGAACGGCTTGAAGTTGGAGCCGACCTGGCGCTGGGCCTGAATGGCGCGGTTGAACTTGCTGGCGGCGAAGCTGAACCCGCCCTGGAGCGCCTCAATGGCACCGGTCTGCGGATCGAGAACGACGATGGCCCCTTCGGCGCCGGGGCGCTGCGACAGCCGCCAGTGATCGCCTTCCTTGAGGATGCGTACCAGATCGCCGCGACTCGCGATCGCCGCGGCGTTGGCGGGGACATCGCCGCGCCACTTGGCGCTCTTGTACTCGCGCGCCCACTTCAGGCCATCCCAGTCCAGCGTGATCACCTTGCCGTCGGCATTGAGCACGCGCATCTGCTTGCCGTCGGTGGCGGTGACGATGGCCGGCTGGAGCGGGCCGAACGACGGCGTGCGCTCGAGCACCTTGAGCCAGTTGCTGACGTCGCCATCGACACCCTCGATCGTGGCCTGGCTGCTCTGGGCCGCCTGGCGGGCGGTTTCGATGACCTCCGGGGACTCCGACAGCTCTTCTTCCAGGCCTTGGCGTTCGGTCCGGTCCTGCGCTTCGACCAGGCTCGGCGGTACGTCCTTCTCCTCGGGGCCGCGCCAGCCGTGGCGAGTATCGTAGTCGATCAGGCCCTGCACCAGCGCATCGCGGGCCTCGGTCTGCAGACGGCTATCGAGGGTGGTGGTGATGCGAATGTTGTCGGTATAGGCCTTGTCGCCGAAACGCTCGACGGCGTAGGCGCGCGCCATTTCCGCGACGTAGGGGGCATCGACTTCCGAGCGTGCCGTATGGCGGCTGGCCGTGATCGGTGCCTTGACGGCCTGATCGTAGCTGGCCTGGTCGATGGAGCCGAGCTCGCGCATGCGATAGAGAATCCAGTTGCGGCGGATCAGAGCGCGTTCCGGATTGGTCAGCGGGTTGAAGCTCGACGGCGCCTTGGGCAGACCCGCGATCATGGCGTACTGCGGCAGGGAAAGATCTGCCAGCGGCTTGCCGTAATAGGTGTTTGCTGCGGCGGCGATACCGTAGGAACGATGGCCCAGATAGATCTTGTTGACATAGAGCTCGAGAATTTCCTGCTTGTCCAGGATCTGTTCCATCTGCAACGCCAGCAGAATTTCACGGATCTTGCGCGTGAAAGTCTGATCCAGGGTCAGCAGGTAGTTACGCGCGACCTGCATGGTGATGGTGCTGCCGCCGGACTGGATGTCGCCCGAGGAGGCGAGCTCGACCGCGGCGCGCAAAAGCCCCTTGGGATCGACCCCGGGGTGGTTGTAGAAGTTGGCGTCTTCGGCAGCCAGCAGCGCGTCGATCAGCGACTTGGGGATCTCGTCGTAGCTGACGGGCATGCGGCGTTCCTCGCCGTATTCACCGATCAGCTTGTCGTCTTCCGTATAGATGCGCAGCGGGGTCTGAAGCTCGTAATTCTGGAGCTGGCGCACGTCGGGCAGGCCAGGGGCGAAGTAGAGCCCGGCGCCAATGACCGCCAGCACCACACCGGCGCAGAGCGACAGCAGGAGCCAGAAGGCAGTCGTCAGTAGGCGGGTAAAAAGCTTCATATAAAGGGGTGATCCTTGACTGGTGGCGGTCCGGCCGCGTGCTCGCTATCCCTGGCGTCGGACATGATTCAGCATCGGGGCATTATATGGATGCGGTGGAGCCGGGGCCAGTTTCGCCCCCGCCACTTCCTGCAAGTAAAGCGAAATAAGTGTAACGGAACGTCTCAAGTTGGCTGTGTCACCGCCGTTAAATCCGATTAGGCTTTTCCAGTTCCGGCGAGGTGAGACAGTGTTGCGCTTGAAAAGATCCTCGAAAGGATTGGTGGGAGTGGACATCACGTCCGCCACCGTCAAGCTGCTGGAGCTGGAACATCGCGCCGGTGGCTTGAGAATCGACAGTTACGCGGTGCGCCCGCTGCGCGAGGGGGCCGTGGTCGAAAGGCGCATTCGCGACAAGAGCGAAGTCGTGGATACGCTGGGTCGGGCGGTCGATCACGCCCGCTTGCAGTCCCGGCGCGCCGTGGTCGCGGTGCCCAACTCGGCAGCCATCACCCGGACGCTGTCGTTGCCCGCATCGCTGAGTGACGAGGACATCGAAGCACGGATTCAGATGGAATCCGACAAGTACATCCCGTTTCCGCTCAATGAAGTCGCCTTCGATTTTCAGCGACTGGGCCGCCATCCGCGTTACGACGACCAGCAGGAAATCATGCTGGTGGCCTGCCGAATGCAGGATATCGATACGCTGACGTCGGTGCTGGACGCCGTGGGGCTCGAGACGGTGGCCGTCGATGTCGAGGGCTTCGCGCTGGAGCGCGTCTGTCGTGCGCTGCAGACCTCCGAAGATGAAGAGGGAGATAGCACGGCACTGGTCGATATCGGCGCCAACCTGTGCGCGTTCCATGTGATCAAGGAGGGGCGGATCGTCTACAGCCGCGACAACCTGTGCGGCGGGCGGCAGCTCACCGATGCCATCAGCAAGCGCTACGGCATGAGTTTCGACGAAGCCGGTCGCGCCAAGAAGCGTGGTGGATTGCCCGACGATTATCGCCAGCAAGTCCTGCTGCCTTTCATCGATACCCTGATCCAGCACATCGGACGCTCGCTGCAGCTTTATTACACCTCTGCGGGCCAGCAGCAGATCCGGCGTCTGATCCTGGCCGGTGGGTCGAGCGCGCTGCCGGGGTTTGCGGAACGGCTGCGTGCTCAGAGCGGGCTGGAAGCAACGCTCGCCAATCCTTTCACGCACATGCGGATCCATCCGCGGCTGGATGTCACCGCGTTGGCCGCGGACGCGCCGGCCATGCTCACTGCCTGTGGGCTTGCCATGCGAGCGCTGCCATGACGATCGAAATCAACCTGCTGCCATGGCGGGAGCAGCGCCGCCTGCGGAAGACCCGACGATTCAAGCAGGGCCTGCTGCTGATGCTGCTGCTCGGGTTGCTGGTCGGTTGGGGCATCGCCCAGTACGAAAAATCCATGGTGCGGGCGGGGCAGGCCCGGTTGGCGCTGATCCAGCGGGAGACCGATGCGCTCACTCGCGATATTCAGGAGATGCGCAATTTCCGCCAGCTGCGAGAACGCATGTTGAAGCAGATCGATCTGATCGGCGAGCTGCAGTCGAGCCGACCGTTGACCATCCGCGTTCTCGATCAGCTGACGGCCACGCTGGTCGATGGCGTCCACTATACCGAGCTGAATCGCAGGGGTAGCCGGCTCGAGCTGAGCGGCGTCGCGACTTCGAATCGCCAAGTTTCCGACCAGATGCGAGCGCTCGACAACAGTTCCGCGTTCGACATTCCGTTGCTCTCGGACGTGCAGTCCGCAGAAGGGCCGGCAGCGGCCAAGCGTTTTCACATGAGTGTCGATGAGCATCCCGTCGATGAAGCCAAGCCGGGAGCTGGCTCATGAAGCGCCCGACGCTGGAAAGCCCACGATTGAATGCCTTGCGAGAGACGTTCCGGGAGCAGTGGCGCCAACTGCGTGAACTGCAGTGGCGTGAACTCGACCTGAAAGAAGCGGGAAGCTGGCCGGCCAGCCTGCAATGGCTGATCGCGCTGGGCGTGCTGCTGGGATCGATATGGGCCACGCAGTGGCTGCTCGCCTCCTCGCCCCGGGAAACGCACGAGAGCCTGGTCATGCAGGAGCAGCAGGCGTTACAGCGCTTCGAGACGCTCTCCTACCAGGCGGTCAACCTGCCGGCGATGGAGCATCAGATGGAGGTGCTCGAGGGGCGCATGCAGAGCGTGCTCGAAATGTTGCCCAGCGATGCGGAAGTGCCCGCGCTGCTGGATGCCATCAGCGAGGCAGCGCGGCAGCAGCAGCTCGATATCGACAGTATCAAGTTGCGACCGGCGGTCGAGCAGGAGTTCTATGTCGAGCAGCCCTTCGATATCCAGGTGCGCGGCGATTTCCACCAGATCGCGTCGTTTCTGGCGCGCGTTGCCGCGATGCCCCGCATCGTCACGCTTCACGACTTCACGCTGACGCCGGTGGGTGACAGCCTTCGGCTGGCCATGCTGGCGAAGACGTACCGCTATCGCGAGGATATCGACCCGGCCAAGGGGGGTAAAAAGCCTTGAGTTCGAATCGTGGCATTCTCACCGGACTGTTGCTCGCAAGCATCGTGCTGAGCGGATGCGAGGACGCCGATCTGGGGGGATTGCAGGCTCGACTGGATGCCCTGCGGAACAACCCGAAGGGGCAGATCGCCTCGTTGCCGGAGATGCCCCGGTACGCTACTGCCAGCTACGACCAGCAGCAACGACGGAGCCCGTTCGTGGCCGAGCAGCCAGCGGAGGCGGCAGCCGCCGATCCGGCCGAGGCGTCGCCGCTGCCGGATGCCGACCGGCCGCGCCAGCCGCTCGAGGCCTTCGAGCTGGACAACCTGAGCCTGGTCGGCACGATGATCGTGGGCAAGACACCCTCGGCACTGATTGCTGCGCCGGACGGCAGGGTCCACCGGCTCTTCGAGGGGGATTATCTGGGCCGGGACTACGGCCGCATCATCAGCGTGGAACCTCGCGGGTTGACGCTCGTCGAGACCGTGCGCGGTTCCGGGGGAGAATGGATCGAGCGTCGCCAGCGCCTGGAAATGGCAGGACAAGACTCCGACGGTACCAGCCGGCGGCAACAGTAGCAGGGGACAACATGACTTCTCGACGGCGCCTGGCCGCAGGCCTGGCAGCACTGACATTGTGGGGACTGGCGTTTTCCGCCTGGGCGGCACCGACCTTGACGGCGATGACCTTCACCGATCAGGGGGCCGGCCGCCTGGACGTCGGGCTCGATTTCGTCGGCGGCGTCCCGGAAATTCGCGGCTATCGCACGGATGCGCCGCCGCGGCTGGCGCTGGATCTGCTGCAGGCCCAGAGCGGCCTGTCGCAATCGAGCTTCGCCATCGGCAGCGCCGGCGTCGATTCCGTCAGGGTGCTGGGGTCGGGAGCGCGTACGCGGCTGGTGTTCGATCTGGCCTCGCCCACCGATTATCGGCTCGAACGTCTGGATGAAAGGGTCATCGTTCACTTCGGTGACGAAGCTGCGCCAGCTGAGACCGACGCGTCGGCCGAGCGGTCCGCGGCGGCGCTGCCGCGCCAGCCGGAGGTGACCTCGATCGATTTCCGCCGGGGCGAGGACGGGGTCGGCCAGCTTGACCTGGCGCTCGACCGCGCCGGAGTGGCGGCGGAAGTCTCCGGCCAGGGGCGTCAGGTCTCGGTCTCGCTACCTGGCGTGACCTTGCCCGACGACCAGTATCAGACGCTCGATGTCAGCGATTTCGGCACCGCCGTCCAGCGCATCGTGCCGCGTCGAAGCGCCGATGGGGTCACCTTCGATATCGTGGCATCCGATGCCGTGGAGCCGCTGGTGACCCAGAACGGGCGTCGTTTCACGATCGAACTGACCTCCTCGGGCAGCATCGAGCGCCCCGAGACGGACTCCGGCCCCAGCTATGCCGGTCACCGTATTACCCTCGATTTCCAGGACATCCCGGTGCGTGACGTGCTGTCGATCATCGCCGAGGAGTCGGGGCTCAACGTGATCGCCAGCGATGGCGTGCAGGGCAACGTGACTCTCAATCTGACCGATGTGCCCTGGGATCAGGCGCTCGATCTGGTACTGCGCAACCACGGCCTGTCGGCGCGACGTGAAGGCAACGTGATGATGGTGGCGCCGACCGGCGAGCTGGCCAATCTGCAGCGCCAGACGCTGGAAACCCGCGAACAGACGAAACAGCTGGCTCCGCTGACCACGGAGTTCGTGCAGATCCGTTACGCCAAGGCCGAGGATCTGGCGGCGTTGCTGCGCGGTGGCGAGGGCGTCGGCATGATGTCGGAGCGCGGACGCATCACCGTCGATCCGCGCACCAACACCCTGATTCTGCGGGATACGCGCGAGCAGCTCGATGCCATTCGGCGAACCATCGAGCATCTCGACGTCCCGGTGCGTCAGGTGCAGATCGAGGCCCGAATCGTGATCGCGAGGGATAGTGCCACCCGAGAGCTTGGCGTCAACTGGGGCATGTCGGCCAATGGCGGGCGCCATTTCGATCTCGACGGCGCCGCCGATGGCGATGCCTCGACGGTGCCCACGACGTCGGACGATCCTGCCTCCTACGGCGGCGGGCTGGCGGTCGATCTGGGCAATGACACCAACCCGGCCAGCGCGTTCAGCTTCGGCTATCTTTCCGGCGATATCCTGATCGACCTGGAGCTGCGGGCGCTGGAAAGCGAGGGCAAGAGCCAGACCATTTCCCAGCCCAAAGTGATCACCGCCAATCAGCGCACGGCGATCATCAAGCAGGGTCAGGAAGTGCCTTACCAGGAGGCCTCGTCCAGCGGCGCCACCTCCACCGAGTTCAAGGAGGCCGTGCTGTCGCTCGAGGTGACACCGCAGATCACTCCGGATGATCGCATCATCATGGATCTGCGTATCAACAACGACGATATCTCCGACACCCGCTACGACGGCGCGCCTGCCATCGATACCAACGAGATCCAGACCCAGGTACTGGTCAATAACGGCGAAACCGTGGTGCTGGGCGGGATCCTGACCTCCGAACAGCTGCGGACACTGTTCAAGACACCGTTCCTCGGCGACCTGCCGGTCATCGGCAATCTGTTCCGCTATACCCAG
>Ga0098062_1001183_pt1 | contig 10541 bp, 10 predicted proteins | sample 23_taG_FD_81592 | JGI IMG/M metagenome (GOLD analysis project Ga0098062, IMG submission 81592) | Marine viral communities from Cariaco Basin, Caribbean Sea - 23_WHOI_OMZ | ecosystem: Environmental > Aquatic > Marine > Oceanic | place: Caribbean Sea: Cariaco Basin | collected 2014-11-11 | reverse complement strand
CCCGAGGGACGCCAATAACTTTTGCTCGGCGTACAACACCATGCCCAGGCCGCTAAAAAACAGCGCGGCACCCACAACAAAACGGCGCAGGTAGCTGCGTTCATCGCCACGTAAGCGGGCTGCCAGACCTCTGAGGCTGAAGTGCGCTGCCTGAGGCTGTTGGCTGTCCGTTACGGTTTCATTCACTGGGGATGGATCAGAGTCTGAGGACACAGAAACGCTCCTGTGCGGTCATATTTACGGGGGTTTAGCCAAGAATATCAGACCTTCGCGCAAACGCAGAGGCATTCCTGTTGTTTAAATGTATTTGCGAATCATTATCCTTTGGGTTATTTGTATAAATACAAATGAATCTCAATTAGATTTGGTCGTATGCCCATTTGCCGTCTATTACCCGTTTGCCGTCTATCCGTTCGTTGTCTTGTTGCGGTATGGCAGTTGCCATTGAATCCGGCGCTGCCGTTTCGTCTGGTATTGCCATTCAGCCTGATGTTGTCAGTGACCAGCACATTGCCCGTTGTGTTTCTGTTGTCGGTTGCTGCACTGATGGTACCGCGCTCAGCAACAGCGGCTGACTCGCTACCGTTTAACTTATCCGATGTAGTGGTCACCGCGGGTCGTATTGAGCGACCACTGGCTGATACGCCGGTCAGAACCCAGCTGCTCGACCGTGCCACGATTCAGAAGCTGCACACCCGCGATTTACGCGATGCGTTACGCATTATGCCCGGTGTTCAGTTGCGGGAAGTTCACGGTAAAACCGGCGACCAGGTGTACTTGCAGGGCTTCGATGGCAATCGGGTGTTGATTCTGGTGGATGGGTTGCCCATCACCGCCACCACCGGCTCGACCGTGGATGTTTCGCAGGTGTCGACCCTGGACATTGATCATATCGAAATTGTTCCTGGTTCCGGCTCGTCTCAGTATGGCAGTGCGGCCATGGGTGGGGTGATCAATGTTATTACCCGTAAAGCGGACAGCCATCAGGGCGGCCATATTAAATTCGACAGCGGTACGTTTGGTGAGCGCGAACTGGAACAGCAATATCATCCGGGCCAGCGTCATTTCAGTGCCGATGTTTACAGTCGTGTGGCGGGTTTTAACTGGACTGCAGCGCTCGATGTGCGCCAGTCGGATGACTTTGATCTGGACAAAAACAGTTACCCAAGCAATGGCTACGAGGGGGAAAAAACAAATTATAGCGTGTCACTGGCGCGCGATTTCTCAGCGTCGTCTTATTCACTGAAAGCCAGACGCTTTGTTGAAGACAGTGCCTACCGCACCATGGCTAATGGCGGCTTTAACGCACAAAAATTCGAATTGCTGGAGCGCAACCACCTAAGCAGTGTGAATCATTGGCAGCTGAACGATGCGCACAGCGTTTCCGCCACGCTGTTGTATGAGCAACAACAGGATTTGTCAGATCAATTAAAAAACGACCGCCAAATAACACTGGGCAACCTCTATCGTGACGCCTTAACGCATCAGAAAAAAGCCAGCCTGCAATGGCGCTGGCTACCACAGCAATGGGGCTTTGGTCTGGCGTCGGTGGTGACCGGTGTCGATTGGTATCAGGAAGATCTGACGCAGAAAAAAGCAGAAATTAAATTATCAGCACAAGCCGATAGCAGCGTCGGTTCTGTCGAGTCGCTGGACGATGGCAGTTATCGCCACACCACCACCGAAGTGCCGTTCGAGCAACGCAGAGCTGTGGAAGGTTTTATACAAAGCACGCTGCCGCTGTCACCCCGGCTGGAACTGGCCCCTGGCATACGCTGGCAAACCGACAGCGACTTCGGTTATCACAGTGCCCCCAGTATTAATATGCGCTATGGCCTGAACATCCATCATTACGATGTGTAGTTGCGTACCGGGGTCGCGGCCGGTTATCGCGTGCCGAATTTAAAAGAACGTTTCTATGTGTTTGATCACAGTGTTAATGGCTACAAAGTCGTGGGATCAGATGATTTATTACCAGAGCAAAATCGCAGTACACAAGCCTCACTTACTGTGACTGATAATCGGACATTTAATGCTGAGTTATCACTGTTTCATAACCGTATTTCGGATCTGATCGAAACCCGCGATACCGGCGAGCGCGACAATAACGGCACCGTCGCGATTTACCAATACAGCAACTATGCCCGTGCCATGACCCGCGGTTATGACATCAGCCTGCAGCATGCGCTGCTGTCTGGGTTACAGCAGCGTGTGTCATTCAGCTATCTCGATGCACGTGACCTGGAATTGGGTCAGGCACTGCCGAATCGTTCAGCGCGCAATATCAAATTGTTGTGGCTATGGGATGCTCGCTACAACTGGAATATCACACTCACTGGTGAATATCAGAGTGAGTTTTATACCGATGTCAGTCGTAATCAAAAAAGTCCGGGGTATCTGCGCTGGGATATAAAAAGTGATTATCGCTGGAATACGAAACTGAGTTTTTATGGCGGCATCGACAATATCAACGACGCGGTACGTGATCCGGCGGACGAAAATGACCGCCGCCCCAGTCGTGGGCGTTACTCCTATGTTGGTGTGTCGTATCACTTTTAACCACGCTTAATTAGTACTGACTTTTAGTTTTTTAATGCAATCAAACACAAACGATTTGGGGAAGTTATGAACAATAAATTTTCGGGTAAAAAAAACGTACTGGCGACGGTACTGATGCCAGTACTGCTGAGTGGTTGTGGCTCAGAGGACTCTGATAATGACTCACAAGCGGGTGACAATAGCCCGGAGAACGTGACCAGCCTGAAAATCAACGCCACCAGTTACAGTAACTGGACGTACGTCAATCTGGATGATGCGGAGGTTGTTACCCTCAGCGAAGAACAGGCAGCCGATTCGGATGCCTGGCATTTGGCGTTCCGCCGTCATGCGGTGAAATCGAATGGCGGGGCGTCTGGCAGTGGCCCGGTTCAGGTTGCGCTGGCGGATGAGCAAGCGGAGTTTTATAACGAGGCTGAGCCCGTGGCGAACGTGTTTTTAAACGCCGATGCCTCACAATACCTGGCGGATCTGGAAAAAACGTATGCCCAGGATCAGCTGGCATTTTCTCAGGACAGTCAGCAGCCCGTGATCGCCGGAGCCGACTGGTACAACCCAACCACACACACGTTATCGGCGAATACCGCCAACGCCTGGCTGGTACGTCATGCCGACGGTGAGACCTACTCCAGAGTCTGGCTCACCGATCTGGCTGCCCAAGCCGATCGCAGTTACCAGCTGGTGCTTGGCTTTGAAACTCAGGCAGCCAATACCACGCAGTTTGCCGGTGGTGAGCGCAGCGTGACGGCGGCCATGGCGTCGGGTAGCAGTGAGATTTGTGTTGATCTGGACACCGAAAAGGCGGTTGATTGCAACGAAGCGCTGGCCGACTGGGATTTGCGTTTTGAAATTTCGCGCGCAAGCACCGCGTTGTGGACCAATGGGGGTGTTTACGGCAGTGGCAAAGGGGCCACCATGGGGACATAAACCAAGACCGACCTGATGGCGTATACCAGTGCCACTACTGTCGATGGGCAGAGTATTTCGTCTCACTACCAGGCTGATCGTTCCACCAGTGTTTTTGATGAACACAGCTGGTACGGCTATGGCCTGGGCGGTGCCAATGACCATCAGTTGTACCCTAATTTCCGCACCTTCGTTATCGATACCAACAAAGACGATGCCGATGCGGCCCAGTACTCGCTGCAATTAATCAATTATTACAGCTTGGGTGGCTCGGGTACGCCTGAAATTCGCTTTATCAAACACATCACCAGCCAGGGGGAATAACATGACGACGGTTATCAATAATGAATTAAAACAACGCTGGCAGGTATTGTGTGCGGAGCAGCCGAAACTGCGTATTCGTAATGCTGCAGACATTCTGGACGTCAGTGAGGCGGATTTACTCGCCACCCAGCTGGGCGAATCGGTCACGCGTTTAGCCGGTGATTTTAAAAAGTTACTGACCGAAGTGGAAAGCCTGGGAACGGTTATGGCGTTAACCCGTAATGAGGCCATGGTGCACGAAAAAACAGGGCAATATAAAGATTTATCGATCCACGGCAATATGGGGCTGGCATTAGGAGTAATTGATCTGCGACTGTTTTTCAGCCGCTTTGTTTTTGCTTTTTATGTTGAAGAAAGTATGGATCAGGGGGTGCGGCGCAGTTTGCAGTTTTTTAATGCTCAGGGTGAGGCGGTGCATAAAATTTTCGCCAAAGAAGGTACTGATCTGCAGCAGATGGCAGAGCTGGTCAGTCGCTATCGGGCGAGCGACCAGAGTGCGCCGGTGATTGACCACAACGATGTCGCCGCAGAGGATTTATTAGCGTTCCCGGAGCAACTCGACATTGCTGCCTTGCGTCAGGGCTGGAGCGAACTGAAAGACGTGCATCACTTTCAGGCCTTGCTGAAAAAACATCAGCTGGCACGGGTACCGGCCTATCAGCGGATTGGTGAAGACTATGCGCTGCCATTGCAACCGCAGGCGTTTGAAAAAGCGTTAGACAGCGCCGCGGCCAACCAGCAGTCGATCATGGTGTTTGTTGGCAGTGACGGTGTGGTGCAGATTCATACCGGTGTGATTAATAAATTACTGCGCACCGGACCCTGGTACAACATTCTCGACCCGGGTTTTAACCTGCATGCCAATACCGACCTGATTGATCAGTTGTGGCTGGTTCGTAAGCCCACCACGGACGGCATTATTACCTCGCTGGAAGCCTTTGATAAGCAAGGCAAGCAGTTGGTGCTGTTGTTTGGTGAGCGTCAAAACGGTCAGCCGGAAGACCAGGGTTGGCGTGCGTTGCTGCAGCAATTATCGGCCCAATACACGTTACACAGAGAGGCTTGATATGAAACGCAGCTACTGTCGGCTTCGCACCGCATTAACCAGCGTACTGACGATGATTGTCGTATTGATGACACCGGCTGCATCAGTCGCGGAGGCTACGCCTAAGCAACGCATTATCAGTATTGATGGTGCCCTTACTGAAATTGTTTACGCCCTCGGGGCTGGTGAGCGTCTGGTCGCGGTTGATACCACCAGTCGCTATCCGCAAGCCGCCACGGCACTGCCGGACGTTGGCTACATGCGGCGGTTATCCACAGAGGGCATTCTGGCGTTGCAGCCTGATCTGGTGATCGCATCTCGGGAAGCTGGTCCACAGCAGGTGTTTGATCAGTTGCAACAGGCCGGAGTCGAGGTGCAACGCATCGACGCTGAGCACAGTGTTGAGGGGGTGTTGCACAAGGTGGAGCAGGTGGCCCGGGTGTTAAAGCTTGACGATCAGGGGGCACAGTTGCGCCAGCAGATCCGCAGTCAAAGCGAGGCTGCGCTGGTGCGGATTGCTGATCAAACCGGTCCCGCCACGCTGTTTATTCTCGGCGCTGGTAACCGTGGCTTAATGGCAGCGGGCAAGCACACCCAGGCGCAAGCACTGCTGAATGTATTGGCGGCCGATAATGTTATCGATTATCAGGGGTATAAGCCGCTATCGGTTGAAGGCGCGCTGCTGGCAAACCCAGCGGTGGTGTTGGTGGCCTATACCGGTCCGGCAGATCATCAGGCATTCAGTGAGTCGCTGGCCTTAACCGACGCTGGAAAAAACGGTCGCATCTATGCCGTAGATACCTCCAGCGTGCTCGGCTTCGGGCCGCGCATTGGCTCGGCATTAACCCAGTTGGTGGATATGCTCTATCCATCGTCTCAGCCGCAGCCGTCGTCTCAGTCACAGCCGTTGGCGGGCGCTGAGTAATGCTGCAGGCCCGTAATTTACCCTTTGTGCGCCGCTTGGCGCACTCACCGCGGTTGATGTACAGCGGTCTGGCGATGCTGGGTGCGTTACTGCTGTTGGCACTGTTTTTTGTAGCGCTGTTTTTTCTGGCATTGTCCCATGGCCCGATCCCGCTGGCATTGGCCGATGTATGGCAGTCATTGCTCAATGCTGTGTCCGCGGCCGACATTCACAGCCAGGGTGACTGGGTGGTGCGGGAGCTGCGATTACCACGGGCGCTGATGGCGATGGTGATCGGTGCCGGGCTGGCGGTTGCCGGCGTCGTGACTCAGGGGATTTTTCGTAATCCTCTGGCCGACCCTGGCTTGATTGGCGTCTCCAGTGGCGCGGCGCTGGCGGCCGTTGCCGTGATTGTGCTGAGCAATGGCGCATTGGCGTTCTGGGTCGAGTGGACCGGGGTATTTGCCTTGCCGCTGGCGGCTTTTATTGGCGCGTTATTGGTCAGCCTGATTATTTATCGTTTAGGTACGGTGAATGGCCAGACTCAGGTGGCGATGCTGCTACTGGCGGGGGTTGCCATCAATGTTATTGCTGGCGCACTGACCGGTATCCTCACGTATGTTGCTGATGATCAACAGCTGCGCTCCATGACGTTCTGGTCGATGGGCAGTCTGGCGTATGGCCGCTGGCCGGAAATTGGCGCTTTATTGGTGTGCGTGGTGCTGCCGTTATTATGGTTGCCACGTTTCTCGCGGTTATTGAATGCATTGCTGATGGGGGAAGCTGTTGCATCCCACCTCGGGTTTAATGTTCAGCGCGGTAAATTCTTGTTGTTGGCTGCTGCCGCTCTGATGGTGGGAGCCAGTGTCGCGGTGGCTGGCATGATTGGTTTTATTGGGCTGGTGGTTCCCCATTTAATGCGGTTATTGCTGGGCCCTGATCATCGCCAGCTGTTACCTGCCAGCATGTTATGTGGCGCAACGCTGTTATTACTGGCCGATTTAATTGCCCGCAGCTGGTTAGCGCCGGCCGATCTGCCGGTCGGATTAATTATGGCAATCATGGGTGGCCCGGTATTTTTACTGCTGCTACTGCAACAAATTAAATCAGCACGCGCTGGTTAATATCGGGTACTGCGAATTATGATTCGTGTAAACAATCTGTGCCTTGAACTGGGCAGCAAAGTGATCTTGCAGCGGGTGTCGCTGGATATCAAAGCCGGAAAAAAACTAGCAGTATTAGGGGCTAACGGTGCTGGTAAATCAACGCTGTTAAAATGCATCACTCAGGAAGAAAACCGCTACAGCGGTGGTATTTATCTGGCCGACAACGATATCCGCCAGTATCCGGCTGCCGAGCGCGCCAGAATCATGGGAGTTATGCCACAAAAAACAGAGCTGGCCTTTCCGTTTCGGGCGCAGCAGGTGGTGGCCATGGGGCGTATTCCTTACGGTGATGAAATGCGCTGTGATGCGCTGATTCGCGACGCCATGTTATGTACCGATGTCTGGCATTTACGCCATCGGTTGTATCCGCAGTTATCCGGGGGTGAGCAGCAGCGTGTGCAGTTAGCGCGGGTATTGTTACAGATCTGGCAGCCACACAAGGAACAACCGCGTTTTTTATTGCTGGACGAATGTACTTCAGCACTGGACCCGGCGCATCAGCACGCGGTCATGAGTGTCGCCGACCGCTTTGCCCAACAAGGGGTGGCGGTGTTAGCCGTGATGCACGATGTGGCGCTGGCCGCCAGCTGGGCCGATGACATCATCATGCTGAAACACGGGCAAGTGCTGGCATCCGGTGGCGTGGAATTATTGCAACAAGCGGCGTTGTTACAGCAGGCATACGACCTGGAAGCCTCGCTGGCCAGCCGGTATGCGCATCAGAATCAACAGTGGGCCAGTTTTAACTGACCGCCGGTTGATCGCCAGACAGCCTGATAACCCTGACAGCTCAGCCAAGACGGGGTTCTGCCTGTACAGGGTTTTCTTTATAACCGGTTAACTGGCGATTCCTTGGTTCATCAGCGCCAGCAATGCGCAGACAAATAAACCAATGACCATGACGGCACTGAGTAAAAAGAAGCGCAGTCGCAGCGGTACAAAGTTAGAATGCGTATGAATGTAGGAGTGTGCATAACGACACACCACAAAGACCCAGGCCAATGTCAGTGATATCGCATTAACAGCATCCAGGCCAAATAGCATCAGCGTCAGCACATAAAACAGGATCGGTACTTCGGCCTGGTTGGCAATATTGTTTGATACTTTAACCACATCATCGGGCCAGGCTTTGTTATTCAGCGCGGCCTGCTGACGGTCGAGCAGGCCGGCTTTCATGGCGCTGGCTTTGCGCGCCGCCAGCAGAAAGAACAAAATCAGAGTCAGAAAAATCTGCGCCATCACTGGCCACAATATCAGAGAAGCGTTCATAAACATCCCGGTTGTTGGTTTGCTGGAGTGGTTGTTGGTTTGCTGGAGTGGTTGTTGGTTTGCTGAAGTGGTTATTGTTCTCGGATTATGGCCACGATGACAAGCATTTGTGGCTACTTTTTCTGAAATACAACCTCTCCCTGCATCAATGCCAGGCTGACCTGTGCTGCACGAGTGTCCGCGGCAGAGCTTCGGGTGATATCGCGGTTTAATAAAATCAGGTCGGCTGCCTTTCCTACCTCGATAGTGCCGGTAATTGTCTCCAGGCCAAGCGCAGATGCAGCATTGATGGTGTAGGCAGCAATCGCCTGATCAATGGAAAGCGACTGCTCTTCAACGGCAAATGAAATCGCCTGCAACGGGTCAATCGGGTTGACTGTCCAGTCACTGCTTAACACTATATTGGCACCACTGCGTTGCAGTTCTTTAACCGGGGTATGCAATACCTGACTGGCTCGCTGCTCACCGATGTAGGGGGTAACATGCTGGGCGCGCTGCTCATGGGTGTGCGCGGCTTCGGAAATTTGATATATCACTAGAAATTATAAATTTTATATAGTCAAATTTTGGTCATGAAGTCCTTGAGGTTTGCTGTGAATATTATATCACCATTATTACGATAGCTTTCTAAATTAAAGTCTAATCTTACACATAAGTCTGTACCCTCTTGACTATAAGTGATGGCAATTAATTTAGTTTTTTCTATATCAATTTCAGATTTTTCTATTTGACTTTTTAGGTTTTTTAAGATTTTATACAATACAAATTTTTTCTTCCATCTTTCTTGCAATACAACGCTGGGAATATAAAGATATTTGGATTTCTCTTCGATTGTTTTATTGCAAGATATTTGATTTTCAGTGATATAGCCTGATTTCATTTTTATGAAGTCATTTTTTCCGATCTCTATAAATCCAGCTTGCCCTATAAGTTGTCCTGCTAGAAATGCTCCAGAAAAAAGGTTTGGACTTCTGTTGCGCAATTTTACCCAGTAGTCGATGTCCGAATCATTGGCATGGTACTTGTGTATGCCTTTTTCAGATAGTGATACGGAAGAATATACAATGTCCTTTACACTCCAACCTAATTTTATTAGTTTATCATAATTCAAGTACTCTATATCTGATTGCTTGGTGTGGGACTTTCTGTAAGATTCTAACCAAAGGGGCTCTTTCTTATTTGCGTTTATAGTGTAATACCAATTGAACCACTCAATCCAATCTAAAGTGTTAAGGGTTTCTTTATTTAAAAGGTATTTCATTCTCAATTTTTTGTATATTTCGTTTCTTTTAAATATGGCTTCTATTTCTCCTCTTGTTTCTTTAGGAATTTTTCTACTGAATAAGCTTTCTTCACATTCAAAAAACATTATATTTATATTCATTTCTTTTTCCTTTTTATTATTTTTACTATTATTAGCGAAAAAATTATTGTGCTAAAACCTGATCCGATTATGGATATCGCTTCAGAATTTGAAAACCAGTCTTTGTTTATAATTCTGAGGTATAGATTGAAAAGATAAGGAGAAACCTCAAAGGAAAAAAGTATAAGGGCTATTGAAAAAAGTATTTTGTCTTCAATTTCCTGCTGGATTGCCTGTTTTATGTTTATTTTATGTTTTAATAGATCTTGATTCTGTTTGTAAATTGAGTATGAATCATCTATTCCAAATCTATGATTTAGTTTGTTTGCTAAATTTTGGGCTGTTGTATAGTTGAATATTTGTATATCCCAAAATGGAAGTGTATTTGAAAACTCATTTGTTATTCTTTCCAATGTATTTGTTTCTAGTAAAACACTATTGCTAATTGCTTCAAGTGTTTTTACATTTGTTCTTGAAGATGCAGCCTGTTTAAAAACAAGTATTTCCATTATAAAAATAAAAACACTATCTGAGTATGGGGAGGGGTTTTTTTCATTTTTTGATCGTTTGTCAACTCTCAATACACAGTTTTTTCCTGCGTATATTTCGCTGCTATTATATTGCGCTATATTGTCATTGTTTAGGGTCTCTAGTTCTCTAGATGTTAGTTTAGCATTCATGTTTTCCGAGTTATATGTTTCACCAGCGAGATAACTAATACGGACTTCATTGTCTATTTTTTCACATGTAGAAAGGCAGGTCTTTGCAAACTTTGATAATAAATTTACTCCAAATTCTTCTTTCATGTAATTTTTTAAACTCGCACCTTTATTTATTGATATGTTATCAGAAGAGATTCTATCAAGCAGTTGCGATGCCATAAATTTTTTATCGTATAATACGATTGTTACTACCGAGAGACTAGTTTTTTTATCTATGGAGACTCTGAATAAGTCCCCAAAATCAGCGATAATACGGCCATCGTCAACTGCATAGGATTCCGTGCTT
>Ga0098062_1001178_pt1 | contig 10596 bp, 8 predicted proteins | sample 23_taG_FD_81592 | JGI IMG/M metagenome (GOLD analysis project Ga0098062, IMG submission 81592) | Marine viral communities from Cariaco Basin, Caribbean Sea - 23_WHOI_OMZ | ecosystem: Environmental > Aquatic > Marine > Oceanic | place: Caribbean Sea: Cariaco Basin | collected 2014-11-11 | reverse complement strand
GTTCGAAGCCTTGTTACCCGCCCTGTTTGCCGGAGCCTTGCCCGAAGAACCCAACAAACGCCAGTTCGAGATTGCCGCCACCATCGAGCGAATTGATCAGGGCATCGTCCAGTTCGGCGCACCCAACCAAAAAGAGCTACGCAAGCTCTTCGACCTGCTGAACTTCGCCCCTACACGAATCACTTTGGCCAGAGTCTGGTCCGACTGGCCATCCGTCACCACCAAAGAAGCCGATGCCTTCCTGAAACGCTGGCGCAACAGCCGACTCGGCTTGCTGAACAACGGCTACATCGCGTTGAGCAAAATCGCCAACGTCGCTTTCTACGGCCACCGGAATCAGTGGCATCTGACCGGTTACCCCGGGCCACCCGCCTGGATGGTTGAAGCCTTACCGCAATTCAAAAACGCCTGATGACCCCGGATAACGGAGAGCACTATGTCCATGAATGATCCCATCGCCCGGGGCCTGGCTTCCGGCTGGAACGTTGTCGATGCCAGCAAGCTGACGGAAAACCAAACTGCAGAAGCCGACGTTGTCGTGATCGGCACTGGCGCGGGTGGCGGCACCACCGCCGAAATCCTGTCCAAGCAAGGCTTTTCGGTAATATTGGTCGAAGAAGGGGGCCTGTATTACCAGAAAGACTTCAAGATGGACGAACAAACCGCCTACGCCTCGCTCTATCAAGAAGGCATGAGCCGCACCACCGCCGATGGCGCCATATCTATTCTGCAAGGCCGCTGCGTGGGTGGTTCGACCACCGTGAACTGGACCAGCAGCTTCCGCACACCCGAGCAAACGCTGAATTATTGGCGCGACACCTTCGGGCTGGAAGGACTGGCCCCGGATGTCATGGCGCCTTGGTTCGAAGGGCGAGAAGAACGCCACACCATGGCACCCTGGCTAACACCGCCCAACCAGAACAACAGCATCTTACGAGACGGTTGCGAAGCACTCGGATACTCCTGGCAAACCATTCCGCGCAACGTCAACGGCTGCTGGAATTCGGGCTACTGCGGGGTAGGCTGCCCGACCAATGCCAAACAAGGCGCCCTGATGACCACCATTCCGGGCGCACTCGACAACCAAGCCCAAATGTTCCACGGCTTGCGTGCCGAACGACTGGTCATGAAACAAGACCGCATCGACCACCTGCAAGCCACCGCCATGGGCTCAGACGGCGTCACACCCTCGGGCGTGACCGTTACCCTGAAGGCCAAACATTTCGTGGTAGCCGCCAGCGCCATTGGCTCGCCCGGACTCCTGCTGCGCTCAGAACTGCCCGACCCATACGACCGCGTGGGCAAACGCTCATTCATCCACCCGGTCAGCGCCACCGTCGCCCGCATGCCGGCCAAAGTAGACCCGTTCTACGGCGCACCGCAGTCTATTTACTCCGATGAATTCAACTTCAAAAACGGCCACGACGGCCCGGTAGGCTACAAACTCGAAGTGCCACCACTGCACCCAGGCATGGCCGCCGGCGTTGTCCCTGGCCACGGCCAACAACAGCGCGACAACCTCGGCCAACTGCCTTGGCTGCAATCGGTCATTGCCCTGCTCCGGGACGGCTTCCACCCAGACAGCCCCGGCGGCACCGTCAGCCTGCGTGACGACGGCAGCCCGGCACTCGACTACCCGATGACCGACTACCTGTGGAAAGGCATCCGCCAGTCCTACCTCGACATGGCCGAAATCCAATTCGCCGCGGGTGCCGAAGCCGTGCAAGCCATCCACATGGATGCGGCCTGGCACACCAGCTGGAAAGAAGCCAAAGCCGCCATCAACGAGCTCCCGATGAAACCCCACCGGGCCCGCATCTTCACCGCACACCAAATGGGCGGCTGCGGCATGGGCAGCAACCCGGAGGAATCCGTGGTCAACGGCTTCGGTGAACACCACCACGTGGCCAACCTGAGCATCCACGATGCCTCCATCTTCCCCACCAGCATCGGCGCAAACCCGCAGCTGTCGGTTTACGCATTGGCGGCAAGAAACAGCGTGAGACTGGCGCAGAAGCTGGCAGCGAAAAGCTGAGATCAAAAAACATTGGATTGTGATCGGGGAGACGAGCACACAAGCCGGGAGCGCCGGCCTGAAGAACCTTCCCGGGAATGTTGAGGGCCAAGGACGGCCCGAAACAAGCGCACATGGATGTGCTCGTAGCGTTTCCCGGGAAGGTTCTTCTGGTTGGCGCATGCTCCGCAGGCAGGTTCCCCTTCTCCTTCCGGTGCGGATCAAAAGCACAGGACTACAGCCCGAAAACCAATGCTGCTATGCTACCAAGCATAAAAACCAAGGAGCTGTGCATGCCAAAAGTAATCTACCCAGGCACCTTTGACCCCATCACCAACGGCCACACCGACCTCATTGAACGGGCCGGCCGGATGTTTGATGAGATCGTCGTCGCCGTCGCCTACAACCCCAAAAAACAGCCTCTGCTCAACCTGGACGAGCGCTGCGAACTGGTCAGAAAAGCCACTGCACACGTTCCCAACGTCACCGTCACCGGCTTCAGCAACCTGCTGGCCGAATTCGTGCGGGAACAAAACGCCAGCGTCATCCTGCGTGGCCTGCGGGCCGTATCCGATTTCGAATACGAATTTCAGCTTGCCGACATGAACCGCCGACTGGCCCCGGAAGTTGAAAGCGTGTTCCTGACGCCATCCAACCACCTGTCCTACATCTCCTCCACCTTGATTCGGGAAATTGCCTCCCTGGGCGGCGATGTATCAGAGTTCGTGGATCCTGCGGTTGCGGAAGCACTGAAGCAGAAATTCAGCCAAGCCTGATTCTGCAAAGAAAAGAAAGGAAAAGCACCACCGGCCAGCGGTGGTGCCAAAACCGACTTAAAGCAGCGGCGGCAGCGGAATCTGAACGCCGTTAATATCCAGCACCAAATCTTCCATCTGGCCCTTCATCACCAACTCATCACCGTCGCGAACCAACAACCCCTGCTTGACCAATGGCGACAACTGCATGCGCACCGCCGGGTATTGCTCAGCCAGCGCCAACGGCACTGTCACATCCACCGAACCGACCAAACGCTGCATCACCATCAGCATATTGGCCCGCTCATCTTCCGACAGTTCAGGGTGTGAAACATCCAGAGAACCCTGAATCTCGCCCTCTGGCGTAGCCAGACTCAACTCCCGAACACCGACGGAAAAGCCGTTGGCCGCCAACCCTCGCACGGCTTCGTTGAACCGCTGCATTACTGCCATTTGCTGCTGATACGTCGAACGCGGATCGGCCCCCGCATTCATTGCCAGCAACTGCATATCCGTCATGGCCGAACTGAACTCGTTCCAGCTCGCAACATCCAAATGATCAACCGACACCGCCACCCGATGCGGGCCATATTCGGCATCCTCGATGCTGACCGAATCCACCGCCAACACCGCCTCTGAATTAAGCGTCTGACCGCTGTTGCTGGCTTCACTACGGGTTTCAAAAGAAACATTGCTGACCGATACCGCGGGAAGTTCCGCGCTATCAACCACCAGAGCCCCCAGCGACATCGTGCCCGTACCGGTCCAGACATCACCGCTGAGCAGCGCCATGCTCTGTTCGACGTGCAGATCCTGAAGTTTTACTTCAGCCCGGGGGCCCAGCATGCTCAACTCCGGCCACACCACCAACACCTCAGCCTGTTCACCCATACGGCCAACTTCGACCCGGGCAAAGCCGCCACTGGCACTGACCGATTCGGACCTGTCAGGTTGTTCAAACGACACCGGCGGGGCCTGAAACTCGACAACGGCGGACCCCCAAAGCCGGGTTTCCAAAGTCAGGCTTGGCGCTTCATCTTCCAACCATCGGGCACCCTCATGCTGCCAGCCACCCTTCGGACTGAAAGCCAACAAACTTCCGGTTACGCCATGGGAAATGGCTACTTTGAACCCGATCTGGTCCGTTTCGCCGGTTTTCGGATCCATCAACGCCAGTGTGCCGCTGGCCTCGGCACTGAACACGCCCCGCTCGTAGCGATCGGTTTCTAACCGAACGAACGGCTGCGACTGGTTCACTTCCTCGGTTGCCTCCAGCCATTGCTGCTCCGTCACGTAACCCACGGCCCAAGGTGCCACACCCGCAACCAGCAATACGGCTGAGCCAATCATCGTCCATTTATTCAATTTCAATATGTCTTCCCTTTGTCGCACTAGGCCTTGTGAGTTGCTGTTCGTTGCCTGAACGCTATGAGCCGGGTTTGCCCGTCAGGCGCTCCAGCAACACCAGCTGCGCTGCCACTCGCGGTTCGCCTTCGGCAGGCTGGTTCTGGATGTAACTGCCGTCGGGCTGCAACATCCATGACTGGCAATTGTCGGCAAGGTAAGCGTCCAGATCTTCCTGCAAGCGCGCGATCAACGCGGGCTCTTCAATCGGAAACGCCACTTCGATACGGCTCAGCATGTTACGTTCCATACCATCGGCACTGGCGCAATAGACATCCGGCTTGCCCTGATTCTCGAAGTAGTAAATCCGCGTGTGTTCCAGAAAACGCCCGACAATAGAGCGCACCCGAATGTTATCCGACAGCCCCGGCACCCCGGGACGCAGGCAGCAAATGCCGCGGATAATCAGATCAATCTGCACCCCCGCTTGCGAGGCCCGATAGAGAGCTTTGATCAGTTGCGCGTCGGTCAGCGCATTAAACTTGAAAATAATGCGGCCATTTTCACCGTAACCGGCTTCCCGCTCAATGAGGCTGATCAGACGTTTGCGCATGGAAAACGGCGCATGGAACAACTTTTTGATCTTCAGCGCCTTGCCCATACCGGTCAATTGCTGAAACAGCTTATTCACATCATCCCCGATGGATTCATCACAGGTCATGAAGCTGTAATCGGTGTATAAACGCGCGTTTCCGGCATGATAGTTGCCCGTACCCAGATGCACGTAGCGGGACAACTTGCCCTCTTCCCGGCGCACAATCAACAGCATCTTGGCGTGGGTTTTGTAACCCACCACCCCGTACACCACGATAACACCCGCTTCCTGCAACCGGCTGGCCAGCTCAAGGTTTTCCGCTTCACTGAATCGGGCCCGCAGCTCAATCACTGCGGTCACCTCTTTGCCGCGGCGCGCTGCATCGGCCAGCGCCTCGACAATTTCCGAACCCGTACCGGCCCGGTAGAGCGTCTGCCGGATAGCCAACACCTGAGGGTCTTTCGCCGCCTGGCGCAGCAAATCCACAACCGAACTGAAGTTCTCGAACGGATGCGACAACAAAATCGGGCGTTTGCGAATTGCCTCGAACATCGATTCCTTGCTGCGAATCTGCCGGGGAATGGCCGGGGAAAAGCTCGAATAGGTCAGGTCCGGGCGTTCGACCAAGCCACTCACCGCCAGCAGCCGGGTCAGGTTCACCGGCCCATTTACGCGGTAGAGGTCTCTTTCGCCGAGGCCAAACTCATGCAGCAGGAAATGCACCAGCTCTTCCGGGCAGTTATCGGCCACCTCCAAACGCACGCCGTCACCAAAGCGACGACTCAGCAATTCACCCCGAAGTGCAGAGGCCAGATCCTCCAGATCGTCTTCCAGCTCCAGATCCGCGTTGCGGGTCAGGCGGAACTGGTAGCAGCCCTTCACTTCCATGCCCGGAAACAGCTCGTCGGCATGGGCGTGGATCATCGATGACAAGAACACCAGGTTCTCGCCACCATCACAAACCTCGTCTGGCAAACGCACCAAACGAGGCAACGAACGCGGAGCCGGCAGGATAGCCATGCCGGTCTCCCGGCCAAAAGCGTCTTTGCCGTCCAGCTCAACAATAAAGTTCAGGCTCTTGTTGACCAGGCGCGGAAACGGGTGCGAAGGGTCCAGCCCGATCGGGCTGACCACCGGCAGGATTTCATCATCGAAGTAGTTTCGGACCCACTCGGCTTGCGCCGGTGTCCATTCCCGACGACGAATAAAGTGGATGTTTTCCTTTTCCAGCTCTGGAAACAGCACGTTATTGAGAATGTCGTACTGCTCTTCAATGTACTCATGAGCGACACGACTGATTTCGGCCAACGCCTGCTCGGGCTGAATGCCATCAGCACCAACGGTTTCCCGCCCATACTTTAATTGTTCACGCAGGCCGGCAACCCGGATTTCGAAAAACTCATCCAGGTTGCTACTGAAAATACAGCAAAAAATCAGCCGGTTAATCAGCGGATGCGCCGGGTCCATGGCTTGCTTTAGCACCCGGTAATTAAACTGGAGCTGGCTCAACTCCCGGTTAAACCAGTTCTCACTGGCGTCCAGATTGACCTGTTCACCAACCGGCGGAACCTCAACCGGAGCGGGCACACTCAAGTCATCGCTTGTGACTGATTTTGCTTTTGTTATTTCAGTTGTCATCGCTCTTTGCTTCCCTATCAGACGCGAACGGCCTGCTTGTGCGTTACGATCGCTGACGATCTCTCATCAATCTGGCGGCACGCACAGCGAAATAGGTGAGAATGCCATCAGCACCTGCACGGCGCATCGCCATCAGGCTTTCCATCATCACCGCGTCGCCATCAAGCCAGCCATTTTGCGCAGCGGCCATGTGCATGGCGTACTCACCACTCACCTGATACACGAACGTCGGCACCTGAAGCTCGGTTTTGACCCGATGCACGATATCCAGATACGGCATGCCCGGCTTGATCATCACCATGTCGGCACCTTCCGCCAGATCCATAGCCACCTCGTGAATGGCTTCGTCGCTGTTTGCGGGGTCCATCTGGTAAGTCGATTTATTGCTTTTACCGAGATTGCCCGCAGAACCGACGGCGTCCCGGAACGGCCCGTAATAACTGGACGCGTACTTGGCAGAATAGGCCAGGATACGGGTATTTACGTAGCCCTCAGACTCCAGCGCGTCGCGAATCGCCGCGACCCGGCCGTCCATCATGTCTGACGGAGCCACCACATCAGCACCGGCATCCGCATGGGATAGAGCCTGATTAACCAAGGCTTCAACGGTCACGTCGTTCAGCACATAGCCGTCGTTATCAATGATGCCGTCCTGGCCGTGGGTGGTGAATGGGTCCAGTGCCACATCGGTAATAACACCCAACTCAGGATGCGCCGCTTTCAGAGCCCGTACCGCGCGCTGCGCCAACCCATCGGAATCCCAAGCGCCGGACCCGGACAGGTTTTTAAACTCGGCGGGCACCACCGGGAACAAGGCGATCGCCGGAATCCCCAGCTCCACCAGTTCGGCGGCCTGCTCAACCAGCAAATCGATGCTCAGACGCTCGACACCCGGCATGGATGGCACGGCTTCCCGCTGGTTCTCGCCCTCCAATACAAACACCGGATAGATAAGATTGTCCGGTGTCAGCTGGTTTTCGCGGACCATACGGCGGGAGAAATCACTGGCGCGATTACGACGTAGACGGGTAAAGGGAAAGCTTCGACCGGAAAGCGGCTGGTGCGGCTTTGACACAGGTAACCTCCTGAACATGAACCGTGGGAAGAGCCCCCATCATACACCTCAGAGGCGCTTTGGTGCAGGCCCGCGGTCATGTGCGTCATTGCGGGGGAGACAACGAAAGGGGAATCCGGGCGGCTAGCCAAACACCGCCCGAATCGAAGCGCTTTAGAGCGTACGATTGTTGAAGCCCGCATCCACCTTGCGGGAAGCATTCGACTTCAATGTCGAATCAACCTCTTCAATTTTGCCTCCACATTGCAAAAAGGCTTCGATGTCCGCCTGCAACTGTGCCCGTACCCGAGCCCGGCTCGCCACCGAATGATTGTCATCGCCGTCCCCGGGCCAACTTCCGGATTGATCCAAACTGCCTTCGTCGAATTCACTCATGCTTTTTCTCCATCAACGAAAACCCCGCCAACCGCGCTCTGAAGGCGCGCTGGCAGGCAAAACTACCTCGACGAACGCCCCATAAAGACCTCGTCTTGGCGTCTTTATAATCCGCTTTTATTAAACGCGCTATTTGCGTCTTCATTCTTTTTTGTAACATTTTGTAAATTATATTAACTTATTGATTTTATAGCCCATAATTAAGAACCATCTAAGCTGTCATTGATTGACACAAAGAATGAACAGTGATTCACTACTTAGGAAGGCAGCATGGCCTATCGTGAAACCGACAAAATGCGCCAGCGAAAAGCAGAGGCACGCCAAAACATTCTTAAATGTACGGCTCAATGCGTCGCCGAGAACGGCTTTCGCAGCGCTCGAATCACAACGATTGCCAGTTTGGCGGGCGTCGCAACCGGCACCATCTACCGCCATTTCGAGTCTCGGGAAGAGTTGTTTGCCGAAATTTTTCGGCTGGCCACACAACGTGAAGTCGACAAAGTGGCCGAAGCACTGGCCGTAGAAGGCAATGCCGTTCAGCGTCTGAACCACGCCCTGCATCACTTCGCCAGACGCGCGCTGAAAGGGCCAACGCAAGCCTGGGCATTGATTGCTGAACCCGTCGATCCAAAGGTTGAAGAGGAACGGCTGTTATACAGAAAGGCTTACGCCAACCTGTTCGAGAAAATCATTCAGGAAGGCATAGCAGACGGCTCCATACCCGACCAAGATGCCCGAGTAACAAGCACTTGTCTGGTAGGTGCCATATCGGAATCACTTGTCGGACCGCTGTCACCGGCACAGACAGCCTCTTTACCAACAACAAAAACTGATCAAGAAGCGCTGATCAACACCATCGTTCGCTACTGCGTAAGGGGGTTGACCGGCACCAGGAGCTAACTATGAGCAAGCCGCTAGACACCCCCCGCGATCACAACACCGACGCGCCTCAAACCGATCGCTATCTGGCCGCAACCCACGAGGTGATCAACCAGCCGAAAGCGCTGACGGATTACAACCTGTTCGAACAAGACATTGCCCTGCGGGAAGCCGTATTACGCGAAGGGGCCGGCCACGCCAGCGAAAGCCTGACCCACTTTGGTGCCTGGGCCGGAAAAGCCGACACCATCGAACTGGGCCATCAGGCCAACCACAACAAACCCGGCTTTCGCACCCATGACCGCTACGGCCACCGAATCGACGAGATCACCTTTCATCCGGCCTACCACGAACTGATGACCGCCGCGCTGGAGAACGGCTTACACAGCTCCCCCTGGGCCAACCCCGGCCAAGGCGCCCACGTCGCGCGAGCCGCCAAGTACTACATGCACTCGCAAGTAGAAGCCGCCCACTGCTGCCCGATCACCATGACCTTCGCCGCTATCCCGTCGATCCGTAAGCAACCGGAACTGGCGAAGCTCTGGGAACCCAAAATCCTGACCAACGCCTACGACGGCCGCAACCTGCCAGACAGCGAAAAAACCGCCGTCACCATCGGCATGGCGATGACCGAAAAACAAGGCGGCAGCGACGTACGCGCGAACACCACCCGCGCCTACCCAATCGGCGCCGAAGGCCCCAGCCAAGCCTACGAACTGGTGGGCCACAAATGGTTCGTCTCCGCCCCCATGTGCGACGCCTTCCTGGTACTGGCGCAAACCACCAACGGTTTGTCCTGCTTCCTGATGCCGCGCTGGCGCCCCGACGGCAGCAAAAACCCGTGGCAGATCCAGCAACTGAAAAACAAAATGGGCAACGTCGCCAACGCCTCCAGCGAAGTTGAACTGCGTGGCGCCATGGCCTGGATGGTCGGCGAAGAAGGCCGCGGCGTACCCACCATCATCGAAATGGTCGCCATGACCCGCTTCGACTGCATGATCGGCAGCTCCGCCGGCATGCGCCAGGCCGTCGCCCAAGCGACGCACCACTGCCACAACCGCAGCGCCTTCGGTGCCCGCCTGAGCGACCAGCCCTTAATGCAAAACGTACTGGCCGACCTGACCCTCGAAAACGAAGCCGCCCTCGCCTACACCATGCGAGTTGCACGGGCACTGGACAACCAGAACAACGAACACGAACGCCTGCTGGCGCGACTGGCCACCCCCGTCGGCAAATACTGGATCTGCAAGCGCACCCCCAACCACGCCTACGAAGCCATGGAATGCATCGGCGGCAGCGGCGTGATGGAAGACTGCATCATGCCCCGACTGTTCCGGGAATCCCCCGTCAACGCCATCTGGGAAGGCAGCGGCAACGTCCAATGCCTGGACACCCTGCGCGCCATCCAAAAAGAACCCGAAACCCTCGACGCTTTCTTCAAAGAAGCCGCCGAAGCCAAAGGCACCGACCGCCGCTTCGACCAGTTCCTGGCCCAACTGCAAACCGACTTCTCCGACATCAGCGACTTCCAGTACCGCGCCCGAAACCTCGTTGACCGCCTGGCCCTCGCCATGCAGGCCTCCCTGCTGCTGCGCTTCGGCAACCAACACGTAGCCGACGCCTTCTGCGCCTCGCGCCTGCAAAACAACGGCGGCATGAACTACGGCAACCTCCCGTCCGGCACCAACCCCGCAGCCATTATCAAACGGGCAACGCCTATAGTAGGCTAGGGAAAGAGTGCGGATTTCCTGACCATGCCCTGATTCAGGCAACAGGAATCCAGCTGAGAACTTGGCGAGCCGGTGAGGTGTTGCCTTCCAAAAATGTGCGCAGCCAAGGATGGCGGAGCAGAAGCGCCACATGGGTTCGGCCGAGCGCTTATGAAGCAAAGCTTCATGCGACAGCCGAACGACCGCAATCT
>Ga0098062_1001175_pt1 | contig 10618 bp, 7 predicted proteins | sample 23_taG_FD_81592 | JGI IMG/M metagenome (GOLD analysis project Ga0098062, IMG submission 81592) | Marine viral communities from Cariaco Basin, Caribbean Sea - 23_WHOI_OMZ | ecosystem: Environmental > Aquatic > Marine > Oceanic | place: Caribbean Sea: Cariaco Basin | collected 2014-11-11 | reverse complement strand
GTATGCCAATGAATCCAATCAGGGCGCCTTCGAGCTCGCCCTCGGCCGGCCGGTTCACGACGAGTTCGAACTCTACGGCCGGTTGCAGGAGGACTCTCTGGCTCGCGTGCGGCAGCAGTTGGGGCTGGATGGTTGAGCAGAACGGCAGCGTCGATTCGTCGGTGGTCGCTGCCGGAACACTTCTCGTCGCTTGCATGGCGATAGCGTGCCGCCCGTCACCATAGGCTGGGAGCTTCCCTCCCGGAACCTCATGGAGACAGGCAATGGCTACGGTCAACAATAACAATGCGACCGCATCGGTCTCGACCGACGTCGATCTCTCCACGCTACGCAAGGTAATCGCGGCTTCGGCAATCGGCAATTTCGTCGAGTGGTTCGATTTTGCCGTCTACGGCTTTCTGGCCGTGGTCATATCGCAGCATTTCTTCCCGCCGGGGGACGATTCCCTGGCGCTACTGCAGACATTCGCCGTATTCGCGGTCTCGTTCGCCCTGCGCCCGCTGGGCGGCATCTTCTTCGGCATGCTCGGCGACAGGATCGGACGCAAGCGCATTCTGGCGGTGACCGTACTGCTGATGGCCGGAGCCACGACGCTGATCGGCATCCTGCCGACCTATGCAAGCGTTGGCCTGTTCGCCCCGCTGGCACTGGCGCTGGCTCGCTGCGTTCAAGGCTTCTCCGCCGGCGGTGAGTATGCCGGTGCCTGCGCCTTCGTGATGGAACACGCGCCCACCCATCGCAAGGCGCGCTATGGCAGTTTCGTCCCGGTTTCGACCTTTCTGGCCTTCGCTACGGCCGCGGCATTGACCTTCGTCATCAGTGCCCTGCTGTCAGAGGAAGCTCTGAATGCCTGGGGCTGGCGCGTACCGTTTCTGATCGCCGCACCACTGGGACTGGTCGGGCTCTACATGCGTTTGCGTCTGGACGAATCTCCCGCCTTCCAGGCCCTGAAAGCGCAACACGCCGTTCCGCAGGCACCATTGAAGGAAACCGTGCGCACGCATGGCGCGACCATCGTCAGCCTGAGCGCGTTCATCTCGGTCACGGCGCTATCGTTCTACATGTTCACCACCTACTTCACGACCTACATGCAGGTTGTCGGAAGCGCCTCGCGGACCACCGCCCTTCTGGCCAGCCTCGGCGCGCTGATCTTCGCGGCGGCGTTGTGCCCGTTCGTCGGCCGTTATGCCGACCGCGTCGGACGGCGCCGAACGATACTGACGGCGGGGATCTGTCTGATCGCTGCCGTATTTCCCGCCTATACGCTGGCCGGCAGCGGAGAATGGTGGGCATCGCTGATCGGCGCGATGCTGATGGCGGTGGGCGCGGTGATCTGCGGCGTAGTCACGGCGGTCCTGCTGTCGGAGCAGTTCCCGACACGCGTGCGCTACACCGCCTCGGCGCTCTGCTACAACGTCTCCTACACGATCTTCGGCGGCACGGCACCGCTGGTCGCGACGTGGTTGATCGAGCGTACCGGCAACAACCTGTCGCCGGCGATCTACCTGATCGCAATCACGCTGCTGGCGATGTGGGGTGGTCTGCGCCTGCCGGAATCCGCCCATCGTGCCTTGAACGCCGACGAATCCGAATGGCAGCGCGCTCCGAAATCCGCCGCCCAGCCGGCTCTCTGATCCATCGGCAAGCCGCTCACGGCTGGCGGGCATAGATTCTGGCCCGCCAGTCGGCGACTTCGTAATCCGTGTCGAAATGGCAACCGCCATCGTAGACAGCGGCTTCCCGCGTTTCGCAGTACTGGGCAACCGCCTCCGGTGTAGGCTTGTGACCGCGCTCGACCCAGCGGTCGAGGGATTCCAGCGCAGCGGCATATTGCGGCGTGGAAAGCTTGCTGTGTCGAGCTTCGTCGGTATAGATCTGGACCAGCGAGTCGGCCGTGCCGCTATCCTGGCGTGCGCGCCGGTATAGCCATTCGTTCTCGACGAAGATGATCGGGTCGTCGATGGCGTGCATGGTCACGGTGGGGATGTCGGTATTCCCGCTCAGCCCCGCATCCGCGCCAAGCTTCTCGACCGCCCGGGCATCCTCGTCGAAGCGGGAGATCCCCTTGTTGAGCGCCTCGTCGTTGCTCGAGCCCCGGTAGCGTACGTTGCGGTTGGAGAACGGACTCGCACCGCCGAGACGCTGCTCGACCATGTCCTGAAACAGAAACGTCGACCAGCGCATGTGCGCCTTCAGCGTGCCGGGCGGAATCCGCACGACATCGACGATATTGTTCAGCGTCTGCTGCTGGATGAGCGTGCGCTGCGCCGCCGGCAGGCCGGCGCCGGTACAGGCGTCGACCCGGGCATTGAGTTCCTCCGGCGTCATCTCGGCGCCTTTGGGCAGCCCTTCCCAGAGCGGGTATTGCGTTTCGTCAGGATACGGGTGGTTGGCGCAGTAGTACTGGTAGACGGCGCGGAGATCGGCGCGAAACTGATAGGCCTGGGTACCGCCCCCGAGCACGCCGCTGGTGAGCAGCGCCCCATCGTAGCGATGGTGGCCATTGTCGTCCGTTCCGTAGAGCTCCATCGCCTTGGCGGCCACGTTACCGCCCCAGGACTGCCCGTGCAGGTAGATGCGTTCGGGCTGGCCGAAATGCTCGACGAACAGCCGTCGCAGATAGTCGGTGTCTTCGGCCGCCATGCGCACACCATATCCGCCACGCCGATAACTGGAGCCTGCCCAGGCGTAACCCTCGCGAACCATGACGTCATACTGACGCAGGTCGATATCGAGAGGATCGTCGGGTTGCGGGGCATTGGGGCGCGGCCCGCCATGACTGTGCAGAACCAGTTTGTGATTCCAGTCGTCGGGAATCGCGATCCAGTAGTAGGCGCCGTGAGTATCCTGGCCGGTGAAACATCGGGTGGCGGTCGGCAGCCAGTCGGGACAATCGGCCTGGGTCATTGAATCGGCATCCAGGGAAAGCTCGTCGGCCTGTAGCGGATGGCAATATCCCGCCAGCAGGCCGATGACCAGCAATCCTTGCCGCCAGGTGGGAGTTGGCTTCGGCACGCTTGGGCCCTCGTCGGTTTTGGCACGGAATGCCGTTACGACTGACCTCGCTGCCAAATGTTCCTCAGGCGGCGATGCCCGCTTACGCTTGGGAATCGGAGGACGGCACGCCGGAATCGCGCTGGAAGTAGCGATGCCCGCAAGCGTGACAGGCGTCCAGACGGGCCACCTGATCGAGCATCACGCCAGCCCCGCAGTGAACACAGCTCATGCGCCCGGGCAGGGCCACTTCCCCGGCGGTATAGTCGGCCCGGGCCGCTTCGAGATCGTCATCGAAGCGTTCGCGGTCGATGGTGGTGCGATCGGCGATCGAGAACAGCGCTTCGCTGACTCGTCGCGAGAGCACGTCGAGATCGATCCCCAGCCAGGTCGCGACGCCTTCGCCGCCCTTGGCCAGAAACTGACGAAAATCACGCATGTCCCGCTCGACCCAGGCTCGCAGCAGCGCCACCTCGTCCTTGGTGAACTCCTCGAATTCGGCTTCGAATGCCACCGCCTCGTCGAGTTCCTTCTGAAAACTCTCCCAGGAGAGCTCCCCGCCGCCGTCCTTCAATCGGGTCAGAATGCGCTCGTACGCTTCGCTGAGACGGGAACGCGCCTCGGGTCGTGACTGTTGCTCATCCATGGCTATTCCCCTTGTCGTTACTGATCGAGTCGTTACTGATCGAGTCGTTGCCGATCGAGTTGCTGCTGGTCGATTTGCCTGGCTTTCATTGCCCGGCCCTTCCTGACGAACCCTGCGCACCGTGCCTTGTCTGTCAGGCGCCCTATTCGCCCAAAATCCACCCCGCCAGCGCCAGGCTCTTACTTGCGACGATGGGTCTGGGGTATGCTTGTGGGCCTGAAAAATCAAGCCGGCCCCGCGCTTTTCGTCTGTGATGAGTATAGCTTTTTGCGGGGACTCTGGCGCTCCCATACGCTGAACGCAAGGTGCCTGACCAAACCGATGGACGCACAGTACAACCCGCAAGCGATTGAAAACGCCGCCCAGCAATACTGGAACCAGCACCAGAGCTTCAAGGCCGTCGAGGATGCGACGCGCGAGAAGTTCTACTGCCTGTCGATGTTCCCCTATCCCAGCGGCAAGCTGCATATGGGCCATGTGCGCAACTACACCATCGGTGACGTGGTCACGCGTTTCCAGCGCATGCAGGGCAAAAACGTGCTGCAGCCGATGGGCTGGGACGCCTTCGGGATGCCGGCCGAGAACGCCGCCATCAAGAATCGGGTGGCGCCCGGCAAGTGGACCTACGAGAACATCGACTACATGCGCGGCCAGCTCAAGGCGCTGGGGTTCGCCTACGACTGGAATCGTGAATTCGCCACCTGCGATGTCGATTACTACCGCTGGGAGCAGTGGTTCTTCGCCAAGCTGGTCGAGAAAGGCGTCGTCTACAAGAAGATGTCGACGGTCAACTGGGACCCTGTCGACCAGACCGTGCTCGCCAACGAACAGGTCATCGATGGTCGCGGCTGGCGTTCCGGCGCGCGGGTCGAGCGCAAGGAGATCCCGCTGTGGTTCCTCAAGATCACCGACTACGCCGATGAGCTGCTGGCCGATCTCGACAAGGTCGAGTGGCCCGAGCAGGTCAAGACCATGCAGCGCAACTGGATCGGCAAATCCCGCGGCGTCGAGCTGAGCTTCGACGTCAAGGATCATGCCGAGCGCCTCGACGTCTACACCACGCGCCCGGATACCCTGTTCGGGGTCACCTACGTCGCGGTGGCAGCCGGTCATCCGCTGGCCAAGCAGGCCGCCGAACAGGATCCGGCCATGGCCGAATTCCTGATCGAATGCCAGCAAGGCGGCAATTCCGAAGCCGAGCTGGCGACCATGGAGAAACGCGGCCGCGACACTGGCTATCGCGCCATTCATCCGCTGACCGGTCAGGAAGTGCCGATCTTCGTCGCCAACTTCGTGCTGATGGAGTACGGCACCGGCGCCGTGATGGCCGTACCTGCCCACGATCAGCGCGACTGGGAGTTCGCCACCAAGTACGAACTGCCGATCCAGCCCGTGATCGCCGATGCCGAAGGCAACGCGCCGGATCTCTCCGGCGGCGCCTACGTCGAGCACGGCAAGCTGATTCGCTCCGGCGAATTCGATGGCCTCGAGTTCGAAGCCGCGTTCGATGCGATCGCCGCCAGGCTCGAATCCCAGGGTCGCGGCAAGATCAAGATCAACTATCGTCTGCGCGACTGGGGTGTCGCTCGCCAGCGCTACTGGGGCGCGCCGATCCCGATCAAGTATGGCCCGGATGGCCAGACCGTTCCGCTCACCGACGATGAACTGCCAGTCGCGTTGCCTCAGGAGGTCGAGGTCGACGCTTCGGGTTCACCGCTCAAGAAGATGCCGGCGTTCTACGATCTGGGCGACGGCTGGACGCGTGAAACCGATACATTCGACACCTTCATGGAGTCCTCCTGGTACTACGCCCGTTTCTGCTGCGCCGACAACCCGGAGGCGATGCTCGACGATCGCGCCAACTACTGGCTGCCGGTGGATCTCTACATCGGCGGTATCGAGCACGCCATTCTGCACCTGCTCTACGCCCGCTTCTTCCACAAGCTGATGCGTGACGAAGGCTTGGTGAACGGCGACGAGCCGTTCCAGCGCCTGCTCACCCAGGGCATGGTCATCGCCGAGACCTTCTATCGCGAAACGGAAAACGGCGGCAAGGAGTGGTTCAACCCGGCCGACGTGGAAGTCGAGCGCGACGACAAGGGGCGCCCGACCAGTGCCAAACTGATCAGCGACGGGCAGCCGGTCGAGATGGGCGGCATCGAGAAGATGTCCAAGTCGAAGAACAACGGCGTCGACCCGCAGGCGATGATCGATCGCTTCGGTGCGGATACCGTGCGCCTGTTCATGATGTTCGCCGCGCCGCCGGAACAATCCCTGGAATGGTCGGATTCCGGCGTCGAGGGCTCGCATCGCTTCCTCAAGCGGCTCTGGAAGCTGGTTGCCGATCATGTCGCGGCGGGAACGCCGGCGTCGCTCGACGTGAACGCGCTCGACGATACGCAAAAGGATCTGCGCCGCAAGACACACGAGACCATTGCCAAGGCCGGCGACGACATCGGACGTCGTACCACGTTCAATACCGCTATCGCCGCGGTGATGGAGCTGACCAACGCGCTGGGCCGTTTCGACGATACCTCGCCGCAGGGTCTCGCCGTCAGTCGCGAAGCCATCGAAGCCTGCGTCCTGCTGCTGGCGCCGATCACCCCGCACGCTTGCCATGCGCTGTGGCAGGCACTGGGCCATCAGGAGCCGGTCATCGACGCGGCCTGGCCGACGGTGGACAAAGACGCACTAGTCAAGGCCAGCATCGAGATGGTGGTGCAGGTCAACGGCAAGCTGCGTGCCCGCCTGGACGTGCCCGCAGAGGCCGACAAGGCCGCGGTAGAGTCCCTCGCCCTGGCGGAGGAGAACGTGCAGCGCCATATCGAAGGCAAGAGCGTGCGCAAGGTCATCGTCGTTCCCGGCAAGCTGGTCAATATCGTCGCCAACTGAGCCGTTGCCATCTGAAACGTTGCCATCTGAAACGTTGCCACCTGGAACCTTGCCAAGCGGCAACGTTCGATATCGGACCCATCCGGCACTGCGAAAGCGGTGCCGTCATGTCAAAAGGAGCTTCTCATGATGCGTCGCACCGTTCTGGCCGGCCTGATGGCCGTGTCATTGACTGCCTTGGCCGGCTGCGGCTTCCAGCTCCGTGGCCTGAATCAGCCGACCCTGGCTATCCCGGAGCTGAATCTCAACGCCAACGTCTCGCCGTTCAGCGAGGAGGTTCGTCGCGCGCTGGAGAATGCCGGCACGCGTATCAGCGACACGGCGGACATCCGCCTCAACCTCGGCGACGAGCGAATCAGCGAGAATCGGCTCACGCGCTCCGATTCCGGCAGCCGCGAAACCGAAGTCACGCTGACGGCACCCTTCTCCGTTCAGCGCGAATCAGACGACGCCTACCTGTTGAATCAGCAGCAGTTGGAAGCGTCGACGACGGTATTGCTGTCGACCGACGACATCTATTCCGGTGAAGAAGTGCGCAACGAGGCCATCCGGCAGCTGCGTCGAGACGCGGCGACCCAACTGATCGATCGACTGGATGCGCTCGAGACCCCATGAAGGTATTTCCCGACAAGCTGGAAGACGCGCTCAAGAAACGTCTGCCGCCGGTGGTAATGGTGGCAGGCGACGAGCCGCTGATTCATCTCGAGGCCTGCGATGCCGTTCGCCGGGTTGCCCGCGAGCGTGGCATCGAGGAACGAGAGGTCATGCATGTGGAGTCGGGCTTTCAGTGGACTCAACTGCTGGAATCGGCTTCCAGCCTGTCGCTGTTCGCGTCGAGCAAGCTGATCGAAGTCCGGCTGGGCGGACAGTCGCCCGGCCAGGATGGCGGCAAGGCCCTCGAGGCTTACGCCGAACAGGCCGGCGACAGCGATAACGTACTGCTGCTGTCCAGCCAGCGTCTGGACCGCAAGGCGCAATCGAGCAAATGGTTCAAGACGCTGGACAAGCTGGGCGTGTTCGTCCCGGTGTGGCCAGTGGATCACCAGCGCCTGGGCTTCTGGATGCGTGACCGGGCCAATCGCTATGGCTTCACCATGGACATGGACGCGGCCCGACTTCTCGGCGAGCGCACCGAGGGCAACCTGCTGGCAGCCGACCAGGAGCTGCAGAAACTGGCGCTGCTGATGCCGCCCAACGCCCGCCTCGATGTCAGCGCCATCGCCAACGGGGTCGAAAGTAGTGCGCGTTACGATGTCTTCACGCTCACGGATGCCTGCCTGAAAGGCGACCGTGATCGAGTCGCGCGGATCGTGCGCGGCTTGCGTCAGGAAGGTGTCGAAGCGCCGGTCATTCTGTGGGCACTGACCCGCGAGCTACGTACTCTGCTGTCGATCTTCCAGCATCTCGACCAGGGTCAGAGTCTGGAACACGCCTGCAAGGCGCAGCGGCCGATGATTCCGGAAAAGCGCCGTCCCGGTTATCAGCAGGCACTCAAGCGACTCCCCCAGCGTCGTCTGCACAAGCTGCTGCTGTTCGCACAGCGCATCGATCTGGCCATCAAGGGTGCCGTCGCCCTGCCGGTGTGGGATTGCCTGCAGGATCTCGCCCTCACGCTGGCCGGCGGTCGCGGTTTGCTGGCGGAAATGCCTTACGCCTACCGTACCGCTTGACGTCTTTTACCGGACTTCTTTACCGGCGTCTCTGCCGGCCTTCTCAGCCAGCGTGAAACGAAGCCGAATTTGACCTCCCCACGGCACATCCATATAGTTGACTATCTCAACTATCCAGCAATGTACGTCACAGGCTCCATGTCCCGCCCTTACTCCTTTAACTTGCCGCTCGTGTTAGCCATCACCATGGCGCTCGGGCCGTTGTCGATCGATGCCTACCTCCCCGCTTTCCCGGCCATGGCCGATGCGATGGGGGTCGGCATTGGTGACGTGTCGAGGAGCCTCTCGGTCTATATCTTCGGTCTCGCCATCGGGCAACTGGTCGGTGGTCCGCTATCGGATCGCGTGGGGCGATCCCGCGTCATGTATGCGGGGCTGGCTATTTTCATCGCGGCCGCCCTGGGCATTACCCAGGTCGATGACCTGAACCTGCTGCTGATGCTGCGTGGCCTGCAGGCCTTCGGTGGTGGCTGGATCATGGTGCTGGTGCCGGCGCTGGTGCGAGACCAGGTCAGGGGGCGCGAAGCGGCCAAACTGTTCAGCATGATCGGGCTGATCATGGTGGTAGCTCCCGGTGTCGCGCCCAGCATCGGCAGCGCCCTACTGGCGCTTGGCGACTGGCACGCGATTTTCTGGTTCCTCGCCATCTACGCGCTCGGCGTGATTCCGTTGCAGGCTCGCGTGGTGCTGCGCCACGCCAGGCCCACCGCCAAGGCCCATCATGAAGACTCGCTGCTGACCCGTTACCGTTTCGTTCTGGCGACCCGGGCCGCGCTTCCTTTCATTGCCCTGCAGGCCTTTGCCTTCTCGGTCATGATGCTGTTCATCACTCACGCATCCTTCATCTATCAGGCCCATTTCGGTCAGTCGGAGAGCGCCTTCTCGCTGATGTTCGGCGCCAATATCCTGGTCATGCTGCTGGTCAACCTGACCAACCGCGCCGTTCTCCACCGGTTCACGTCGCGACAGATTCTGATTACCTGCCTATGCGTGCAGTTCACCGGTGTCCTGCTGCTATCACTGATGACCTGGCTGGAGGTTTCCGTCTGGCTGTTCCTGCCGGCCATGATGTTGACCATTGGCGCCCAGGGCGCCGTCGTGCCCAACAACCAGGCCTGCTTCATGGAATACTTCGAGCGCCATGGCGGCACTGCGGCCTCTCTGCTCGGTGCCTGCCAGTTCGGGGTTGCCGGCACGCTGAGTGCGCTATCGACCCTGCTGCCGGAAACGTTGGGCTGGGTCATCGCCTCGATGTTTCTCTGCTCGCTCGTCTGCATGGGTGTCATCGTCGGCGCACTGCGTCCACACCGGGCCCGCTGAACCGACCTGAACAGTCGTGAGCGTCACGCCTGCGGCAGACGTAAAAAAGCCGGGCGACGCCGCCCGGCTTAACGATGGACAAGCTGAAGGGATGTCTAGGCGGAAGGAAACCTAGGCAACGCTGACGGTATCCGGGTTATCGTCGACCCCAGCCACGGCAACTTCGTCGCTGTCCACGAAGAGATCCTCGAAGGCTTGCATCAGGCTGGTGCTCTCGTCGCTCGAGGCGATCATCGAGGACATCGATGCCATGGGCGTCGCCGTCGCACTGGCTTCCGGTGTCAGCGTGAACGACTGCAGGTTAAGCGCCCCGCCATTGAACGTCAGCCGCAGCGTCTGCTCGCCCGCTGCGAGATCGAGCTTGATACCGTCGTTGATCTGGTAATTGTTCCAGCCACCGGTATTGGTGACGGACTGCGGCGCGGCGCTGGTATAGACAGCGCCATCCTGCTCGACGCTGGCCGTGACGGTGCGGCCGTTGGACATCGTGGCAGCGGCGAACGACAGCTGATAGGTGCCCGCTTGGGCGACGTCGATGGTGTACTCCACCCATTCGCCGTCGGCGATCGAGCCGATCGAGTTGCCGTTGTCGCGCAGATCGACGCCTTCGTTCCTCGTGTCGACGCCCAGCTGTTCCTCGCTACTGTCATGGTAGGCGACTTCCGCCCCACCCTCGTCATAGAGCCCGGCATTCAGCGTCAGGCCATCGTCCACCGCCCAGGGTGTGCTGGACGCGTTGAATGCCGATTGCGCGGCAGGTGCCAGACTGAAGGACTCCAGGTTCTGCGAGCCACCATTGAAGGTCAGCCGCAAGGTCTGCGTCCCCGCCTCCAGGGCCACGTGCTGGCTGTCGGTTGCCTCGAAGGTATTCCAGCCGCCGGTATAGTCGACGCCGATGGTCACGACTTCGTAGACGCCGGCGCCGTTATCGAACGTGGCTGTGATCGAACGGGCACTACCCGTCTGCGCACCCAGCGCGGACAGGAACGAGAGATCGTAGACGCCGGCCTGATCGACCTCTAGCGTGTATTCGACCCACTCCCCGTCCTCGATCCAGCCGATGGCGTCGCCATTGCCGCGAATGTCCACTCCGCCC
>Ga0098062_1001173_pt1 | contig 10641 bp, 7 predicted proteins | sample 23_taG_FD_81592 | JGI IMG/M metagenome (GOLD analysis project Ga0098062, IMG submission 81592) | Marine viral communities from Cariaco Basin, Caribbean Sea - 23_WHOI_OMZ | ecosystem: Environmental > Aquatic > Marine > Oceanic | place: Caribbean Sea: Cariaco Basin | collected 2014-11-11 | reverse complement strand
CTTTGATGCTGTCGCTCATCGAGCCTAAATGCACCGGGATATGGGGCGCGTTGGCGATCAGTTCACCGTGCTGATCAAACAGCGCACAGGAGAAGTCGAGCCGTTCTTTGATATTGACGCTGGCGGCGGTTTTTTCCAGCACAAAGCCCATCTGCTCCGCCACCGACATAAAGATATTATTAAAGATTTCCAGCCGTACCGGGTCGTTTTTAATTCCCTCTGAGGCCGCCGGCAGTGCTGTTGTTTGCCGGCATTTTTTCAGTACCAGCGCACCACTGTTCAACACCTCCAGCTGCCAGCCCGGTTCAATCACAATGGTGCTGTTAGCGTCGGTGATCAGCGCCGGGCCCGCCAGGGTAAAGCCCGCTGGTAGTTGTTCGCGGGCATACACCTCAACCGACTGCATAGTGCCAGCAGAAAACATCTCGCAGCTTTGTTTGGCTTGCGCTGCCTGGGTTGGCAGCCGCATGGCCTGCGGCTGATAACCACCAGCCACCAGCTCCAGCTGAACGGCATCCAGCATCAGAGTTTTATCGCGGTGGATAAAGCCAAACAGTTGCTGATGTTGCTGTTCAAATTCAGCGCGCATGGTGTCAGCATCGGCGAAGGTCACCAATAAATGGGTATCGGAGCCCTGGTAACGGCAATAGGCGCGGCGCGAATGGGCCTGGTTTGAAGCGGCATGGTGTGAAGAGGACTGATTTGAAGAGAACGGGGGTGTGTGGCTGGCGCCCTGCGGGCCAAGTTCACTGCGTTGCAACAACTGCTGAAAGGCCTGCTCGGCCAGCGACGCGGTATCGGCATCGGTCAGTGGTTTCTCAACGGCTTCTTCCCCCAGCCAGCGCTGTTCGGCCAAACCAATGCCGTAGGCCGATAGCACCCCGGCTAACGGGTGCAGATACACCCGGCTCATCCCCAGTGCATCGGCTACCAGACAGGCATGTTGCGCTCCGGCTCCGCCAAAGGCGTTCAGGGCGTAATGCTGAATATCGTAGCCGCGCTGTACCGAAATCTTTTTCACCGCGTTGGCCATGTTATCGACGGCGATGGTTAAAAAGCCTTCGGCGATCTGTTGCACGCTGAGACGCTGGCCAGTTTGCTGTTCAACCTGCCCGGCGAGCTGGCGAAAATGGTGTTCAACAACCTCAGTATCGAGTGGCTGATTTTGCTGCGGACCAAACACGCTGGGGAAATGCTGCGGCTGAATTTTACCCAGCAACAGATTGCAGTCGGTCACGGTCAGTGGCCCGCCATTGCGGTAACACGCCGGGCCAGGGTAAGCGCCAGCGGATTCCGGCCCAACCTGGAAGCGACCATCTTCAAATTTCACGATCGAGCCACCACCCGCGGCCACGGTGTGAATGTTCATCATCGGTACCCGTAAGCGGATGCCAGTGATGTCTTTTTCGCTTTCGCGCTCCAGATCTCCGTGGCCGTCTGCCGCTGTAGCATAGTGGCTGACATCCGTAGAAGTGCCCCCCATATCAAAACCGATCAGCTGATGAAAACCATCCGCTGCGGCGGTGCGCACCATGCCCACCACGCCGCCCGCCGGGCCGGACAGTACGGCGTCTTTCCCCTGGAATACCTCGGCATCGGTCAGCCCCCCGTTAGACTGCATAAACTGCAAATGGGTGTCCGCTGGCAAACCCGCTTTCACCTGCTCAACGTAGCGCTTTAATACCGGCGATAAATACGCATCGGCGACCGTGGTATCACCGCGTGGCACCAGTTTAATCAGCGGGCTGACCTGATGTGATAATGAGATCTGGCTGAAGCCCAGCTTGCGCGCCACCGCCGCCGCCTGTAATTCATGCTGCGGGTATTTGTAGGCGTGCATAAACACCACCGCCAGCGAGCGATAACCGGCCTGATACACTTCCCTGAGTATGACCTCCAGCCCTTCTTCATCCAGTGGCAGGTCGATCTGACCATCAGCCAATACCCGCTCCGGGGCTTCGTAGACGCAACCGTACAATAAATCCGGCTGCTCAATCCGGATGGCAAAAATATCCGGCCGGGTCTGATAACCAATGGCCAGCTGGTCACGCAGGCCACGGCTGATCAGTAAACAGGTGTCTTCGCCTTTGCGTTCCAACAAGGCATTGGTAGCGACCGTGGTACCCATTTTCACGGCATCGATCGCATCGGGAAATTGCGGGAACTCAGCTCGAATACGACGAATCCCCTCGACGGCGGCATCCTGATAATGCTGCGGGTTTTCCGACAACAATTTGCGACTGAGTAACTCACCGTCGGGACGGCGGGCGACAATATCGGTAAAGGTGCCGCCACGGTCGACCCAGAACTGCCAATGCTCAGCGCTGCCCTCAGGCGATGTGCCATCGGTCTGTTTAGCGTGCCTGTCGTCAGCCTGTTTAGCGTGTCTGTCGTCAGCCTGTTTAGCGTGTGTGCCGTCAGCCATAAAAATATGCGCCTGTGCTCTGCCCGGAAAAACGACGCGCATTCTAACAGAATACAAAAAAGGCTCTGAACCGTTGTGATTCAGAGCCTTTGAATAGCTGGCTTCAGACGACCGGTTTCAGCAGCCCGGTTCAGCTTTAGGGGCTATGCCCTGTGCGCCGACTTACTCCATGTGCGCCGACTTACTCCATGTGCGCGACGTAAGCCGCGACGTTTTTCATGTCCTGTTCGCTCATATTCTGGATCACTGACGACATCGGCGAGTTCTGACGCTCCGGATCTTTGTGCAGGAATTTCATCAGCGTGGTTTCCAGGTATTCGTAAGGCTGACCAGCAATCCGCGGATACTGCTGATTACCATGACCTTCATTACCGTGACAGGCAAAACACATCGATTTATAAATCTGCTCACCTTTGGCGCTGCTGGCCACCGGTTGCTCACGCGGTGTCACCGGGCTTTGCGAGAAATACACCGCAATGGCGATGCGGTCATCTTTGCTCAGATGGCCAGCCAGTTTGCTCATCACGTAATCTTTGCGGGTGCCATCGGCAAAGTGTTCAAACTGGGTGAACAGGTACAGGGCGTTCTGGCTGGCGAGGTTGGGGATGTAATCGCGTTTCGAGTTGCCGTCTTCGCCGTGGCAGCGAAAACACAACTGGCCGCGTTCGCGCCCGTCTTCCACCGCCGCCTGCAACAGCGCGGTGTTGTTCTGAATCATGGTCATTTCCACCAGCATATTTTCCGCCGTTTCCGCAAACGCAGAAGACGACAGCAGGCTGGCAGCGATTATCAGGGTCCGGATCAGATACTTCATACGGGTCTTATTTTTCAATATTTGATTTTTAAGGGGCGAAAATACGCATGTTGGGCCAACAGGCCAAGTGGCAATATTTACCTTTCGCTCAAAAAATGGCCGCGGCCTGACCTGCATCAAGTATCACTATTCAGTTATTTATAAATAACCGCCAGGGTCTCGACCTTGGTCGACGACCGGATGCGCCGCCCGTGGGCAGCGAGGCCGCGGGTTTTAGTGTGAACCGCGCCCGGATTCAGGTAAACTTTCGCGCTTTATTATTCCTTCTTATTACTCGTGTCTGGAAACAGGCCCCGATCAGAATCCGTAGTGACGTAATGATGCAAGAGACTTATCAACCCAAAGCCATTGAAGCCTCCATCCAGAGCCAGTGGGAAGAACAGCAGGTATTCAAAGCCGTCGTCGATGCCAATAAAGAGAAGTTTTATTGCCTGTCGATGTTCCCCTACCCCAGTGGTCGTCTGCACATGGGTCACGTGCGTAACTACACCATTGGTGATGTGATTTCCCGCTACCAGCGTATGCAGGGCAAAAACGTGATGCAGCCGATGGGCTGGGATGCGTTTGGCTTACCCGCAGAAAACGCGGCGATCAAAAACAACACCGCACCGGGTAAGTGGACTGACGAAAACATTGCTTACATGAAAGGTCAGCTGAAATCGCTGGGCTTTGGCTACGACTGGAGCCGCGAACTGGCGACCTGCAAGCCGGAGTACTACCGCTGGGAACAGTGGTTCTTCACCCAGCTGGTTGAGAAAGGCTTAGCCTACAAAAAAGTGTCGGCAGTGAACTGGTGCCCACACGATAAAACCGTGCTGGCCAACGAGCAGGTGATCGACAACTGCTGCTGGCGTTGTGACACCCCGATTGAGCGTAAAGAAATTCCGCAGTGGTTTATCCGTATTACCGATTACGCCGAAGAACTGCTCAACGACCTGGATCAGCTGGAAGGCTGGCCGGAGCAAGTGGTTGCCATGCAACGCAACTGGATTGGTAAGAGCCAGGGCGTTGAGCTTCACTTTGGCATCAAAGACAGAAGTGAAACCCTTGAGGTGTACACCACGCGCCCGGATACCTTAATGGGCGTCAGCTACGTCGCCGTTGCCGCCGGCCACCCATTGGCGGCCGAAGCCGCTGAAGGCAATGCCGAGCTGGCTGAGTTTATTGAAGAATGCAAAAAAGGTGGTACTGCTGAAGCGGATATCGCCACCATGGAAAAGAAAGGCCACGCCACTGGCCTGACGGCGATTCACCCGATTTCCGGCAAAGAAGTGCCGATCTGGGTCGCCAACTTCGTCTTGATGGATTACGGCACCGGTGCGGTGATGGCGGTACCGGCGCACGATCAGCGTGATTTTGAGTTTGCGCAGAAGTACGGTCTGGAAATTAACCAGGTGATCGAACCGGCAAACGGCGAAGAGATTAATCTGGCGGAACAAGCCTTTACTGAAAAAGGTAAGCTGGTGAACTCCGGCGAGTTTGACGGTCTGGAATTCGACGCCGCTTTTGATGCCATCGCCAAATGGCTGACTGACGCCGGTAAAGGTCAGGTCAAAACCAATTACCGCCTGCGCGACTGGGGCGTTAGCCGTCAGCGTTACTGGGGTACCCCGGTTCCGATGATCAATAAGGCCAACGGTGAGCAAGTACCCACTCCGGCGGATATGCTGCCGATTGAACTGCCAACCGATGTGGTGATGGACGGCGTTAACAGTCCGATCAAAAACAACCCGGATTTCGAAAATATTGAATTCGAAGGCGAGCAGGCGTTCCGCGAAACCGACACCTTCGACACCTTTATGGAGTCGTCGTGGTACTACGCCCGTTACTGTTCGCCGTGGGACGACACTCAGATGGTGGATCCGTTAGAAGCCGATTACTGGCTGCCAGTGGATCAATACATTGGTGGGATCGAACACGCCATTCTGCACTTATTGTATGCCCGCTTCTTCCACAAGCTGATGCGCGATGTCGGCCTGGTAAAAGGCGATGAGCCATTCGCCAGCCTGTTATGTCAGGGCATGGTACTGGCCGATGCCTTCAGCTACCAGAACGAAAACGGCGGCAAAGAGTACGTAGCGCCAAAAGACGTGGAAGCCGAGCGTGACGAAAAAGGTCGCCTGATCAAAGCCAGCTGGAATGGTCAGGAGCTGAAGCACGAAGGCATGATTAAGATGTCGAAGTCGAAGAACAACGGCGTCGACCCACAGGAAGCCATCGACGTGTACGGCGCTGACACCGTGCGTCTGTACACCATGTTCGCTGCGCCACCGGAACAAACACTGGAGTGGTCGGATTCCGGTGTTCAGGGTGCACAAAAATTCCTGCAGCGCGTATGGCGCTTAAGTTATGAACTGCTGCAGCAAGAAGATCGTTCTGCCGTTGCCGCTGATCAGCTGGATAAAGCGGAAAAAGACGCGCGCCGTAAAGTGCACGAAACCATCCAAAAAGTGAGCGATGACATTGGTCGCCGTTATTCTTTCAATACCGGTATCGCCGCCATTATGGAGCTGATGAACACTCTGCAGAAGCTGGATCTGGCAACGGCCGGTGGCCGCAGTGTGGTATCGGAAGGTCTCAACGCCGTGGTGCGTATGTTGAGCCCAATGGCACCACACATCGCTCAGGAGCTGTGGACTGCCTTCGGTAACGATGGCTTGGTGCTGGACGCGGCGTGGCCTGAAGTCGACGAAAGCGCGCTGGTGAAAGACAGTATCGTACTGGTGGTTCAGGTGAACGGTAAAGTTCGCGCCAAGCTGGACGCTCCGGCCAACGCATCCAAAGATGATCTGGAAGCGATGGCCATGGCGGATGCCGCAGTACAGAAACAGATTGATGGTAAAACCGTGCGCAAGGTAATCGTGGTGCCGGGTAAACTGGTTAATATTGTTGCCAACTGACCTCTGCGATGAGAGGCATTGAGTATTTATTTTTCGACACGCTGTAAATATATCCCTATAAGCTCGGCTGCAGCATCCCTGCTGCAGACGGTCGAAAAACAAACATCTCAATACCTCTCTTCCAAGAATCGCGGACATATATGAAGCACAGGAGCCGGGAACTTTTCAAAGCAGCCGCATGGATGCGGCGGTAGCGCGGCAGGGCCAGGGACGGCCCTTCGGCGCGGCGGCTGAAAAGTTGTCAGCTTCTTTGCTGAAGTACCGATAAAGCGACAAAGCAGGAAGAAGAATGCGTTTAATCGTCTGGACCTTAATGATTTCAATGCTGACCGCCTGCGGCTGGCATCTGCGTGGTGTCACTCCACTGCCTAAGGAATACCGCGTCCTGCACCTGCAAAGCCAGGCGGGTAGCTACTTTAATCAGCAGCTGCGACTGCAGCTGACATTCAACAACGTGCTGCTCACAGAGATGGCTGAAGACGCCCCGGCGATTCTGCAGGTCGATGCCGTCGACATCGAAAAACGCACCCTGTCGGTCACCAGTTCAGGTCAGGTGGCGGAATACGAGCTGAATGGCCGTGTGAATGCCCGCTTACTGCACATTGAGCGCAACAGCGAATTACCCATCCAGATCAAATCCCGCCGTCGTCTGAATAACGACATCAACAATGTGGTGGGTACCGCCAGTGAAGAGGCAAAACAGCGTAACGAACTGGAAAAAGACCTGGTTGGTAAACTGATGCGTTACCTGCAAAAGGCCAAAGCGGATGCCTTTATCCCGCTGCCAGCAGACAAGACGGCGGACCAAGCAACCAGCCAGACAGCAGGCCAGTCAGCGCCATGAAGATTCGTCAGGACCAGCTCAGTGCCACCCTGCAAAAAGGCCTGGCCGCCTGCTATCTGGTATCCGGCGATGAACCCTTGCTGGTGATGGAGGCCTGCGACGAAATTCGCGCCGCCGCACGTCAGGCCGGTATTGAAGACCGCGAGCTGTTTCACGCCGAAGCCGGTTTTGACTGGAATGGCCTGCGCGAAGAAGCCAATGCCATGTCGCTGTTCGCCAGCCGTCGTATTCTTGAAGTACGCATCAGTAATGGCAAACCGTCCGATAAAGGGGCGGCGCTGCAGGATTTATGTAAACAACCCAACCCGGACAACCTGTTGCTGATCGTCTGCCCGCGGTTAGATGCGGCAGCACAACGCAGCGCCTGGTTCAAAGCCGTGGAAAAAGCCGGTGTCTTCCTGCCGGTATGGCCGATTGAGCGCAACCAGTATCCGGGCTGGCTCAAGCGCCGGCTGCAAATCGCCGGTTTACAGGCAGAACCGGCGGCGTTAGCGGCACTGGCCCATCAAACCGAAGGCAACTTGCTGGCGGCGGTGCAGGAAATTGAAAAGCTGCGCTTACTGGGCCAGCAAACCATCAGCGAAGAAATGATCCATGAAGCCATTGGCGACAGCTCGCGCTTTGATGCCTTTGGTCTGGCCGACGCTTGCCTGCTGGGCAAACAAGCCGAAGCCAGTCGTATTCTGTCGCATCTGCGCGGCGAGGGCGTCGAACCCATCATGATTCTGGGTGCGCTGAACCGCAAAATCCGCCAACTGATCTCCCTGAAAAATACCTCTGGCCAGCAACTGAGCGAAGCATTTAAGAAAAATAACATCTGGCCTAAACAACAACCGCCCTACAAAAAAGCACTGCAAAGCCTGTCACTCAGTGACTTACATCGCGCCCTGCAAAAAGCCGAAGCGGTGGACAACGCCGTCAAAGGCAACGGCAACGACCCCTGGTTACTGTTAAGTGAGTTAACCCTACTGTTAACAAGTGTAAAACTGCCGACTGGTTAACCTCACAAACGCAGACAAGCGCACACCACTGTTTATAAATTGAGCGCATACTGTGACCTACACTGTTTGATGGCGCTCTACTGAACAGATGTGCGTTAGTTCACATAACGTAACAACAAGGGTGACAATTTACGTCACTTTCTAGCAAAGGACGGCTACAAGAGTAGATTAACCGTCAAAATTGATTAGTATGTTAGGAAATCACCCGGCGACTGGATTGGGGGATAAAAGGGGTAACTTAAAAATGAATAATGCCGCAGCCAATCAACAGAATGCTGATCTGGTTTGGGATCTACAAACCCTGAACCAACACCAGCGAGCGATGAACTTTGTTAAGCAGTTCGAGAATCGCTTGTGTGTATTTTCCGGCTCAGTAAAACAGCTTTACACCAACTACAGCATCTTTTTTCCGGAAGAAGCCGACCGCCAGATGGTGATCCTGCCGGACCCATATGCGTTCCACGACACCTTCAGCCACCTGAATGCCGATGCGGTTCAGGCAACGGGTCTGCACGTGATTCCGGGCAACCTGATTGGTAAGCAGGGTTTGTATCTGGTGATCTCGCACAAAAACAAGAATGTGCGTTCAGTGCCGATCCCGTTCCAGGAAGGCATGCGCCAGATTTTACGTCGTTCCAACAGCGACGACCCGTTCCTGCCGGTACTGATGAAAGGTGACCTGCGCGAGTTCAACGACAAGCTGCCATGCCTGCACCTCAACCGTCTGCGTCTGAGCGAGCTGAAATCACTGTCGAGCCTGGAACGTGAAGGTATCCGCAGTGTGATCACCGACAAGTTAATGGCTCTGTATCAGGAATCCACGGCTCTCAACCTGGCCTGATTCGCTAACGGGTAAGGAGCCTGTCACGACTCCTCGACCCGGTAGTAACGCTGAAGCTGGCGCCCCAACCCCTGGCGCCAGGCTTTCGGCTTAATGCCAAAGGTATGAAACAGTAAGGTGTTATCGGAAGACGCCGTCCATACCTGAGGCATTAACCCGCCCTCCTGAGAACCCAACTCCACCTTCGAGAAATCTTCATACTGGCTGGCCAGAGCCATCAGCGCTTCGGCAAAGCTAAACGCCGAGACCGGCTCCACACCGCTGAAATGGTAGGTACCAAACAGCTCATCACTGCACACCAACTGGCGTAACACCGCTAATAACACCTCAGCGACATCATCCACCGGCGTTGGATCAAACAACCGCTGCATATCGACATAGAGCGGCTCTCCGGCCCGCGCATGAGCCAGCAACTGGCTGGCAAAATCATCGCTCTGTAAGGAAAACAACTGGCCGGCGCGCAGGATCACATGACGCTCATTAGTACGCGCCATGGCTTCCAGCTGCTGCAGGTTATCGGCCAGCTCCGTGTCAGCACACGGCTCTTCGCTCTCAGACACCTGATGCCCGGCGCGATAAGGAAACAACGCCAGCGACGATAGCAGCAACACACAGGCATCCATCTCTTTGGCACGCTCCAGCCAGAATGCGGCGTGCGCCAGATCATCAACATCGGTGACATTGGGGGTGATGACAAAGAACGGCTGTCCGGACGACATCGCCAGCTTATCGCGGCTTTCCAGTGCGATGCTCTTATACATCAGGCCCTGACTGCTGAGGTTGCGCGCCAGTTGCTGCCCCACCGGTTGGTTTCCACCAATCACATACGTTTGAAAACTACTGCTGCTCACCGCGTCTCTCGTTCTGTTAGGCTATGCCTGCCACAGTCGTGGTATCAGGCCAGGGCAAATGACAATAAATCAGGCGTCGCCAAGAGGCAATCGCACCAGCTCATTCTGATTGCGCAACGCATCCTCTTTCGACGGAAACATCTGCACGTCGTTCAGGGTAATCAGCAGCACTCTCCCTTGCGCCAGGCCAACATAACCGGCCCGGTGTTCTTCAATAAAGCCGGCGCCCGCGTCATCTAAGTGATAGCCCTCAGGGATGGTGACGCTGGCCTTAAGACCATTGCCGAGCGCATCGCCAACCCACTTAGCATCGGTATACAGCGCCAGCGCATCCTGGCTGATCACCAGTACCTGGCCATTGATTAACTGAGCGATATCCGCGGCCTGCCCGGACGCCAGCTGTCCATGGGTAACCGAACGAATCAGGTCAGAACTGTTTTCAATGAGCATAATAATGACTCCGGTGATAAGGCGCGGCATTATAGCCTGAACCCGATAGCACGAACCATCGGGCCTTGTGGAATTGCACGCATCGCCGCATAGTGAGTTGATGCACGCCGGGAGCTACCGTTGCCCTGGGGTGTATCCAAGCTACCGCACACGCCTGCGCAATCTCGTCAACACAATCAGGAGAATGGCCAATGACAACACTTGCCAGTAAAGAAGGACAACCCGTACCGTCGGTCAGCTGGCCGACCCGTCAGGGTGACCAATGGGTCACGGTGACCAGCGACGATATATTCAAAGGTAAAACCGTAGTGGTGTTTTCACTGCCCGGAGCTTTCACTCCCACCTGCTCCAGTACTCATTTGCCACGTTACAACGAATTAGCCGGCGTATTGGCCGCCAACGGTGTCGACGACATCGTTTGTATCAGTGTTAACGATACCTTTGTAATGAACGCCTGGGCAGCCGATCAGGAGGCCAGCCATATCCGTATGATTCCCGATGGCTCCGGCGAGTTT
>Ga0098062_1001161_pt1 | contig 10757 bp, 9 predicted proteins | sample 23_taG_FD_81592 | JGI IMG/M metagenome (GOLD analysis project Ga0098062, IMG submission 81592) | Marine viral communities from Cariaco Basin, Caribbean Sea - 23_WHOI_OMZ | ecosystem: Environmental > Aquatic > Marine > Oceanic | place: Caribbean Sea: Cariaco Basin | collected 2014-11-11 | reverse complement strand
CCAGCAGCTCCTGCAGGTCGAAGGGCTTGAGCACGTAGTCGTCGGCCCCGGCATCCAGCCCGGCGATCCGCTGCTCGACCGCATCCCGCGCCGTCAGGATCAATACCGGTAGCGGATGCTGGCGCCGGATGCTTCTGAGTACGTCCAGACCATCGATATCCGGCAGGCCCAGATCGAGAACGACCAGCGAGAATGGCTCGACACGCACCGCCTCCAGTGCTTCGCGCCCCTTCATCAGCCAGTCCACCACGTAACCTTCCCGGATCAGAGCGGTCCGGATACCGTCCCCCAGCAGGGGGTCGTCTTCCACCAACAATACGCGCATTGCGGTTTCCGTCTTCGTTGACCATCAGGGAGCTCGACAGGAACTCGCCCATTCGATCCTATTGAGACATACCCACCTTAACGGTTTCTTATCGCGCCTTGCGCCTCATTCATGCCACCGGCGCCCAGCGCCAGGCTGGCCGCCGATCGCCTTCCGTTCCCGATAATGTTTCGTTAAGGGAACGCCATCAAAGTAGCCTCCCTCAGCCATCTTGGGGCGCGATCTGATGATCACCACCCGCAGACTCTCGCACACTCTATCGCTCCTGCAGTGGGAAGCCAGATACCGGGATACCTTCGTCATCGCCCTGCTCTGGGCAATGGCGCTCGCCAGCGCCCTGGCCAGGCCGCTGACACCCATCGACGAGACCCGCTACGTCTCGGTCGCCTGGGAGATGTGGAACGCCCACGCCTTCTGGCTGCCGCTGATGAACGGCGAAGCCTACGCCGACAAGCCGCCGCTGCTGTTCTGGCTGATCCAGTCCGGCTGGTCGCTGTTCGGGGTCAACGACTGGTGGCCCAAGCTGATCTCGCCGCTGGCATCGCTGGTCGCGATGATGCATCTCTACCGTATCGCCCGCCGCCTGGGCTACGCCGGCAGCCAGGCACGGCTGGCCCCCATGGTGCTCAGCGCCATGCTGATGTGGTCTCTCTATAGCAGCGCACTGATGTTCGATGTGCTGTTGAGTGCTTGCCTGCTGGGCACCATTTCTCCCCTGATCGCAGGCGTCTTCACTCTGCGCAAGGCATCGATCAGCGGGATCTGGCTGGGGCTGGCCCTGCTCGCCAAGGGTCCGGCCGCCTTCGTGACGCTGGCCCCGATTCTGCTGACGATTCCGCTCTGGCGAGCCACGCCGCTGGGCCAGTCGGGGCGGCGCCACCTTGCCCTGGCGCTGATGCTGGGATTCGCCATGCTGCTGGCCTGGGCGCTACCTGCCGCCTGGATCGGCGGGCGTGACTATGCCCAGGACTTGCTCTGGGGCCAGAGCGTCAATCGCTTGCAGCACGCCATGGCCCATGCCAGACCGACCTGGTGGTATCTGCCCTGGTTGCCACTGCTGGCGTTTCCCTGGTCGCTGTCGTCGGGCGCATGGTGGCGGCTCCCGACATATCGGCATCAACGGCTGGCCTGGATCTGGCTGGCCGGGCCACTGCTCGCCTTCTCGTTGATCAGCGGCAAGCAGATTCACTACCTGATGCCGCTACTGCCGGCGCTGGCGCTGCTCGTCATGGACGGCCTTGGCCGTGTCGACCCTCGGCAAGTCCTTCGCCCCCGTCTGGCAGCGGCGGCCATCGTCGTGCTCGGTGTGGTAGCCCTGGGGCTGGGAGTTTTCGGTGCCGATGCCGTGACCCGTTCGATGGTGTCGCCCTTCGGCATTCTGGTACTGATCGCCTTCGCCGTCATTCTCTGGCGCCAGCGCTGGCATGGCGGTGCCGAGGCGGCTCGAGGACTCGCCCTCGGCACAGGTATCGCCGTGCTGATCGCCACCCAGCTGATGCTGGCTCCCCTCTGGAGCCGATACGACGTCAGTGCGGCCAGTCAGTTGCTCGCCCGGCTGGAACTCGACGGCGTGCCCGTCGCCTTCAATGGTGACGGCTACCAGGCGACCTTCCAGTTTGCAGGCCGTTTGAAAAAGCCGCTCGTCACATTGAGCGGTGACCCTGCAGAGCTGTGCGAATTCAGGCATCGGGCGCCCGACGGCTGGATCGTGGGCCGCGACCGCGATCTTCGTTCATTGATCGCCAACGATGGCGCTGCTCACGTCTTCGATTATCGTGGAGGCAAGCTGGATATCGTCCCCGTCAGGGCACTAGCGCTGGATTCCCGGATACCCGCGTGTGATGGATGACATTCCATCGTCACCCGCGGCCAAAGCAATGAAGATTCGCTCAAGATAAAAGCGGTGAAGGTTCGTTTAAGGATAGAAAACTGGCATGAAAATACTCGTCACCGGCGCCGCCGGGTTCATCGGCTTCCACCTGGCCAACCGCCTCGCTCGCGATGGTCACGAGGTCGTCGCGCTGGACAATCTCAACGACTACTACGCCGTCTCGCTCAAGCAGGCGCGCGTGGACCGGTTAACGGGCGTCCCCTTTCACCATCTGGATATCGCGGATCTGGCATCGCTGGATGCGCTTTTCGCGCGCGAGGGCTTCACCCACGTCGTCAATCTGGCAGCGCAGGCCGGCGTGCGTCATTCCGTCGACCATCCCCACGAGTACGGCCGCAGCAACCTGACGGGGTTTCTCAACGTGCTCGATGTCTGCAAGCGCCACGGGATCGAGCATCTGCTCTACGCTTCCTCCAGTTCGGTCTATGGTCGCCAGAAGACACTGCCATTTCGGGAAACGGACCCCGTGGATCAGCCGGCCTCGATCTACGCCGCGACCAAGCGCGCCAACGAGATGATGGCCTACAGCTACGCCGACCTGCACCAGTTGCCGGCCACCGGCATGCGCTTCTTCACCGTCTACGGCCCGTGGGGGCGACCGGACATGGCGCCCTGCCTGTTTGCCGCCAGCCTGCTGCGCGGCGAGCCGATCGCGATCTTCAACCACGGCCGCATGGCGAGAGACTTCACCTATATCGACGATGTGGTCGAGTGCATCGTGCGGCTGCTGCCCCACGCGCCCGGCCTCGGCCCGGATCGTTCGGCACCCCACGAAATCTACAACCTGGGCCGCGGCAAGCCGATCGCCCTGCTCGACTTCGTCGACACGCTGGAAAAGCGCCTGGGCACCACTGCCACCCGACACTTCAAGCAGATGCAGCCGGGCGACGTCGAGCGCACCTGGGCAGATACCCGCAAGTTGCGGTCGGTCATCGATTACACGCCTCAGGTCTCTCTCGAGCGGGGCATCGATCGCTTCGTTGCCTGGCTGCTCGACTATCGCGAGCTCATGCTGGAAGCGATGCCCACCTGAGCCGCGTCCCCTCACGCGGTCAACGGTCGTCGAACGGGCCGCATTGGCGTAGCATCTGGCCTCTGATGCCCATTCGACGAGCCCGCGCATGCCCCTGAGCAAGACCCGCACCAGCTTCTACCGCCGCCTCTATGTCGCCCACCTGATCGACACCGGCCTCGCCGCGAGCGTGCCGGCCATCGTCGAGATCAGTGGCATGCCGCGTCGTACCGCCCAGGACACCCTGGCAGCGCTGGGCGAACTCGATATCCGCTGTGAATTCGAACAGTCCGAGGGCGAGCGTCACCAGATCGGGCGCTACGTGATCCGCGACTGGGGGCCGATCTCGCCGGCCTGGCTGGAACGCCACGCCGGCGAGATCGCCGAAGCCCTGGGTTATCCGCTTCCCGGGGTCTGAGTCCGGCTCTCTCTTCGCACCGCCCGGCAAAGGCAATCGATACCGTTTGGAGCTCCCCATGAGTGATCGCCAGCAGCGTCACCAGCAAGCCATGCAGAAACTCAAATCCCACGTCGACGAAAAGATCGCCGCCGCCACCGAGCAGCGTGGCCTGCTGCTGGTCTTCACCGGCAACGGCAAGGGCAAGACCACGGCGGCGTGGGGCACCGTCACCCGCGCGCTGGGTTACGGCTATCGTGTCGGCGTGATCCAGTTCATCAAGGGGCTGTGGGAGTGCGGCGAGCGCGACCGGCTGATCGACGATCCCAGTCTCGAGGTCCACGTGATGGCCACGGGCTTCACCTGGGAGACCCAGAACCGCGACAGCGACACCGCGGCCTGTCTAGAAGTGTGGCGGGAAGCCGAGCGGATGCTCGCCGATCCCGACGTCTATCTGGTGGTGCTCGACGAGCTCACCTACATGCTCAAGTTCGGCTATCTGGAGTTCGAAACGGTCAGGCGCGCCATCGCCAACCGTCCGCCGGAGCAGAGCGTCATCGTCACCGGGCGCAATGCGCACCGCGAGCTTGTCGAGATGGCGGATACCGTCACCGAGATGCAAGAGACCCGGCATGCCTTCAATGCGGGAATTCAAGCGCGTCGCGGCATCGACTATTAAAGCCACGAGTCATGAGCCACGAGCTGCGAGCTAAGAGCTAAGAGCTGCGGGCCAAGAGCTAAGGACCAAGGGCCACGAGCTATGAAACGCGGCCAATAGTTCCGTTTCGGCTATCGACTCGTCGCCTCAGCAAGTGCTCGACATACCTCGCGCACGCCTTCGATCATGCGCGGCCCGGGGCGGCTGATGGCGTCCGGTTCCAGTGTGTAGAGCGCGCCGTCGCGTACCGCCGGCAGCTCGTCGTGGCTGGCCCAGAAGGCCTGCCAGCCATCGTCGTTGCCCGCTGCCAGAATCACCTGCGGCTGCGCCTCGATCAGCGATTCCCAGCCGATCTGCGGAACCAGCACCGGAGCGTCGTCGAACAGTGGCGCCCCACCGCAATGACGAATGACCTGAGTCACGATCTGGCCGCCTGCCAGCGTGGTCAGCGGAGACTGCCCCAACTGGTAGAACACCCGCGGCGGCGGCGAGAGCAGTTGGGCGGTCTCGTCCAGCGCCGCCTCGAAACGCTGCGCGGCGCGCTCCCCTTTCGCGGCGTGTCCGGTGAGCCGGCCGATATCCCGCAGTTCATCCGCGGTCTCGCCGAGCCGGCGCGGCTCGCTGCGATAGACGGGAATATCCAGCCGCTCCAACTGCTCGACCAGCGACGCTGGCGTGCCGCTTCCCCAGGCGAGCACGAGATCGGGCCGTTTGGCGACGATCAGTTCGAGCGGAATGCCGCGATAGCTGCCGACACGATCGATCTGCCGCGCCGCCGGCGGGAAATCGCTGCCGTCGATGACGCCGACCAGCTGGCTGCCGGCGCCGACGGCATAGCTCGACTCCACCAGATGCGGCGCCAGCGCGATGATGCGCTCGGCCGGCTGCGCCAGCGTCACGGTATGACCGCTGGCGTCCTCGACGCTGATGGTCTCGGCGTCACCGGCCGCGACGCAGGCGAGCGGCCAGCAGGCCAGCGCCAGCAACGAACCTGGCGACCGACGACCGACGGCGGATCTCGATCGGCTCGGCAATAGGGAAAGACAGCGCATCATCGACTCGGCGGGTTGGGTTAATGGCGCGGGCGAGCATAGCATGGGAACCGAATGGCGCTGCAGGCGTCCATGCAACGTTCGCCTCCGCGCGAACGACGCTTCTCGATACCGGTTTCTCGACAGAGGAAATGCCATGTCTCTCTCCACGCTCAACCACTCACGGGTTGCCGCCCGGCCGTTGAAACGCCATGGCGCGCTCGGCCGCGCCATCGGCCTGGGTCTGGCCGGCGCGCTGGCGACGCTCACGCTCGCCACGCCGGCACTCGCCGACAAGACACCGCGTCAGATTCAGGTCCAGGCCAACGCGACGATCGATGTCGCGCCGGACCAGGCGACGCTGAATGCCCGGCTGTGGGAGCGAACGCCCGCCCAGGTCCAGGGAGAGGAAACGTCGGGCAACAGCGACGCCATCAAGGAAGCGCGGGACCGGCTCGAAACCCGCACCGGCGAGCTGATACGGACACTGGAAAATGCCGGTGTCGACAGCAAGCAGATCCGCGCCGGCTCGCTCAGCGTGCGTCCCGATTACATGCAGACCGCCAGCCGGGGCGAAGACAGTGCGCCGCCGAAGGTACGCACCCAGGTCGAGCGCTCGGTGTCGTTGACGCTGAACGAACTCGACCGGCTGCCGCGCGTGCTCGACGCCCTGACCGCCGCCGGTGTCGATTCCCTCGACGGTGTCAGCTACGGGCTGCAGGACAGCAACGCCGCCGACGACCGAGCGCTCGAGCAGGCGCTCGAGCGGGCGCGCCAGAAGGCCAGGATGATGGCGAAGACGCTGGACGTGGATCTGGGCGATGTCGTCAATATCCAGGAAACCACCGCGCCCCGCTATCAGCCGCAGATGATGATGCGCGCCGCCGAGGCCGACAGCAGCGGCAGCTCGGCCGAGTACCGCAGCGGCGAGATCAGCATCGACGCGGGCGTCAGCGTCATCTGGGAAATCGACGACTGACGACTCATCTGAAACCAGTTGACTCAAAAAACCACATCATCGAATACTCCACCTTTATGACGCCTTCCGGACGGCGCTGGACGATGGAGCGCTGAGCCGGGTCTTGCGTCATGGATGACGCAAGAGGCGCGTTGGGCAGGATGCCCTTTCGCGCCGACCCGAGTTCAGCGATCAAGCGTTCAGGCTTTCGCCGTCCGAGGCGTCAAAGCGGGGAGCGCGAGGGGCTATGCCCCTCGCAGTCACGAGCAAAAGGATAGTCAATGCTCGGTCAGTGGTAAGCTTGCCTTGGCTGAATTCATCACCCTGACGAACAGATGCTACCAGCGCTCTGAATGACATGATGGCGGGCCACCCATCCGGCTAAACGGGACTCATGCCCGCCGCGTCATGCGCCCGACAACGACCTCGCCGATCAACGCCAGGGCGAGAATGGCGGCGATCCAGCGCCAGTCGAACCCGGCCCCCAGGGCGCCGAGCGCGTCCAGGAATACCACCACGATGGCCAGCGGGCAGACGTAACGGATCGCGAATCGCCACAGCGCGTGAACCGCCGAAGGCAGCCCCAGTTCCTCCTCGAGACTCTCCCGCCGCAACACGAATCCGGCCAGTATTGCCGTTCCCAGCCCGCCCAGCGGCATCAGGAAGCGCGAGGTCAGGAAGTCGAGCCAGTCGAAGAAGTGGCGCCCCGCCAGCTTCCAGTCCGCGCCGACGTTGAACGACAGCATGGCGAGCGTGCTCACCACCCACAACAGGATACCGACGCCCCAGGCTGCCCTGGCACGCGATACGCCGTGGCTTTCGTTCAGCCACGCGACCGTGGCTTCGATCATCGAGATGGCGGATGTCAGCGCGGCAACGGTGAGCATCAAGAAGAAGATCGTCTCGATCACGCCGCCCAGCGGCATCTGCTGAAACGCCAGCGGCAGGCTCATGAAGATCAGCCCCGGGCCGGAGGCCGGGTCCATGCCGTTGGCGAAGATCACCGGGAAGATCGCCAGCCCGGCCATCAACGCCACCAGCGTATCGCAGATGGCGACCATCAGCGTGGTACGACCGATGGACTGGCCGGCCGGCAGATAGGCGCCATAAGTCAGAATGGCGCCGGAGGCCAGCGACAGGGTGAAGAAGGCATGCCCCATCGCGGCCAGTACCGCTTGTCCGGTGAGCTTGCCGGGATCGAAGGCAAACAGAAAATGCACCCCGGCCCCGAAGCTGCCGGAAAAGAACGCATAGACGATCATGATCACCAGCATGATCACCAGCCCCGGCATCATCCAGCGCACGCTGCGTTCGATACCCGCCTGCACGCCCAGTCCCACGATCGCCATCGTCGCCAGCGTGACCAGCGTGCTCCAGAACCCCAGGTTCCAGGGGTTGGCGTTGTTGGCGCCGAAGATCGCCGCCATGCCTTCGACACTATCGGCACTCAGGCCGCCGCTGAGCGACTTCCACAGATAGGAGACCGCCCAGCCGGCGACCACGACATAGAACGACAGGATCATGAAGCCGCACAGCATCGCCATCCAGCCGAGCCCCGACCACAGGCCGCTGCGCCCGGATTCTCTCGCCACCCGGCGGATGGCGTCGATCGGGCTGCCCCGCCCGCGTCGCCCCAGCGCAATCTCGGTCATCATCACCGGCACGCCGATGGCGGCGATGCACAGCAGATAGACCATGACGAACGCCCCGCCGCCATACTCGCCGGTCATGTAGGGGAACTTCCAGATGTTGCCCAGGCCTACCGAAGAGCCGGTCGCCGCCAGGACGAAGCCCCAGCGTCCCAGCCACAGGTTCTTGGGTGATGCGATTGCGGTCATGCTTCCTCGTCGTTCCAGTGGAAGGCCTGATCGAGTCAGGCCCTATCAAGCCCGGATCCGGCGCAAAGAGTCGCCCATGACGGGCGGAAGTGTCCCGATGACGGGCAATGCGGCGGGGGATTGTAGCGTCGACGAGGCCTATGCGCGACCGCCTCATGGTTGGTGCGATGCCGGGGCTTGTGCAAAGCTTGGCACACGACGATGATCCAACCCGTTCGGTGGGTGTTTCATTCCAGACAGAGCTTCGCAAGGAGATTCCGATGTCCCGGCACTTCGCCATTCTGGGGTTGGGCTATTTCGGCAGTACCGTCGCGCGTGAATTGAAACGCCACCAGAACCAGGTGCTGGGCGTCGACTCGGACGACACCCGGGTCGACGCCCTCTCGGACATCCTCGATCACGCCGTGATCGCCGACCTCACTGACGAAAAGGCGCTGGGCGAGCTCTCGCTGGACGCCTACGATGTCGTCGTCATCGCTGTCGACGACGACGTCGAGACCAGCGTGATCTGCACGCTCCACGTCAAGGAACTGGGCGCGAAGGAGATCTGGGCCAAGGCGGACTCGGATTCCCACTACAAGCTGCTCAAGCGCCTCGGTGCCGATCGCGTGGTCTACCCGGAATACGATGTCGGTGTGCGGGTGGCGGAGAGTCTCAACTACCATGCCATGGTCGATTTCATTCGACTGGGCGAGCGCCAGTTCATCGTCGAGATCGAGACCACCGAACGCCTGCTCGAAAACGCCACCAGTGTCGCCAGTCTCGCGCTCGATCGCGATGCGCTGTTTCTGGTCGCCATCAAGCGTGGCCAGGAGGTGCTCCACAATCCTTCCGACGAGACCCCGCTGCAGACCGGCGACAGCCTGATCCTGATGGGCGATCTGCAGGCCCTGCGCGAGATCGGCAAGCAGATATGAATTCCCCGATGCCCACCCACTCCGATCCCGGTTCGGAGCTGCCCTCGTGAGACGCTGGCAACGCCTGAAACAACCTTTTCGCCGCTCGCCTCATGGCGGGGTCATTCGGCTGTCGCCGCCGGAAATCCTGCTGATCGGCTTTGCCCTGCTCTGCGCTCTCGGCGCGCTGCTGCTCTGGCTACCCGGTAGTGCAACGCACTCCCTGGCCTGGCACGAAGCGCTGTTCACGGCGACCTCCGCGGTCACCGTCACCGGCCTCAGCGTGATCGATATCGGCCAGGACCTGACGTTCGTCGGCCAGCTGGTGGTGCTGGTGATGATCCAGATCGGTGGCCTGGGATTCATGACCTTCGCCGCCCTCACGGTCCTGCTGCTGGGAACGCGTCTGCCGTTGAGTCAGCAGAATCTCGTCCGCGAGGCGCTGGGCGAGATCGCCTTCAGCGACATCCGCGATCTGATCAAGCTGGTCGTCGCCTTCGCGTTGCTCACCGAGAGCGTCGGCACGCTGTTGCTGGCGTGGCACTGGGTCCCCGAGTACGGACTGAAGGCAGGCCTGTGGCACAGTCTCTTCCACGCCGTTTCCGCATTCAACAACGCCGGCTTCTCGACCTTTACCGATAGCCTGATTCAGGAAGCGGGCAGCCCACTGGTCAACGGCGCGGTGACGCTGATGTTCATCGTCGGCGGGCTCGGCTTCGTGGTGGTGAGCGATCTTTATCGCCACCGCCGCTGGTCGCGCCTGGCCATGCAGACCAAGGTCGTGCTGCTGGCCACGTTCTGGCTCAACGTGATCGCCACCACGATGCTGCTCGGGCTGGAGTGGTCCAATCCCGCCACCCTCGGCGGGCTGGGCGACCTCTTCACCAAGGTGCAGGCGGCCTGGTTCCAGGCCGTCACGCCGCGTACGGCCGGCTTCAACACGCTGGAGATCGGCTCGCTCACTGATGCCTCCACCCTCCTCGTCATGCTGCTGATGTTCATCGGTGGCGGTTCGAGCTCCACCGCCAGCGGCATCAAGATCACCACGTTCGTCGTGCTGTTGCTGACCGCCCGGGCGTTCTACCGCAATACCGAACACCCCACGGCCTTCGGCCGCTCGATGACTCAGGAAACCGTGATCAAGGCGATCACCGTCGCGCTGGCCGGGGTTTTGCTGGTCGTCCTGACGCTGTTCGGCCTCACCATCACCGACGGCGACCATTCGTTCCTCGATCTGGCCTTCGAGACGGTTTCCGCGTTCGGCACCGTGGGGCTGTCCCGCGGCATCACCAGCGATCTCTCGCTGCCCGGGCAATTCCTGCTGGGCCTGACGATGCTGCTGGGTCGTGTCGGGCCGCTCTCGGTGGGCTATTTCCTCGCCACTCGCCAGGCGAAGGGCGTGCGCTACGCCAAGGGTGAAATTCAGATCGGCTAATGATGGATTCAGACGCTCGAGACCGCGTTCACAGCGCTCGCGAGGCGAGTTGCCAGGCGACCAGCAGCATGATCGCCCCGACGGTGATATCGATGCCCTGCCACCAACGCGGATTCTGCAGCCGCGGCGACAGCCAGTGAGCCAACCCCACCAGCCCGAAGAACCAGATCAGCGAAGCCAGAGATGCCCCGGCCACGAATCCCGCCGGACTGGCCTGCTGGCCACCGATGATACCCAGCATCACCACCGTATCCAGATAGACATGCGGGTTGAGCAGCGTCACGCCCAGCGTCGCGATCACCACCGGCCTGGCGCT
>Ga0098062_1001156_pt1 | contig 10774 bp, 14 predicted proteins | sample 23_taG_FD_81592 | JGI IMG/M metagenome (GOLD analysis project Ga0098062, IMG submission 81592) | Marine viral communities from Cariaco Basin, Caribbean Sea - 23_WHOI_OMZ | ecosystem: Environmental > Aquatic > Marine > Oceanic | place: Caribbean Sea: Cariaco Basin | collected 2014-11-11 | reverse complement strand
TCTAAGTTCTTCAATTGTATCATATCCTTCATAGGGTCCCCTACCACTTCTCTCGTTATTCTCACCATGTCCTCCATGTGGAGGTGTAATTTCACTACCTCTCCATGGTTTCGTATGGGTTCCATGATTTAAAGGCGAGCTTGCTTTCCTACTAAAAGGATTATTTTGTTTATATGCCATAATTTTTTATTTATAATGTTTCGTAATCATCTGTTTTATCATAGGCTTCTTTTTCCCAGGGTAAATTTGGATTTCCTTCATCCATTTTACTTCTAGGATATTTTTTACCTTTCCAATATACTGCTTCATCATCATAATCAAGATCACCTCTTTTCATTTGATCTATATGAACTTTTTCATGATCAATAATGCTTTGCTCATCTTTTGGGTGTAATTCATCTGATACTAAAATAGTACCATTTTTGTTTCCTTTACCTAAAGCTCCATCTTCTATTTTTGTAGTATAGATAGGTGTCCAATCAAGATCGTATGGAGGTTTTATTTTAAATGCCATAGTTATCGTTTTGAAGGAAACATTTTATTTAATATTGTTTGTCTTTTATTACAGCCGCAAGGGACATCAACTGCTTTTGATATAGTATCAACTGCAGACTTAATGCCCGTTGCTTTTGTAATTTTTGCTATCTTGTCGCCAAGACCTCTAGATTTCATTGTAGTCTACTTACGCGACTTGGAAATCTTTCCAATAAACCTTATTTGCAGGATTGTATCCTACCATTGGGTCTTGGTCAAGAGGACAGTTTACTGTAGCTTTTGCACCACCTGGGTTTGCAGTCATTGCTCTTGTAATTGCTCCTTTAAGCATTACTTCGTAATCTGCAAAAGTTGGGGTAGCTGTGTTTGGGTCAGTAACTGCAGGATCTGTACTACATACTGCTGTACAAACTAATCCGCCTGTAAGAGTTAAAGTAGCAGTCATTCTGCTTGCAGTTTCTGCAACAGCAACACTGATGATTGATTCAGCTAATAATAAATTGTCTCCGTTTAATGATGGATCAGAGCCTACACCGACGTCAAATCCACCTACTACGTTAAAATTAATCCAATTTGCCATAATTTCTGTTTTTGATTGTTAATAATTGTTTTTGTTGTTTTTCGTTTTGGTTTTATACAGTTCCATGACTGTTATTTTTATCGCTCCCAAGGAAATTTTATATTATGTTCAGCCATAAGTTCTTCGGCTTTATCATAAAGCTTATCACCTCTTTTATCTCCTTTTGTGGTATTTTTAGCATATGCTTTATCAGCCCGACCACTAAGTCGATCATATTTTTTTTCTAATCTCTTAGATTTTTTATTAGGATCATCAACTTTATGTTCTATAGCTGCTTTCGCAATTTTAGTTGCAGTATCAGCCACTTTCCCTACAAGAGCTATTTCTGCTTTAAGTACAGGTATTTGACTTGTGGGTTTAGGAATAACTATATCGGGCACTTCTGGTGTCCAATCCCCAGCATATTCCCCCTTATAACTAAAAGGTGATCTATTCCCAAAACCTATATGAAAAGAATTCTGTTGATTTAAAATGTTATTTCTTATTTTTTTTAAGAACCCCATAATTATACTTTCTTTTTTGGAAGGGGTTTTAAAGTTTTTGTCATTGTCATTTTCATTTCTTTTCCACTTCTTTCATCTAATTCTCTAGCTTTTTCTAACATTTTTTGAACTTTTGGATCTTCATAATCATAATCACCCCATTCAGCACCAGTTCTTTCAGATCTTTTCATAGCTCTATCTCTAAGTCTTTCGCTTCTTGATTTTCTTGAAGGTCCTTCCCCGTGTGCTTCTACCCATTGCTTACCATAACCTAGAGTTCTACCCATTTTTTTATGAGCTTTTGCTTTACCTTTATCTGAAAGTCCAGAATAAGTTTCTTTTGCACTTTGATGTAAATCTTTTATTTCTCCATAATGTGAATCTTCACCTACCCATATATTATTTCTGTTGTCTTTTCTATCAAGTTTATGAGCTTTTCTTAAATCTTTTACTGCGGATCTAATTTGTTTTCCTTCTGAGTGATTTCTTGATAATCCATGATGTTTTTTATCATATTTCATATCACCATATAGCTTAGATATATGTTTTTCATCTGCAGTCATGTCAATATCACTATGACCATGATGGGCATCCCAATCTATATCAGCTTTTAATTTGTGTGCATGTGAAGCATCATCTCTTTCCGATGCAGCATAGTTTTCTTTAGTAACTCTTGTATGCGCATGGTCTTTCGACCATTTTGCGTTACCACTATATTCTCCGTAATGTCCTTTATGTGCCATAATTTATTTATCTAGGGTTTGAAATTATTTTTTTTACATCTACAACCTTACGCCCCGAATAGTCTTTACGTGAAGCTGATTGATCTCCATGAGATTCTCCATCATGTCCATGATAGCCTGGATCAGTATCTTTAAAATTTCTATAATCTGATCTAGTTTTAGATTGATCTCCTTTAAATTCTCCGCCTTTTAGTGGGCTTTTTCGAGACATACCTCTATGCATATCATCTTCAATTGGCATATACTTTAATTCTTTAGAATAATTTAAACCTGTTATACCAGTATTATTTAAAGGCGAACTAGACTCTCTTCTAGGCCCCATTTTTTTACCACTTCTTTCATCAAACGGATTAGTATCTCCATAAGGATCAAATTCCCCTGGGCTCCATTCTGATTGTGTAACAAAAGGGTCAGTATCTCCATAAGGATCAAATTCCCCTGGACTCCATCCTGAATAATCACCTTTAGCATCACCTTTTTCAATATCTACTATTGGCATATCTTTTAATTCTCGTTCAGATGATTTTCTTGAAAATCCTCCATGATAAGCCCTTAATCCAGCCTCGGCATCTGCTTTAGAACTATAGTGAGCATCCCATAGTTTTCCTGTTTTATTGCTAATCACTCGCCATGAATCGCCTTCTTTTTTAACACATCCACTTTTGCCAGCAGATTTTGCGCAATATCCTCCCTCATTAAGTGGCGAACTTTTACGTGATAAAGGATTGTTTTGTTTGTAACTCATAATTGTTGTTTTTTGTTTGTTGTTATTTTACTTCTAAAGCTATAATACCTGTAGCAGTAGTACTTGTAGCGTTTACTCTTATTACTTGTAAATCTAAAATTGAATTTGCTGCCATAGGTATTACTATTGTAGTACCTCCAACTGTTACTACTGATACATCACCAGCACCTGTAATATATAAACTAAAACCATTGTCTCCATCTACATTTCCTTTATATATATCATAAGTAGCAGCAGCTGTACTACTGGTCATTGTAAGGGTAGTATCTGATCTTACTGCTTCAATTTGAGTTATAGCACCGCCAGCATATACCACATCTCCTCCAGAGATATTATATCCATTTGTATTAGTAGTGCTATTTAAAAAATCCTGAGCCGCATCAGTTAAAACAGTTCCTACTGTAGAATTTGTTCCAGAAGTTATAATTCCTGGCTTAGGTATATTTAGAGTATCACTTGGTATGACGCTTATTGCGTCTATATAAATTGCCATTGTTTAATTTTTTATTATTTGTATTCTTTTGCGTTTTGTGTTATTGGGCCAGTTTTATAAGAAGGCACGTCTTTTAATACTTGCATTCCTGTAATTCCAGCACTCCAACCTTTACCATGAGGTCTTCCAACTTGATCTAGTGGGCCATCCCATATATGAGATTCACCTACTATACCAACTTTACTACCTGGTTTTAATTTTTCCATTGAAGGATCATATTTTTTGTTGTGCATAATTTTTATTTTATAAATTAATCTATACGTTATCGTATTTTGAAGTTTTTCTAAATATTCCTCCACCACCAACAGTAGCTTGACGAGCATTAATATCGCCAAATATACCACTAGCTGCTTGAATAGCTTCTGGATTAAATTGTGCGCCAGCTCCAGGTGTGGTTATTATACGAGATCCTTGACCTGCATAATCTGCACCTAAACCTCCTACGCCTGTGTGTCTTGCGGCATTACCTCCACCTACACCGAAAAGGCCTCCTAACCTTCCTAGTAAATGCTGAGTTCCCATGGCACCAGCTGCTGTTCCTATAGCGCCTCCTACAAATTTGATTGGTGATTTTTTCATATTATCTATTTTTATCTTTATTTACATTTTTTATAGAGGTTTTTAAAACTTTATCCATATATGTTTCCCCTTTCATTATTTTGTTTCTTCTAGGGCTAATTGGAATATCTTCATCCCCTAACATTATTCTATACATTCTTCGAATAAGTGTTTTAGCTTTAAAAGAAACTTTATATATATTATATTTTTGAGTAGTACGGTTTCTATGTCTCCATACTTCTACCCATTTATTTTGTATTAATTTATTCCATCTTCGGTTATCCCAACTATAAGAATATGCACCCATTTCAAAATCATGTTTTGTAAATAGATCCATACAATCTAAATAAATTAATAGTTCTAAATCCGCGTCATTAAGATCGTTGTTCCTGGAAGCCCATTTGCGTATTATACGGTAATGTTTTAACAAGTTCATCTCTTTCAGGTCTCTTGCTTCTAGCCTTTTCATAAAACAACGACCACATCTTGTATTTTAATGACGTGATATATTTTTTTATTAATTTCTATTTGATGTCCTGCATGCCTATCATAAAAGATTTTATCATTTTCTTTTAATCCTTGAACTTCTTCGCCAATAGATATAATCTTTGCTTCCACATATCTTATATCCTCTTTATCATTTTTACTTAAAAGTAAACCACCATCTGTTTTGGTAATCCCTTCTTCTATTTTTTGTATAATTAAATTTCTACCTACTGCTTTCATCTATTCTTATGTTATTAATTACACAATCAGTTGATAAAATAGTAGTTGCTACGGAAGCCGCATTTGTTAAAGCGCTTTTTGTTACTAGTAATGGATCAATAATACCTTCTTCTATCATATGTACCATATTTCCCGTAACCACATCAATACCTTTTCCAGTTGTACTTGGTATTGTTTTTTGTTCTAACCCAGCATTATCTAATATTACTTTAAATGGAGCTAAAATAGCTCTACTTAACACCTTTTCACCTACATTTTCTTCATTTACATGCATTGCAGCATTTAATAGTGCAACTCCTCCTCCTGAAACAATCCCTTCTTTAATAGCGGCTTTTGTAGCACAGATAGCATCTTCGACCCTATCTTGTTTTTCTTTTAATTCAACATCTGAATCAGCACCTACTTTTACAATTGCAACCTTAGCAGATAATCTTGCTAATCTTTGTTCAAGACCAATTACCTCATGAGGTTTCAATTTCTTAGTTAAATCTTTTTTGATTTTAGCTATAATTTTTTCTACCTCAGGGGTTAATTCTTCTATTCTTAAAATAGTTTGATCTTGATTTGTAGTTGCTTTTAAGCATGTGCCTAAATAGTCTACTTCTATTATATTTAAGTCGTCTCCTAAATCTTCATTAATAATTTGTGAATTTGTTAGTAGTGCTAGATCTTCTAATATTTCTTTACGTCTTAATCCAAATGCTGGCGGATCAATTACATTTATTTTAATATTACCCTTGATCTTATTCATTACCAATGCTGATAACACCGGTGGTTCTACTTGACCAATAATAAGTAATGATTTATTTTTCTTTATAACGTATTCTAAAACAGATTGAATCTGTCTAATTGAATCAATTTTAGAATCAATAATCATTACTAAAGGATTGTCTAATTCACAAACTCCTTTTTCTTTATCTGTTATTAAATTTTGATTTAATAATCCTTTATCATATTCGACTCCTTCTACTATTTCCACTTTAGTTTCTCCTAGTGATGAAGGTTCCATAATTACAACACCTGTTTCTCCTACTCCTCTAAATGCATCAGCAATTAATGCTCCTAAATTCTTATCATTATTAGTAGAGATCGTTGCAATTTGATCTATCATTTCACCTGAAACTGGAACAGTGTTGTCCTCTAAGTATTTAACTACTTTTTTAACACCACTTCTAATACCTTCTTTTATCTCTCTTACATTAGATTTATCAACTTCTTCATAAGCTTCTTCTAATATTGCATGAGTTAAAACGATAGCTGTTGTTGTTCCATCTCCAGCCTCTTTTACTGTTTTACGTGCAGCTTCTTTAATAAGTGTTGCACCAATATTTTCTACAGGGTCTAAAAGAATAATTGAATCTGCTACAGTTACCCCATCTTTAGTAATGACAGGTTTTCCTTGTGCATCTTCTAAAATTACACACTTGCCGCTAGCTCCTAAAGTGGAGCTAACAGCGTTTGTGAGTTTTTCAATTCCCTTAAATACCTGGTTTCTGGCTTGTTTGCCAAAATTTAGATTTTTTACAATCATAGTATTTAATTTAATTTAATTTAATTTAATTATTTAAAGGTTTTTACTACTTTAGGTCCTTTTAAGAAATCTACTTTTTTAGCATAATGCTCAATGCTTCCATCGATTGCTGCTTCAGCACCTTCTAAAGTTTCCCTTCTTGTTACATCAATCCATTTATCGCAACTGTGATCTTTTTTGGGATCACACCCACAATTAATTTCTTTGTACTCTGTTTGGTAAAAACCGTTAGGTAATTGTACAATCCTCCAGTTCTTTTTTTCTGCGAGGTGTTTCCAAAGGTTTATTTGGTCTTCGGATATTTGTGGTTGACTATTCCACGTTCTAGTCTGATAATAAAACGTCATTTGGTTTTGGTTTTAAGTTAATTATCGGTTATGTCCCTTACCCGGGACTGGGTATATTTATTATTACTTGTTTTTTTATAGATTTACTATAAAGAAACATTAAGTGCATCTATCCTAGACTTTTGGTCTTCAGATAATGAACTTACAAATAATGGTTTTTGCATTTTTAAAGCTAGGTGTCTTTCATTTCTAAATAAGTCCCCTACTTCGTCTTCTGTTCTATCTGCTTCAGCAATTGCTTGAACTCTTTCGCAAATATCAACAGAATCCATAGATGCAAAGATATCTTTATCTGCTTGCTCTTGTGTGTACTCGTCTACTTCACTCATGATTTTAATTGTTTAATTGTTGTTTTAATTGTTTTACTTCTGCAGACAGTTCCTGTACTGCTTTTACTAATACTGGAACTAGTTGCATCCAACCAGCTTCCAATCTATCTGGATTACTATCAAGTACAAAGTTTAGATATTCATCATCTACCTTTTGTAATTCTTGAGCAATAAACCCAATTTCTTTTTGTCCTTGTTTACCTCCATTTCTAGAGTTCCAAGTAAATTTCCTTGGTCTTAAATTTTCTATAAGATCTAAACCATAATCTATATCTTGAATATCAGTTTTATCTCTTTCATCTGATATTAATGTTATTGTGTTAACTTGACATCTTAATGTACCAATATTGGTATCTCCTAAAGTAAATTCATCATCTATAGCAATAGCACTAGGTTCTGCATTATACCCTATAGCGGTGTTATTTTCTCCGGAATAATTTAAAGCATTACCAGCTTCAGCACCAATAAATGTACATCTTTCTGAATCAGTGGTTAGACTACCCGCATCATATCCTATAAATGTATCTTCCATACCACCAGTAATAGCATCACCTGCCAAACCACCTATTAAGGTATTTTCTATACCTGTTGTAATATCATTACCTGCTTCATATCCTACAGCAGTATTATATGCATTTGCCCCGGCATTTTGATTCAATAAAGCTCCATATCCAACAGCAACATTATATCCATGTCCATCTTCTGCAGATAAAGCCCCATAACCTATAGCTACATTAGCACTACCACTAGTAAGATCATCACCAGCATAAGCGCCTATAACTGTATTCCAAATACCTGTTGACATTGCTTCTCCAGCATTATACCCCATAGCAGTATTAAACGAAAATTGACCAGCATCAAGGTTTGCTAAAGTCTCATTACCAACAGCAACATTATATCCATAACCAGTTTCCGTAGTTAAAGCATTATTACCTACAGCAACATTATAACTCCCAGCTTGTAGTTTATCACCTGCATCCACACCAATCAAAGTATTTTGAACACCTGTTGTAACAGACAATCCAGCCCCAGCACCTATTAAAGTATTATTAGTACCTGTTGAAACATCTCTACCAGCTAAGTGACCTACAGCAACATTATAACCACTGCCATTATAATTTAAATTTTTTAAAGCTTGATAGCCAAATGCTGTATTGTTACTACCTGTATCTTCAGTACTTAAAGCCTCATACCCTATAGCAGTATTATAACTACCTGTATTTAATGCATCACCCGCCAGACCTCCTACAAGTATATTATGAATACCTGTTGTAATATCTTCTCCAGCAATATGTCCAATAGCAATGTTATAGGCGTCACCAGCATAGTTTTGAGTTTTCAACGCTCCCCAACCAATAGCAATACTTCTAGTACCAGTATCTTCGGTACTTAATGCTCCGTGACCAACAGCTACATTATAAGAACCAGTAGTTAATGCCAATCCAGCTTCCCCACCAATAATTATGTTATTAATACCTGATGACACTGCATACCCAGCTCGATATCCCATAGCCACATTGTAAGCATCTGCACCTGCATTTTGGGCTTTTAAAGTTTGATGTCCTACGGCAGTATTATAACTATGTGTATCTTCTGTTGCTAAAGCTTGATAGCCTATTGCTATATTATCAAGTCCCGTACTTAAAGTATCTCCTGCTGAAGCACCAATTAAAATATTTCTAATACCTGTTGTAACATTTCTACCAGCTCGATATCCCACTGCCACATTAAAAGCATCACCACCATCTGCATCTTGTAAAGCTTGATGACCAATAGCTACATCCCCACTACCAGTAGTTTTTGCACTTAAAGCCTGCCTACCTATTGCTATATTCTCGCCACCTGTAGTAATAGCATCACCGGCCTCACCTCCAATTATTACATTATTAGTACCCGTTGAAACAGTAGTACCAGCATTATGACCTATTGCTATATTATAAGCATCGGACCCTGCGTTTTGACTTGATAAAGCTGAAGTACCAATTGCTATACTTCTACCACGAGTATCTTCTGTACTTAATGCAGAATAACCTATAGCAATATTATCACTACCACTAGTAAGAGCAAGTGCAGCATTACCACCCATTATAATATTAGTTACACCTGTTGTAAGTGCTTGAGCAGCATTATAACCTACTGCCACATTATACGCAGTAGCACCCGCGTTTTGAGTTAATAAAGCAGCGTATCCTAGTGCTACATTATATCCATCACCATCTTCTGAAGATAAAGCATAATTACCAACAGCTGTATTTCTTTCACCAGTAGCTAAAGAATCCCCTGCATAAGTACCAATTAATACATTATGTGAACCGTTAGTTATAGAGGCACCAGCATCTTTACCTACTGCTGTATTATAATCTGCTGTAACAACCCCGTTAATCATAGCTTGAGATCCTATAGCAGTATTACCAATTCCACTAGTTAAATTGTAAAGCGTATATCTACCTACACTAGTATTTTGATTTCCTGTTATTGTCTGACCAGCAGCAGCATTAGCTCCTACAAATGTACATTCACTAGCAGTAGTAAGTCCATCAGCGGCATATCCACCTATAATTGTATTTTCAATACCTGTTGTAACATCATTACCAGCATAAAATCCTATAGCGACATTATATGCGTCAGCCCCAGCATCTTGAGTATATAAAGCATTTCTACCAATAGCAACATTTCTGCCATGCGCATCTTCTGTAGCTAAAGCATAATTACCAATTGCTATATTATGATTACCTGTAGTTAAAGTCTTACCAGCTTCATGACCCATCAATGTATTATTTGTCCCTGTGGTAATATCTCCACCTGCGTCAAATCCAACAGCGGTATTTAAAGCATCTGCTCCGGCATCTTGTGTTAATAACGCTTGATAACCAACTGCAGTACAATATCCATTTGTATCTTCTGTACTAAGAGCACTTTTACCTACAGCAGTATTAAAACCTCCTGTTGTTAGTGCATCACCTGCTTGACCACCTATTAATGTATTTCCATTTCCTGTTGTAATAGCTTCACCAGCTTTATATCCAACAGCTACATTATAAGCATCGGTCCCTGCGTTCTGTGTTGCTAAAGTATTATACCCTACAGCAACATTCTTTCCATGAGTATCTTCTGTACCTAAAGCATGATATCCTATAGCTACATTATAATCGCTAGTAGTAAGTGCATCACCTGCTAATCCACCAAGTAATACATTTCTAGCGCCTGTTGAAACAGCTTGCCCAGCGTCATATCCAATTGCCACGTTATATGCATCAATGCCTGCATTTTGAGCATATAAAGCACCTGATCCAATCGCTACGTTTCTACCGTGTGCGTCTTCAGCATTTAATGCCCCGTAACCTAATGCTACATTATGACTACCTGTAGTTAAAGCTGCTCCTGTGAAAGCTCCATTTAAAGTATTTCTAATACCTGTTGAAACTGACGCACCAGCTAAATAACCTACTGCCACGTTATATGCATCAGCTCCAGCGTTTTGTGCATTTAAAGTCGCTTGTCCTATAGCAACATTTCTACCATTACCATCTTCAGTTGATAAAGCATTGTATCCAATTGCAACATTATAATCACCAGTTGTTAATGCATCACCAGCCGCAGCGCCAACTAAAGTATTTTGTACACCTGTTGTAACTGTTAAACCGGCTTGATGTCCTACGGCAGTATTATTTCCATGACCTGCCACAATTTGATCTCGTAAGGCTTGGGTACCAACTGCAACATTTTGACCATTTACATCTTGTGT